>Ga0335081_10022439_pt1 | contig 10214 bp, 9 predicted proteins | sample Lox_Sample_35_FD_206713 | JGI IMG/M metagenome (GOLD analysis project Ga0335081, IMG submission 206713) | Soil microbial communities from Loxahatchee National Wildlife Refuge, Florida, United States - Lox_Sample_3.5 | ecosystem: Environmental > Terrestrial > Soil > Wetlands | place: USA: Florida... | reverse complement strand
CGACTGCTTTCCCTTCGGCACCAAGGGACTCTTTCTCTCTTTTGCACTTGTGATCTTCTCCTTCGGCGGTGTCGAGCTTGTCGGAATGGCGGCTGGAGAAGTGGAGAAGCCGAAACAGGTGATCCCCGTTGCTATTCGGCAACTCGTCTGGCGCATCCTCCTTTTTTATGTCGGCTCCTTTGCCGTGATGCTCGTATTCTTCCCATGGCGTCAAATCGGCCTCGAGGCGAGCCCTTTCGTTCAGATCTTCGCGAAGTCGGGAATCCCGGAAGCGGCCTCAGTCATAAACCTCGTCGTGATAACCGCGGCCTTATCCGTATACAACAGCATGCTCTACAGCAACGGCAGGATGCTCTTCAACCTCGCGAGCCAGGGAGATGCACCGAAACTGTTTGCCCGCTTGAGCCCTTCGGGCATTCCGAGGAACGGTCTTATCTTCTCGTCTCTCATAACGCTCGTCATCGTGGTGCTGAATTTCCTTATTCCCGAGGAAGTGTTCTTGATCATGATGTCCATTGCCTCCATTTCCGTATTGATTAGCTGGCTCATGATCCTCGTGACGCTGATGTTCTTCCGGCGCATGATGTCCCGCGAAGGAAAGACGCCTGCTTTTCCCACGCCTCTTTATCCTGCGAGCATTTATTTTGCGGCAGCATTTCTCGTGATGACAGCGGCGATCATGGCCTTTATTCCTGAAATGCGCCCGTCACTCATCGTTGCCCCTGCATGGATATTGTTTCTGTGGCTGACATACATTCTCCGGCGTAAGGGCTTCGGCAAAGCGGAGAATGCGAAACACAAATGAATGAGGTGGAGGAGTCCTCTTGTCGATAGGCGTAATGGCGGTTATTCTTCTGGCGGCGCTCCTCCATGCGACATGGAACTCGCTCATCCGTGCTGGCGAGGACAAGATGTTGACCGCCTTTCTGATCGTAGCCGGTGCGGGACTGGTTACAGCATGTTTTCTCCCCTTCGTCCCTATTCCGGCGCCTGCAAGCTGGCCGTACCTCGCCGCATCCATCGTGATCCATGTCGTCTATTTTTATTTTGTCGCCATCTCCTACCGCGGCGCTGAATTGAGCTTTGTCTATCCCATCATGCGCGGGTCAGCGCCTGCAATTTCGGCCGTAGTCGTAGTCTTCGTATTGAATGAATCTCCCTCTACCCTTGGCTGGGCTGGGGTGCTGATAGTCTGCTCCAGTATCGTTCTCCTTACCGCAGATTCCTGGCGGACAGGAACGCTTCGGTTTACACCGACGGCGATTGCCCTTGCAAACGCCGGTGTCATCGTGATCTACACTGTAGTGGACGGAATCGGTGCACGCGCATCCGGGCACGCATTCAGCTATACTGGATGGATGATCCTCTTGACCGCTCTCCCGGCCACTATCTTCTGCTTCATAACGCGACCTCAGTTCCTGGCTTCCATACATGCAAACTTCGTCCGAGCTATTGCAAGCGGCGCGTGCACGTTCGGATCGTATGCACTGGCGCTCTGGGCGATGACGCAAGCGCCAATTGCACTCGTCGCCGCGCTTCGTGAGACATCAGTCGTATTCGGGACAATAATCGCCGCCACCTTCCTTCACGAGAAGGTAAGTCCCATTCGCTACCTCGCAATTCTCGGCGTCACCGCCGGCGCCATCGCGATCAAGCTTTCATAATTCAGATGTGACGCCAATACGTAAAGCTACTCTTTATCCCATGAGTATCAGGTTTGACGATGTCACCTGCAAAATCTGGAAACCAGTCAACAGGCAGCTCGATAATTTTCTATTGAAAAGGAACTTCTTATAAGCGGGAAATTACTTCTTTACCTCAACATACGATGTTACAAGCCACAATTGATGCTGTCACCAAACAAATTTGGCTTGCAATTGAAACAAGATTGGATGATAAGGAAGTTATATTCTTATTTTAGAGTTCTGATTGCATTTTCTGAACGTGCTATTTGATGGAAGTGTACAACATAACTCCCCAATTTATTCTTGCCCTTCTTGGAATTTTAGCCGTCCTGATTTCAATATGGAAGGTGTTGTACCCGGGCATTCAACTCAAGATAATTTCTTTCTATTATACTCTTAATAAAGAAAGGAAAGTTCTAATTATACTAAAATTGCAAACTATTTCTAACGTTGCTCTCATGTTGGAAAACATTATTGTTAGTTTTAGTGTGGACAATGGGAAAAATTATAAAATGACGCCTGTTTCATTTAGGTGGAAGGGGATATTTCTTAAGACACTAGATATCAGGAATGAAGAGCGTGACTACGTATTGCAGAAACCCTTGGAGCCAGATTTAAGAATTTGCGGAATCAAACAAGGCAATAGCGAATGTTATATTTCCATGATATCGGAAGAGGTTTTTGAAGATCAGCCAATTAAATTATGGTCGTTTGATTTAAAATGGCGACAATACTTACTCCCTATTCCTAATCTTCCCTTTTTCAATAGAAAGCAAATCACTATAAGTCAACCGAAACCAAACGATTGTTATTTTGATGACTCGCTTTTTAAAAAGATATCCAAGGGGGAACGGGAAAAGCTAATTGAGGAGCTTTAAGCTATTCAATAGGGGACTTCTTAACACAAGCATGAAGATTTCTGTCAAATGAATCAAGGGGTTACGGTTTTGCCACGCGGCCGTTTACAAGAGGAAGAACGATGATAAGAAACTCAGTAATCTTATTCTGGGGAGTGCCGGTGTTTGCGGGCATCATCTGCGCCATACCGATTGGAGCAGCGGCCACCGAGCTTAGCGTGTATGCACCGGGAGGAGTCAGGTCTGCTCTTCAAGTCGTCGCTGTTGTGTTTGAGAAGCAGACTGGTCACACCATAAAGTTCACATTCGGTACGGGTGGAGGAATTCAGAAGCAGATTGCCGCAGGAGCGCCTGCCGATGTTACCGTGCTTCCGTCCAAAGGTATTTCCGAACTTGAGAAGGCCGGGTTTGTAGTACCGAAGTCGCGACTGGAAGTGGGCAGTGTCGGAGTTGGAATAGGCATCAAGGCAGGAATGCCTCGACCGAAAATCGATACAATGGAAAAGCTTCGAGAAACTCTCCTCGCGGCTAAATCAATTACCTATGCTGATCCCGCGCGGGGTGGGACATCAGGAACATATTTTGCGACGGTAGTTCTACCGCGTCTTGGCATCGTCGAGCAGATGAAGGATAAGACCGCATTGACGGCTGTGGGTGAAGATGCAGTCCGCCGCGTCGTCAAGGGGGAATCGGAGATAGTAGTCGTTCAGTCGAGCGAGATCACGGCTATTCCCGGCGCGGAGCTTGTTGGCCCTTTGCCGGCAGGCATTCAGAATGCGATTCCGTACGCTGCTGTGGTGCTCAAGTCGAGTAAGAACCCTGATGTCGCTCGCGCATTTGTGGCCTTCTTAGATTCTCCCGCCGGACGAGCAGCATTTAAGAAAGCAGGATTTCAAAATACCGGCACGCGTTGAGCGTGTTTAAATCACGGCTTCTTGCTATCACTTGATTGCATTTTTCTCTTCACGGCATGTTTAGTCCTGTTCCAGGTAGACCACAGCGGTGAATTGATACCTGAGGCCATGAACCATCCCTGCTTTGTCAGGAACGTCTCGCCTGATGAACCCTCTTTCTCTTTGGCGCCACAGCAGACAGAGCTCTTCCCTTCTTTTTTCCTTCAGTGGCGAATCGTGGCTTGTCTTCGGAATTATACATCACCCTGTTACAACAGGTTCCGACAAGTCCATTGCCAAAGATCACGAGTTCAACTTCTTTCTTGCAGATATGGCAAAATATGGCGGCCATGACTTCGTCCTCCGCAACAGCTTTTCCGATTCTTACCACCTGCAACCACGAATAGTTTCAAATCTCCGCTGCGAATAATGTCAGTGCCCGGATTTACTTTTGGCTCTTTTGTAGATCAGGGGGGGTTACTAATAGGTTACAAAATAAATATTGTGTGCTTCGCTAACAATGTAACTTTATGGCATGAATAAAATCGGAGATCGGCATAAAGGCTTTTTATGGTGAGATTATCGAATAGAACTGTGAGGACTAAAGAATGACTGGTTTGGTCAACACCTTCGATTCACTCGGTGTCCATTACCTTATTATAAATTGAGGTCGTCAGGGCCTCCGGACTTGTATCCAGTTCCTCTCTGAGCGCTTTCTGACATTCCTTGTAGATTCTTATGACTTCTGTTTTCATACGCTTGTTCGAATAGAGTATCATCAGCTTCTGGTATGCCTGTTCTGAAAGGGGATCTATTTCTATTATCTTTTTGTAGCAGTCTATGGCAGCCCTTGAAGTGCCTCTTTTTTCCTGGATGTCGGCCGTCTTGTTTAAGAGACTGATATATAACCTTCTCAGCTCCTCTCGCTTTAAATCGATCCACGAGGTGTAAAGTTCTTCCGGAAGAAAATCACCTTTATAAATATCAATCGCATTATTGTAGAGGATTAGCGCAGCCTCGACATTGCCCTTTCTTTCACTCTCTTCGCCTCTGCGGTAAAAGGACAGGAATTCATCAAGGTCGGTCCTGCACAAATCTTCATCAAGGTTTATGAGGCCACTCCTGAGATGAATGTATGAAGAACCGAAAGAGTTGTCCATTTCAGGTTCCAAGGCTTTTCTCAGGCGATACAAAGTTATCTTGAAATTATTTTCTCCTGATCGAGGTTCAGCTTCCGGCCAGAGCGCTTCTATGAGTTGATCTTTGGGTACCCGCCGCGCCCCGTGAGTAACAATGGCTTTTAAGAGGAGTTTGGGCAGATGACCGTCCCATTCCGCCTCGTCCATGACAGTCAATCCGCGGTAAAGAGAAAAACCGCCCAGCGTCTCTATATTGATCCTAGAGAGGCTGGAGCGATATATCGCTCGCCTCACCTCCCATGATTTCTTCACTATTGCGGAATCCCGCGGACCTTTTGGATCAGTCTTATTCTCAAGACGGGAAACAGGCGGTGAGCCGAGATTCTTCCTGCCCCCTTTCTTTTCGGTTTTTCCCTTCTTGGCCTTTTTATGCAGCAGCGATTGAAGATGTTTATAAGCTTGGGATAATTCGCTGCTCCTGCGTCTCAGTTCATCCGACATCTTTGCTTCCGAGGCACGCAGCCGCTGACTGAGAACTCGCGCCATGGCGTAGGCGACACCGGGATACTGATAAATCAGCGCATCAAGGTCAGCCCTCGTTACCTCGAGCAATCTTACCGATGAGCTTGTGCGAACGCTTGCCGAGCGCGACCTCTCAGGGTCGAGCAGGCACATCTCACCCACGTAATCACCGGGAACACAGACGTTCAACAACTGTTCGTCCGGCATCCCCAGGGATTTGATGATGTCTAATCTACCATCCAGAATGATGTACAGGCGATCACCATAGTCCCCTTCACGGAACAGGACTGAGCCCGGCGGAAATTCGAGTTGCCGCAGGGTTGCCATTAAGCGTTTAATCTCCCGATGGGGGATCGCGGTCAGCAAGGGATTTCGAGAAATTAACTTTTCGTACATGCCCTGTCTTCCATTCGCCAAGCAGCAGCGCAAGGCTTTAATAATCGCTTAAGGCGAAGATTACAATAATGAATAATTAGTACATCAATATCAGTATTAATGCACTATTCTTGTGCTTCAATGTCTGCTCCAAGCATGTGCCATGTTAGGTTGATACTGACATTACTCCAATTGTAAAGAATCTGCATAAGGTTTTTCGAAGACTCAATTAGGGTTAATGCCCATTGCCTATAATCACATCATTCCGGATGATTATAAAAGAATGCGACTACGAGAGGAGGTAATGAGGCCATGGATACTGTGAGAGTGAAGGTAGATGATGCGGATTGTGAATCATGCATGAAGGTGATCAAGAAGAAACTGAGGACCTTAAACGGTGTAAGGGACGTTAGCGTAGATGTGAAGAATAAGGAAGTCATCATCAAGTATGATAATCCTCAACTCTGTCTTGATGACTTTACCTGTGCCATTGAAGACCTCGGTTACAACAAAGTCCAGATAGTGCCGTAGTTATTTTCCATAAACTAGCAGAGCAGAGCTACTCGACTGATTATTGAGAAAGAGGTGAGGGCTATGGAATTCATGAAGGTGCTTACGGGAAGACGGGCCGTGAATTTTTTCGACCCGGCAAAACCTGTGAGTGACGAGCTACTGAAGAGAATTATCGAGGCGGCGTCTCTCGCCCCGTCCAGCTTTAATCTACAGCCGCGCCAGATAATAATCGTGAAATCACCTGCCGATAAGGAGCGTCTGAAGGCCGTCGCATGGGGCCAGCCCAAGATAACTGAAGCGCCCGTGGTGCTGATAGTGCTTGCCGACAAGGACGGATGGAAGTCCGGCAGCTCAACGGTGGAGAAGGTCTGGCAGAATATGGTGGAGCTTGGCTATCTGAAGCCCGAGCAGAGAGAGTGGTTCGACGGCGGAAAGAAGTCGCTATACGACGGTCCGGAGAAGGCGCTTTCTTTTGGCGTCAAGAATGCCGCGTTCTTCGGCATGGCCCTGATGCTCGCGGCAAAAGACGCGGGCCTTGATTCGCATCCCATGGATGGATTCGATCATGAAGGAGTGAGAAAGGCCTTCAATATACCGGACAACTTCTTCGTCCCGATGCTCATCGCCCTCGGTTACTTCAATGATAAATTGAAGTTGATGCCGCCGAAGTGGAGAAAGTCTTATTCGGAGCTGGTCTTCAAGGTGTATTAGAAGTTTGAAGTGAAGGGGTAGATAGCGATTAAATCTTCTTGTACGACTGATTGCGGTTATTTATAACAAATCGGGATGATATTCGTTTAACCAATCAATAACATCTCCTCTAAGCTCTTGTACGTATGCGACCAGTTCGCGAACGTCCTCGCCCGTGACGCTTCCAACATAATCGTATTCAACGATATGCCGCTTCGTTCTGCAGGTGTCCAGGTACTTTGCGTCAGGCTCTTTTTCTTTACCGAGGATAAGTGGCAACGTCTTGATGGTGCGTTCGTGCTTTCGTGACGTTTCCGATCTGTAGCCTGCGGCATGAAGCAAGACGGTGCATAGTTGCAATGCAGCATTGTAAGCAATTGCGAACCTGGCATCGGCGGAGACATTGCCTGCCGCATCCAGAAGACTTCGATCAATGATGGCCAACAGATTTTTGATTTCTTTCCTGTCGGTCTTATGCCTTCTGAGCCACCCGTACTCTTCCCATTGTCTTAATGTCATCCCGACTTCCTATAACAAAGATTTTGGGAGCTTCAAGGATCTGCGTGATGAAATGATCTCTGTCCTTCCTGCGTTTGTTGAATTCGCTTTCCGTCAGGACGTAAGGGTTGATTTCCCTTCCAATCTGCTCTGACGTTTTCATGAGTAGTCCCGTCAATTTCCTCAAACCAATAGATCCAATCACCATAAGGTCCACATCACTTCTTGCATTGTCTTCATCGCGGGCAACAGAGCCGAATACGAATGCAATCTTAATGTCAGGGGTCGCGCTCAAGGCGCTTTTAATGAAGTCCGCAAGCCCGGATGTCTTAAGGACAATGTTTCTTATTTCTGGATAGAGAGGATGTTCTTTGTTGGCTTGATAGTACAGGCGGTTACCATCTTTCCGTCTCTTGATGAGATCCAGGCTCAGTAGTTTCTTAAGTTCCTGCTGAACCGTACCTACAGTGAGGCCTGACCGCCTTTCAATCTCTCGTAGGTGCAACGCTTCATCGTTAACGCCGAACAGGATGCGAAAGATTTCCGAGCGTATTTTTGAAGAGAGTATTTCTGGGAGCAATTTCATAGTGTATGCTTATACCATACAATTGTATGGTTATGCCATACAAAATTTCTCAGGCAATACAAAATAAATGTCGGTGAATATTCACGATGATTGAGCCAAGCTCACTTCGCGGCATTGCCGCCGGAGCTCGTGTTGGGGCTAGATGTCTGTTCCTGGTTTTGCTTTGGGGTCGTCTTCGCATCCGCTTCTATGATCCACCCCCCACCCATCGCCTTATAAAGGCTTACCAGCGCATGGAAGAGAGTCCCTTTAGTTTGTGCACGGGCCAACTCGGCGTTGAAAAGACCGCGCTCGGCATCGAGCACTTCTATGTAGCTTGTGTATCCGTTGTCAAACCGCAGACGCGCAAAGGTTGCATAGGAATTCAGCGATTCCACCTGCCGGCTCAGGATCTCAAGTTCTTCCCTTGATCTTCTCTGGTCTATCAGCGCATCGTCAACCTCGCGGAAAGCGGTCTGTATGGATTGCTGGTAGAGAATGAGAGCCTGCCGCTGCCTTGCCTCGGCTGCCTTCACCTGTCCGCCAATAGCCCCTGCCGTGAAGACGGGCACGCTCACGGGAACCGCCCAGTTCCAGACCCTGGACGGACCCTGGAAAAGCGTTGTGAGATCGGTACTGGCAAACCCGTACGAACCGGTTAACGATATCGTCGGAAAATACTGAGACCGCGCAACTCCTATCCGAGCATTGGCGGCTACCAGGGTCTGTTCCGCTTGGCGTATGTCCGGACGGTTGGCAAGCAATTCTGAGGGAAGCCCCGCGGGCACCGCAGGAAGGACTAGATCATCGATCTTCTTGCCTCTGGAAATAGGACCGGGATTGCGCCCGAGGAGAATGGACAGGGCGTTTTCCTGCTGAGCTATTGCCTTTTCGAGAAAAGGAATGGTGGAGAGCGCCTGCTCGTACTCCGACTTCACCTGGCTCAATTCCAATTCAGAGATGACGCCCACCTGGAAACGTAATTGAAAAAGATCGTAAGTTTCCTTGCGGCTCTGCGCTGTTCGTTTGGCAATATCAAGCTGCATGTCCAGATTGCGGAGATTGACGTAAGCACTCGCCACGGAGGTGACGAGCGTCAAGATTACGCCTCTTCGTGCCTCCTCAAGACTCAGGAGGTCGGCGCGTGCCGCTTCCGTCGCCCGCCGCAGCTTGCCCCACAAGTCTATCTCCCAACTCGCGTTGATGAAGGGCGAGTAGTTGTCAGCGGGATTAATAGTAGCCGACGTGAGCGGAGTAGCACTGTTGTCTGAAACGCGGCTCCGGCCTGCGGTCGCGCCAGCACCTGCTTGCGGGAAGAGGCCGGCGCGTGTCGTTGCATATTGCCCGAGAAATTCTTCAACCCTAGCAGACGCGACCATAATATCCTTGTTTTCCGCGAGCGCCGTCTGAATGAGGCTGTTAATCACAGGATCTCCGAACTGTTCCCACCATGCGGTGTTGCCTATTTGCTTAACTTCTTTTTCTTCGAAGCGCCAGGTCGGGGGCGTCTCGATGGCCGGTCTTTTGTAGTCCGGCCCGATCATGCAGCCGCAAAGGATAATCGTCAGGAGAGTGGATAAGAGGATCTTATTCATGCTTCACTCTCACGCCTTCAGGCTCCTTATTATTCGCGCGTTTTTCTATCATTTTGACAACCACGTAGAACGCTACGGGAATCAGGAATATGGCAATCAACGATGCAGCTGCAGTACCGCCTATGACGGCGGTTCCCATGATTTGCCTTGCCGTAGCCCCGGAGCCTGACGAAATAGCAAGAGGAAGGGTGCCGAAGAGAAATGCGAACGACGTCATGAGAATCGGCCGGAGCCTCAATCGAGCTCCTTCGAGAGCGGCCTCCTCGGAGGATTTCCCCTGTTCATGACTATTTTTTGCAAACTCGACAATCAATATGGCGTTTTTGGCGGCGAGACCGATGAGCACGATAAGGCCAATCTGTGCATAGACGTTATTCACCTGACCGCGGAGCCAGATTGCCGCAAAGGCACCGAAGACAGCCACGGGCGTTCCGAGAAGAACGCTGACTGGCAGAGACCAGCTTTCATACAGGGCTGAAAGAATGAGAAAGACGCAAAGCAGCGAGAACCCAAAAATGACAATAGCCGGTATGCCCTCTTGTGCCTTCTTTTCCTGAAAACTCATGCCCAGGTAATCGAAGCCCATCTCGCGGGGCATCGTCTGTGCAAAAGTCTCTTCAAGTGCCTTCATTGCTTGGGCCGAACTGTAGCCAGGATTGGCCACGACGTTGATTTGTGCTGAGCGGTACATGTTGTACCGCATCGTGAATTCCGGTCCCATTCGGGATTCGACCATCGTGACCGCTGAGAGCGGAACAGGATCACCCTGGTCGTTGCGCACGTAAAACTGTCCGACATCCTCCACTTTGGTACGGTAGGCACCCTCAGCCTGGACATAGACCTGCCATTGCCTTCCGAATCGGTTGAAGTAGTTGATAAAAT
>Ga0335081_10022437_pt1 | contig 10214 bp, 6 predicted proteins | sample Lox_Sample_35_FD_206713 | JGI IMG/M metagenome (GOLD analysis project Ga0335081, IMG submission 206713) | Soil microbial communities from Loxahatchee National Wildlife Refuge, Florida, United States - Lox_Sample_3.5 | ecosystem: Environmental > Terrestrial > Soil > Wetlands | place: USA: Florida... | reverse complement strand
CCGAACGTGTGCAGCGAGCTCCAGTCCCGAGCCCACCTGCCCTGCCAGGCCCGCGCGCCCCAGGTGCGATCGAAGAGCAACATCAACCCGACAGCGATCAGGATCAGAGGCCAGAGGTCGCCCACGTTGAACGGCAGGTAGCCGAGATTGTCAGCCAGGAACAATCCGCCGACGCCCAGTAAGATCGCGCCCCACAGACGGCCTAACGAATGGTTGGAGTCCACCAATTGCACCAGGCCGACGGCGATGAGAATCACCGGCCAGTAGTTGAACCAGTAGACGGCACGGACAATGTGCAGATTGCCGAACAGGAACAACACTCCGATCCCGACCAGGATCAGGCCTGGGATGGAGGCGTGCATTCCGACTCCGAACACGCTATCGGCGCCGCGAGAGCGGTCGCGGTCGCAGCCGCTGGAAGAGTTGTTTGTTTCCATGCTTACAGCCTGAGCCAGACGACCCGGGAAAGCCCGCTCTTTTCGGCGAACACCGACGCGTTACCGGCCAGCATCGGAGAACGCCGGATGTCTGGACGGCCGTCAGGCGTTCTCTTCGTGGATCACTTCGCCGGTCTCGATCGCGGCGAACTCCTCTTCACCGGAGCCGCCTCCTTCGAGCATGCTCTGGCGCCCGCCCGGCTGGCCTTGCTGCTGCTGCCCGCCACCTCCGGGCGCCGGTTGCTGCTGCTGTCCGCCGCTCTTGGAGCCGCTCCCGCCGGTACTGGGCGGCGCAGGCGCAGTCTTCTCGACTATGGCGCACGGCGACGTGGACGCAGTCATGTTCTTTGTGCAGATGGATCCTTGCTGCCAGTTGTGGTTGTACTGCGGGCTGGCCCAGGTGGCCACGAGGTTTCCGTTGTTGGCCCAATAGAGGCTCCAGATCTTACTCAGGTGCGCGCGATCGGCGTTCTCGTTGGGCGCCAGGCCGACGAGGCAGTTCTTGACCGAGGTCCCGTCGTCCGACTTCAACCCGTCGATCTGCTTCAGCAGGGCCTCATCGAACCGGGCTTGCCTGCCTTTCGGTATCTGGCTGGGGCTGGTGACGTCCACTCCGTCCAACGTCAAGGGGGTGACGCGCTGCGTGAAGGTCCAGCAGGTGCTCCCCTTGGCCGACTTCGCGCCCACTCCGGAGCGGAACGATTCGAGTTCGCTGCCGGCGCTTCCCACCTTGCAGCCGCGGAAGTCGACAGTGACCGGCTCCATGCCGGAAGCGAAACCTGTCTTCAGCGTGGCGCCCAACGATGAGATCGGAGTCCACGAGATGGTCCCGATGCTGGATATGAATTCAACGTTGCCAGCCGCGTTGGAATGCGACACAACGTACAGCGTGCCGATGGGCTTGCCCAGGGCTTTGAGTTTATCTCGCGCATCCTCCGGGCTGGTCACGCGAATGACGGTGCTGGCATAGGAACGGCCTTCGGCCATGTCCTGTTCCTCGTCGGTGAGAACTATGGAAACATCGATGCGGGCGGCAGGCTGCGGATCGAGCTGGGCCGCCAGCGTGCCGAGCGCGAGGCTCACCGAGGCCGCGCGCCCTGCCGTGACTGCGGCGGCGACGTTGTCCGCTTCGCGTTCGAGCGGAGACTGCGCAGCCGCGACCGCTATCGGGGCCTGCGCCACTGCGGCGGTCCCGGAGGCTTGCTGCACCGTATGAGCGAGCTCGTGCGCCAGCAGGCGCATTCCGTCCGCTTCGGCCGGCCGGTACTGGCCCGAACCGAAATGGATGTGCTGCCCGAGGGTGAAGGCGCGCGCCGCGAAGCCGGCCGCCGCGCGGTGACTGGCGGCATCGTCATGGATGCGCACCGAAGAGAAGTCGACACCCAGCAGCGGCTCGAGCCGCTGACGAATGGGCGCCGGCAGGGGCTGGCCGCCCTGCCCGGGCGAGTCGGCCGGGGTGTGCGCGTGATCCCCCCGGCCGCCGCAGGAACAAGGCGCGGAGCCCTCGCCGCCACAGCGGCATTTGCGCTGGATAAGCGCGGGCGCGGCGGGATACACGGGAAGCCGGCTGAAGTCATGCCAAATGCCAACAGGCGGCTCGGTCTGCTGTTGGCGCGGCCCGCCGGCCCTGGCCGTGCGGCCTGGCGTAAAGGCGGAGACCGGCTTTCGAGCCGGACTTTGCGCTTGCGCAAAGCTCTGCATATTCCCCTCTCCGATCGGGTGCTGCTTCATTATGTCAGAATTTTGGGCCCCTCCACCCCGCCTGCCACTGCAAGACCTGAATCGTTGGGAGAAGGCGCACGAAGGTCATCAACGTTCGCAACAACGCCGGCGTCTAGGTGTGTGGGGATGCCGATGTTTGGAGCCGCCGTCGTTGCCGTTCTGACGATTGGGACGCACAACCGGACCCTGAAGCGGTACATCATGGGCGCTTACGGTGTGGGACCGAATCAGATCGTGGGCGGACCGGCGTGGCTGGATGCGGAACGTTTCGACATCAAAGCAAGCAGCCTCCTGATCAGAGGAAAAGCAACGCCAGGCTCGAGCACATCGTCGAGATGATCGAGTTGGTGTCTCCGGCACTCATCGAGCCCGCGCTCACGGAATATCTTGTCTGACTCGGAGAGATCAAATAGACCGCTCGATGCCACAGCACCCTCTGTTCTGAAAGGCAACATTGACTCAGACAGCCACGGCTCGCGTTGTGCGGCTCATGCCGACCTTCGACTGAGTTGCTCGTCTACCTGCTGGGCCGCGATTCTGAGCCGCGACCGTGAGGGAGCGGAGGGACCCTCCCACCACGCGCACTTCCTTGCGACTGCGCCACAATAGAGGGTTCGGGAGGAGTTCCCCTATGAACGCCGCTTCTGCGTTGTTGGTTCACGAGCTGCGACCCAAGATCATCGAGAGACGAGCCAGGCTCCAGTCTGCCGCCCGCTCCTTGTCCGCGGAGTACGTCACTGAACTTCTTGCGGAGATCGATGCCGCTCTGCAGAGAATCGACACCGGATCCTTCGGGCTGTGCGAGACGTGCCTCGATCCGATCGAACCGGACCGGCTGGCGCACAATCCGCTGGCGCGGTTCTGCCTGGATCATCTCACCCACGATCAACTGAGGGCTCACGAACAGGATCTGGCGCTGGCAACCCAGATTCAAACCACGCTGCTGCCGGCGAGCGGCGTGTCGACCACCGACTGGGAAACGCAGTATCGGTACGAACCGGCCGGCGTCGTGGGCGGCGACTATTGCGAGATCGCGGCCGCGGGCGATGGCCAGTCCCTGTTCTTCGCGGTCGGCGACGTCGCCGGCAAGGGCGTCGCCGCATCACTGCTGATGACGCACCTCAGCGCCATCGTCCGCAGCTTGTTATCACTGCAATTGCCGCTGGCGGAGGTGATGTCGCGCGCAAATCGTTTGTTCTGCAGCAGCACTCCGGCCACGCATTATGCGACGCTGGCCGCCGGCCGCACCACGGAGGATGGCGCGGAGTTGTGCAACGCCGGCCACTGCAGGCCATTGCTCATACGGCGCGGCGTAACCGAGCGGATCGATGCGACGGGACTGCCTCTGGGACTGTTTTGCGACGGCCGGTACGCCGTGAGGCAGATCCGGCTCGAGCACGGCGACAGCCTCGTCCTGTACTCCGACGGCATCACCGAGACGCAAGATGCGGAAGGCAACCAATACGAGGAAGAACGGCTCGTCCGCGTGCTGCGCGGTCACGAGGAGCGGGACGCGGCAGCCATGGCCGACGGCGTCCTGCGTGATGTGGAGCATTTTCGCGGCACGCTCCCGCGACAGGACGACGTGACTCTGCTTGTCCTGCGCCGGCGGGGATGAGGCTCGCGGGGGACAGTTCGGCAAGCGGCGTCCCCCGCCCCACCTGCCCGCAGCCAGTAAGCAACATCGTTTTATGTTCGATGTTCGAACAAATGCTATTCTGGTGGCTGCCTACATGATTGCTTCCGCGTTTCGCGCCCGCCGCCGAGTGATCGCGGCGCTGGCGCTGGTGGTCGCGGCGCCGCTGGCTAACGCGCAGCCGCTGACCTTTACGCCGTTTCGCGAAAGCGGCATCTACCAGCTTGGCGAGAAAGCCGGCTGGACCGTGACCACCCCGAACGACGCCGCGGCCGCCAACGCCACCTACACGTACGTCATCAAGAAGAACAATTCCGAGACCATTCGCACAGGCGCTCTCGACCTGTCATCCGGCGCTGCGACCATCGAAGCCACACTCAACGAACCGGCCATGCTTTACGTGGAGGTCGGGCCGGCGGAGCATCCGGTGCATCTCGGCGCCGCGATCGCGCCAACGCGGTTGCAGCCTTCGGCTCCGCGCCCGGCAGACTTCGATTCGTTCTGGAACGCCAAGCTCAGAGCGCTGGCCGAGGTTCCCATCAATCCCGTTCTCACCGCCAACCCGAACGCCCCACCCGGAGTGAAGTGTTACACGGTCCGGTTGGACAGCCTGGGTTCCCATGTGCAGGGATATCTCGCCAAGCCTGCCAGAGATGGGAAATTCCCGGCCTTGGTGGTCCTTCAGTATGCCGGAGTGTATGCCCTCCTCACCAAAACCGTCGCCGATCGCGCGCAGGAAGGCTGGCTGGCTCTGGACGTGGACTCGCACGACATGCCGCCCGATCAGGCGGAGGGAGTGAGCAGGAATTACCAGGCGATCGGCAACTCGGACAAGGAATCCTCGTACTTCCTCAACATGTATCTGCGGGACTCGCGCGCGGTGGATTACATTGCGAGCCGCCCGGATTGGGACGGCCGAACGATCGTGGTGACGGGCACCAGCATGGGCGGCCAGCAGAGCCTGGTGACGGCCGCGCTGAATCCCAAGGTCACTGCGGCGATTGTGAACGAGCCTTCCGGCGCCGATTCCAACGGCGATCGGCACGGGCGCAAGGCGGGCTATCCGAACTGGCCCTCCGACAATCCGAAGGTGATGGAGACGGCCCTCTACTTCGACACGGTGAATTTCGCTCCTCGAATTAAGGCGCCGGTGTTGGCGGCGTTGGGCTTTCTCGATACGATCGCACCGCCCGTGGGCATCTGGATCGCGCTCAACCAGATTCCCGGACCGAAGGAAGTGATCCCGATGGTCGAGTCCGACCACAACAACATCACGCCGGAAAAACAACGAGCGTATCATTCGCGGGAGCGGGAAGTTCTGGATCTCATCCTGCACGGCGGCGAGTTCAAGCCGGACGAGAGATTGACGCGGGGAAACAAGTAAGGGCTTCGGCACAAGTTCAAACCTGTGCCTACATAGGCGTCAGTTTGTGTTGCTGATCTCGCGGGAAAAATCGATATTCCACGCTCAGCCGTTCGCGCCGCATCGCGGCGAGACGGTAGGTGCGGTGCAATGTGCCATTCAGGAAAACCAGGCCATCACCCGGCTCCAGTTCGGGCGCCCAGAATTCTTCGGGTGCGAACCGGCGGCGCAGAACCTGGTCGTCAAGCTCCGTGAAATGCAGCAGGCTGTCCAAGCGGCGGCGTACGAGCTCCAGCCCCGGCGCATCGCGCCCGCACGGATCGAGAGGAAGCCAGCACGTCAGCAGTCGCGTCATCGCGATGACCGGCCCGGGTTCGGGTGGAAAGCGCACTCCTAGGCCGCCATCCTGGTGCCAGCTATGGAAATGGCGCTGCGCCCGAGCGTGGCACGGCGCCGGCTTTCTTCTGGCCCACGACTGCTCCAGATGACAGGTCAATTCCTCGCCCGTAGCTTCCTGGATCAGTTGCTCCAGGCCCGCGCTCGCCAAGGGCGCCGTCAGTTCCTCCGAACCGGCGCAACCGAAATCGAGGAGAGCCGGCAGAGTCACCGAATGGGACAGACGGCTGAACTGGTAGTGGGAGGGAACAGATTCCGGCTTTGCCACCTCAATAGCCTCGAAGCATCTGATGGCGGCGGCCCGCAGGTTCGCCAGCGGACTTGGCGCAAAAGCCGTCCGCAGCAGCACAACCCCTTCTTCGCGTAGCCGCACAACCGCTGTTTTCGCCATTTGTGCCAATATTATCAGACATATACACGTGAGACAGCCCACCCTTGCGGTAGACTGGAACAAGGCGGGCGTCTATCAGCGGCCAGCGATCAGCAGCACTGGTTTTGGGCTGACGGCTGAACGCTGATTGCTGACAGCTTCTTTATTAAGGATGCCGGGCGTTTACATCTCTTATCCTTTCTGTGCGCAGAAGTGCACCTACTGCAACTTCGCTTCGGGGGTCTTTCCGGCTGCCCTGCGAGCGCGCTATCTCGATGCATTGAAAGAGGAAATCGGCGCTCACCCCTGGCAGTGGCAGCCGCATACGGTGTACCTGGGCGGCGGCACTCCGAGCGCTCTGGCGCCCGACGAATTGGCTTTGTTCCTCCAGCTCGTCCCTGGCCGGGCTTGGGTGGAGGCGACGATCGAGGCGGCGCCCGGCTCCGTGACGGCGGAAAAGGCCCGCGCCTGGGCGACATGCGGTATCAACCGCGTCAGCCTCGGCGTGCAGTCCTTCGTCGACAAGGAAATCCGCCGTGCCGGCCGTAAACACACTGCAGCGACCGTGGCGGAGGAGATTCGCATCCTGCAGGATGCCGGAATCGGCAATTGCAATATCGATCTGATCGCGGGCCTCTCCGGCCAGACCGAGGCAGGCTGGCGGGAATCGCTGAACTGGATCGAGCGGCTCGCGCCGACGCACGTTTCCGTCTACATGCTCGAAGTGGACGAAGACAGCCGCTTGGGCAAGGAACTGCTTGCCGGCGGCTCCCGGTACGGCGCTGCGGAAACTCCCAGCGACGATCAGGTTGCTGATTTCTACGAAATTGCCGTCGAGCGTCTGGCCGCTCTTGGCATCCCGCGTTACGAAATCTCCAACTTCGCGCGGCCGGGTCTCGAATCGCGCCACAATCTCAAGTATTGGAAACTCGAGCCGTACGTCGGCTTTGGCGCCGACGCCCATTCGTTCGACGGGCGCGTGCGTTGGCAGAATCCGGAGACGGTGGACGAGTATCTGCGAGCAGAGCGACACCGCTCCATAACAGTCGCGGCTCCGACCGAATCTTTCTTCATCGGACTGCGGTTGACTGCTGGCATCCGCCCGACAGCGGAAGAATGGCGCCGCTTCCAGCAACCCATCCAGCGCTTTCTGGAAGCCGGCCTGCTCGAAGCGGGTGACGGAGTGCTGCGCCTCACCAGCCGCGGCGTGCTTGTTTCCAACGAAGTCTTCCAGGAGTTTGTCGCTCTATGAAAACCATTGACCTCCGCAGCGATACCGTGACTAAGCCGACACCCGAGATGCGCCGCGCCATGATGGAGGCCGAAGTCGGCGACGACGTTTACGGGGAGGATCCCACCGTCAACCGCCTCGAAGAAGAAGCCGCGGAGATCGCCGGCAAGCAGGCCGCGCTCTTCGTTCCCACGGGCACCATGGGTAACACCATCGCGGTGAAACTGCTCACCGAGCACGGCCAGGAGGTGATCTGCGATTCCCGCTCGCACATGCTGGATTACGAAATGTGCATGATGGCCTGGTTCTCCGGCTGCCTGGTTCGCGCCATCGCGACCGAGGACGGCGTCCTTTCGTGGGACGAAGTAAAGAAGCTGATCAAGCCGGTGAACCCGTACTCGGCGCCGACCGGCTTGGTCGAAATCGAAAACACGCACAACATGTACGGTGGAACGGTGTACCCTTTGGAGACCATCTACGAGATTTGCGACGGTGCGCACGACCAGGGCCTGAAAGTCCACATGGACGGCGCGCGTATATTCAACGCCGCGGAAGCCACGGGGCTGCCCGTGCGCGAGATCTGCGCGCCCGCCGACACGGTGATGTTCTGCCTTTCGAAAGGGCTGGGCGCGCCCGTGGGTTCTATGCTCGCGGGGCCGGCCAATCTCATCGCCAGGGGGCGGCTCTACCGCAAACGGTTGGGCGGCGGCATGCGGCAGGTAGGAGTGCTGGCAGCCGCCGGATTGGTGGCGCTCCGAGATTCCCCCAGCAAGCTGGCCGCGGACCACGCCAACGCGAAATTCCTCGCGGAGGGGCTGGCGCGCATCCCCGGCATCCGCATCGATCCGCAAAAGGTCGCCACCAATATCGTGGTGTTCGACGTCAGCGGCACGCGCCTCGCGCCTGCGGCACTCAGCGTGCAATTGAAGCAGCGCGGCGTGCTAATGAACGCGATTAATGATCGGCAGGTGCGCGCGGTGACGCACTACGACGCCACCCGTGAAGATTGCGCACAGGCGCTGGAGGCCATTGCGGAGGTGGTTGGCCGGTAAACGTCGCGCCATTCGAGCACCGGCCGCGCGGCCTTCCGCGAGCCGCCCGCACGCCAAAACGTCTTACTATGGTTATTCGTCTTTCAATCACCCTCTCAGGACTGGACGCGTAAATGTTGAGACCGGTTGGAAAGCTGTGTTCGACCCTGCTGCTGGCGGCGAGCGGGGTGGCGCTGGCCCAGCAGTATTCGATCACTACCGCGGCGGGAGGCGCGCCACCCTCCACGCCGGTTGCGGCCACCAGCACTTCCATCGGGCAGCCGAGCCGCGTCGCGGTGGACAAGAACGGTAACATTTATTTCAGCAGCGCGAATTCGGTCTTCCGGATCGATGGCAGCGGTACCCTCACCCTGATCGCGGGCAACTCGCGGCCTGGTTTCTCCGGCGATGGCGGTCAGGCGACGCGGGCGCAGTTGAACGCGCCCCAGGGGATCGCTTTCGATTCGGCCGGCAATATCTACATCGCCGATTCGAAGAACAACCGCGTCCGCATGGTGAGCACGGCGGGCGTGATTTCTACCTTCGCGGGAACGGGGCAAATCAGCTTCGGCGGCCCCCACACATTCAACGATGGCGGTTTGGCCACCAACGGATTGTTGCATCTACCTGGCGGTGTGGCCGTGGACTCCAAGAACAACGTGTACATTGCGGATACGGGCGACAACCTGATCCGCATTGTCACCACCGACGGTCTGATCAACAGCGTCGCCGGAGACAGTTACGGCGCCTATTTCGGAGATGCCGGCCCGGCCACGACGGCCGAGTTGCATAACCCCGAGGATGTGGCTGTTGATTCGAGCGGAAACATCTACATCGCGGACACCGGCAATTCCGCGATCCGCAAGGTGACCGCCGATGGCAACATCAACACCGTGGCCGGCAACTGCACGGCGGCTACCGGCTGTTCCAGCGGTTCAACCGGTGATGGCGGCTCGGCCACCGCGGCGACGTTGACGGCGCCGTTTTCCGTGGCGCTGGACTCTTCCGGCAACATGTACATCGTCGAAAACGGCGATAGCAAGATCCGAAAAGTGGACACGTCGGGGAACATCAACAGCATTGTTGGAACTGGCACGCCAGGCTTCGGCGGGGACAATGGCGCGGCGATCAGCGGGCAGTTGAACTTCCCGACTGGCATCGCTCTGGATTCGGGCGGCGCTCTTTATATCGCGGACGCGTTGAATCGCCGAATCCGGAAAGTCTCCTCAAACAACATCAACACCATTGCCGGGAATGGCGTTCTCAGTTACTCCGGCGATGGCGGCCCCGCCACCGCCGCGCAGCTCAACACCCCGCTGGGCGTGGCACTGGATTCATCCGGCAACCTCTACATCGCCGACACCGCCAACAACGTGGTCCGCAAAGTAGCCGCCAGCGGAACCATCACCACTTTCGCCGGCAATGGCACAGCCGGCTTTGGCGGCGACGGCGGCGCACCGGCGAGCGCGCAGCTCAACGGGCCGCAGGCGCTTGCGGTCGACCCCAATGGCAACGTCTACGTGTCCGACACCCTGAACGCGCGCGTGCGCAGGATTTCCGGCGGCGTCATCAACACCGTGGCGGGAAACGGCACGCCTGGTTACGGCGGCGATGGCGCCGGCGCCGCGGCGGCGCAACTGAATATTCCCGAGGGCCTCGCGGTGGATGCCTTGGGCAACCTCTATATCGCCGATTTCGGCAACAACCGCATCCGCAAAGTCACCTCGAGCGGAACCATCACCACGGTTGCAGGCAACGGATCGATTGGATATTCGGGCGACGGCGGCTCCGCCACCAGCGCCCAACTCACTACGCCTTCCGGCGTGGCCGTGGACACGAGCGGCAACCTGTACATCGCGGACACGGGCAACAATGCCGTGCGGGTGGTGACCGGAGGTGTGATCAACACGGTTGCTGGAAATGGCCTGGCAGGCTTCTCCGGCGACGGAGGACCGGCCACTTTGGCGCAGGTCGGCAACCCGGTGGGTGTGGCCGTGGATAGTGCGGGCAGCATTTATGTCAGCGATG
>Ga0335081_10022436_pt1 | contig 10215 bp, 9 predicted proteins | sample Lox_Sample_35_FD_206713 | JGI IMG/M metagenome (GOLD analysis project Ga0335081, IMG submission 206713) | Soil microbial communities from Loxahatchee National Wildlife Refuge, Florida, United States - Lox_Sample_3.5 | ecosystem: Environmental > Terrestrial > Soil > Wetlands | place: USA: Florida... | reverse complement strand
TTCCAACCTACCGTGTGTTCGTCATCGCGGTGGGCAGCGCGCTGATCGCCGTGCTGTGGTACGCGTTCGAGCGCACCAGCATCGGCGCCAAGATCCGCGCCGCGGTCGACAACCGGCGCATGGCGCAGTCGATCGGCATCGACGTCGACCGGCTGTTCACGCTCACCTTCGCGGTCGGCAGCGGGCTCGCGGCGCTCGGCGGCGGGCTCGCGATCGAGCTGTTCGGGCTCACCCCGAGCTTCGCGGTGCTCTACCTCGTCTTCTTCCTGCTGGTGGTCGCCTGCGGCGGGCTCGGCAGCCTCAAGGGCACGCTGGTCGCCGCGATCCTGCTCGGCCTGTGCGACACGGCCGGCAAATACGTCTATGCGGACGCCGGCGGCTTCTTCATCTACGCGGTGGCGATGCTGATCCTGCTCGTCAAGCCGGCGGGTCTCTATGGCCGCGATTGACACGTCCGCCGCAGCCGCTGCGCGCGCCATGACGGATGGACGCGCCCGGGCGATCGCGTTCCTGGCGCGCCGCCACCATTTCCGCGTCGCCGAAGCGCTGCCCTGGCTGCTCGCGCTCGCCGCGTTCTTTCTGTTTCCCGACCGCATGACCTTCGGCAGCCAGGTGCTGCTGATGGTGCTGTTCGCGCTCTCGCTCGATCTCATTCTCGGGTTCGCCGGCATCGTGACGCTCGGCCACGCAGCCTTTTTCGGGCTCGGCGCCTACACGGCGGCGCTGCTCACGCTGCGCGGCGGCTGGGAGGAGCCGATCAGCGGGCTCGTGGTCGCCGCCGCGATCGCCGGGGCGGCGGGCGCCGCCTCGGGCTGGGTGCTGCTGCGCTACCGCGGGCTCACGCTGCTGGTGCTCACGCTCGCCACCGCCATCATGCTGCAGGAGCTCGGCAACCTGCTGCGCGATCTCACCGGCGGCTATGACGGCCTGCCGGGGCTCGCCTTCAAGCCGCTGCTCGGCATGTTCGACTACGACCTGTTCGGCCACGTCGCCTACCTCTACGCCCTCGCCGTGTTGTTCGTGCTATTCATGGCGGTGCGCACCATCGTCCATTCGCCGTTCGGCCAGACGCTCGCCGGCATCCGCGAGAACGTGGCGCGCATGCACGCGATCGGCTCGCCGGTGCTGATGCGGCTCGTCATCGTCTATGCGATCGGGGCCGCCATCGCCGGCATCGCCGGCGCGCTCTTTACCCAGACCAACGCCTACGTGACGCTCGGCGTGTTCGACTTCGACAACTCGGCCGGCGTGATGGTGATGCTGATCCTCGGCGGCACCGGCCGGCTCTACGGCGCGTTCATCGGCGCCGTCATCTACATGGTGCTGCAGGACTGGCTGTCGAAGGTGAGCCCGCAGTATTGGCAGTTCGCGGTCGGGCTCCTGCTCGTGCTCACCGTGCTGTTCGCGCGGCGCGGCCTGCTTGGCCTGCTCGAGGATGCGGGGCGGATGCTGCGGCGGGAGCGCCAGCCGTGACCGCCGCGCTCGAGATCTGCGATCTCAACAAGAATTTCGGCGCGCTCGCGGTCGCGCGCGATATCCGGCTCGAGCTGCCCAAGGGCGCTCGCCACGCGCTGATCGGTCCGAACGGCGCCGGCAAGACCACGCTGGTCAACCTGATCACCGGCGTGCTGCCGCCGACGGCCGGCCGCATCCTGCTCGACGGGCAGGACATCACGACGCTGCCGCAGGCGGCGCGCATCCGTCGCGGCATTGCCCGCACCTTCCAGATCAACCAGCTGTTTCGCGGCCTCACCGTGCTGGAGAACGTCTATCTCGCGGTCGCTGAGCGCATGCGGGCGTCGCATCGGCTGTGGCGGCCGGCCGGCGCCGAGCGCGAGGTCATCGATCAGGCGCTCGCCCAGCTCGAGGCGCTGCGCCTCGCCGACGACGCGCTCCGGCTGGTGCGCGAGCTGCCCTACGGGCGGCAGCGCCTGGTCGAGATCGCGATCGCGCTGGCGCAGCATCCGCGCGTGCTCCTGCTTGACGAGCCGGCGGCGGGCGTGCCGTCGTCCGAAAGCCACCTCATCCTCGACGTGATCGGCGGGCTCGATCCCGAGATCGCGATCCTGATCATCGAGCACGACATGGACGTCGTGTTCCGCTTCGCCTCGCGCATCACCGTGCTGGTCGCAGGCGCGGTGCTGACGGAAGGATCGCCGCAGGAGATCCGCGCCGACGAGCGCGTGCGCGCCGTCTATCTCGGCCAGGAGTTCTGCCATGGCTAGCGCGACGGCGAAGACCGCGCTCGAGCTCGACGGCGTGTCGGCCGGCTACGGCGAGACCGTGGTGATCGAAGACATCCGCCTCGCGCTGGCCGAGGGCGAGACCCTGTCGATCATCGGCCGCAACGGGGTCGGCAAGACCACGCTGCTCGCGACCGTGATGGGCCACAACACGCTGCACGGCGGCGACCTCCGGCTGCACGGCGCGACCATCGCGCGGCTTGCGCCGCACCGCCGCAACTGGGCCGGGCTCGGCTATGTGCCGCAGGAGCGCGAGGTGTTTCCGTCGCTCACGCTCCGCGAAAACCTCGAGGTGGCGGCGCGACCGGGCGCCTGGACGATCGACAAGGTCTTCGCCCTGTTTCCCCGTCTCGCCGAGCGGCAGAAGAACCGGGGCAACCAGCTCTCCGGCGGCGAGCAGCAGATGCTGGCGATCGCCCGCGCCCTGATCGGCAATCCCTCGGTCGTGCTGATGGACGAGCCGTCCGAGGGCCTCGCGCCCGTCATCGTCGAGGAGCTCGCGCGCGCCGTGAAGCGCCTCGCCGCGACCGAAGGCCTCACCATGATCGTGGTCGAGCAGAATACGCGGCTCGCCCTCGACATCTCGCCGCGCACCGCCGTGATGGACCGCGGCCGCATCGTGTTCGACGGCCCGAGCGAGGAGCTCAAGCGCGATGCCGACAAGCTGCACCGGCTGATCGGCGTCGGGAAGGGGTGAGCGGCAGCGGAGGTGCCGACCCGCATCTTACGGTAAAACGACCCAACGTCAGCAACTGCGGCGACAAGGCAATCTTAATTTTTGCCGCCTAACATTTTTGCATCGTGCGTCCATGCGCGTCGGCTCGGTGGGGGGCCGGGGTATGACATTCAATCTGCGAATTGCGGCGGCGATCGCCGCCTTGCCACTCATCGTCGGTGGCGTGGAAACAGCGGGACTGCGTTCCGGCGCGGCCGCCGTCGTGGGGCAGCCAATCAGCACGGTGGTGCCGAAAGGGCCTCCAGCCACCATCGATCAGCTGCGCCGCGACTACAAGCGGCCGGCAACCATCCCTTTCCCGGCGGACAATCCCTACACGATGGCCAAGGTGGCGCTCGGTAAGGCGCTGTACTTCGACACGCGGCTGTCGGGCGCGTATGCACAATCCTGCGCGTCGTGCCACAATCCGGGCTACGGCTGGGGCGACGGACAGCCGAAAGGCGTCGGCGCCGGCATGAAAACGCTCGGCCGCCGCTCGCCCACGATTATCAACGCGGCCTTCGGTCCGATCTTCATGTGGGACGGCCGTGCCGCCTCGCTCGAGGAGCAGGCGCTCGGGCCGATCAAGACCGACGTCGAGATGAACATGCCGCTCGATCATCTGATGGAGCGGTTGAAGGTCATTGCGGGCTACGGCCCGATGTTCGCCGCGGCATTTCCCAACGAGGTAATCAAGCCGGAGCACGTCGCCAGGGCGATCGCCACGTTCGAGCGAACCGTTGTGTCCCCACAGGCGCCGTTCGATGCCTGGATCGAGGGCGACGAGAAAGCGATCTCCGAGCAAGCCAAGCGCGGGTTCGCGCTGTTCAACACCAAGGCCGGCTGCAACCGCTGCCACAGCGGCTGGAATTTCACCGACGGCAGCTTCCATGACATCGGGCTTACGAGCGAGGATGTCGGCCGCGGCAAGTTCCTGCCGTCGATCATCAAGATGCAGCATGCGTTCAAGACGCCCGGCCTGCGCGAGATCGGCCGGCGCGGCCCCTACATGCACGATGGCTCGCTCCCGTCGCTGGAAGCGGTCGTCGATCACTACGACACGGGCGGAATCGATCGCCCGAGCCGGTCCGATCTGATCAAGCCGCTGGCGCTCACGGCGTCGGAGAAGACGGACCTCGTCGCCTTCATGTGGACGCTGACCGGCGAAGTCGATCCGATGACCATTCCGGCCCTGCCGCGATGAGCGGCGCTTCGGTCGGCGCTTGAAGAACATCCAAAGTGAGGAGAATGGAAATGAAGACCTTCCCCTGCGCCCTTGCGGTTGCGTTTCTGGCCGGCGCCGTGGTGGCGGCGTTCGCCGCCGACCGGACCATCACCCAGAAGGGCAAGATGTTCTCGCTGACCGACGTCACCGTCAAGAAGGGCGAGACCCTGGTGTTCGTGAACGACGACAACGTCGCGCACAATATCTATTCGACCAGCCCCAACAACGAGTTCAATCTCGGCTCGCAGCTGCCGGGCACCTCGGTGCCGGTGACGTTCGACAAGACGGGTGACATCGACATCCTGTGCGCGATCCATCCGCTCATGAAGATGAAGGTCAAGGTCACCAACTGACCGGGGGCCAAGGGAGCGGGAGATGACGCTGCGGTTGAAGCTCTATCTGGCGTTCGGCGCGGTCGTCAGCCTCGCAACCGTCGCAGCCCTCTACGGCATGTGGGTCGTGTCGGGGACCAGCACGCTCGTCGTGCGTCTCTATGACGGGCCGACCATGGCGGTGAGCAGCGCCCGCTCGGCGCAGCTCGATTTTGCCAATGCCCGCGCCGCGATGGAGCGCAGCCTCGCGCTGCGCGACGCGGCCGGGGCGCAGAGCGCGGCGGCGGTCGAGAAGCACATGCAGGCGCTCGTCTCCGACATCGGCGTGGTGCGCGACCGCATGCCGGCCGATGCCCGGTCGGTGATCGACCGCGCCTTGGCGCTGGCGCAGGACTGGCACGCCGCCGGCGCGGCCCTGGTCAACGCACCTGCGGCCGGCCTCACGGCGATTCCCATGCCCGGCGCCGTCGCGGTCAAAGCCGGGGAGGTTGCCGACGCGCTCGACGTCATGGCCGACGGCGCGAACGCCTACGGATTCAACTTTCGTTCCGAGGCGGAGGCCCAGGCGAGGTTTGCGCTGCGGGCGCTCATCGCGATCGTGATCCTGGCGCTCGCGGCCGGCGCGATCTGTGCGGCCTATAGCGCCTATTCGGTGTCGCGGCCGATCCTCGCGGCGACCCGCAGCACGCAGCAGCTCGCCGCCGGGGACTATGGCATCGACATTCCCGGCGTCGACCGTAAGGACGAGATCGGGCAGATGACCCGCTCCCTCACGATCTTTCGCGACAGCCTGATCGCCGGCGAACGGGCGCGGCGCGAGCGCGAGGAGCACGAGCGGCTTGCCGAACGGCGCAAGACCATGGGCGAGATCGCCGACCAGTTCCAGGCGACGATCGGCGGTATCATCGAGCGCGTGTCGACCGCATCGGGCGACCTGCAAAGCGTGGCCGGCACGCTGAGCGAGACCGCGGAGACGACGCAACAGCTGTCCACCGAGGTCGCACAAGCCTCGGAGCAGGCGTCCGCGAACGTGCAGACGGTCGCGGCGTCCGCCGAGGAGCTGACCGCATCGGGCGGTGAGATCGCGCGGCAGGTCGAGCACTCGACGGCGACCGCCGCGAAGGCCGCAAGCCAGGCCGACGAGACCGACGCGCGCGTCGGCCAGCTTCTCCAGGCCGCCACACGCATCGGCGACGTCATCAAGCTGATCACGGCGATCGCCGACCAGACCAACCTGCTCGCCCTCAACGCGACGATCGAGGCGGCGCGCGCCGGCGAGTCCGGCAAGGGATTTGCGGTGGTTGCGCAGGAGGTGAAGTCGCTGGCATCGCAGACCGCCAAGGCGACCGAGGAGATTTCGCAGCAGATCGCCGCGATCCAGGGCACGACGAACGATTTCGTCGGGGTCATCAAGGAGATCGGCGCGACCATCGGCCAGACCAAGTCGACCGCGACCGCGATCGCGAGCGCGATCGAGGAGCAGGGCGCCGCCATGCAGGAGATCGTGCGCAGCGTCGAGCACGCGGCGCGCGGCACCGCCCAGGTCGCCGCGAACATCGGCGATGTGAGCAAGGCCGCGAATGCGACGGGGTCCGCGGCCGCGCAGGTGCTGCTCTCCGCAAAATCGCTTGCCCAGGAAGGCGTCGACCTCAAATCGGCCGTCGATCAGTTCCTGTCGACCGTACGTGCGGCGTGAAGGAGGCTCATCGCGCGCAGGACGGTTACTGCGGCAGGATGTCGATCAGCGCCTTGGCCTGTTTCACCAGCGCCGAAAAATAGCTCGCGTGCGTCGCCGCGGCCGCGAAGCAGCGGCGGTAGGCGCGGTATGCGTCCTCGCGCGACTTATCGGGCTTGTCGTCGCGCGCCGCGGAGGCCTGATCCTCGGCCTTTTCCCAGCTTCGCACGCATGCCGGCACGGCACCGACCTTCGCGGCCGCCTTCGTCGAGACCACATAGGTGCGGCCGCCGCGCCGCAGCAGTACGAGGATCTCGTCGGGCTTCTCCAGCCCCAGATCCTGGGCGCGGCCGACCAGCGCCGCGTAGGCGAAGCTGGCGTCGCCCGGCTTGCCGAGCGGAATATCGGCGAACTTGAAGAAAGCCGCATCGGTGTTGAGCGCCTGGGTGTAGAACGCCTCGGACTTGAGCGCGGCTTCGGTGCTCGCCGGCATGTCGTCCTTGCTGCCCCACCATTTCTTGTGGCCGACGAGCCATCTGTCGAGCAACTCGTCGGTCGTCACGACGATGCTGGTCTTGTCGTCGGCCGATGCGTAGACGAGGCCGTCGAGCAGGCCGAAACCCTGATCACCTTCGGAAAGCGCGTCGAGATTGAGCTTCGGCTCGCCAAATCCCGCGATCCGCACCGTCCCGAGGATCAATTGCAGGCGCGATTGCAGATCGTGCCGGGCCCGGTCGTAGGCAGCGCGCGTGGGCTCGTCGTCGGTAGTGTTGTCCTTGAACTGTTTCAGATAGGCATCGCGCGCCGCGAGATAGTCCTCAACCGGGGAGGCGGCCGAAGCGCCGCACGGCATTGCGGCGAGGGCGAGCGACGCGCTCAACAGGGACTTCACCCACAGGCTTGCGGTCATGGATAGCTCCTGTCCATCCGTCGCTCGAGCCTTGTTGTCGGTTCACGTCTTCAGCAACAGGCCAACGTTGCCCGACAGGATCCGCTCGCCGTCGGCGCCGACCGCGCGGATGTCGCGGACGAAATCGCGCACCGCCTCGCGGGCGCGAATTTCCTGCGGGTAGTCGGTCGCGAACACGATGCGGGCCGCCGGCAGCTCGATCAGCGCCGCCTTGACGGCCCCGATCGCGCCGCAGAAGCCGGCGGTGTCGAACACCATGTTGTGGGCGAGATAGTGATCGAAATCGCGCTTGGGCAGCGCGCCGTGCCGCGCATTGCCCTTGGTGCCCCAAAATACTTTGTCCTGGTAGGAACGCACGCGTCCGATCATGCCGGCGATTCCGCCCGCCAGGTGCGCCATGTGCACCGTCAGGCTCGGATGACGATCGAACACGCCCGAATTGATCAGTCGGATGGTCGCCATGATGAGCGAGAACTCGCGCCCGACCGAGCGCGCCGTGTCGTAGCCGTCGAATTGCTGCGACTGGTTGAGCCGCAGCGCCGGATGGACGAAGACGAACATGCCGAGCTTTTCCGCCTCGCTCCAGAACGGCTCGAACTCGGGCGCGTCGAGATAGCGCCCGTCCTGCTCCGACGTGATGGTGACGCCTTGAAATCCGAGCTCGTGGCGGCAGCGGTTGAGCTCGCGCAGTGCCTCGGGCCCGCCGAGCGGATTGGCATGCGCGGCGCCGATGAAGCGGTCCGGGTAGTCGCGCTCGGCCTGCTTGGCGCGGTCGTTGCAGATGCGCGAGCGCTCGAGATCGGCCGACATGCCGGAAGCGCTGGTGAGCCAGGCCGCATCGATGCCGGACAAGTCCATCATCCGGATGTGCTCATCGAGGTCGTAGAGGAGCGAGTGCACCGTGTAGCTCGGCGCGCCGTTCTCGTCGTAGTGCAGGATCAGCCGGTCGCCCGGATCCTGCCTGATCAGCTCGCGCGGCGTGAAATGATGCTGGAAGTCGACGATCATGACGCTTGGGGCTCCCGTTGCGGTTTTCTGCAATTTTTCCACAATGAGATAATTCTTGCAAATCCCGACAGCCGAATTATCATCATGCGCCTGAAAATAACGAACGCCCAACGGCCGGGATGGCAAGGCGCGCATCGCGGAAAGGCTCGCAAGACGGCAGCAGCGGCGACCGGCTGCTCGCCGTGCTCCCGTTGTTCACTGTCGACGATCCCGAATGGACCGTCGAGGCGGCGGCGCGCGAGCTGCATGTGTCGGCGACCACGGCCTATCGCTATTTCAAGCGTCTCACCAAGGCGGGGTTGATCAGTCCGGTGTCCGGCGCGAGCTATGCGCTCGGCCCCGCCATCATCCAGATGGATCGGCAGATCCAGATCAGCGATCCCATGCTCAACGCCGCGCGCGGCGTGATGACCGACCTCATTCAATACGCGGCCGAAGGCTCGATCGTGCTGCTGTGCCGGCTGTTTCATGACCGCGTGATGTGCGTGCATCAGGTGATGGGCCGCGGGCCGCAGATGCCGGTGAGCTACGAGCGCGGCCGGCTGATGCCGCTCTATGGCGGTGCCACCGCCAACATCATCCTCGCCCATCTGCCGACGCGCACGCTCAAATCGCTCTACGCTCACGATGCCGCCGCGGTCGCCCGGGCCGGCCTCGGCAAGACCTGGGATGAATTCCGCACCAACCTCGCCCGCCTGCGGCGCGAGGCCGTCGCGATCAGCAAAGGCGAGATCGACCCCGGCCGCGTCGGCATCGCAGCGCCGATCTTCGACCGCGATGGCGCGGTGCTGGGCAGTCTCAGCTTCGTGCTGCCGGCGCCGCGCGCGGACACGCCCTTGATCGGCCGCATCGCGTCGCTCACGAGCGCCGGCGCGCGGGAGATCGAGCGGGTGATGAATCGCGAGTCGGCGCCGGGACAGCCGAGCCCGGCGCGTCTCAAGATCGTACGTGGACGATAACCCACGCCGCATCGGCGGCGAACGAGCAACGGCAACGCTGGAGGGACACGCCATGAGCATCGCTACCGTGAAATTCTCCACCGTCCTGTGGGGTCTCGCGCAGCTGCTCAAATACGCCGCCTGGCGCCATCCGGCGTTTCGCGCCCGCCTCGAGGAGAAGAACCTGGTCGCCCAGATCAAGGCGCGCGACGAGGACACCGGCCGCTGGTTCGAGGTGTGCGGCGGCTGCATCACGTCGCGCGCCGGCCAGCATGCCAAGCCCGACATCACGCTCGCGTTCAAGACCGCCGGCCACGGCGCCTCGCTCTTGACGCCGCCGATCAACTGGCTCGAGCAGATCAACGCCATCAAGGATTTCGTCCTCTCGGTCGACGGCCCTGACGACCTCGCCAACTGGTGGGCGCAGACCCTGATGATGAGCCAGACCGTCGGCTGCAAATTCGGCCTGCGGCTGCCCGACGGCACGATGCGTTACTGTAATATGACCAATGGCGGGCCGGTGTTCGTCTACGTGAAGGACGGCAGGATCGTGCGCATGACGCCGATCGATTTCGACGCGACCGACCCGCAGCCCTGGACCATCCGCGCGCGCGGCATCGACCTGACGCCGCCGCGCAAGACGACGCTCGCGCCGCACGGGCAGAACGCGAAATCGATCGTCTATTCGCCCGACCGGCTGCTCCATCCGATGAAGCGGGTCGACTTCGATCCCAATGGTGCGCGCAATCCGCAAAACCGCGGCAAGTCCGGCTATGTGCGGATCTCGTGGGAGGAGGCGCTCGATCTCGTCGCCGCCGAGATCAAGCGCTGCAAGCGCGAGCATGGCCCCGGCGCGATCGCGGTGTCGCACGGCTCGCACCACACCTGGGGCAACATCGGCTACTACCTGTCGGCGCTCTTCCGTTTCGCCAATGCGGTCGGCATGACCCGCGTGCACCACAATCCCGACAGCTGGGAAGGCTGGTACTGGGGCGCGGTGCATCACTGGGGCTACACGCTGCGGGTCGGCCAGTCGGAAACCTACGGGACGGTCGAGGACTGCCTGCAGAACTGCGACATGATCGTCTTCTGGGCCGCAGACCCCGAGTCGACCAGCGGCTCCTACGGCGCGCAGGAGGGCACGGTGCGCCGGCAGTGGCTCAAGAACC
>Ga0335081_10022435_pt1 | contig 10215 bp, 8 predicted proteins | sample Lox_Sample_35_FD_206713 | JGI IMG/M metagenome (GOLD analysis project Ga0335081, IMG submission 206713) | Soil microbial communities from Loxahatchee National Wildlife Refuge, Florida, United States - Lox_Sample_3.5 | ecosystem: Environmental > Terrestrial > Soil > Wetlands | place: USA: Florida... | reverse complement strand
GACCAGAGGCTTGATTTCGTAATCCTGCCACGGTAGCTAGGGTGAGCCGGAATCGCAAGGCTGTGAAGATTCCGGAGGTGCCAAGGTGGCTGGCCAAAAGGACAGTGGGATGGACATTTTGGATTGGGGCAACGGACGCGCGCGCATTTGCGGCGTTCTGGCGGACGATCGAAATCGAAGGCCGCCGTCCGGTCAGACCGTCGCCGGATTCTGGGCGGCTTGAAGAAGAGGGGCCAGCGACATAGCACCGACCGTTTCGAACCGTCGTACCAGTTTGCTGAGATTCGATCCGCTGGCAAGTGCGGAGCCAGCCCGATTCGTTGAGGGCATTCACTTATTTTGAAGCGTCGGTTTGAGGATCGACAACACGATCGGCTTCAGCGAGCAAGCGCCTCATTTCCCGCAAGAGCAGTCGCCTACCATTTGAGTCGTCCGTAACCGCGAGCTTCGAGAGCGTCTCCGCAAGCTCTCTTTGCACCTCGGCAAACTCGGGATCAGGCTCTGGGAATGGCACATCGGCAGGGTATCGTACACATCGTCTTCGCACGAATACAGTGAACGCTGTATGGGCAACGCGGATCGCTTCGGCTATATCGGGACTCAGACCAAGTGCATCGCGAGGATCGCCGATGGCAAACGCACCGTTCGATACGAGATTCCACAGGGCAATGATTTCGACCGGGGTCGGTGCGTTGATCATGGTAGGTGAGTTTGTCGGGGAGTTCCTGCTGCGGCATTTCTTTCACAGCGGATGGCGGGAACCTCAGATCGCGATGGCGGCTAATTCGGTAGGTGGGTTCGTTGGCGCTCTGCTCGTGTACAAACTTCTCACTTTCGAGGCGGAGCGAGAACGGCTGCGGGGAGAACTAAATCATCAAATCCGAAACGCATTACAACCAATCATCTACTGCACCGACCGATTGGGCGACACGGAGAGGCAAGTTGTCGAATCGTCGGTACAGAAGATACAGGTTTGCCTGCGAGAAAGCCTTCTCACGGAACTTCCAAGGAGAGCGGTCAGGCGGACTGTAAGCTGAATGCCCCCACAGCTGATACGGCGGTTCACAGCCGACGACCGGCCAGTCCGCGGCTTGTGATTTGACGAGCGGCGCGATAATTGCGTCATGGGCATTAAAGAGGAAGTTGTGTCGGAAGAAACCCATAGCGAACGTTCTTTCCATGCCGAGCCAAACCACTAAGCCGTTGAAAAAATTTGGTGGCGGCGGGAAGAATTGAACTTCCGACACGCGGATTATGAGACCGCTGCTCTACCACTGAGCTACGCCGCCACAGTGCGGGGATCCGTGCAGACAAGAGGCCGGAATCTCCCCGGCCCGATACGTTTGGATGCCGCCGCACTCATTTTAGCGCACCCTGGCCACTTTCCACTTACCACCCGGCCCCCTGACTTCTACAATGCCAGCGACAGATGCGAGCCATCGCCGTCATTCCCGCGCGCCTCGCTTCCACGCGCCTCGCGCGCAAAGTGCTGCGCCCAATCGCCGGGCGCCCCATGCTGGCCTGGGTATATGAGGCGGCGCACTCCTCGCCGCTGGTCGCCGATGTAATCGTGGCAACAGATTCCCAAGAGGTAATGGACGCCTGCCGCCAGAACGGCTGGAACGCACGGCTGACCTCGCCCCAGCACCGCTCGGGCACGGACCGCGTCAACGAGGTGGCCGCATCCCTCGCGGCAGATGTTTACGTCAACGTGCAGGGCGATGAGCCGCTGGCGCGTCCTGAACACCTCGAAGCGCTGCTCGCGCCGATGAAGGATGCATCCGTGCTGGTTTCGACCATCAAGACGCCGGCGGCGGCGGCCGACATCGCAAATCCCAACGCGGTGAAGGTGGTCACCGACGCGGCCGGACGCGCTCTCTACTTCTCCCGCGCCACCATACCCCACGACCGCGACCGCACCGGCCAGCCGCGCTACTTCAAGCACCTCGGCTTCTACGCCTATCGCAAGCCGGCGCTGGACCGCTTCTGCTCGCTGCCGGAGTCGTCGCTCGAACGCAGCGAGCGGCTGGAGCAGTTGCGGTTCCTGGAAAACGGGATTCCGATTCACGTAGCAGAAACGCCTTACGACACGATTGGCGTGGATACAGAAGACGACTTGAGGCGAGTGGAGGCGATCTTCAAGGAGAACAGGCGCTGAGGTTTGGGCTGTCCCTCGGCCTGGTTGAGTTGCCGAGGGTGGAGCAGGCCTTCAGGCCTGCATTGGGGCGGTCTTTGCCTCGTGGGCTTCAGCCCCTGAGGTAGTGTGATGATCGCGCCGCAAGCCGACAGCAAGAAGCACCTCAGCGGCTGAAGCCGAAGATCCACTTCACCGTCGCTATGCAGGGCTGGAAGCCCTGCTCCACCCACAATCGGCTCTCGCCCGCGCTACGCGGGCGACTGGCGACTGGCGACCGACGACTGCCCCCGCGCCCACGCTTCCGCCGCGTGTATGCGCTTGGCGATCGGGGGGTGAGAGTGAAATAGCACCTCCACCAGCCGCGAGGGCTGGCGCTCGGCCAGGTTCTGGTCCGCCAGCTTGTTCATGCCGGAGATGAACGGCGCGATTGACGGGATCGCAGTGTAGGAATAGCGGTCGGCCTGGCGCTCGTTGAATCGCGAGTAGGCATTCAGCGCCGGCATGAGCAGGAAAGACAGCACGGCCGACACCAGCATCAGCAGCGGAAGATTCGCGAAGTCCGACAACTGCTCGAAGATGTGCCGCCGCTCGATGGCAAGGTGCAGGATCTCGTTCGCGGCAAGAAAGCCGACGAAGGTGACGCCCGCATGCACCAGGATGCCCTTGGGAATGTGCCGGTGCACGTGGTGGCCGAGTTCGTGCGCCAGGATAGCTTCGATCTCGTCGTCGCTGTAGCTCGCGAGCAGCGTGTCGGCGAGGATGATCCGCCGGGTGACGCCCAGCCCGGCAAGCGCGGCGTTGGCCTTGCGGCTTTTCTCCGAAAGCTTCCACTCGTAGACGCCTTTGACGCGCGTGCCGGCGCGCTCGCTCAGGCGCGTCAGGCGTTCCCTCAGGCCGTCGTTCTCCAGCGGTTTGAACTTATAGAACAGCGGGAACAGTACCACCGGCGCGATCTGCGCAAAGAAGGCGTAGAGGACGATGAAGACAGCCCAGTCGATCAGCCACCAGAAGCGTGGTTCGGAACGCATCGTCCAGTAAACCAGCTCGACCAGAATGGAAGCGATCGCCAGTCCGACCAGCCATCCCTTCACTTGGTCACGGACCCAGGAGCGCAGCTTCTGGTTGGAAAGCTGAAAGCGGTGCTCGAGGCGGAAACTGTAATAATCGAGCGGCAGCCCGAGGAGCTTGTTCACCACCGTCAGCATGAGGACATAGAAGAAGACGGCAAGCACATAGATTTGTCCGGCGCTGTAATAAGCGACATCGCGCAGGCGCGCCGTCCATCCCGTGGCCAGCAGCACCACCAGCAGCCCGAGGCCGAGCAGGAAGTCTGCGATGCCCAAACTGCGGCGTATGCGGTTGTAACGCCGCGCCTCAGGAGAATCAGGCGCGGGCTCCTCTATGCTGGTGACGGTGGAGAAAATGAGAATGCCCCCGTCCAAATGTACCAGAATGCACAGCAGGTGGTTGAGCCATTGGGCGATTGAGCCATTGAGCCATTCAGGTGCCCTTTAAATGACTCAATGACACAATGGAGCAATGACTCAATACTGGCCAGGAGGTTAGCGCTCGATGGCTGTCTGGCTGGCGCGAACGAATTCTTCCGAAGCTTTGAGGATCTCGTTCACCAGCTCCGGACTCGCGGCCTCGGAGTAGAGCCGCATCAACGGCTCGGTGCCGGAGGCGCGCATCAGGATCCAGGCCTGGGCGCCGTTGCCGTTGGTGGGCGCGTCGAGAAAAAACTTGATGCCGTCGAGGTCCTGCGTGCGCACCACCTTATAGCACCCGATGCGGTCGAGGCCGGCGGCAGCCCGGCGCAGCGCCGCCTGCTTCAGCTCGTCAGGGATGTGCAGATCGCGACGGCCATAGTAGTGAGCACCGAAGTCGCGCTGCAGGCTGGCCACCAGCTCGCCCATGGTCTTCTTCTCGTCGGCCATAACGTTGGCGAGCAGGAGTGAATTCAGAATGCCGTCGCGTTCCGGCAGGTGCCGTGGGATGCCGATGCCGCCTGACTCTTCGCCGCCCACCAGTACCTCGCGCCCGCTGAGCACCACGTCGCAGACGTATTTGAAGCCGATGCCGTGTTCGATGAGTTCTCGTCCGTACTTCGCCGCAATGCGATCCAGCATGCTGGTGGTGTTGAAGGCGCGCGTGATGACGCCCGGCCACTTCTTCCTCTCGAGCAGCCAGCGCAGCAGGACAGCGTAGCACTTGTGCGCATCCACGAAGCTGCCGTCCTCGGCGACGGCGCCGATGCGGTCGGCGTCGCCATCGGTCACGAAGCCGGCATGACATTTCTCTTGGACCACCATCTTCTGCGCCTCGGCCACATGCGGCTCGATGGGCTCGGGATTGATGCCCGGGAACAGCGGATCGACATTGGCGCGAATCTGCACGTGCTTAATGCCACGCTCGGCGAAGATGCCGGCCAGCACATTGCGCCCCGCGCCGTACATGCAGTCGATGCCGAACTTGAAGCCGGCGCGCGCAATGGCGTCCAGGTCAGCAAACCTGCTGATGGCCGCGATGTAGGGCTTCTTGAAATCGGTGGGCTCGATCGCCGCCTTTTCGCCGATGGGCATCGCGCCCAGTTCCTGCTCAATCCTGCTGATGATCGTGGGCGTGGCGGAGCCGCCGAAATTCGCCTTGAACTTCACCCCATTCCACTGCCACGGATTGTGGCTGGAGGTGATCATCACGCCGCCAGCGGCGCCGAGGTTCTTCACCGCATAGGAGAGCGCAGGCGTCGGGGTATAGTCATTCGCCAGGAGGATCGGGATCCCGGCTGCGGCCAGGACGTCGGCGATCGCCTCGGCAAAGCGTCCGGAGAGAAAGCGGGTGTCGTACGCAACCACCAATCCCCTCTTCGGATCTTCGTATTTCAGCACGTACGACGCGATCGCCCCGCCCACTCGGCGGACGTTCTCGAGGGTGAAGTCCTGGGCGATGATCCCGCGCCAGCCATCAGTGCCGAATTTGATGTCGGAGGGCATTTGGCATGTAGCGCCGGCGTCTCGCCGGCTGTCGCGCGGGCGTCCCGCCCGCGCTTTCACAGCAGCTTCTTCATCTTCCTCTCGTCGAGGTGTTTCACGATCTTGCCGACATCCTGCGAGCGCTCGCGCGTGGTGATGAGCAACGCGTCGTCGGTCTCGACCACGACCAGATTATTCACGCCGACCGCGGCTACGAATTTTCGGGGAGAATAAATATAGTTGCCCTCGGCCTCGAGCGCATATCCGCCCGCACCGTCAATCACGTTGCCGTCACTCGATGCGGCGCCCTTGGCCAGCGCGTGGTGCTCATAGAGCGCCGCCCATGAGCCAAGGTCGTTCCAGCCGAAATCCGCCGGAATCGAGAATAGATTGGAGTGGTGCTCGCCCTTGGCCGAGCGCGGCTCGAGCACAGCGTAGTCCACGCTGATGTTTTCGCATTTCGGGTACTCGCGGGCGAAGACTTTGTCGAAGCCGCGCGTGCCGAAAGCTGCTGCAATCTTCTCCAGGTGGGGTGCGCTCTCGGAGAAATGCTCGCGCAGCGCGTTGGCCAGCGTGCGCGCGCTCCAGACGAACATGCCGCTGTTCCAATAGTAATTGCCGGCCTCGACAAACTCCTGCGCCTTCTCCACATTCGGCTTCTCGGTGAAGCGCTTCACACGGTGGACGCCGTCGCGCGTCGGTTCGCCAACCTCGATGTAGCCGTAGCCGGTCTCGGGACGCGTGGGCTTGATGCCCATCACCACGATGTTCTCTCCGGCAGCGGCAATCTCGACCGCGTGCTGGACCGCCTTGCGGAAGGCCTTCTCATCCGCGATCACGTGATCGGCGGGAAACATGCCGATGACTGCCGTGGGATCCGAGCGCAGCAGCAGATACGCCGCCAGTCCGATGGCGGGCGCGGTGTTGCGCGCCACGGGCTCGGCGATGATTTGCCGCGTGGAAATCTTGGGGAGCTGGCGCCGGATTTCATGGCGCAGGTCGGGATTGGTAATGACCCAGAAGCGGCTGGCAGACGCGAGCGGTAACAGACGTCCGACCGTCTGCTGGATCATCGTCCTCTTGCCCTCGAGCGCGAGGACCTGCTTGGCCGTGGTGCGGCGGCTGCGCGGCCAGAACCGTGTCCCTCTTCCGCCAGCTAGAATGACCGGATAAAAGTGCACCTTCAAAGGTTGCCTCCAACCCGGGGTCCCCGGCAAGCCCGATTTTGGCTTGCTGGGGTGGAGAAGCGAGTGCCGCAGCCGCCGGCAAGAATCACGGGGTAGAAATGCGGTTTCAAGACTTGATGCCGGTGCTACCGGGGTCTTCCGGCAGCGTCATGCGCAGCATCTCGAGGCCGTCAGTCGGGCGAATGCGCACCTGCATCACATCAGCCGGAACCACCAACGCATCGCCGCGGCCCAAGCTGGCGGGGGAAGCGCCTTCAGCCGCACCCGAGCCTGAGAGCACTACAAAGATCTGTGGCGACTGCGAGGCCTCGAAGCAACGTGTCTCTGTTATCGAGAATTTCTCCACCCGGAAGCAAGATGAAGCCACCAGCGTGGCCCCATCTCGCCGCACTTTCCCCGCTCGCGTGCGTTCCTTCGTCGCTGCCAAGCCCTGCTCCACGTGGATATCACGTGGCCGACCGTAATCATACAGTCGGTACGTCGTATCCGAATTCTGCTGGGTCTCGACCAGAATCGATCCCGGCCCGATGGTGTGCACGGTGCCCGCATCGACGTAGAGCATTTCCCCGGCATGAATATCGATCCAATTCAGCAATCGTTCTGCCCGCACCTCGCGAATGGCACGCTCCAAATGCTGGCGCGTGACACCGGGGTTCAGCCCCAGTGCCACCTGCGCTCCCGGGTCGGCCTGCAAAACATACCAGCACTCAGTCTTGCCGCAAGGCTGCCCGACGCGGCGAGCCGCTTCGTCATCGGGATGCACCTGCACGGAGAGCTTCTCGCGCGGAAAGAGAAATTTGATCAGCAAAGGAAAGCGCTCGGTCTCGCGCGCTGACTCGCCCACCAGCGCGCGTCCGTACTCGCGGCAAAGTTCGCCCAGGGTCCGTCCGGCGAGCGGACCGTTGGCGACTCGATTTTCGTCACCAGTCAGCCACACCTCGCCCACGGGCTCTTCGCAGCGATGCGTAGGGTAAATGGGCGAGAGATCACGCCCGCCCCAGGGGCGCTCGACGAACTCCGGCCGCAAAAGGAACGGATATAGTGCGGACATCACAGCGCAGCGAAGAACTTCCGCATCCTCTCCACGCCGCGGTCGAGTTCCTGGCGCGACGTGGCATAGGAAATACGGATGTGCTCGCGCGTCCCAAAACCTTCTCCCGGCACCACCGCCACGTGCGCCTCTCGCAGAAGCCGTCCCGCGATATCCGACGCCGAGTTCAACCCGTTGCGCCCAAGGAAGCTCGAGACGTTGGGATAAACGTAGAAGGCGCCCTGCGGCTTAACGCAGCGCAAGCCAGGAATGGTCCGCAATCCCTCGAGCACGTGATCGCGCAGCGCGATGTACTCGGCCAGCATCTGGTCCACGCATTCCTGCGGGCCGTTCAGCGCAGCTACCGCCGCTTTCTGCACAATCGAAGCAGGATTTGACGTCTGCTGGCTCTGCAGCTTGCTCATGGCCGCCACAATAGGCGGCGCCGCCAGCGTGTATCCCAGCCGCCAGCCGGTCATGGCGTAGGTCTTGGAGAGCGAGCCGACAATCAAGAGATGCTCTCTCGCGTCACGCAGCGAGCCTGCCGAGAAGCGCTTCCCGGTGAAGTTCAGGTAAACGTAGCACTCGTCGGAGATCACATAGATGCCGCGCTGGTGAGCCAGGCGGACGATGGCCGTCATGTCCTCGGGGCTCATCACCGCGCCCGAAGGGTTTGAAGGCGAGTTCAGGATGATGAGCTTGGTGCGCGGCCTGATGGCGCGCTCGATCATGGCAGCGGTGAGCGCGAAGTCGCGCGCCTCGTCGGCGCGGACCAGTACCGGCTCGCCGCCCGAGTAGCGGATCATGTCCTTGAACGACACCCAGTACGGCACCGGCAGGATAACCTCGTCTCCGTGATCGACCAGCACCTGAATAGCGTTAAACAATGCGTGCTTGCCGCCGGTCGAGGCGATCGCCTCCTCGCGCTTGTAGCCGGATTCAAAGTCCACATTGTGGCGGTGGATGATGGCATCGCGCAACTCGGCCGTGCCCGGCACGGCGGTGTACTTAGTGAAGTTCTGCCGGATGGCGAGGATGGCGGCTTCCTTGATGTGTTCGGGCGTGGAGAAGTGGGGCTCGCCCGCGCCAAAATCCACCACGTCGATGCCCGCGACGCGCAGCTTCTCCGCCTCCTGCACCACCGCCATGGTGGCCGATACTTCGATCCGCTGGATGCGGTCGGTCAGCGTTTTTCTGGCTTCTGCAACTGTGCTCATTGCTACTTCCCCATTTTCCTGGCCAGCTTGGGCCGGCCGCCATTCACCTTGTCGTGGAGTCTTTGCTCAACCAGAGGCGGTACCAATCCGCGCACCGATCCGCCAAGCTGGTACACGTCTTTGATGAGCCGCGAGCTCAAATAGGAATATTTTTCCGCCGGCAGCATGAAAATCGTCTCCAGTTGCGGCTCGAGTTTGCGGTTCATCAGCGCCATCTGCAGTTCGTATTCGTAGTCGCTGATGGCGCGAATGCCGCGCAACAGCGCGTGCGCTTTCAGCCGCCGCGCGTAGTCCACCAGCAGGCCCTCGAAGGAATCAATGACTACATTCTTCCACGGCCGGGTCAGCGCCGTCAGCATCTCCTTGCGCTCTTCTACGCTGAACAGCGGCGCGCCCTTTTCCGTATTGTGCAGCACGGCCACCACCAGCTTACCGAAAATGTTAGCGCCGCGCTCGATCAGGTCGAGATGCCCGTTGGTGGGCGGATCGAACGAGCCGGGATAGATGGCGACGACGCCTTTCAAGGCCCCTCGGAATGCGGCTGGAGTGGGTGGCAGTGCATTCTAAGACGGGAAGCGTTGGAGCGCAATCAGAAGAGGCGTTGTGGAAGGCATGGTTGGAACCGCGGGGTGGAAGCCCACGGCTTCAGGCGTGGGATCAGACCCGGATTGAGCGGTCCCTGGGGGCTAAAGCCCCTCTCTACCTGCACCTTGTTCCCCCCGCCTAAAGGCGGGGCTTCCACCAAGGCAGCCTCGCTCGCAGGCTACCGCCTTCCCGCTCCCACCGGTATGCGCGCGGCGGCGTGGCCGTCGGTCGGCGTGGGCGCCGGCATCGGGACCGGCGTCTTTTCGCCGGGCGTGGCCATGCCCAGTTTCTTGCGCACTTCGTCCTCGATCTTGCGGGTGATGTCGCGGTTGTCCTTGAGGAACTGGCGAGCGTTTTCGCGTCCCTGGCCGATGCGCTCGCCCTTGTAGCTGAACCACGATCCCGACTTCTCGACGATCTCATGCGTGGCCGCCAGGTCGAGCAGGTCGCCTTCGCGGCTGATACCCTCGCCGTACATGAGGTCGAACTCGGCCTCGCGGAAGGGCGCGGCAACCTTGTTCTTCACGACTTTGACCCGGGTACGCGAGCCAACCACCACTTCGCCTTCCTTGATGGCGGCGATGCGCCGGATGTCGATGCGCACGGTGGAATAGAACTTCAGCGCGCGGCCGCCGGTGGTGGTCTCGGGGTTGCCGAACATCACGCCGATTTTTTCGCGGATCTGGTTGATGAAGATCAGGCAGGTGCGCGACTTGGAGACGATGCCGGTCAGCTTGCGCAGGGCCTGCGACATCAGACGCGCCTGCAGGCCGACGTGGCTGTCGCCCATTTCGCCGTCGAGTTCGGCCTTGGGGACGAGTGCCGCGACTGAGTCAACCACCAGCACGTCGATCGCGCCCGAGCGCACCAGCGCCTCGGCGATCTCCAGCGCCTGCTCGCCGTAGTCCGGCTGCGAGACCAGCAGGTTATCCACGTCGACGCCCAGCCGCTTGGCGTAAGCGGGATCGAGCGCGTGCTCAGCGTCCACGAACGCGGCCATGCCGCCCGTTTTCTGCGCTTCCGCGATCACCTGTAGCGTGATGGTGGTCTTGCCGGAAGACTCCGGTCCGAACACTTCCACCACGCG
>Ga0335081_10022434_pt1 | contig 10215 bp, 9 predicted proteins | sample Lox_Sample_35_FD_206713 | JGI IMG/M metagenome (GOLD analysis project Ga0335081, IMG submission 206713) | Soil microbial communities from Loxahatchee National Wildlife Refuge, Florida, United States - Lox_Sample_3.5 | ecosystem: Environmental > Terrestrial > Soil > Wetlands | place: USA: Florida... | reverse complement strand
GGCCAGGAGTGCGGGAGAAAACCAGCGCCAGGAAAGCATCGCAAGGGCTCCTGTAGGTAGGGTTTCAGTCTGACATTGTAGTCGGCGCCGCGCTCGCTCGAACCGCGCCGAAATGCTACATTCGTAGGGAATGTCTGCCCCTGAATCCCGTTTTGTGAGGGCGTGTCGAGGACTGCCCGTGGACCGCACTCCCATGTGGTTCATGCGCCAGGCCGGACGCTACATGGCCGAATACCGGGCCGTGCGGCAGCACCATTCGCTGGTTGAGATTTGCAAGAAACCGGCGCTGGCCGCCGAGGTCACCATCACCGCCGCCGAGAGGCTGGGCGTGGACGCCGCCATCATCTTTGCCGACCTGCTGCTGCCGCTCGAAGTCATGGGCCTGCCCTTCTACTTTGCCGCCGGCGAGGGGCCGGTGATCGAGAAACCGCTGCGCGATGCCGCCGACGTGAAGGAATTGCGCACGGACCGCGCCAGCCAGTTGGGATATGTGGCCGAGGCAATTCGCCACGTGGTGAAGCATTTCGGCGACAGGCTGCCGGTAATCGGCTTCTGCGGCGCGCCCTTCACGCTGGCCAGCTACATGATCGAGGGCGGAAGCTCGCGCAGCTATACGAACAGCAAGCGCCTGATGTATCGCCAGCCCCTGATCTGGGACGAACTGATGTCGAAGCTGGTCGCGGTACTGGCCGAGTACAGCATTGAGCAGGTGCGCGCCGGCGCCGACACCATCCAGGTTTTCGATAGCTGGGTGGGCTGCCTGAGCGTCGAGGATTACCGCAGCTACGTGCTGCCGCACGTGACCAAACTCATACAGCGGCTGCAGACCACGGGCGTGCCCGTCATTTATTTCGGCACCGAAACGGCCACGCTGCTGCCGCACATGAAAGAGACCGGGGCGGACGTGATCGGTGTCGACTGGCGTGTGCCGCTCGACCAGGCGTGGAAGAGCCTCGGGTTTGCCGGAGCGGTGCAGGGCAACCTCGATCCCGCGCTGCTGTTCGCCGAGCAGAAGCTGCTGCGCGAGCGGACGTATGACGTGCTTAACCGTGCGGCCGGAAGACCTGGGCACATCTTCAATCTTGGCCACGGCATTCTTCCCGGCACACCCGTCGAGAACGTGCTCGCGCTGGTAGAGTTCGTCAAGGAGTACGCGGGAAGGGACGTTCCCGTTTCCAGGACCCCATGAGCCCACCGCCAAAATCCGCCGTCCTGTTGCTGGCCCACGGCAGCCCGGATCGCGTGGAAGAGATCCCTGACTTTCTCCGCTACGTGACCGGCGGGCGACCGATGCCCGAAGCTGTGGTGAAAGAAGTCCAGCACCGCTACGGGCTGATCGGCAGCTCGCCGCTGACGCGCATCACGCTGAAGCAGGGCGAGCTGCTGGCGCGCGAGCTGAAGCTGCCGGTGTACGTCGGCATGCGCAACTGGCGTCCGCTGATCGGCGACGTGGTCGAGCAGATGCAGAAGGACGGCATCACGCGCACCGTCGCGATTTGTCTCGCCCCGCAGAATTCGCGAACCAGCGTGGGCCTCTACCGCAGCGCTCTGCTCGGGGATTCCGGCACCGCGCCATTCGAAGTGGATTTCGTCGACAACTGGCACGACCATCCGCTGCTGATCAAGGCCTTCGCCGAAAAGTTCGCAGCGGGATGGAAGCGTGCGTGCGACGAGGCGGGAGTGCGCGTCCCCATCATCTTCACGGCGCACAGCGTACCCCAGCGCACTATCACTGAGGGCGATCCCTACGAAGCGCAGGCGAAAGAGACGGCGGCGCTGGTGGCGATGGAAGTGCCCTCGCTGACGGTGGATGACTGGCTGTTCGCCTTCCAGAGCCAGGGAATGTCCGGAGGGGTGTGGCTCGGGCCGACAGTCGAAGATACGATTCGTGGGCTGAAGTCAAAGGGCCATCGCTCCGTCTTCCTGCAGCCCATCGGCTTCCTGTGCGATCACGTGGAGGTGCTCTACGACATCGACATCGCCTTCCGCGAATTCGCCGAAAAGGAAGGCATGCGGTTGTGGCGCGCCGAATCGCTGAACGAATCTCCCACGCTGATCGCCGCGCTGGCGGATGTGGCGCGATCAAGGTTGCAGCCGGCGGGTGAGCCGAAGCAGCAGATCGTGCAGATCGGATAAGAAAGGTAGTAAGTCTGTCATCCCGAGCGGCTTGAGCCGCGAGGGATCTTGGTTCTGGGTAAGAAAGCCCAAGGTCCCTCGACTTGCGCTCCTGCGCTTCGCTCAGTCGCGCTTCGCTCGGGATGACAGTCATGTATTTTCGCTCGGATGTTTCGCATTGCCATCATCGGCGGAGGCATCAGCGGGCTGAGCGCCGCGTTTCGCCTGGAGCAGGTACGGCGCGAGGGCGCTGATGTCCGCTACACGCTCTTCGAATCGAGCGACCGCCTGGGCGGGGTGATGCGCACCGAACGCGTCGAGGGCTGCCTCATCGAGGCTGGACCCGATTCTTTTCTTTCCGAAAAACAATCTGCTGCCGAACTCTGCCGCGAGCTCGGCATCGCCGACCAACTGGTCGGCTCGAACGACGCGCATCGCCGCACCTACATCCTCGTCAAAGGCCGGCTGGTCGAGATGCCCGACGGCCTTCAGTTCATGGTTCCGACCAAACTTTGGCCGACTATCACCACTCCGCTCTTTTCTTTCGGAACCAAGCTGCGGATGGCGCGCGAGTTCTTCGCCAGACCGCACACGGCGAATGGCGACGAATCGGCGGCGGCCTTCGTCGAGCGGCACTTCGGGCTGGAGGTGGTCGATCGTCTTGCCGATCCGCTGCTGGCGGGCATCTACGGCGGGTCGGCCGAGCGACTGAGCGTGCGTGCCGTTCTGCCGCGCTTCCTCGATATGGAAGCCAGGTACGGCAGCTTGAGCCGGGCCATGCTGGCGGCGATGAAGAAGCGTCCGCTGGCGGCCAACGGTCCGCGTCCGATCTTCACGTCGATGAAGGACGGCATGCAACAATTGGTGGAGGCCGTTGTCGCGCAACTCGATCCCGACGCGATTCGCACGGGCACCCGTATACAGGCGCTTGGACGGGAGGACGGAGAATGGGTGATTGCAGCGGCCGGCGTCGCAGGTGACGTGAGGCGTTACGAGAAGTTTGACCGCGTCATCATCGCCACGCCCGCCTACATTGCCGCCGGACTCCTGCGCAGCGCCGAGCCGCGCCTTGCCGGCGTGCTGGAAGCAACCAACTACAGTTCTTCTGTGACTGTCGCGCTGGGCTATGCCGCAGCCGGTTACGATGGTCGTGGCGCCAAGCAGGATGACGGGTTCGGCTTTCTTGTCCCGCGAAGTGAAGGTAAACGCCTGCTCGCCTGCACCTTCGTGCACAATAAATTTCCGCACCGCGCGCCTGACGACCGACTGCTGCTGCGCGTTTTCCTCGGCGGATCGCACGATCCCGACGTGCTTCAGATTCCCGATGAGGAAATCCTGCGCATAGTCTCCGTGGAGCTGCGCCAGATCCTAGGGCTCACAGCCGAGCCGCTTTTCAGCCGCATCTATCGCTGGGAGCGCTCGATGGCGCAGTATGAGGTCGGACATCTGGAGCGCGTTGCCGAGATCGAGCGGCTGCGCGCCGGGCTGCCCGGGCTGGCGCTGGCCGGCAACGCCTACCGGGGCATCGGCGTACCGGATTGCATCAAGTCGGGGGTGGACGCGGCAGCCGAGGCCCTGCGCTCCTAAGCGTTCCAAGTAAGCTCCTGCCATTCTGAGCGAGCGCGGGCTGCCCCTTCGGCTTCGCTCAGGGCAAGCTTTGCCCGCACGAGTCGAAGCACCCCTCTCGTGCGCCAGCCCCAACGCCCCGCTCAGGATGACGAAAGTAAGTCCCAATCCCTCCGCTACCCCTGATTACCTTTGTGTCGGCAACAAAGCCGCCCACCCGGTGTTAACACATGTATGTGGGAACGGGCTATGAGTAATAACCGGCGGCTGCTTCTTCTGATTGCGGGCACCTTCGTCTTCGCGGTGCTGGCGCTGGTCCTGGCCAATTCGCAGGACCACTCCAGCATGCCCGGCATGGACCACTCCAAGATGGACATGCCGCAGGGCTCCGCCGACGCGCAGGAGATGGGCCATACCATGGATGCAATGTCCACGAAGCACATGGACATGGGCCCGCATATGAAGATGACCGAGCCGCGCTCGCCGAAGCCGGGCGACCGGGAGCGCGCCGACAAGATCGTGGCCGAGCTGCGGCAGTCGATCGCCAAGTACCAGGACTACCACGCCGCGCTTGACGACGGTTACAAGATCTTCATGCCTAACGTGAAGACGCCAATGAAGCACTTCACCAACTGGCACTATGCCGTGGAGGCGCAGTTCCGCTTCAATCCCGACCACCCGACCTCTCTGCTCTACGAGCAGCACGGCGATAGCTACAAGCTGATCGGCGCCATGTACACCGCGCCCAAGCGCTACACGGAAGATGACCTGGACAAGCGCGTACCGCTCAGCGTGGCGCAGTGGCACGAGCATGTGAACCTGTGCCGGCCTCCCAAGGGTCAGGAGCGGGAGATGCTGTCACCGCATGCGCGCTTCGGTCCGGCCGGCTCGATCACGACGAAAGAAGCGTGCGAGGCCGCGGGCGGAACGTTCTATCCCATCATCTACAACTGGATGGTGCATGTTTATCCCTTCGAGAAGAACCCGCAGGATGTCTGGTCGATGGAGCGCCAGATGCCGGGACACCAGCACGGGGATTGATTCAGGCTGGCCTAGCGGCGTAAGAGGACGAGCAGTATCAGCAGAATCACCAGGACAATCAGAACTCTTATCAAGGTGGTGAGGGAGATCCCGGAAGGCTCGATCGCGGCCGGCGTGGGACTCTCGAGCTGCCCAGTCGACGCGTCCGTAATCGGTTTGTCGCCGGCCCTCCTGGACGAAAACGTTGATTTCTTCTGAATGTTCACGTTCACGCCCGCTTGACCAAGCTTTTCGAGCGGCAATGCGCTGGCGATGTCAACCCCAGCGATCTCGGCGATCTTCGCCCGAATCTTGCCCTCGACCTCTTCGCGAGTTGCTCCCTCCAGCGTCCAGTCCGGGTTGTCGCAGCGCGCGATAAATCCGCCTTCTGGTTTGGGTTCAATCTTGAAAGAGAACTTGAAATTGGATTCGGAGATGCTCATTGCGGCAATCTACTTTATTCCGTTGGGATAGAGCAGGATCTTGCTGGCTTCACCAGTGCGCAGGCGCTCCATGCCTTTGGAAAAATCCTTCATCGACAGGCGGTCGGTGATGACCGGATGAAGGTCGAGTTTGCCGGCCTTGAGCAGCGCCTGCATCTGGTACCAAGTCTGGTACATGCGGCGGCCGTTGATGCCCTGGATGGTGATGCCCTTAAAAATGATGTCTTCAGAAAAGTTCAGCGAGACCGGCTTGGAGGTGAGGCCGAGCAGGGAGATGCGACCACCCCGGCGCACGATGTCGAAGGCGGTTCGAATCGCGTCCGGATGCCCGGCCATCTCCAGCACGACGTCTGCGCCGAGTCCGCCGGTGCGGTCGAAGACAATCCCCTTCACGTCGTCCTTGGTGGGATCGAGGACATAGTCGGCCTTCATCTGCACCGCGATCTTGCGCCGGTATGGGTTCACCTCAATGGCGAAGACGGTCGTCGCGCCCACGGCGCGCGCCACCGCGATGGCAAACAGCCCGATCGGCCCGCAGCCGGTGATGGCCACCGTCTTCGCCGCAATCTCGCCCGCCAGCACGGTGTGTACGGCATTGCCCAGCGGATCGAGGATCGAAGCGTATTCGTGCGGGATGGCCGGATCGAGCTTCCAGATGTTCGACTCCGGAATGCGCACGTATTCGGCGAAGGCGCCGTCGGCGTCCACGCCGATGATCTTCACGTTCTGGCAGATGTGGCCTTCGCCCGTGCGGCACTGGTAACACTTGCCGCAGTTGACGTGCATCTCGGCGGAGACGAAATCGCCTTCCTTGACGGTCGTGACTTCGGCGCCCACCGCCGCCACTTCACCGCAGAATTCGTGCCCGGGAATCAGCGGAGGATGGATGCGATGCTGCGCCCAGGGATCCCAGTTGTAGATGTGCAGGTCGGTTCCGCAGACGGAGGCGACCTTCACCTTCACCAGGACGTCGGTCAGACCGATCTGCGGCACCTTCACGTTGCGCAGATCGGCGCCGGGAGCGGCCTCGGCTTTTACTACCGCCAGCATGGAGCTGGGCATTGGCGGACCTTACCTCGTGGCAGATTTCTCGCAGGCAGATTCTAGCACCCGGAGCGCTATCGGGGCGTCTTCCCCGTATTCTGCGCTGCGTTCAACTGCGCGCGCGGAATGCTCAGCGACTTCCACCCGGTGCTCTTCAGGTGCTTGGCCAGAAACAGGATCTGTCCCACGTGATAGGCGTAGTGCGCGGTCGCGCGATGTACTGCCTGCAGCACGTTGTTCGGCTGACCGCGGGTGCTCACCATTTTCAGCAAATCATCGGGCTTGAGTGAGCGCACGGTATCGAGCGTCAGACTCCAGCTTTCTTCCCAGTAACGCATCAGTTCGGCGCGCGTGGTGCCCGGGTCGATGATGAATTCCTGGTCACGGTTGCGCCAGGGCTTCTCGCCGTCGCTGGTGAGCAGGTCGGTGAAGCGTGAGCGCATGTTGCCGGCCATGTGCTTCACGAGGATGGCCACGCTGTTGGCTTCAGGATCGATGATCCGGAAAAACTGCTCGTCGTCGATCTGCGCGAACGCGTCCTCGGCCAGGCGCTTGTGGCCGCGCAGACTGCGAAAAGCTTCGTCGAGATACGCGGCGCCGATCTTCTCATCCATGCAACTTCTCCGCGCACAGGCGTGCGCGGGAGTGTACGACAAAAAGCAGAACGCGGGAAGCGCGACGCCGGAGATGTGTCGCGCAAGCTACCGGCGCAAGAATATTGTTGACAGCGCGCGTCCGCCGCCGCAATATCTGCGCAGCGTCCTTACGGTTGCCGCACTTGCCATCGTGAGGAGGTCTGGAGTAAAAAACTCCTTAGGGAGAAAGTTCAGGAGGAAAGCTCAATGGCAACGAAGAAGAAAGCAAAGAAGAAGAAACACTAAGGGAAGCGAGGCTTGGCCTCGTATCCTGCAATTTGGCCTGAAGTTTTCCAGGGGCCTCCACTCACCCGGTGCCAGCAACGAACCGCGAGCGTGGAGGCTCTTGCTGTTTCTGCCGTCGACCGCACCAATCCTATTGACCCCTTGCGCGGCCCGCCGTACTATCCGGGACACGCCCCTCGTCGGCAGCGCTGCGTGACCGCGGCGCGCGAGCCGTGCGCATGGTCTCGAAGAACAGGAAACAATCCGGCGAAGTGCTCATTCCCGACAAACTCTACTTCCGCATCGGCGAGGTGGCGCGGCTGTGCCATCTGCCTGCCTACGTGCTGCGCTTCTGGGAGACCGAGTTCCCGCAGTTAAAGCCTGCCAAGAGCGGAACCGGACAGCGCATGTACCGCCGTCGCGATGTGGAAACCGTGGTGCGCATCAAGCAACTCCTGTACAGCGACGGGTTCACGATCGCCGGAGCGCGGCAACTGTTGCGCACCGAGAACCGGCCCGGCAAAACGCAGGATGCGCTGCCCTTCGCCCGTCGCTCGTCACGGGACGGGCTGCGTCAAGTGCGGCAGGGCCTGAAGGAGATCCTGGGCATGCTGTCTTCCCGCCGCTGAGCAGTGGAAAATGGTAAGTGCAAAGTGAGAAAAAAGGGCGCTTACCACTTTCACTTGCCACTTACCGCTCCCGGAGTTCCCCGATGAGACGCTTCGTGGTTGTTCTGTTTCTGGCGTGCGTCACGTCCGTCCCGGCGCAGCACGATCATCACACCATGGGCGCGATGAAGACGTCGTCCGATGCGCGGCTGCAAGTCCGGGACGATGCCGCAGCGCAGGTTCTCACCGTGCGCATCGGGCCGCTGAACCTGCCGGCGAACTCCGATCACATGGCCGCGGCGCAGGCGCCAGCGTTCTTCCTTGAGGTGCCCTTCGACGGCTGGATCACCGCCTACCACCCGCGGCTGGTGGACGGCACAGGCCAGCCCGAGCCGGGGCGCCTGTTGCATCACGTCGCCTTCTACAACACCGCGCGTCCTGACTTCCTGTGTCCCAACAAGCAGGAGCATATCTTCGGCGCGGGCGGCGAGATGAACGACTGGCCCGCTCTGCCGGGTGTGGGATATCGAGTGCGCAAGGGTGACCGCATTCGCATCAGCACCATGTTCCACAATCCCACCCCGGCCAGTTATCCCGAGACCTGGCTGGAGGTGGAAGTCGATTACCGCAACGCTGCCCGAGGCGAACCGCTCACCAGCGTCTATCCGGCGTGGTTCGACGTGCAGGAGTGCCGCGACTCAGGTTATGACCTGGGCCCGGGAAAGAGTCTGAAGATGGGCGAGTTCAAGCTGGGCTTCAGCGGCCTGCTGCTGGGGGTCGGCGGACACATGCACGACTACGGCCGGCAACTCGATTTGTTCAACCTCACGCGCGGCGAGGATGTCGCGGCGCTCCCGGCGCAACTGGATTCCGCGGGCCGGATCCAGAGCATGCCGATTGTCCGCTTCACCGATCGCGGCGGGTACAAGCTGGACAAGGGAGATGCGCTTCGGGTGAGCGCGATCTATGACAACCCGCTCGGCAAATCCATCCCCGACGGCGCCATGGGCATTGTGGTGGGATATTTCCTGCCGAACAACGACGCGGAACTGGCTGGGCTGAGAAGGCAGTAACCAGTAGTCAGCCGGAGGCTGCTCCCTGGCTCCTATCTCTCCAGCGTCTCGTTCACTTCCATGCGCCCGTTCGACTCGACCGTGATGGTCTTGTGAATGGTCTTGTAGCCGGTCAGGCTTATGGTCACCTCGTAGGTGCCGGCTCCGACCAGGAATTCCGCCGGCGACGCGTGGTCCATCATGCGCGAGTTGAACATGATCTGCGCGCCCTTCGGGAAGGTGTGCACCAGCACGCGCCCCATGTTCTCCTGTCCGCCGTGGCTAATCAGCTTTCTGAACCTGCCCACCTGCCTGATGTCGTCGGCGTCGCCGAGCGGCTTCAGCGTGGGCTGGAACTGAAAGGTCTCCCCTGGATTCAGCGTCATATTGGCCGAGGTCTCCAGGTATCCCGGCTTGCGCAGCATCAGGGAGTGGCTGCCCTGGCCGACCACCAATTTGGCAGGAGTGACTTTGCCGGTGTCGCGCCCATCGATGATGATGGCTGCGCCCGGAGGCTCGCTGGAGACCGCGGCCACCGACGGCAATTGGTTGAGGCTGACGGCCACCGCGCTGCGAGCTGCCGGCTGCACCACCACACTGCGCGATTCCGCGGCGTAGCCCGCCTTAGCCACCACCACCAGGTGCGGTCCGGCCCCGATATTGCCCAGCGCGAGTGGCGTCTGCCCCGCGACGCTTCCATCCAGCTGCACCTGCGCGCCCTCAGGCACCGAGGTGACAACGAGTTGCCCACTGGCAAGCGCCACCGGGGCGACCGTGGCCTTGCGCCGCGATTTGACTGTTCGGGACGGGGCCACCATCTCGACGTGTGGTGGCTCGGGCTCCGGCAAAGGTGGCTGTTGTGCGGCGGCGGCGATCGGATCGGACGTCGCACTGACCAGCGGAGCGGCAGCGGCAGCCTCGGCTTCCTCCCGCAGGCGTCGCGCGTGCATCGCGTCGATAGCCATCACGCTCACCATCACAAGCAGCGCGGCCCCAATCACCGCAACCAGGATCTTGATCTGTTTCGGGCTCAGCGACGCCGGTAGGCTCACCGGCGCTACGCGGGGTTGAGGTGGCGGCGCAACCTGCTGCTGGGCTTCGGCGGGTGCAGCCACGACTGGCGCCGACGGTGCGGGCGTATTCGTCCAGGATGACTCTGCGGGCGCGGGAACCTCGTAACCCAGCAGCGGTTCGCTGCGTGTCGGAGCGGGCGCTGGGGGCGAAGAAAGCGAGACTGGTTTGCTGGCCGGCGGAGTCGGAGCCGGACTGTCGAGGAAGGGAACCAACTCCGGTGTGGCGGAGGGAACGGGTTCGGTTCGCGCAAGCGTGAGCCTCGGCCGCGGTTCCGGTGCGGGCGCTGGCGCATTGACGTGCGGCACTCCTGGAATTGAGGGCCGGCCCGCGGCCTCCACTTCCGCTTCCAGTTCACTCACCAGCTCTCCGGCCCGCTGGAAGCGGTATTCCGGATTCTTGGCCAGGGCCTTCATGATCACGCGGCTGATTCCCG
>Ga0335081_10022432_pt1 | contig 10216 bp, 11 predicted proteins | sample Lox_Sample_35_FD_206713 | JGI IMG/M metagenome (GOLD analysis project Ga0335081, IMG submission 206713) | Soil microbial communities from Loxahatchee National Wildlife Refuge, Florida, United States - Lox_Sample_3.5 | ecosystem: Environmental > Terrestrial > Soil > Wetlands | place: USA... | reverse complement strand
TTATGACATTGGCTTCCGCGCCAATCAGGTTCGCGACGCGGGATTCACTGGAGCTTTGCGTATGGCGAAAGACCGAGCGGAAAAAAACCAGCAACGCTCCCGCCACTACCAAGCCGCCGGCGAGCGAGAGCGGGGCGCTGAGGAACACTTTGCTCGTTGCGGAAAACTGCGTGAAAATGAGGCCGAATCCCCCAAATGCCGTAATAAACGAGGCCAGGATCGTTGGACTGAAGATGGAAATGCCCGGCGCATCGCTGCTGTCCGCCCCCACCTCGGCGTGCCCGCCACTGCCTGCCACATGAGCATCATGACCGCCGAAGAAGTGCCCGACCAGAACGCTGATCACAGCGAATGTCAAACCCACCACCAGACAGATTCCATAGATAATCATAAGCCCTCGCTGAGTTGTTGTACGAGCGAGTAAAATCCCAACCCGCTTCCAACGCAAGCAGGAAAGGCGAATCTGTTTTCACCGGGTCGCTTCCTGCTTCACGGTTATCAAACCTCATTCCAGTCAAAGCCGCATCTATAATCTGGCGGCAGATTTGTAAGGCCACGTTGGAGTTCACGCTTTAGCGTGCCAGACATTGCCGGAATCGTCTTCGTGCTCTCCTTCTCGTTCCCGATTTTCGGGCAATTTTCGGGGATGTGGACGAGGACGATCCCCTGGTCCCGCCGCTTCACGCTTGCCAATCGTCCGTAACTTTTTCATCGTCTGTCCATGCAATCCTACGAACTGTTGCGCGAGGTCTTCGAAAACAAGACGCCCAAACAGGTCGCCGCCGATCTCGGCCTGTCGCTTTCCATGGTCTATAAATGGGCCGAGCCGCCGACCAACGCCGCCGGCAGCGGCACCGGCAACCCGCTCGACCGCATCGAAGCGCTGCTCAACAGCACCGGCGATCATCGGCTCGTCCAGTGGATTTGCCAGCGCGCGGGCGGATTCTTCATTCAAAATCCCAAAAGCATTCCGCATCCGCATTACCTGATTCCCGCCACCAACCAGATCGTCCAGGAATTTGCCGACCTGCTGCACGTCATCGCCAACGCCACCGCCGACGATGCCATCACGCAGCCGGAGGCCAAACAAATCCGCGCCCGCTGGGAGGAATTGAAGACGGTGACGGAAGGATTCGTGGCGTGTTGTGAGGAAGGCAACTTCAGCCGCATCCGCAACCACGCCGCCAAACACGCCACCGCCAGCCCGGATAACGCCTGACGGGGCGCGAGCCGGTCGCCCGCTGGCCGCAAGCCTTCGCCAGCAAGCCAGCTGATTTGTGCGGATTGTGGATTTAGAATAAAACTCACGACTTTATGTCGCGCACTTGAAACACCATTGCGCCGAAAACAAAGGCCGTCACGCTGGTGGCCAGCAGGGTGACTTCCGACTGAAACATTTGTGCCCACGGCGTGGGGGTTTGAAACACCCAAAACCAGCTCTCCAAATGATGGGTGATGAACCAGTCCTGGTATGGCTCAAAAAACGGGATGTGCTGCATGACCATATTCATGAACAGATACGAGAGCGCCAGAATCGTGGCGGCTGCCGGCTTGATGTTGAAACATGAAAACATGAATGCCACCGACAAGAGGGTGAAGGCATTCACGATCATGAACAGATGTGAAAAGGCATACAGCGTCAGCCCTTCACCCGGCGGAAAAATGCCGAACGTGGTATTGGGTTGGGTCTGGCCAAAAACGAACATCCCTTTCCACGGAAAACAGAAACGGGCAAAGCACAACGCGATGACGCCCAATGCCAGCGTCAACACCGCCGCGAATATCATTCCTGCCAGCCACTTCACCCACAGCAGCCGGAGGCGCGAAATGGGCCGCGACAAAATCATTCGCAAGGTCCCGTCCTCGGCTTCCTTTGCCACCAGGTCGCCGCCCACCAGCGCGACATAAAGTGGCATGAGTAACGCCACTTGCGGCCATAACATCAACACCGCCACGGTCAGCGCGGAAATGTATTCGGACGCCAGATACCCGTTGCCGGCCAGCAGGCGCTCAAACTGGGTCTGCCAATGCGTGTATTTGAACATCAACAGCATGGCGGTCTGCGCCAGCACGAACGCGCCGAAGCCGATGTAGGTGCGCTTCTTGCCGAAGAGTTTCCAGAGTTCGTTTTTGAGCTGGGCGAGGAACATGGCTAATGGTCTTTTGGCAGCGGCGGCGCGGCTTTCACCAGGCTCAAATAAAAATCTTCCAGCGTTTGATCCTGTTGCCAGATGCCTTCGACGGGAATGTTTGCTTCGACCAGAAGCTTCGCCACTTCCGCCGTCGTCCGCCCTTCGCTCAACTCAATGAATCGTCCGTCCGCCGAACCCGTGATGATTCCGCGCGCGCGCAGCAACTCCGTCGCTTGTGTGAAGCCCGGCGTCTTGAGCATCACGCGCCCGCGCCCCGCCGTCACGTCCGCGACCGCGCCTTCAAAAGCCTTGCGCCCCTGATTCAACACCGCAATGCGCGTGCAAAGCTGTTCCACCTCACCCAACAAATGCGACGACAACAGAATCGTCAGCCCCAGTTCGCGATGCAGCCGTCCAATGGTCCGGCGCATTTCCGCGGTGCCTTCCGGGTCAAGCCCGCTGCCTGGTTCGTCGAGAATCAGCAACTCCGGTTGCGGCAACAATGCTTGCGCGATCGCCAGCCGCGCACGCATGCCGTGCGAATAGGTTTGCACCTTCGACTGCTCGCGGCCCGTCAGCCCGACCCAATTCACCACTTCACGAATCCGCTCCGGCGGCGTCGGCGCGGAGTAGTGACTCAGAATTTCCAGGTTCCGCCGGCCGGAAAGATAATCGTAAAACGCGGGGGTCTCAAAAATGGCGCCGACCCTCTGCAACGCCCGCGCCCGCTGCGTCGTCACGTCGTATCCGCAAACCTTTACCTCGCCGCGCGTGGGCCAGACCTGGCCGAGCATCATGCCGATGGCCGTGCTTTTGCCCGCGCCGTTGTGGCCGAGCAACCCGAAAATTTCTCCGCGCGGGACGGCCAGCGTGAGGTCATGGACCGCGATCCGCGCGCCAAACTTCTTCTGGACTTCGTGCAGCGCAATCATGGCGGTAGCGTCCCTTCGATGGTGAGGAGGTTTTTGATGTGGCCGTCGGCGTAAAGATAATTCACAGCCTTGCCCGGCCCGCGCGCGGCGTGAAAGCCTTCCTTGTCGAAGAAAACCGGGATGGCGTGCGGATTAAAATTCATTCCGAGCACCTCCAGGTGGTCGGCGCTCTCACCGTTGAGCAGGCTGTTCCACGAGTAACTCGACCCTGTCCGCTCGAAAATTCCTTCGAAGTCAGACGGACAGCGCAAAACATTCGTGTTGCCCAGCTCGGTTTTCAAAACCTGTTCCACGCCCGGCAGCGCATTTGTCGCCGGCGAATTCGTGTCCAGGGAGCGATCGCGCATCACCGGCAGCCGGTTGTTGTTGCCGTCCACATAGATTTGCAGGGCGAGGCCGATCTGGTGGAGATTGCTGATGCAGGCGGTGGAGCGCCCAGACTCTTTCGCCCGGCTCAACCCGGGGAGCAATAGCGCAGCGAGCACGGCGATGATGCCCATGACGACCAGCAATTCGATGAGGGTGAAGGCTAACGGGCAACGATTAATGAACGACACGTGGCGCGGAAAGACCGGCGCGTCCGGAGTGCCGTTCGTGTCACTTGCCACTTGCCACTTGTCACATTTCATGGCTGCTGGCGCAGGATCAACCTGCCCGTCTCCATCTGGTGCTGCAATTCTTCGAGCAACGGCGCCAGTTCCGCCTTCGTCTGCGCCGAGCTTTGGCTGTAAAACGAGCTCAGCCCGATGGTCCGGATCTTCGCCTCCAATTCCGGGCTGATGGGTGGCGGGGCATTCGTGCCGCCCGGCGTCGCGCCGCCTGCCGGAGCGCGGTTGTTCGCTGCACGCAAATTTTTCATGGAATCATCAATCAGCCGGCGCCGTTTCTCTTCCGGCAATTGCTCGAAGGCCTTGATCATCTGCTTGAAACCCGTCGGCAGCGTCGCCTCGATAAACTGCGCCTTCTCTGCCTCCGTCATCTGCGCAAACCAGTCGTTCATCAAGTGTTCGGCCCGGAACCGTTGCCGTTCATCGTAGGAAAGCGCGTTAAGCTTGTCCTCGAGATCCTTGAGTGCCTCGGCCCGCGCGGCGCCCGTGAGTTTGCTGAAATTCACCGACTCGACATACGCGCGCACTTTGTCGGCCGTCATCTTGAGGCTTTCCAAATACCAATGCCCGGCCCAGGCGACCAGCCAGATGCCGATAATGGACGCCACCGCCCAGGCAAGAAATCGTTGCCGGTGGTTCAACATGGCCGATTCTAGTCCGTTTTCTGCGCCGGACACCACGAAAAACCAGGCGAAGACATCACCGATAAATCGCAAGCCGGAAGTCAGGCAGCTGCAAGCTTCGGCTTGCGTCCTGGCGCAACAGAAATGATGCAGTTACATAAGCACCACGCGACATGAGTGTCGCGGTTACATTATCTACGTTTGTTCAGGCCGCTTCGTTTCAAAAATCGAATCCGAAAATGAGGCGCATGTGGCATCCACATCACCTTCACGGGAGCAGTTTACGCAATTCAACGCTAAAAAATAGCAAGCCAACGGAAGCGGAATTTCGAGGAGTCCGTTAGCTTGGCCGCCATGAAAGACATTTTGGTGATTGTTTGCCTCGGCGCCCTGGCGGTTGAATCCAGCCACGCCAGGCTGACGAACGAACCGACCGCCGCACTGCCGCCGGAGTCGCCGGCAGACACGCGACACGGTCTCTTTAACTGGCTGGATAGCCGCAGCGAATACGGTGAAGGCGTTTTTCCAGAACCGTTTCTGGTGGACGATTCCGATCTGGAACCCGGCGAGGCCCGGCTCGACTGGCTGCGCACGGGAGCAAACGGCGCAACCAGCGATGTCGTCAAGGCAGAGTTGGAGAAAAGCATCGGTCTGATGACCTTGGAATTGGAGGTCCCTTACGAACGCGACTCGGCGGCCCGCACAACCACGCAGGGCTTCGACAACCTTGATCTGGGCGCGCGTTATCCTTTCTATCAATTCGTATCGCAGAATGGTTCTGTGGACTCGACATTCGGCGCGGGTATTGAAGCAGGCATTCCCACCGGCTCGACCGTCAGCAAGAACGCTGAACTGGTGCCGAAGATTTTCGACGACTTGAAAGTCGGCAATTTCACGCTGCAATCCATTTTCGGTTATTCGATACTATTGGGTCCCGGCGATGAAGGCGGTTCGCAAGCCTTCGAATATGGTTTCGTTTTCGGCTACACGATCCAGCACGATAAACTGCCGCTGCCTGATGTGGAGCAGCTCATCCCGTTCCTCGAATTGGCAGGGGAGACCGAGTTGAACAAGGATCAGTCCGGCCATAACAGTCTGCTCGGCAATGCCGGGTTGCGCCTCAACCTCAATGCCATCGGCCGGTTACAGCCGCGACCGGGGATCGGGTTCGTCTTTCCAATGGACAACGGCGCCCGTGAAAACACCCACTGGGGCATCATGACGAGCCTGGTGTTTGAATTTTAACGTCAAAAGGAGTTTTTTGAAGACCAGGACGATGAGCATGAACCGGCGGAAATTTTTGATTTTGACCGCGGCCTATGCTGCCGGTTGCAGCTCGATGGATCACGTGAGCGTTCCAGCTACCGGCAAGGAACGGGTCGTGGACGTCGGTCCCGTTGACAACTATGCCGCGGACGGAATCTATCCCGCCTTTCGCAACCAGGGGTTCTTCATCCTGCGCAGGGGCGAAAAATTGTTCGCGCTTTCAGCCATTTGCACACACCGGAAATGCAAACTCGATGTGGAACCGGATTGTTCCTTCCATTGTCCCTGTCACGGCTCGACCTTCGATCCCAACGGTCATGTGACCGGAGGTCCAGCACGGCGCGATTTGCCGGTATTCGCCATTTCGGTTAACGAAAACGGACAGATGCTGGTCACCGTGCCCGCCGTATAAAGTGCCCGTGCACCGTCGGCAAGCCGGGGATGATTGCGCTGACTACCTTCCCTTTTGCGTGGGCGTCTTGAGCGGATACAGGCCCGGACAACAGCCGAACGTCTCGTGAAAGGCCGCGCTGAAATGGCTCAAACTGCTGTAGCCGACTTCCAGCGCCGCCTCGGTGACGTTGTAATCGCCGGAGCGGAGCAGTTCCGCCGCCTTTTCCATGCGCAACTGGCGCAGGTATTGCGTGATGGTCTGGCCTGTGTGCGCCGAAAAAATACGGCTCAAATAGAAATGGCTGCACCCGATCTTCCGCCCCAGTTCCTCCAGCGACGGCGGATGGGCCGGATTCTGTTTCAGCAGGAAGATGACCTGTTCAGCGCGTTCCTGAGCGAGCCGTTTCTGCCGCGTACAAAACATCTCCTGCTCCGGCGGCGGTTGCAGCAAAAAGGTCACAGCCAGTTCGAGCGCCTTGCATTGATACCAGAGCGGCCGGGCGGCGGCATCCACCGGCGGCTGGCGCAGGGTACCAACGAGCTGCTGTTGGCCGGTTGAAAGCCGCACCGTCGTGCCGGCCACATGTTTGCAGGGACAATTCTTAATCGCCGCGCAAACAACGGGATGCAGCGTGGCCTCCATCCCCGCCAGATGCTTTTCCAAAAAAGGACAGGAAAATTCCACCGTAAGAAACTGGTGCCGTTCGTTGGCGGAACGGCGGGCGGTCAACGGCTCGTGTTTGTGATGATAAAAGCCGGCAGTGTTGGGCGCAAACTCCGCCCGGCTGTCGCGACCGGCCACAAAACCATGGCCGTCGAGGTTCAGGCACAACTCCACGCAATCGGGATGGAAGCTGGTTGCCCAATCGAGTTCGTGCTTCGCAAAGAAGTCGTGCCACTCGATGCTGTAACCTGTGCCGCGGAAACTGCCGAACAACGGCTGCCAGCCCGGACCGACGTCGCGCCACGCGCCGCTTTCACTGAACGCGGTGGCCGGGCGGCTGGACTGCGGGTCTTTGGAAATCATGCTCCTCATAGACTCAACTGGCACAATTTTGCCGGTCCCCCGAGTCAATGGCAAGGCGGCAAATGAAATTGAGTGGGGAAAGCCGGGATTAACATTACTGGCCCGGCATGGCCCAGTGCCGGGACGCCCGGCATCGCTGCCCGCCATGAACGAAACCTACAAAGTCTGGGTAGTCTGGATTATCCCGGCTGCTCTGGTTGTCACCTTCGGCTTTCTGCGAGGCTGGACGCCCTTTCACAAAATAATGTTGGCGGTCGTTGCCGTGCTCGGAGGGCTGCAATTGGTTCTTGCCGCAGCACGGATTCAGATGCTCCGGCATCTTAAGGGCATGTCGCCGGAAGACCGCGAGAAATTATTGGCGCGGTTCGATCAGGAGACGCAAGCGTTGTTGCGAAAGCAACTTGAATCGTTGGAGACCTGATCAGTCGGGATTGGCCGGGTCTGAGAGAGGATAACACCGCACTCCGGTCATCAACAGGGGTCGGCCCATCATGGCTGCCCGAATTTGCTTGCCACCCACTGCAACGCGGCCAGTTCGCCGAAGGCCCGCCGGCGATTCTCATAATTGAGGATGTCCTGATCCGTCAGCGTTGGCAGCAATGGTTCGGCCCGTTGCGCCACTTCGCTGATGGCCGCCCGGTTCCGGCTGATTTGGTTGAGTTGGTCCTGAACCGTTTGACCATTGTCGCCGTAGGGACTGTTGGGATTCATCGCGCTCAGAGCGATTTTCTGGATGGCCATGCCAACCAGTTGACTGATCAACGTCCAGTCGGTTGATGGGTTGCCATCGCCATAGTGTTGGCCCAGATCCAGCGCCATTTGACAGGTGGCTTGGGCGGAAGCTTGATCGCCCGATTGATTGTAGGCGTTCGCCAGATCAACCAGATCCACACCCAGGTGTTTGATTTGATACAGCTGTGACAACGTCAGCCAACTGTCGGAAATTCTTGCGGCTTCTGCCGCCGAATAACCCGCCGATAGATAGGCTTCTTCGTCGTCTTGCGCGCGTTCCGATGTGTAATCGCTGACCGCTTTGCCGGAGGACGCGATGAGTTCTTGAATTCCCTGGTCGATCTGGCCGGAATTAAAGTAATTGTATGCCGAAAGATAATTGGCCAGCGCGTTGTCCGGCGCGGACTTCTCGAAGGTATTCAACCATTGGCGCTGCTGGTCGGGGGACAAATCCTTGTCGAAAATCGCCTCTAACGCCACTTGCGGATCGTCGGGATATTTCTCCATCGCTTCCTTCAACAGCGCTTTGTCGCCGCTGGTCCGGTAGGCCGCCAGCAGGCTGGCTGCATTGGTCCGGTTGGCTTTAAGGTAAGCCTCGACTTGCGCGGCGGTCAACTTCGGTTCCTCATTCGTAAACCGGGAATACAAATTGGTGAACTGCAAATCTTCCCGCGCCAACGCTGCCGCCGGCGACGCATTCGTTTGAGCGGCGACGGGCATGGACGGCGCGGGCAGGCGCGGAACCGGCGCGGGTCTTGCCAGTCGCACGCGCTCAGTTGTCAATTGGCCTAAATGCTGCCGCAAGGATTGATTCTCCTCGCGCAACTTGATTTGCGCCTGGTGTTGGACCACCAAAGCGGTTGTCGCGCCGGCGACCACCAGCGTGCCGATGCCGAGTTTGAGATTGGTCATGGTCATAAACTTCAAAAGGGCGAGGGTGGTTCCGGTTCCTGTCGCTGCGCCGGCCAGGGCCGCGCTGGAGATGGTGGCCGCCAACCCCACGGGCGCTGCGGTCACGGCATCGGCCGTCAGCACGGTTCCTAACGCCGCCACCGACAAAGTAACGCCTCGGTGTTTCAGCAAAGCATGTAATTTTTCCAACGCCCGGTTCACTCGCATCCGGGCGGCGTCTTCATTGCTGCCCAGTGCTTCGCCCACCGACCGGAAGTCACGCTGTTCAAAGTAGCGCAGCAGAATCGCCGTGCGGTCCTCTGTTCCAAGGCGGTTGATTGCCTCGTCGAGGATGGGCGCGGCCTGCATCAGCTCCGGCCCGGAATGATCCTGGAAAGTGTTCATTTCGAGAGCCTGCCTTTCACGGGATTGACGACGACGTTCGCTCCGCATGGTCTTGCCGGCCACAAAACAGGTGTCGCGGTGCAGCCATCCGCCCAGCATCACATCGCCGGGCAGCGTGCGGGCCTGGCGGGCCAGATCCACGAAGACAGTTTGCGCAACGTCCTCCGCCAGATGCGTGTCGCCGCCGACCAGCCGGACCGCGGTGGAATAGACCAGCGAAAGATAGCGCGTTACCAGTTCGCGAAATGCTTCTTCCGAACCATTCCTGGCGTAATCCGCAAGCAATTGCCGGCTGTCCGTCATCTTCAATTCACCATTAAAAACCCGCCGACCGCCAAAACCGAACAAAAAAGTTCTGAAAAGTGTGGCGGGGCGCAATTTTGCACCAGCACCATTTTTTCTCCCTCTCCGCCGCGAAGCGGGGGAGAGGGTCGGGGAGAGGTGGCGCTGGTTTTCAAGCTCAAATCCCCTCTCCCCGCTCGGGCGGGGAGAGGGAATCAGTCGCATTGCCAGATTGCACCCTGACCGAATGGTTCCGGCGATAATTCTTGAAGGCAATTCGCGAGCCTGCTTTTATCGCAACCGGATAACAGATATGAAATCATCCACCAAAGTCGTCCATGTCAGTTTCAGCGACGCCTTGTCGCAAGGGCCGCCGCCTGCGGGCAACCTGGCTGTCCCGATTTTTTCGCGCGGCTCACTCGCCGTCGAATTATACTCACCCGTCGGCCATGACCCGCAGAAACCTCACGCGCGTGACGAGATTTATTTTGTCGCCCGGGGAACGGGTCGGTTATTTGACGGAGAGCGACGACAACCTGTGGAGGCCGGTTCATTCCTGTTTGTCCCCGCCGGTCAGGTGCATCGGTTCGAAGACTTTTCGTCCGATTTCGCGGTGTGGGTGGTTTTTTACGGACCGGAAGGAGGCGAAGCAGATGCTTAAAACCGCGTCGGAATCATCTGCAAGTGTGGCGCTCGCCGGCACGGCAACACGAGGTTGCGCCGACGGTAATTCGCGCCACGACCCGGCCTTGAATCGGTAAACGGCAAAAGCACTGAATTATGTCCGAGTATAAAGCAATCATCAGTTGGAAACGCACCGGACCGGATTTCCTCATGGGCAAATATTCACGCGAACACACGTGGTCATTCGATGGTGGTGTCACGGTCGCTGCGTCGGCGTCACCTTCCGTGGTGCCGGTGCCTT
>Ga0335081_10022430_pt1 | contig 10216 bp, 9 predicted proteins | sample Lox_Sample_35_FD_206713 | JGI IMG/M metagenome (GOLD analysis project Ga0335081, IMG submission 206713) | Soil microbial communities from Loxahatchee National Wildlife Refuge, Florida, United States - Lox_Sample_3.5 | ecosystem: Environmental > Terrestrial > Soil > Wetlands | place: USA: Florida... | reverse complement strand
GCTTCTGACGGGCGATCTCGGACGCTTCGACCGCACCGGCCACCTCCAGTTGTTCGGCCGCAAGAAGAACATGATTGTGACCGAAGGCGGCAAGAATATTTATCCTGAAGACATTGAGACGGTGTTTGACGGGCTGGCCGTGAAGGAATACTGCGTTTTTGCCGGGAACTATATTTGGCCGAAGAAAGAGCTCGGAAAAGAGATGTTGCTTCTCGTCCTCAGGCTTGAGCAAAATCAGAAACTCGACAGTGCTCTCATGGATGATATCGCTGCGCGCAATCGCCACTTACCCGATTTCAAGCGAGTCGGCGGATACCTGTTGTGGGAGAAAGATTTTCCGCGCACCGCGTCGATGAAAATCAAGCGCCAGGTTTTGGCTGAGGATATTGCCAAGAGCGCGCAACAAGCGTCGGTGGTCACGCTGTAGTCGTATCTTCGGGACACAAGCCATCTTGTAGCAACGGTCTGATCCTTTGGGGCAAACTTATCTCGCAATCGTAAATCCGGCGGCTGGAGGCGGACGCGCACGCAAACTGCTGGCTTCTGTCTTGCAGCGACTGAAGGCTGGAGGCATTGAGGTCAAAGTTGCGACGACGCGGGGCCCAGGGGACGCGTCGAAAATCGCACGAGACGCCTACTCGCGGGGCACGCGCCACTTCATTGCCGTCGGTGGCGACGGAACTTCCTACGAAGTTGTGAATGGCTTATTTCCCCATGCCCTCACCGGCGGTACCGCGACGCTTGGATTCCTGCCTCTAGGCACTGGCAATTCTTTTTTGCGCGACTTCAGCAAGGGAGGGGTCGACTATGCGATTGAATCCCTGCTGAGCGAACGCTCGCGCCCATGCGATGTAATCCGGTTACGCCACAAAGGTGGTGAGATCTACTACATCAACCTGCTCAGCATCGGTTTCACCGCGGACGTGGCTACCCTCCGCGCTCGCCGCTTCAGTGGATGGGGAGAACTGGGATACATCGCCTCGATTTTCCTGACACTAGCGCGATTCAACCGCCGGCCGTTCCCGGTCCGCCTGAACGGCGATGCCCAGTTCGATGCTCGCTCCTGCCTCTTCCTCACGTTCAATAACAGCAAGTTCACCGGGGGCACCATGATGATCGCGCCCAAAGCTGAGATCAACGACGGCTTGGTCGAGTTCGTTCGCTGGGGGCCGATCGGGCGGCTTGGACTGATTCGTAATCTGCCCGGACTTTATGACGGAACGCACATCGAGCATCCCCTAGCGGAACGCAAAGCCGCGCAGCGCATCGAGTTCAACCTTGATGCACCCGTAGACGTGATGGTCGATGGGGAAGTCGTAACGCTCCATTGTGAACAACTCGACGTGTTGCCCTCCGCGTTGAACGTAGTAGCCTGAACCGTCGTGATATAAGGGAAATATGTCTGAAGAGCGCCGGCAACGGCAGCAAAAACGCGAAGGAAATGCCCCCGGCATCGGGAAGAAGAACGTCCTGATGTACGGAACCGTCGTCATATTGCTAGCGGCGGCGTACGGCGCCGGTTGGTATCACAAGAACCACAAATACGACGACTTCGCCAAGTGTCTCGCCACCAAACAAGCAAAGATGTACGGCCTCTACTGGTGCCCGCACTGCCAGGAACAAAAAGAAATGTTTGGCGAGGCGTTTCACTTTGTTCCCTACCAGGAGTGCGCCATCGAACACTCTTCAGAGCTGGCGCCCGCCTGCAAGATCGCGGGCGTGAAGTTGTTTCCGAGTTGGCAATTTGGTATGGAACCTCCGAAAGAGGGCGTGCTTTCGCTGAATGCCCTGAGCGATAAGACCGGGTGCGCTCTGCCGTGACGTCTTCCTCGTCCAAATCTGACAACAGGCCGCGAACAACGGGACGCCTGCTCTTTGCTCTGATTGCGGTGCTCGCATTCGCGGGAATGGTCGACTCCGCGGTTGCCCTGCAACGGCACTACGCCAAATCGACCACGCAATTCTGCGACTTCAGCCAGCGCTTCAGCTGTGATGTTGTGAATCGAAGCAAATACTCCAGCGTCGTCGGAATTCCCGTCGCTGGAATCGGAATCGCGGGCTACGGCTTCCTGCTCTTATTGGCTACTCTGTGGAAGGGACGGAGCGAGACTCCAACCCGCCTGCTGGCGGCGTCTCTCGCCGGACTGGCCTTTGCGTTGTATCTGACCTACGTCGAAGCCTACCAGCTCGAAACCTGGTGCATTCTCTGCCTGATTTCGTTGGGGCTGATTTCGTTGATCAGCATACTGGCGATCGTGGTCAAGACGAAGGCAGACAACGCAGAATGAGCCGCCCTGTTGTAACCTCATAAGAACTTCTTCGAATGACCCGACTCCAGAAAACTGCTGCGGCTCTAGCTGAGCCCAAAATCATCCGAGCCGGATCGGCAACAGGCGATTTGCGCCTCCACGAATTCCGCAGCCGTATCCTCGGCAACACGCGTTTTGTGCGCGTATGGTTGCCGCCAGGCTACGACGATCCTGTCAACGCATCGCAGCATTATCCCGTCCTCTACTTGAACGACGGCCAGAATCTGTTCGAAGCATCTGCATCATTTACTGGTGTCGAATGGCAGGTCGATGAGACCGCCGATCGATTGATTCGCGAAGGCACAGTGCCGCCCATGATCATCGTGGGACTCGACAATGCCGGCAGAGACCGTCTGCGGGAATACATGCCGCACCGCTCGCTGCATCCCAGGATGTTCCGTGTGCAGGGGAGTCGCTATCCGTCCTTCTTGTTCAAAGAAGTAATGCGTTTCATGTCGACAAACTACCGGGTCGCCACCGGGCCAGAAAATACGGGACTCGGAGGGTCTTCCTTGGGAGCATTGATCGCGCTGTACACGGTTGCGGTTAATCCCGGAATGATCGGCAAACTGCTATTGGAGAGCCCATCCCTGTGGGCTTCGAACCGTCAAATCATCCGGCAAAGCCGCAGTGTAAAGCGATGGCCAGAGCGCGTTTTCCTCGGCATCGGTACCAATGAAGTCGGTCGCGATGATCGAAACCGCAGTGTGGTCGATGACGTCCAAGAACTGGCCGCGATCTTCCGCCGATCGGGGCTCGACGATATCCGTTTGCGCGTGAATATCGAAGAAGGTGGAACCCATCACGAGTCGGCGTGGGCCCGCCGGTTTCCCGAAGCGCTCGCCTTCCTGTTCGGGAAGTAGAAACGGAACGGATCACGAGACCTTATCCAAAGCACGTCAAGTGCGTGCGATCTGCGTTGCTCCTAGAATCGAGATTCCCATCGTCTCCGCATTCCTGGACTGTGTGACTTTCCATACCAAATAAAGCAATCCCGTCATGGCAATTACAGACAGTTGTACATGCGTCCATTTCGCCAATGGACCAACAAGAGGCAATAGATAGACGAAGTACAACAGGGTTCCAATCGGAGACGACTGTAACGTTGGCCGTGCGAGAGCCCAGTCCGCAATCAGGAGAACCGCCGGCGTCAGGATGACCAGATCGTAAACCGTCAGGTGGGGCGCCACCAGTACTGTTGCGAGCAATAGCACGGAATATCGCATCGAGACGGGGAGGGAACTCCGGCGCTTCCAGCAAGCAAACGTCAAATACAGAACTCCACAGGCGCTCGCGAGATACAGCACAAAGGCCACCGTCGGCCACGGCACCATCATTGTCCAGAACGTACGCAGACAGTGCGTCTGATAGGGTTTCGGTTCCAGTAAAGGCAGAGTTGTCCGCGCATTCAATAGCATCTGCATCCAGCGTCGCAGCGGTTCCCATCCGTAGTATGCAACCCCGATCGCAAGCTGAACTGTCGCCGACGCAAGCGCTCCCAGAAGCGCCTTCCACAGCCCGCAGCACAAGAAAACCGCCGCGACGGCCAAGCCCAACTGCGGTTTGAATATCAGGCAGCCCGCAACCAAGCCCGCGATAAACATCCGCTGGTCACGCAATGCGAAATACAACGCCGTGAAACAGACCAGCGCCAGTCCCGATGTTTGTCCCCAGGCGATGAGATGAAAAAACGCAGGAAATGCCAAGCCCAGCAGCGATACAGTTCCTCCGAGGGAACGGAGGTTCGGACTAGCGCGCCAAAGGAGAAAGCAGCATCCCGCGTAGAGGCCAACATTCAAAGCCCACCAGGATGCGAGTGCCCAAGCATAGGGAAGGCGAGCGAACAGAGCAAAAAAGATCGATACCTGCGGTGGATACAAAGGCAGGTATCGAATACCGGCCGCTGCCGGCACGCGCACGGCGGCAATTTTCGCTTCCGCGTTCATGTCATACAAATCCGCTCCGTCGTGCGCGAGCGCCAAATTTCCCAAAGTGTAGAAGTGAAGAAAATCCGTACCCTTCAGATTGCCCGCGCGGTCGCGCAGGCCCGGGTCGGAAATATTCCAGACATACACGGACCAAAGACACACGGCTAACACCGTACCGTGCGCGCGAACGCGTTTGGCGGTTAGCCAACTACCAGTCTGTGCATGCAGTGGCATGTCAAATGTGTGGTCAACAACTTACTGGCTCGCCCCCGAACTGTAAGGCTGCGGCGCCGGCGAAGGATCGTCGGCATTCACCAGCCATATTTTCCGATCCTTGAAGTACGCCACCAGTTCCCGATTGTCGGCAGTTCCCATGTCTCGCGCCCAGACGATCTTCGCCGCATCGATATCAGCGCGGTTGTTGATCCAGTCCTCGTGCGGGATATGCTTTGCGCTGTAGTGAACAATCACAAGTTGCTTGCCCGGCAGGGCTCGCAACTGTTGCTCTACTGCGTTGCGCTTCTGATTTCCAGCGGGCCTCGGTGGCTCGGTTCGAACCGCGGTTGCCATCGCGAGCACACGCAGCACGACCACTGCCACGCACACCATCACAACGGCGCGAACCAACCCGTGGCCCAGAGCCCGTCCGCGCCGGACATATAAACGCAAATGTCGCATGCTCTGCACCAGCAACAGATAGAAAAGTCCGAGCGCCGGCGCCAGGTAGTGAACCAGGGTCCACGTCTCAACCAGATTTCCTAAGACGACCACGCCGGCAACGATCAAGGGTAGTCGCATCCTGCGGTCCCGGAAGAGCCAGGGAAAAGCGAGAAGTGGCAAGGTAAAGACCGGTCCTACAAAAAATGCCCAGAGTGTTCCGATGCGTTCCGCCGTACGCCGTACAAAACCTCTAACGGTCGTACCCTCGATATATCCACGCATCTCCCAGTCGGTATAAAAGTTGCGCATCACGGCGTGACGATACTCCGGTTCGGGTCGCGGCTTCTGCCAAATGAAGTACGGTGCCACCGCGTAGGTTCGTCGATTCACCTGATAGGGCATCACCACTGCGCTTCCGGTGACGCGCCAGAAGTAGTACCCCATGCCGGTGCCCGTAATCACAACGATGAGTGCCATGGGCGCGATTACTCGTCGAATGAGGATTGCATTTGCAAATCGTTTCTGCTTTGCGATCCACACAATCAGACCAACTACGAACGGTGCGCTGAAGACCAGCCCCTCATACGGGCGAGTGTTCGCCAGGATCGCCAAGCCTAACGCCATGAACACCGCATCCGTCACATGCGCCGCGTGTCGAAATCTGGGCAAGGCTCCCAACACCAGCATCCCGCCAATCGCCGGCAGGGAAGTCGCGAAATAGCTGTTCATCCAATAACTCAACAGGGCGACGCGCATCATCAGCAAAAAGGCGCCGAGTAGCGCCCATGGCGGCGGTACCCATCCCTGCAGCATCCAGCACAGGCACGAGCACATGAGGGCAGTTGTCACGAGTTGCCCAATCCACGCATGCCCCAGCAATTGTCCGGCTGCCAGAATCAACCCCTGTCCGGGCGGATACATCGACATGTATGTGGGCTGCTGGATGATATGGAATCCTTCGAAGTGCTTCCACATGGGATGAGGAGGATTCGTCACGCGCCCATGCGCAAACGTGTCCGCGGCGAGGAGAAAACTGAATTCGTCGTGCCAGGACGGTTGCGGAATCCCCCACACGGGGATAAAGGCAACGCGGATTGCGAAGGTCAGAAATCCCACCAGAAAGATTGCCAGGATTTTTCGCCGCGCCAGCCGCGAGAACGAACTGTCGTAAGACAGGAAAACCCGAACCTTGCCGCGGGCGCGAAACGTCAGGATGACGACGGCCAGAACCAGAACCGATTCAATAATCGGCAGCAGATGCGGGGCAAGCGCGAGGTAAAGTCTCTGCAACGGGCCGTCGGCCATCGAGGGTAGTCTACCGTAGGAGTGGCCTGCCCAAAGGAGATGCCCAAAGAAAAAGCCTCCACCCGCCATTTGCAGATGGAGGCATTCACGATAGTTTACTTGCTGGCGGCTTCTCGAACGCCGATTTCCTCGAACAGCCCGTCCACGATCTGAATCATTTCGTCGTCGACGACGCGGTTCTTGGCGATCGCTTCCTTCAACGGGATGGAGGCGATCTTGTTCGACTTCAGAGCGGCCATGCGTCCGAACTCGCCGCGATGCACCATGTCGATCGCGCCCAGCCCGTAGCGGGTAGCCAGGACGCGGTCAAACGCGCTCGGCGAACCACCGCGCTGGATGTGCCCAAGCACAACCGCCCGCGTTTCGAATCCAGTGCGCTTTTCGATCTCTCTCGCGAGAGTATTGGCGATGCCGCCCAACTTCGCGTGGCCGAATTCGTCCTTGCCCATATCCTGGACCACTGGCGCCCCACCGCCGTCGGCAAACTTGGCGCCTTCTGCCACCACCACGATCGAGAAATACCGTCCGCGCTCGTGACGCTGCCGAATCGACTCTGCCACTTTGTCCACGTCAAACGGTCGCTCTGGAATCAGAATCGCATCCGCGCCGCCGGCAATGCCGCTGTAAAGCGCGATCCAGCCCGCGTCGCGTCCCATTACCTCGACGACCATCACGCGGTTATGCGCCTCGGCAGTGGTGTGGACGCGGTCGATCGCTTCACAGACCACGTTGCACGCTGTATCGAATCCGAAGGTGTAGTCGGTTCCCCCCAGATCGTTGTCGATGGTCTTCGGGACACCCACCACTTTGACTCCAGTCTCATACAGCTTTTGTGCAATGGAGAGAGTGTCATCTCCGCCGATCGCGACCAGAGCGTCGAGCTTGTGTTTCGCGATGGTGGCTTGGCAGCGCTCAATGCCATCGGGACGCTTGGAGGGATTCGTCCGCGAGGTGCGAAGAATGGTCCCGCCGCGAGGCAGGATTCCGCTCACAGCGTCCAAGTCCAGCGGCATGCTGTTGTCGTCGATGAGTCCACGCCAGCCTTCCAGAAATCCCACAAATTCATCCTCGTAGTGAAACACCCCTTTCCGCACCACCGCGCGAATTACCGCGTTCAGGCCCGGACAATCCCCGCCGCCAGTTAATATGCCAATTTTCATTGTTTGCTCCTATATCAGTTCGGAATGAATCCTTGGAATGCACCCCTGCGGCAGGGCGACGAAGCGGCCCAAAAACATTAGGGTAGCAGTCTCTTGGAACGATTAGGTTAACACCAAATGAAGGGAAGCTAAAGGCAGTTACAGTGCAGATTCGGCCGATTGATTAGGTAGAGCCGGCTCATCGGCGGAACGCCGAATCCATATGCGCCGCCGCATATCTCGGGGTATTGTCGTCGGTTTTCACGGTAAGCACTTGAAGCTTGCTCTTCGCGGTGTCGACGTAGCATTTCACCTTGACCCATCGGCCTTCGAAGCCCTTCAGAAGGGCGACGTTACTCACAGCCCATTCTGAATCGATATCGGTCAACAGCGTTCGGGCGTCTGCACTTACTTTCCCGGAGACGACAATCGCTTTCTCCGTCGACGTCGCTTTCTGTTCCGCACTACTCCCGCTGGTTTGTGCTGCAACCGTGCCCGCCAACAGCGCCACTGCGAATAGAGTGAAGAAAGCCTTTTTCATCGCCCCTCCCCACCGAGGTGATTTTCGCCTCCATCTTATGGCGGTCCCTCGCGCTGCCAAAATTCAAAATTCTTATCGCAGCTATTTGAAACCCGGATTCTTCCTTCCGGAAGGGATTGCGATCTTGCCTCAGATTCGACACAATGCTCGACGGCATGAACAAACCCCTCTCGGTTTTGGGCTGGATTCTCGCAGGTTTGCTGGGCACTTTCGCAATTGGAGTCGTGGCGCTGCATCGCGGCGAACCGATCAGTGCACTCTGGCTGGTCACGGCCGCGACCTGCTGTTACGCCTTGGGATACCGTTTTTACAGCAAGTTCATCGCGGCCAAGATCCTGGCTCTGGATCCGTTGCGCGCTACGCCTGCCGAACGCCTCGAGAACGGGCGCGATTTCCTCGTAACCAATAAGTGGGTTGTCTTCGGTCATCACTTTGCTGCCATCGCCGGCCCAGGGCCGCTGGTCGGGCCGGTTCTGGCCGCCCAATTCGGCTACCTGCCAGGAACCCTGTGGGTCTTAGTGGGAGCTGTCTTCGCAGGGTGCGTACAAGACTTCGTTATCCTTCTGTTTTCGGTTCGCCGCGACGGCAAGTCCCTCACTGAGATGGCCAAAGAAGAGATCGGGCCCATCGGCGGCGTTGTTGCCTACACGGCGGTCATCGCGATTCTTATCATCCTGCTGGGCGTGGCCGCACTCATCGTGGTGAATGCCCTCAAAGACAGCCCTTGGGGCACGTTCACTATCGCCATGACCATCCCTATCGCGTTGTTGATGGGAGTTTATCTTCGCCGCATGCGCCCGGGCAAAGTGCTGGAAGTCTCCGTGATGGGTTTCATCCTTGTGCTGCTTGCCATCTGGGGCGGGCAATGGGTCTCCCAGAATCCGAGCATGGCGCACATTTTCACGCTATCGGGTCCAACTCTCGCGATCCTGATTATCGTCTACGGGTTCGCGGCCTCCACGGTCCCCGTTTGGCTGTTGCTGGCTCCCCGGGACTACCTCAGCACCTTCGTCAAACTCGGGACCATCGCTCTTCTCGGGATCGGCATCGTAGCCCTCCATCCCACCCTCCACATGCCGGCTCTTACGAGGTTTGTTGACGGCACGGGTCCCGTCTTCGCGGGAAAGATCTTCCCCTTCGCCTTTATCACCATTGCTTGCGGTGCGATTAGCGGATTCCATTCCCTCATCTCCAGCGGGACGACTCCCAAACTCATCGCGCGCGAGACGGAAACGCGAATGGTCGGTTACGGAGCCATGATGGCGGAGTCCGCCGTGGCGGTCATGGCGATCATTGCAGCCTGCGTTTTGCAGCCGGGCATTTATTTCGGAATCAACAGTCCGGCAGGAATTGTCGGAAAAACGGCTGTGGAAGCCACTGCAACCATTTCTTCCTGGGGATTCCCCGTCACCGCCGCCGACATGCAGGCTCTTGCTCACGCCGTCGGAGAGCAGACATTATTCAACCGCACCGGTGGGGCTCCCGCATTCGCCGTCGGCATGGCTCACATTTTTTCGCAGACCCTCGGCGGCGACCGCGTCATGGCTCTCTGGTATCACTTTGCCGTGATGTTCGAAGCTTTGTTCATCCTGACGATTCTCGACGCTGGAACGCGCGTGGCCCGCTTCATGATCCAGGATGCTTTCGGCCATATTTACAAGCCGCTGGGCCGAACCAGTTGGTATCCCTCGATTCTCGCCACCAGCGCCCTCATCGTCGCGGCCTGGGGATACTTCCTCTGGCAGGGGGTGAAAGATCCGCTCGGAGGAATCAATTCCCTCTGGCCTCTATTCGGCATCGCCAACCAGTTGCTGGCGATCGTTGCTCTCTGTCTCGCCACAACCATCATCATCAAGCTGCACCGGGCCAAATACGCGCTCGTGAGCTTGGTGCCACTCACGTGGCTGGTTGCGGTAACCTTCACCGCCTCTTGGCACAAAGTCTTCGACCCCAATCCGCGCGTAGGATTCCTTGCTCAAGCCACGACGCTCGCCTCAGGAACGGTCACCGCAGCGACTCCCCGACTCATTTTCAACAATCGCCTGGATGCCGCGGTTACCGTCGTCCTGGTGGTGATGGTTGCTCTGGTGTTGCTCGAGTCGGGCCGTCAATGGCTGGCGATACTGAGTGGGCGAAAAGAGGCGCGGGTAAAAGAAACTCCATTCGTGATGACCCGCCTGGCGGAGGAGCGAGGATGAGCCACCTACTACAAGCAGCACGTATTCTCCTGGCGACTCTGAGGGAAATATTCGACGAGGCCCCCTACGCACGGTATCTCCAGCGCGCACAAGTTCTGTCGTCTCCAGCCGCGTATGCCGAGTTCTGTCGTGAACG
>Ga0335081_10022428_pt1 | contig 10216 bp, 6 predicted proteins | sample Lox_Sample_35_FD_206713 | JGI IMG/M metagenome (GOLD analysis project Ga0335081, IMG submission 206713) | Soil microbial communities from Loxahatchee National Wildlife Refuge, Florida, United States - Lox_Sample_3.5 | ecosystem: Environmental > Terrestrial > Soil > Wetlands | place: USA: Florida... | reverse complement strand
GCCAGCATCCGCCGCAAACGCCAGCGGCTTCCTTCTAGTCTCCTTATCGAAAACGCCTCGGCTTGGACTTTGCGTCTTCGCCTCGGCTATCCTGCCCCGAGGCGTTTCCGATGAAGGCTAGCGACTAACAACCTAGTGAATTCTTTGCTGGTAGCCGACGATCCGGCCCGGAGTGCAGAAGAGCGACTCCTCCGAGACCCGCGCGCGCTCAGGAAGGCCCATCGAATGACTTGGATGTCCCTGCTCGCGCGGCCGGCTAGCGCTCGCCAAGCATCTGCGTCAGCCTCTTGTCGTCCCCTTGGTAGGTCATTAAGGCAATCGACAGCTGCATGTTGTCCGGCCAACGTACTTCCTCCACAACGCGAATCTCTGGGGCAGTATATTCCCAGAATTTCCAGTCTGTGGTCGACTTCCAGTACTCACGCGCGAGCATCTCGGCGGTCGTGATGTCATCGATCGCTACCGAATTGCGAATGGCGTTCACCAGTATCATTGGTTGCCTGCTGAATGTCTCGAATTCGATGGCGTATAGTTTCGCGTCGCCGATCATTGCCGCATTTAGGCGAAGTTCAGCCTCCAAATAACGAGCCGAGTTTGACGGTGTATCGCATGCGAACCAGCTTCTGAACCGGGAGAACGATTCGGGCGGACGCTTGCTCTCTAGAAACTCCTCAAGCTTTTGGCGCTCAGGGTCGCCGGAGTAGTCATAACGTTTCGGGCCCGGATTCTCGGCAACCAGCAGCGGTGTCAGTGTCGCACGATAGTAGCTTGACATCGTTCTCAATTATCGCATTGGACCGCCCATGAGCATCCAGCTTGTCGACAAGGCAGCCAGGTTAATCCCTCCTGCTTCCGAAGGGGCGACCCGTCATTAGGAACTTGGCACGGCGACGCCAAGATCACCTTCAGCGCAGTGTCGAATTGTGAGCCGACGACCGCGCTGGACGAGGGAATCGAGGATACCCGGCCCCGGCTGGGAAAAGAGATTCACACATTCCTGCTCACGCGGCGTTTCGGTTCGGTGAATTCGGTCTATCCCTGCGAAACCTCTCGAATTGGTAAATCAGGGGCTGCGCCAGGCCAATCCGAATCACTCGACTATCGGGTTCGCCCTTTGGCACACTGAGCGCGACTTCGCGGGGCTGGATGATTATGAAATATGGGCCGACATCCAATGTCTTACCAAATACGGTCGCGAAATCGGGGGCCACGGATTGATCGATACGCAGCGTCGAGCCTTGCTGCAGCGCATCTTCTACTTTCACGCCGGGACTTGGTACTACAGTTATAGTGATTTCGTCAACCGAAAGCGAAACCTGTCCTGTCCTGACGATCTGCTGCAGAAGCTGAATGTGTATACTGTCGTCCCTTGTTCTGTTGGGCGCCCATGTGATCGTCTCATTGAGGCCAACGGCAACTTCGTACAGGGCCGTGATGAATCTGTCCAAGTACAGCTCCTCCTCGGTCGGTGTCAAAACGCCTCGCTCACAGCGAAGCAACGGCCACACTTGGCCGGACTCGAGGTCCATAATCTCCAACGTGCCTCCACCCAAGAGAAACTGGAGAGCCTTGTGGGCTTTATGAATCTTGCGGATCTCATGCCCGATGAGCGAGTAACTGGCATTAATAGTGCCTGGTCCGCCAACGAGGTTAAAAGTCATTTCAAGCTGCAGCGGCATTGGCGGTGCCGATGAACGGATGACGGCCTCGGTTTGGCCGGGCTGGACTATTTCGAACTCAACATACGGAAACTCCTCACGTTCCTCTCCGAAAGCAAAGGTGAGCTTGAACCGAAATTTCCGCTGCATCACCTCCGCAGAAGGGCCCACGATGAGCTTAGAGGGAACGATAGGGGCAGACGGCGTCATCGACTGCAAGAACTCCGAAGAGAATTCAATGATCTCCTCCGGCCCGAGTTCGATGCGCTTGCCTCGTTGTTGGGCCTCTTGAAGCTTGTGCCAACCCTCCTTGGTCATCCTCAGGCTGAAGGAGAGCGGGTCACGATTATAGGCTTCTTTGTTTGTCGCGAACACTTCGATTCGCGTGCCTTGCTGAACACCTGACGCTATGACGCCCGGTTCAGGCGGCTTGGCCATCATTGTTAGTGGATCCAATTCCTGCGATCCGACCGTGACCCGGCAGTCCAGATTAGGATACTTCTCCTTCAATTGTTCTCGCATCCGAGCCCCGGCTGTGTGTACATCGGTGCGACTCGTCTCGAACTGGAAGGCCGTTGGCCGGATTACTTGCACCAGAGCACGGGCCACACTGGCCAACCCGTCACTGCTCTTCGCCGCGACCATATCCGACAAGAGAGGCGAGTGTCGCAGAATGTCCTCTTTTGTCAGTTCATGCCAGATGGGCAAGATCACATCACGACCATTCACTTGTCGGGAGAACAGGGCATTCAACTCTTTCTGCGGCCAATTCTTGGCAAAGAAGGCATGACTGAGTACAACCACGCCGAATCGCGACTTGGCAAGGCCGTTGTCGATCGACTCCCGTAGGCTACTTCCAACGTGCAGAGTAAATTTGTCAAACCAGATCTTGAGGCCGTACTTCTGAAGTTCAGCGACAAGCGGCTCCACAAAAGACTCCTTATCTTCGGAGGCGTGGCAGATGAAGGCGTCCCACTCAAATTCTTCAGAGGCTTGCACGTGTCGACTCCTCTTTGTAATTGTCGTCGCGGCGATGAATCGGTGCTAGCTACGTTGAAAACCAAAGCTTTCACCGCCGATTCGAATCTACCACCACTCGTCGTCCGACGCTTGCTCTGGATCTCGATCAGCCGCAGAGATGCATTTGGTCATATAACGCCCGGCCCGTTGATGTGCGCCGGTCGACGCGAGCCATGAGTCCGTTTGGAGGAAGTTTGGAAGTCACGAGCGCGGAAATCTCCATGTCGCGCACCTATTGCCCATGTTCGCAGTCTTCGCCGAGACAGAGCGGGAAATCATACGGGAGCGCGTGCGGGCCGGTGTGCGCGCGGCAAAGTCCAAGGGACCCACACCTCGCGCGCCCCCAGCGCGTAGTCCGGCGCGACGAGGCGCTACGCTGCGGGCGGAAGGTCAAGCTGGCGCGAAATCGCGCGAACTCTCCGCGCCGCGATGTCCAACGCGATCGACGACTGCCGTTCGGAAAACCCTTCAGCGAACCAGCGTCGGATCCGGCGCAAACGCAAGCCTTTCCCGCCGGAATTTGCTGTTCGGAAAACATGTGGTTTCCGAACACTCAAGGTGTGGCGCCGAAGAACGCTCGTTTCAGCATGAATCGCTAAGCGCTGCCGATCTTGAATGGCGCGGCGTTACCAATCCCGAACTAACTCCGGGCGGCGTGCGCCGTTAGACTCCGAAACGCTTTCGTTCGCGGCCGCTCCTCCCTTTTTGTAGATGTTCCCCCTTTTTAAGGGGGTGACAAAATCAACGGCATACCTGCGGGTTCTATTCCGCCCGATCGCATCGCTGCCAAGATATCTGAGTCAACCCAAGGGCCCTCACCCGGCCTGCGGGTGCTCCGAACTACGCTCCCGCCGTTGTTAGTCGCGGGATTACCAACCTACACAAGGCACCTAGCTCCAGTATTATAGTGGTCTTCGTCCGTGCCAAACCCATTCCAGCACGTCTTCATATCCTACGCCCGAAGTGATGCGACGGAACTGGCTGTGCGCCTTCAAAAGGATCTTGCGGCCAAGGGATTTGACGTGTGGTTAGATCAGCAGCGCGCCGACGCAGGCGCAAGCTGGACGATCGAGATCGAACGGGCGATTGACCGCGCCGGAGTGGTTCTCGCGGTTCTCACCGAGTCTTCTTACGATTCCGCCATTTGCCGCGCCGAACACTTGCGGTCGCTGCGAAAAGGGAAGAAGGTCATACCACTGCTGGCGCAGACGGATGCGGACGTTCCCCTTTACATTGAGCCAGTGCACTACCTTGATTTCGATGTTTCAGGGAACTACGCTGTGCAGCTCCAGCGATTGCTCGAAGATCTCGCGGGCGATAAAGGCGGTGTCACGCTCCGGCCGGAGTACCACACCACTCTCGTAACCACTCCACCGCTTCCGCTGAATTACCTTCCGCGGCCGGAAGCGCTTGAGAGGCTGCGCGATGCCGTTGTCACCGACAGGCCCGGGCCTAGTGTCGCTCTTATTGCGCTGGAGGGGATGGGTGGTATTGGCAAGACCATTCTGGCGCAGGCCCTGAGTCAGGATGATGCCGTTCAGAACGCCTTTCCCGACGGAATTGTCTGGAGCACAGTCGGCAAGGAGCCCGTATACAGCTTGATCAGCCGCATGCAAGAAGTACGTCGGGCGCTGGGGGACGAACCGACGAAGGACGAGTCCGAACTTCACTGCATCGATCGGTACCGGACCGTCCTGCAGGCGAAGGCGGCACTCGTGATCGTTGATGATGTGTGGCGCAGTGAGGACATCGCGCCGTTTCTCGCCAGGTCGCGCCGTTCGAAACTGCTGTTCACCACCCGCTCGACCGGAATTGCCGGCGAGACGGGAGCCCGACCGCACACGGCTGAGCTCTTGACGATACCGCAATCGCGCGCGCTGTTGGCCCGATGGGCGGATTACAAGCCCGAGGTCTCACGACGGGACGCCTTACCGCCGGAGGCTGATGGCTTGGCGAGTGAGTGTGGGCGGCTGCCGCTGGCGCTCTCGATGGTGGGCGCTATGCTACGCGGGAAGCCGCTTCCATATTGGAGTCACGTTCTGACGCTATTGAAGCAGGCGGATCTCAAGAAGATACGGGCGCAGTTTCCGTTGTACCCGCACGCAGACATGCTTCGCGCGATCCAGGTTAGCATCGAGGCGCTCGACGATTCTGACCGTAGCCGCTATCTAGATCTCGCGGTTTTGTTAGACGGCATGGCGGCTGCTTCAGCCGTCCAGCGCACCTTGTGGAACGTGGATGCGGGCGAAGCGCTAGAAACTGCCGAAAGATTTGTGAGTTTTTCGCTCGCACAACGAGATGGCATCAGTGGCATCCGACTGCATGATTTGCAGCTGGATTACGTCAGGGCGCAGTACTCTGAGCGTGACGCGCTGGAATTGATTCACGGCGCCGTCCGGTTATCCGCTCACGTAATCGAGAAGGACCCGCAACAGTTCGCATCGCAGGTGATCGGTCGGTTGCTACCACATCGCGATGCTGGGGCCATTCAGCAGTTCATCGCCAAGATCACCGTCGGGTCTCCACACCCTTGGATCCGGCTGCTGCAGCCCGCTCTTCACCCTCCAGGCACGGCGCTGCTGCGCACGTTGGAAGGCCACTATGCTGATATCTCTGGCGTGGCGGTCACGCCGGACGGGACGCGGGCGATCTCTGCGTCTGCCGACAAAACTCTGAAGGTGTGGGGCCTGGACAGCGGTTGCACGCTGCGCACGCTGGAAGGCCACTCTGATGGTGTCTCTGGAGTGGCGGTGACGCCGGACGGGACGCGGGCGGTTTCCGCGTCTAGGGACAAAACTCTAAAGGTATGGAATCTGGACACAGGCCGTGCGATGCGAACTCTGGAAGGACACTCTGCTGCAGTGTTTTGTGTGGCGCTAACACGGGATGGGCATCGGGCGGTTTCCGCGTCTGCCGACGCAACTCTAAAGGTGTGGGACCTGGACAGCGGGTCCATGCTGCGCACGCTTGAAGGCCACTCTGATTACGTCTTTGGCGTAGCGGTGATGCCAGATGGCACGCGGGTGGTTTCCGCGTCTTGGGACAAGACTCTGAAGATCTGGGATCTGAACACAGGCTGCACGTTGCGCACTTTGGCAGGCCACTCTGATTATGTCTATTGCGTAACGGTGATGCCGGACGGGAGGAGGGCGCTTTCCACTTCTAGAGACAACACGTTGAGGCTGTGGGATCTGGACACTGGCCGCGTGCTACGCACGCTGAAGGGCCACTCGGCTTCGGTTTATGGCGTTGCTGTGACGCCGGACGGGAGGAGGGCGGTTTCAACCTCTAGAGATAACACTCTGAAGCTGTGGGATCTGGACGGCGGCCGCGTGCTGAGCACGCTGGAAGGTCATTCTGATTCTGTTTCTGGCGTGGCCCTGACAGCGGATGGGAATCTGGCGATTTCCGCCTCTGACGACAAAACGTTGAAGGTGTGGGATCTGGACACCGATCGCGGGTTGCGCACACCCAGAGGCCATTCTGACTCTGTCTCTGGCGTGGCAGTGACACCGGACGGAAAGCGGGCAGTTTCCGCCTCTGCTGATAAAACTTTGAAGCTGTGGGATCTAGAAACCGGCCGCGCACTGCGCACACTGGAAGGCCACGCTGCCTCTGTCACTGGGGTGGCGGTGACGCCGGGAGGGAACCGGGCGGTTTCCGCATTTTGGGACAACACGCTGAATGTGTGGGAGATTGAAAGCGGCCGTACGCTGCTCACATTGAAAGGCCACTCTGACTCTGTCTGTGGCGTAGCGGTGACAGATGACGGGGAGCGGGCGGTCTCCGCGTCGAGGGACAAAACTCTGAAGGTGTGGAATTTGGAAAACGGCCGAACGCTCCACACGCTGGAAGGCCACTCTGCTTTTGTTTTTGGCGTGGCGGTGACACCGGACGGAAAGCGCGCGGTCTCTGCGTCTGCCGACAAAACTCTGAAGGTGTGGGACCTGGACAGCGGCCGTACGCTGCGCACGTTGAAGGGACACTCTGCAGTTATCCTTGGCGTGGCGGTAACCCCGGACGGACATCAGGCGGTTTCCGCGTCTGCTGACAAGACTCTGAAGGTGTGGGATTTGGACAGCGGGTGTACGGTGCGTACGCTGGAAGGCCACTCTGATTATGTATCTGGAGTAGCGGTGACGCCGGACGGGACGAGGGCTGTTTCTGTGTCTAGGGATAAGACGTTGAATGTATGGGACCTAGGCACCGGTATACTCCTCGCCACATTCCATTGCGATGCTCCCGCGCGTTGCTGCGCGTGCGTTGATAAGAGGCGCATGGTTGCCGGCGACGGAGGAGGGCGCGTGTACATCTTATCACTGGAGGAGAGCGGTGCCGTAGAATCGGGCACGAAAGCTAAAGCCTGATGCACCCGGTGCGACTCCTAACCTACTGTGCCGGCCAAGGCAAATAACGAAGCGATGATCTGTTGATCAAAGAACTAGTGTGGCCGATGAGCAATTGAAACAGGATCGCAACTGTAAATGTACGGCTCACCCAGAGCAAGGTCCTGGGCCCCACCGGAGGCTCGCGTCTGGTAATGTAGCATCCATGAGCGCTCCCGACGACAGCGCCGCGCTAGCCCGGCTTGAGGACCAGATTCGGTGGTACGACCGCAAGAGTACATACAATCAACGCGTCTTCAAACTGCTCAAGTTCTGGACCATCTCCATTGCGGCTCTTGTCCCGGTGCTGGCCGCCTTTGGTCTAAAGGACGTGCGCGTGATGGCTGTCCTCACAGCGAGCATCGCGGTAGTTGAAGGCGTTCAGCAGCTGAATCAGTACCACGCGAACTGGATCTCGTATCGCTCCACTTGCGAGGCGCTCAAACACGAGAAATACCTTTACTTGTCGGTGGCAGGGTCTTACGGTGCTGCCACCAATTCCACCGTTCTCCTCGCTGAGCGAACAGAGGGGCTCGTATCGCAAGAGCATGCGAAGTGGGCGTCCGGTCAGGAGCACTCTAAACGGGACACCGCAACAAAGCCACAATCATGAGGTCGACAGTCTAAAAGTGCAAAGCGAGGTTTATCTTCAGGCTTATCCCGCGGCGAGTGGCCGCTCATTGGCCTGTCGCGGAGCCACGCGCATCCGGTTCAGCCAGTGAAGGCACAAAGCGGCGATCGAGCAAATAACGGAGTTGCTCGTAAATGGCCGGTGGGTTCGTCAGTGCGTAAAGCCACACTCCAAACATCGACGATTATAGCCCCAGGCTCCAGCTGGGTTCTGGATGAGATGCGGTTTTTCTGAGCTGGCCTGAAGCGCCTCTTCAATCCAGTCCGCTAATGCGTCGGCCGACTCGGGGTAGGCATAGAACTTGGCATATCCGCTACCAACGTTCAGCCTTAGTCGATCTGGAAGATATAAGGAACGGTGCCCAGGTAGAGCAACGGCCAAGAGCCCGTTCGGCAGATACGCTTCGCCTCGGCGGAGCGAGGCCTTAAGCTCCCAATCTATGTATCGTCGACTGTGCGTACACGTTCCCATTAGTACCAGCGTTACGGTTGAGTCAGCAAGATACTCCCTCCGAATCCGGCCCATTACATATTCGATATCGCCGCTGTTGATGAGCGCTTCGTCAAAACATCCGACAAAGCGCGGAATGAATACACGATCTTGCACTGTCCACCGACGAACAAAGTTCTCGGTCGACTGCTGATCGCGACTATCGTACGAAATAAATACCTTGCGCCGGATTCGTTCAACCGGTCGCGACGCAGGCCACCAGCCCGAGCTCATGCACAATGAAGCACACGAAAACGCCTCAAGAGAAAGAAATTCTCTTTGGGATCAATTTCACTTCGGTCAAGTATACTACGATGCCGACACACGCCGACTGAGATTTAGATTGATGACCGGTCTTTCAGAACGGTTCCACTTGTTCTCAAGGCCGCGATTTCCGCCGTGAGCAATTCTTCGAGCTGATGAATAGTCTTATAGACTAGACAGCGTTGGCCCCTGACATCAAACGTCAAGGCATCTGCGTCACGCACAACGAGAACGGTTGGTCGTCGGCAACCCCACGCATAGCCAACTTCCAAGTACACATTTGGGTTGGAGCCAGTCAGGTCAGCGACAACCAGGTCTGCGGCCTCAATGCTAGTCTTGATACGTTCGACAACGTCGCCCGTAAACGCGACGGCATCGACACGTTCACACAAGAGACCAGCTGAGTGCACAGCGGTTTGTATTCCGTAGTGATATACGTCAGCGAACTCATCCCCGAATGGCATCGCCACGAAAGCGCTAGGGAGAGATGGCCGAATGAGAGATCCTCGGCCTGCGCCCACCTGCGGTGTCACCATGGGCAAACTGCGCATCATGACACGAAAGGTATTGTTCGAAACCTGCTCAGCACTTTCGCCCAGATCACTTTGGCTCACTCCCTTGAGGTACCCTAGAATACGGGCGAGCCTCTTTCCATCCCGTTCGACAACCGCGATCCTCTCTAACTTGGGTGGGCACGCTCTTCTCTCGATCGCCGAAACCAGCCCTCTCAAAATCGCGAGGGTTGCTTCCCGTTCATCCAAACCGTATCCAGGGCCATGCAGAGTAAGACTGATTTCTTCAACGCCAGGGCGCTCCGTTTCAAGCACTTCGAGGCCGCGGTCTGCAAACCTCTCGATTGCCGCATAATCCAAATAGATGAGCGGCTGCACGCCAATGAACAAGACAGACTTCGCTCCCAGAACTCCCTCGCTGCTGACCAAGCGGTACTCGCCGAGTGGCACAGAAAATGGGGAGAGATCGCCGGATGTCGCTAACTTGTGTGCAATGACACGATCAAGCCCATGAAACGCCTGTGCGTACTTTAGGATCAGAACATCTGACTTGAATGAGATTGCGTCACTTTCCGCGAAGGTTATTTGTACGGACGAATCGTTCTGACTATCTTCGTGGCTGCTATCCAAATCGAGCCGAGTCAGGTACCTGGCGCCGACTGAAGAAGCGAGGCGCTGGCGGGTCGCGAGTGCGGCCACTGCCTTCCGTATGCCCATCGCTATGTTTGCAAAAGCTTCATCTTGATTCGCCCAAGATGTCACCGGTTTAGCATCTTCCGGCAGGGCTTGAAGCTTCCCGAACGGCGCTTCGGTCCAATCGACAGGTCGAAGAATGACAGGAATGACGAGTGCTTGACCTGATTCATGCCGCTCCAAAGCCCGCTTCATCTCGATACCCCAACAGTAATCCGAAGCCAGGAAGTCGGCGCTAACGAGCAGTAGGACGACTTGAGCCTGCTCTAGATTGCGATCGATCTCGTTCTTCCATTTCTGTCCGGGATCGGTCACGTGGTCATTCCAAAGGGCAATAACGTTCTGCCGTTGGAGCACGCTCAAATGGCGCAATAATTCCTCGCGGAATTGCTTGTCTCGATGGGAATAAGACACGAAAACGTGGATTTCAGCCGGAGTGCTTTTGGCAACTACATTTGGTCCACTTCGGCAGTTTAATTTGGCCCACCCTAAGTCGTTGATTTGTTTGGCGAGGCGGTTTTCAGCCTCGCCGGGGTTTTCGTCCTTATATATAAGCGGTGGTCG
>Ga0335081_10022427_pt1 | contig 10217 bp, 9 predicted proteins | sample Lox_Sample_35_FD_206713 | JGI IMG/M metagenome (GOLD analysis project Ga0335081, IMG submission 206713) | Soil microbial communities from Loxahatchee National Wildlife Refuge, Florida, United States - Lox_Sample_3.5 | ecosystem: Environmental > Terrestrial > Soil > Wetlands | place: USA: Florida... | reverse complement strand
CTGGATGGGCACCTCGATGCTGCCGTGGAGCGCGCCGTCGGCCACCCACCACTTCGTCATCGGCTGGTAGCGGCCGTTGCGCGCGCAGTACGCGTGCGCGCCGGCCTCGATGGCGCGCCAGTCGTTGCCGGTGGCGAGCGCGACCGCGTCGATGCCGTTCATCACGCCCTTGTTGTGCGTGCAGGCGCGGTACGGGTCGGCGTCAGCGAAGGCCGACGCGTCGGCGATGCCGTGGGCCACCTCGGCGCCGGTGAAGCCGAAGTCGGCCAGCGCCTCGAACGGGATGCGGCAGCTCGCCCGCGCCAGCCGCAGGTCGGCCAGGTTCGACAGGATGCGCAGCCGCACGCGCCCGGCGGTGAGCCGCTCGATCATCGGCGCCACGCCTTCGCACATGGTGTTGATCAGGTTGGCGCCCATCGCGTCCTGCGTGTCGACGATGAGGTGCACGATGAGCTGATCTTCGTTGCCCACCTTGAGCACGCGCGCGGTCACGTCCTTGGCGCCGCCGCCGCGCGCCTGCATCTGCGGGTGGAGCGCGTTGGCCGCATCGAGGATGGCCTGCTTCTCGCGCAGCACCGCGAGCCGCGCCGCCTCCGGATTGGGAATCTCGCTCACCTGCACCTGGCCGATCATCCGCGGCGCGTCCGCGCTCGCGGTGAACCCGCCGCCTTCGCGCGCGATCTTCGCGGCCAGCGACACCGCCGCGATGACCGAAGGCTCCTCCACCGCCATCGGTACCAGCACGTCGTCGCCGTTGACGAGGAAGTTGAGCCCGATGCCCACCGGCAGGCCGAGCACGCCGACGGCGTTCTCGATCATGCCGTCCGCGTTGGCGAGCGGCAGCGTGCCGCTCTCGCCCAGGCCGGGCAGTTCGGTGTACTCGAGCGCTTCCGCAAGCCGCCGCAGCCGCTCAGCCAACTTCATCTTGTAGAAGCCCGGCAGTCTGCTCGAAGCCATCACACCTCCAGGGGCTGTCCAACCGCGACAATGCCCAACGCGGCGAGTCGTCGCATCCGTCAAGTGGATGGTGGACCCGCGGCCGGGAGCATGTGGGGCGCGAATGAAAGCGGCGTTTGGTGAATGTGAAGATTTCGGGAAGGTCACTCGCCGGAGCGGCGTGCGAGCGGCGGCGGCTCGCGGCGCACGCCGAAGAACAGCGAGCGTGTCCCGCGGCGCACGTACAGGCGGCTGACCGGCGAGTTGCCGGAAATTGCGTTGTGATACGAGGGCTTGTCTGGCACGACGTGACCGTCGATCGAGAGGATCAGGTCGCCCTCGCGCAGGCCCGCGCGGTACGCGGGGCTGCGCAGGTCGATGCTGGCCACGCGCACGCCGCGGCCGTGGTCGCCCTCGTCCTTCGCCGGCTCTTCCACCGCGAAACCGTACGGCTCCTGCTCGTGCCGGAGCGCGGGCGGCGGCGCCGGCGGCTCCCACGACGCGCCCGGCTTCTGCTCGACGACGGCCGTCACCTCGCGCGCCTTGCCGTTGCGCCAGATGCCGAGCGTCACCTTGCGGCCCGGCGGCGTGCTGGCGGTCAGCCAGCGCAGCCGGTAGCTCCCGACGATGACCTCGCCGTCGTACGTCAGCACGATGTCGCCGGGCCTGAGCCCCGCGCGCGCGCCCGGCCCCTCGTCGGCGACTTCCGTGATCAGGACGCCCTTGTTGCCGGGAAGCCCGAAGCTCTCGGCGAGGTCCGGCGAGATCGACTCCTGCACCGAGATGCCCAGGTAGCTGCGCACCACGTGGCCGCGCACGGCGAGCTGCGGGCTCACTTCCTTGAGCTGCTCGATGGGAATGGCGAAGCCGATGCCCTGGCCGCTCGGGTTCACCGCCGCGTTGATGCCGATGACCGCACCGCGCGAGTCGAGCAGGGGGCCGCCCGAGTTGCCGGGATTGATGGCGGCGTCGGTCTGGATGAAGTCGTAGTAGCCGGGGCGGCCGCTGGGGTTCACGTCGCGGCGTCCCTTGAAGCTGACGATGCCGGTGGTGACCGAGCGGGAGAGGCCGAACGGGTTGCCGATGGCCACGACCCACTCGCCGACCTCGAGCTGCTCCGATTGGCCGAGCGGCAGCACCGGGAACGGCTTGTCGGATTCGATCTTCAAGAGGGCGAGATCGGTGGCGTCGTCCTCGCCGATGATCGTGGCGCGATAGGCGCGCTCGTCCTCGCCGACCTGCACGGCGACGTCGGTCGCGCCTTCGACGACGTGCGTGTTGGTGGCGATCAGGCCGTCGGCGCGGATGAGGAAGCCGGTGCCGATGCCGCGGACGGGCGTCTCGCTCGGGCCGCCGCTGCCGGAGCCGTACATGCGCTCGAGGAACTCGCGGAACGGGTCGTTGTCGCCGCCGCGGGCGGTGGTCGCGACGATGCCGACGATGGCGGGCATCGCGGCTTTGACCAGCGCGGCGATCGAGGCGGGCGGAGCGGTGGGCGCCTCTTTCAGCGCGGGCGCTTCGGTCCACAGGTGAGCAACGGCGGCAGCGACCAGCAGGGGGGCCATGCGAGCTAGGGTGGGGACGGCAGCCCGCTGCGGCAATGCGTGCTGTTCGCTACCGGATGCTCGCGACGAGCTGCTCGCTGGCGGCGTTCGCGGGCCGCGGCGGCTTGCGGCCGTCGAGCAGCACGCGGAAGTCGTACTCCTGCTTCTGCGTCGAGCAGCGGACCTCGACGTCGCCGAGTAGCTGGCTGACGACGTTGCCGGTGCACTGCGGGTCGCCCTCGCCGCGCGCCGCGATGGCGTCGAAGATCGTGCCGTGACCGGTCGGCTTCCACGACATGGCCGCTGCGACGGCCTTCTTTGCATCGCTCTGGTCGAAGCGCCCCTGCAGCCAATTGAGCACGAAGGCCAGCAGCAGGATCATGCCGATGGCGATGGGCCAGCGCCCGCGCGGAATGCCGAAAAATCCGTCCATGGTCGGACCCGTCCAGGCCGGACTGTCTAGCACCTGATCGAAAAAAAAATTATTTTTATTTTCCGGCGGGGGTCGATCGATGGACCAGGGCGTCGAGCGCGGCGCGGTCGTCGGCTTTGAGATTCTCCTTCGGCCGCTGCGCCACGATGCCTTCGCGGCTGGTCCGCTTGCCGACCGACGCCTGCACCTTGCGCTTCGCGGGCGGCGCCGTCGCCTGCGCCGGCTTGCGCGGCCCCAGCGACAAAAGCCAGGTCCACCCCGCCCGCAGCCCGTGCGCGGTCGCCAGCGCGGCCTTCTTCGGCGGCACGAAAGAGAGCGCGAGGGCCGCCGCTCCGACCAGCATCAGCGCGAGGAGCCACTTCATGCCCGCAGGCTGCCACGCGCCCGCACGGCCGGCCATTTTTCAGTCGGCTTGACGCAGGCGGGATCGGCCCGCATGGTATCGGCCCCGATGGCGGAATCCGTTGCGGCAAAGCGCAGCGACGCGTGGATCTGGGCCGTGGTCATCGTGGCCACCGGCAGCGTGCTCGCGCTCGCCATCATCCAGGGCAACCGCCGCGACCGCGATCTCGCCCGGCGCACCGTGCCGCTGCTCAGCCTGCCGCTGCTCGACGGGCACAAGAATTCGTCGATCGAGCCCGGCCGGGTCACGGTGGTCGACTTCTGGGCCACCTGGTGCCAGCCCTGCCGCGCCTCGATGCCGCGGGTGCAGCGGCTCTGGCAGGAGTACCAGGCGCGCGGGCTCGATATCTATTCAGTAGATACCGACGACGAATCGCCCGACCGGACCGCGCAGGTGCGCGAGTTCCTCATGCAGTACGGGCTCACCTTTCCGGTGGTGCTCGACGACGGCCGCGCCAGCGACGCGTTCCAGGTGGGCAGCATCCCGATGATGGTGCTGGTCGACAAGCAGGGTCACGTGACCTGGAGCCACGTCGGCATGCTGAGCGGGCCGCGCGAGCTGGAGCTGCGCGCCGCCATCGACCGCGCGCTTGCGACCAACTAGTCGGGCGGCACCGGCCGCCCCATCGCGTGATAGCCCTTGTCCACGTAGACGGTGGCGCCGGTGATGCCCGACGCCAGCGGGCTGCAGAGGAACGCCGCCACGTTGCCGACCTCCATCGCGGTGAGCTCCTGCGGCAAGGGCGAGTTGGCCGCGTAGTGCTTCACCATCTCCTCGATCATCCCGATGGCGCTCGCCGCCCGCGACGCGAGCGGCCCGGCCGAGATGGTGTTCACGCGGATGCCGTGCTTGCGGCCCGCTTCGAACGCGAGCGTGCGCGTGTCGCTCTCCAGCGCCGCCTTCGCCGACGACATGCCGCCGCCATAGCCCGGCACGACGCGCTCGGAAGCCAGGTACGAGAGCGACACCACCGCGCCGCCCGGACGCATCAAGGGCGCGAGCCGCGCCACCAGCGAGGTGAGCGAGTAGGCCGACACGCCCACCGCCGCCAGGTAGCCCGCGCGCGAAGTCTCGAGCAGCGGCTTCTTCACCTCGGGCCCGTTGGCCAGCGAGTGCACCACGATGTCGAGCGAGCCTTCGCCGAAGTCCTTGCGCCACGAATCCGCGAGGCCCTGCACGGAAAAGTCGCCGCGCTCGTTGTAGCGCTTGGAGGTGCGCACGTCCTCGGGGCAATCGGCGAGCGTGTCGTACGCGGCGTCGAGCGGGTAGATCTTCTCGATCTTGAGCGGCTCGATCTTCTGCCGCCGGATGAGCGTCTCGAAGATGTTGAGGGCCGGCGGCCAGGTGCCGAGGCAGACGTTGCAGCCCGCTGCTTCGAGCGCCTTTGCGATGGCGAATCCATACCCGGCGTCGTCCGCCACTCCCGCCACCAGCGCGCGCTTCCCGGTCAGGTCGATGGCCAGCATGCGCGCGACAATAGTACGTTTGCGCGATGCGGTCTTTGGCGGTGCTCGCGCTGCTCTCCTGTGCACACGCGCCGGTCGGGCCGGAGGGCATGGGCCTGTCGAAGGAGCGGGCGATCGAGGTTTGCCTGCCGCCGGGCGAGAAGGCGTACATGGCGTCGCTCCATTGCCCGGACGGGTCGCGGCCGCAGCCGCGGCGCATCGGCAGCGTCGGCGCGCGGCACCAGCCGGTCGATCCCGACGACGCGCGCATCCTCCTGCAGATGGATCCCGAGCGGCCGCTGCAGCCGGGCGAGCCGGACCTGCACATCGTCGACGCCATCGAGGCCCGCTGCGGCAAAGGCAGCACCACCATCTTCTTCGACATGTACCACTGCCCGGCGCCCCCCCAGCCGGCGCCGGAGGGGTTCACCCGGGACCAGTAAAAAAAATTATTTTTTTTGGGGGGGAGGAGGAACTACTCCCACCGCCACTGGCCGATCGGCGCCGGTGGGGGCGGGATGTCCTCGTCGCGTGTGCGGCCGAGGTTGACCTTCTCGGCGGCCAACGCGAGCAGGTTGACCAGCTCGTGATCGCGCCAGCCCTTGCCGGCCTCCATGTGCAGGAACTCGACGGCGCTCGCCCGCGTGCGCGCGCGGTGGTACGGCCGGTCGGTGGTAATCGCGTCGTAGATGTCGGCGAGCTGGAGGACCTGCGCCGGCACCGGGAACTGCGTTCCCTTCAGCCCGTCCGGATAGCCGGTGCCGTCGAGCTTCTCGTGGTGCCAGCGGATGATCGGCAAGAGCTGGCGCAGGCTCTTCAAGGGCTCGCAGATGCGCTCGCCGATGATCGGGTGCTTGTTCATCACGATGCGCTCTTTGGGCGTCAACAAGCCGGCTTTATTGATGATTTCGTTCGGGATTCCGATCTTGCCGATGTCGTGCAGCACGCCGCCCTGCCGCAGCGCCTCGCGCGTCTCCTCGTCCAGGCCCGCGAGCCGCCCGCACTCGACCGCCAGCGCGCCGACGCGCTCGGTGTGACCCTCGGTGTACGCGTCCTTCGCCTCGACCGCGTTCGCCAGCGCGAAGATGACCTGCGAGGTGTCCTCGAGCCGCTCGGTGGCCAGCCGGGTTCGCGTCGCGGCCCGCATGCGCGCGTGCAGCTCGGCGACCGGCGGCGGAAAGGCCATCACGTGATCGGCGCCCGCGTCGAGCGCGCCCACCAGCGCCTCCTCGCCCGCGTCGGCGCAGCCGATCACTTGAAGGAGCCGCGTCGAGGCGGCTCCCTTGATGCGCCGGCACACCGCCTGGCCCACCTCGGACTTGCCGCGCATGTCGACGAAGGCGATGGACGGCCGGCCCGCGAGCAGCGCGTCGGCGGCGGCCTGGACGGTGTCGACCTCGACGATGCCGTAACCGTCGCCCAAAGCGGCGGCTACGACCGCGCGGAACTCCCTGTCCCCCGACAGAAGCACCGAGTGCGGCACGGCGGCCAGCCTAACATGGCCTCAGGTCCGTACGATCATCGACCGGTGCCGCGAGCACCGCCGGGCCGCTAGTCTCCTGCGACTTTCGGGGCCCCCATGCTCAAGAAATTCCTCACCTTGGCGCTGCTGGCCGCGCTCTCTGCCTGCAGGCGCGACAACGTCCATGGCCTCGACGCGCACCCCGAAGTGCCGGACTCGATCGACTTCGGCATCATCGCGGTGAACCAGGTGCGGTCGGTGCCGATCGCGGTCTCGAACGTCGGCGCGATCCAGCTCACCGTCAGCGACGTGAAGATCGACCAGCCGTTCGACGTGCAGACGCCGCCCGATCCGGTGCCGCCGGGAGGCACCGGCGACGTGCTGGTGAAGTTCCAGCCGGTGCAGCCGGGCGAGGTGAACGGGCAGGTGGTGCTGCAGACGTCGTCGCTGGCGACGCCGCTGCTCACGGTTGCGCTGCACGGCATTGCCTACAAGCCGACGCTGACGGCCGCGCCCGACCGGCTCGACTTCGGCGACGTGCAGGTCGGCTCGCAGAAGACGATGACCTTCGCGGTCACCAACGGCTCGCCGGTGCCGCTCAACGTGGACGTCGAGCCGGCCGATGCGCAGTCGGACTTCGCCGTCTCGCCGCAGGGTCTGCTCGGGGGCGGGCCGCTCGACCCGAACGGCAGCGCGACGGTGACGGTGGCGTTCGCGCCGTCGGTGGTGGGACCCGAGCAGAGCAGCGTCATCCTCGACTGCCCGGTGTGCGACGCGAAGCAGGTGATCGTCACCGGCACCGGGCTGGCGCTGGCGGGTCCGCCGGGGCCGCCGCCTGCGTGCACGCTGAGCGCGTCGCCCGCGAGCGTCGACTTCGGCACGCTCGGGCCGGGCGGCAGCGCGCGGCAGCTGGTGACGCTGAGCTCGACCGGGACCGGCTCGTGCTTCCTGCAGACGCCGTATCTCGCGCAGGGGAGCGACCCTTCGTTTGCGGCCGCACCGCTCGCGGGCGGCGAGCTGCAGCCGGGCAAGAGCACCACGTTCACGGCGACGTTCACGCCGCTCTCGACCACGCCCACGCAGCCGACGGCGAGCGTGGTGGTGATCAGCAACGACAAGAACGACTCGCCGCTGACCATTCCCTTGAGCGGCACGTACCGGCCGCCGCCGCCGCCGCCCCCCCCGCCGCCGCCGCCGCACCTGGTGGTGGCGCCGCCGTCGCTGTCGTTCACCGCGCAGGCTCCGGACAAGCCGGCTGACCAGATGCTGCAGCTGCTCGACGACGGCGGTCAGCCGCTCAGCTGGGCAGGCGCGTCCGACGACCGGGGCGTCACCGTTTCGGCAGCCGCCGGCGCGCTCGCCGCGGGCGCGAGCAGCGGCGTCACCGTCAGCGTGGCGGCGCAGGCCGCCGCCGGCACCCGCACCGCGCATCTCACCTTCGACGCCGGCGCGGGCGGCACGGTGACCGTGCCGGTGAGCATCACTTTCACCGCCGCGCCGCCGCCGCCTCCGCCGCCCGCACAGCTGCTGGTCACGCCGCTGCAGCTGACGTTCACCGCGGAGTCGGGCTCGGCGCCTGCGCCGCAGAGCGTGACGGTGAGCAACACCGGCGGGCAGGGACTGTCGTGGAACGGCTCGGTCGACGACAGCGCGGTCGCCTTCGCGGCCGCCTCCGGCACGCTGGCCGCCGGCGCGGCGCAGGTGGTCACCGTCTCGGTGCCCGCCTCGACCTTCGCCGGCACGCGCACTGCGAATCTCACCATCGACGCCGGCGCGGGCGGCAAGGCCACGGTGGTCATCACCATCATCTTCACGCAGCCTCCCCCGCCGCCCCCGCCGCCGCAGTACGGCGACTCGGCCTGGCCCAAGTGGCACCACGACAACCGCTCGAGCGGCCTGAGCCACATCGACACCAGCGGCAACGTGGGCGCGCTCAAGTGGAAGACCTTCGTGGCCGCCCCGGTGGCATGCATCAACGACGGGCGCACCAACTACAACACCCGCTGCGGCACGTACGTGAACTCGCCGGTGCTGGCCGCCGACGGGAGCGTGATCCAGCTCGGCGGCGACGGCAACCTCTACGAATTCGACCGCGTCACCGGCAAGGCGCTGTGGAACACGCAGACCGCTCCGCCGTGGATCGCGGCCAACGAAGGCACGCCCACGGTGGTGAAGGACGGCTCGATCTTCCTCATGACCGCCGGCGAGAGCACCACCGGCTCGCACTGGTACAAGCTCTCGCAGACGGGCAGCATCGCCTTCCAGGACACGCCGGGCGGCACGTGCAACGGCATCGAGTGCGACGGCTGGGACAGCTCGCCCGCGCTCGACGACGACGGCAACCTGTTCCTCGCGCACGACGACTTCGGCGCCATCCAGACCTGGACGCAGGCCTTCGTGCAGCAGTCGCAGGTGACGCTCAGCCCGCTCAGCGACATCGAGACGCAGTCGGCGGCGCTGGCCGACGGCGTCGGCTACTGGTCGTCAAACGGGCACCTGTGGGCGCTCACCACCGCGAAGCAGCTGTGGAGCTTCACCGACAGCATCGCGGCGACTTACAGCGACTGGCGGCCGCACGCGTCGTTCCACAACATCAAGAGCTCGCCGGCGCTCACGCCCGACGGGAAGGTCGTCTTCACCTACGTGTTCGAGACGGTGGTGAGCGGGGTGACGAAGCAGACCACGCGCGTGTACGCGTTCGCCGCGGGGAGCGCGAAGAAGCAGCTGTGGATGACCACGCTCGGGCCCACCGCGCCGGTGCCGGGTCTTTCGCCGGGGCCGGGCCTCGCCGCCACCTACGCCGACGCGCTCCACTACCGCAGCGGCATCACCTCGCCGGCGGTCGGCCCCGACGGCACCATCTACGTGGGCCACTGCGACGGCCTCTACGCGCTCGACCCCGCCACCGGCAAGTTCAAGTGGGGCGTGGGCATGAGCGAAGTGGTGAGCTCGCCGGCGGTGGGCAAGGATGGCACGGTCTACCTCGGATCGATGGACGGCAAGCTCCACGCCATCTCGCCCGCCGGCGCCGAGCTGTGGGCGGTGAAGACGAAGGGGCAGCTCAACTCGTCGCCGGCCATCGGCGACGACGGCACCGTGTACGTGACCTCGGACGACGGCTATTTATACGCAGTACATTAACTCCCCAGGCCGACCCAGGAAGAGCCGTCGGGGTAGATCTCGCGCTTCCAGATGGGCGCGTCCTTCTTCAAGGCTTCGATCGCGTGCCGGCACGCCTCGAACGCGTCGGCCCGGTGCGGCGCGGCCGCCGCGATGACCACCGACACCTCGCCGGGGTCCAGCGCGCCCGTCCGGTGATGGATGCAGACGCGCGCGCCCCACCGCTCGCGCGCGGTGGCCGCGATGTGCGCGAACACGCGCAGCGCCATGTCCGGGTACGCCTCGTACTCGAGCCGCACCACGGTCTGGCCGTGGTTGGTGGAGCGGACGGTGCCGACGAAGCTGACCACCGCGCCGCAATCGGTGCCTTCGACCTCGCGGACGGGCGCGTCGATGCCGAGCGGCGCGGGCCCGATGCGGTGCTCGCCGCGCGCGCCGCCGGAGACGGGCGGAATGAGCGCGACCTCGCTGCCGTCGCGCAGCGCGCGCGAAAGGTCGGCAAAATCCTGGTCCACCGCCACGCGCAGCTTGCCGGCGATGGCCTGCAGCCCCGCGTGCTTCTCGCAGGCGAGGGCGAGCGCCTGCGCGGCGGTAGACCCTTCCGGCAGCTCGAGTGTCTCGGAGGAGACGCCGGCGCGCTCGCGGGCGGCGGCGAAGTAAAGGAGTGTCACGCGCATGATTGCACAATGCTATCTTGCGCGGCCCTATGGCGCACAATCTCACCGTCGACGAATGCCTCGCCCTGCTGAAGGACGCCTCGCTGAAGCCGGAGAGCATCGCCGAAGAGATGGAGTGCGCGGGCGTTTCGCGGCCCGAGCCTTCGCAGGTGCAGGCGGCGCGCGACGCGCTGGCGGCGCCGGCGGCGGCCGCGATC
>Ga0335081_10022426_pt1 | contig 10217 bp, 9 predicted proteins | sample Lox_Sample_35_FD_206713 | JGI IMG/M metagenome (GOLD analysis project Ga0335081, IMG submission 206713) | Soil microbial communities from Loxahatchee National Wildlife Refuge, Florida, United States - Lox_Sample_3.5 | ecosystem: Environmental > Terrestrial > Soil > Wetlands | place: USA: Florida... | reverse complement strand
CCATCGCTCGAGGACCTCGCCCAGTCGGGCCTGCAGCTGGCGGCGGTCTCGGGGTGGAGGTTCCGGGCCGGCCGGGGCTGCGCGCACTGCCGCGGCACGGGCTACAAGGGGCGCCGGGCGATCGGCGAGCTGCTCGTGTTGAACGACGAACTGCGCGAGGCGATCGTGGCCCGCGCGCCGGCGCGCCGCCTCAAGGAGCTCGCGCTCGCGGGCGGCTCGAAGCTCATGCGTACCGCCGCACTCGAACTCGTGGAGCAGGGCGGGACCACCCTCCTGGAGGCCAACCGTGTCACCGCTTTGGCGTGATGAGGTCGCCATCTACCTCGGGCCGCGCAAGCTCGCGCTGGTGCGCCGTGCCCGGGGCGCGAAGCCGCGCGTCGTCGCCGCGACGGTGGTCGCTGTCCCGCCCGGAACGGCCGGCGACACGGGTCCGGTGCTCGCGCGCCTGGCCGACGTGCTGACCGACCCGACCTGGCATGGTGCGAAGGCTCGCGCTGTGGTGGCGGACCACCCCTGGGTGCGCTACGGCGTCGTACCGTGCCCGGCCACGCCGCTCGACGCCGCCGGGCGGCTCACTCACGCCCGCTACTTGCTCGACGACAGCTACGGGCAAGCGGTAGCGGACTGGGCACTCACGCTGGCGGACACTCCACCCGGTCAGTCCTACGTCGCCTGTGCCATGCCGGCGACCCTCCGGAGCGCGCTCGCGGACACCCTGGACTCGGCGCGGCTCGAGCTCGTCTCGCTGCAACCGCAGCTCGTGGTGGCGTTCAACGCCTGGCGGCATCGGCTGCCGGCAGACGACAGCTGGTTCGTCACCGTGGACGACGCGTCCTTGTCGGGGGTGCACCTGAGCCGAGGGGCCTGGGACCGGGTCCATATGGCGCGCTTGTCGGCCGACTGGAGCGTCGAGATCGAGCGGCTGCAGGCCTTCGGCCGGGTGACCCAGGCCGCCGGCGGGGCCGGTCGCATGCTGGTGGACGCCCCGGCCTGGATGCGGCGTGGCGCGGCCGCGGGCGCCGGCATCGAGTGGCTGGAGGAGGGCGCCGGGCGCGGTGCCCCGGCGCACGGGCTAGCGCTCTTGCAGAGGATGTACGCATGAGGAGGCTACCGCGTCCGGTCCGGCTCGACTTCGTCGCCCCGGTACACCGCGCGCCGGTGGCGGGGGTGGGCTTGTGCGCCGTCGGCCTGGCGGCCGCGGTCGTGCTCGGACTGGCCTTCGATCGCAAGCTCGCCGAGCGCAGGCGGCTCGATGCCGAGCTCGGCGCCATGGCGCAGCCGCGCCCGAGCGCACCGTCGCCGGAATCGCTCAAGAGCGCTGCAGAGGTAGCCACCGTTCAGCGCGAACTCGACGCTCCCTGGACCCTCTTGCTCGCCGAGCTCGAGGCCGCCAGCCGCGACAGCGCGGAGACCATCTCGCTCCTGAACGTCGAGCCCGACCCAGGCAAGCACCTGGTGCGGATCACGGCCGAGGTGCGCGCGCTGCCCGACGCTCTCGCCTACCTGAAGCGCCTCCAGCAGAGCACGGTGCTGCGGCACGCGATGCTGGAGAGCCACGAGCGGCGCAAGGACGACCCGCAGCACCCGCTGCGCATCACCCTCTCGGCGGAGTGGCACACGTGACCCCCGCACCCGAGGTCGCGACGGCTCTGACCGCGGCGGGCGCCACCGCCCAGGTGCCCTCCACGACGGGCCCTGCGGCTCTGCCCGCGATGCCTCGCCGGCTCGCGCTGCGGCTCAGGAACGGGTGGCTGCCGCGCGCCACCTGGACGGTCAGGCGCACCGGCCGGCCAGGGCTGGCCGGCCTCGCGCTCCTCGTCGCGGCGGCCCTGTTCTACCTCTCCACCTACCTGAAGGTCGCGGCCGAGGTAGAGGCGCTGCGCACCGATCTCGCGACCGCGCAGCTGCACCCGCACGCAGCACCGGTGGACCGGATGGCTCGTCGCGGCCCCGCCCTGCCGGCGCTCCCGGCTCGCACCGACATGCCCGCCATCCTCCGCCAGCTCTTCGGCGAGGCGACGCAGGCGCACCTCGCGGTGGATACCGGCAAGTACGAGATCAAGGAGGCGAAGAGCGGCGCGGTGGTCCGTTACCATCTCGCCTTCCCCGTCCTCGGACCCTACCCGCAGATCCGCGAGTTCGTCGACGCGGTCCTGTCCAAGATGCCGGCGGTCGCCCTGAGCGACCTCCAGCTCGAGCGCAAGTCGATCGGCGAGGGGCGCGTCGAGGCGCAGATTCGCATGACTGTCTACACCGTCGAGACCGGACAGGGCGTTCGGTCCACGCCGGGCCGGACCGACGCGGAGCTCGCGCAGACTTCGGCGCAGCCCAGGACACCGGAAGCGCTCCCGGTCTCGGATCGGGTGGTCGCGCCGGAGTACGCGTCGGCGCTCTTTGCGCCACATTCCTGGTATGTACCGCCACCACGGCGACCTCCCCCGCCGCCCGCGCCGCCGGTTCAGCAGCCGCCGCCGCCCGCACCCACCGCGCCGCCGCTCCCCTACGCCTTCGTGGGCAGCTACGCCTCCGAGGGCGGACACCCGGTCTTCTTCCTCTCGCGCGGCGACCGGGTCATCGATGCGCGGGTCGGCGACCGGCTCGACGGGGTCTACCAGTTCGAGAGCGCCACCGACGGCCAGCTGGTCTTCATCTACCTGCCACTCAACATTCGCCAGACCATCCCTTCCGGAGCGTCCAAGTGAGGCAGAAGGCACTGCGTCTCCTCCTGCTATCGGCCCTGGCGCTCTCCTGTGCCACCGATCGCTTGCACCGCCAGGGCGACATGGCCTTCGTGCAGGGCGCCTACGAGGAGTCCATCCAGGATCTCGAAGACGCCGTCCGGAAGGACCCCTCGAACCTGGAGCTCCGCATCGACCTGCGCGTGCGCCGGGAGGCGGCCGTGCAGGAGCTCAACACCCTCGGCGACCGCGCGCGCGGGAGCGGCAACGGCGACGCTGCGGCCGCGAGCTACCGGCGCGTCCTGAAGATCGAGCCCGGCAACGACCGGGCTCTACGGGGACTCGAGGCCGTGGAGGCGGACCGGCGGCACGCGGAACGCACCGCCAAGGCACAGCAGCTGTTCGAAGCCAAGCAGCTCGACGCCGCAGAGACCGAGGTGCATGCCGTGCTGGCCGAGGATCCGGCCTTCGCGCCGGCGAGCGCGCTGGCTTCGAGGATCGACCTGGCGCGCGTTCCGGCGTCGGCCGTGGCGCGTCTGCGGGCGCGCGAGGGGCCGGTGACGCTCCAGTTCCGCGACGCCCCCACCAAGATGGTGTTCGAGGCGCTGGCCCGCCAGACCGGCCTCAACTTCGTCTTCGACAAGGACGTCAAGACCGACAGCAAGACGACCATCTTCGTCAACCAGGTGCCGGTCGAGCAGGCGATCGAGATGATCCTGGTGCAGAACCAGCTCGGCCGGCAGGTGCTGTCGGAGAACACGGTACTCATTTACCCGGACACCGCCGCCAAGCAGAAGGACTACCGCGACGAGATCGTCCACACCTTCTACCTGACCAACGCCGCGCCCAAGGACGCCGAGGCGCTGCTCAAGACCGTGCTCGGCACGAAGACGCTCTTCATCGACGAGCGCTCGGGCGCGGTGGTGATGCGCGATACGCCGGAGCACGTCCGCATGGCCGAGAAGCTGGTGGCCTCGCTCGACGTGCCAGAGCCGGAAGTGATCATGGAGGTCGAGGTTCTCGAGATCGAGCACAGCCTCGCCGAACAGCTCGGTATCAACTACCCGACCAACGTCGCCTTCTCCCCCACGAAGCCCATCAACAGCGCCGCTGGCGGCCTGACGGACCTGGTGCTGTCCGACATCCCCAAGCAGAACGGCAACAGCATCACCGTCTCCTCGCTCGGGGTCAGCGTCGACCTCATGAAGACGGTCGGTGTCACCAATGTGCTGTCGAGTCCGCGCATCCGGGCGCGGAACAAGGAGAAGGCCAAGATCCTGGTGGGTGACCGGCTGCCGGTGGTGACCTCCGGCACGAGCGCCACCGTCGGTGGCACGTTCTCGACCAGCAACGTGCAGTACGTGGAGGTGGGTCTCACCCTGGAGGTTCAGCCGACGATTCACAACGACGGCAACGTCGCCATCAAGGTTTCGCTCGAGGTGAGCTCGATCCTGAAGGAGATCAACGTGCCGATCGGCAACGGCGGCTCGACGCTCGCCTACGAGATCGGAACCCGCAACGCGAACACGCTGCTCGAGCTCAAGGACGGCGAGACGCAGGTGCTCGCGGGGCTCATCCAGGACAGCGACCAGAAGAACTCGGCGCACATCCCGATCCTGGGCGACCTGCCGGTCCTGGGGCGCCTGTTCGGCTCGGACGGCAAGAGTCGCGACAAGAACGAGATCGTGCTTTCGATCACGCCTCGGATCATCCGTGCGCAGCCCAGGCCCTCGAGCGAGACCACCGAGTTCTGGTACGGCAGCGAGTCGCACAACATCTCGACCTCCTTCGGGGGGGGTGCTCCCGCCGGGGCCGCCTTGCCCCCGCCCAGTACAGCGCCGGTCGCGCCGGGCGGCGTCTCGTACAGCACCGGTGGTGGCGGGGGAACCGCCGTGGCGTCGAGCGGTCCGCGGGCCGTCCCGTCGCGCATCGAGGCGGCCGCGCGCCCACCTCCGCCCCCGCCCCCGCCGGCCGGCGTGGCTGCGGAGGCGAAGGTGGCCGCCGCGAGCAAGGCGGCGGAGGTGGCCGCGGGCACGCAGGGCGCGAGCGGGGACGCCCCGAAGGTCACCATCGAAGGCCCCGAGACGGCCAAGGTCGGCGACGAGATCGCCGTGTCGGTCAAGCTCGCCTCCAGCGCGGAGCTGGGACGCGTCCGCACGCAGGTGGCCTTCGACGGCACGGCCCTGCAGCTCGTCAGCGCCGAGCCCGGCGACCTCGCGCCGTCCGGCGAGATACCGAAGGTCGACCTGAGGCCGGGCGGGGTGCAGCTCGACCTCGGCGGCGGCGACGATGCTCCAGTCGCTGGAAGCGGGAGCATCATCAACCTGCGCTTCCGGGTGGTGGCGGCCCGACCGGCGATCCCGATCTCGACCCAGGTCGTTCTCGTGGGCGAGGACGGCGCCGCGGTGGCCGCCACCCAGGCGACGCCGCTCAGGATCGCCGTGGCCAAGTGAGGGAGCGATGCCGAGGCGCGGCTTCACCATCATCGAGCTCGTGATCACGGTAGGGATCATCTCGCTCCTCGCGACCGCCGCGGTGCCGTCGGCCCAGCTCATGTACCAGCGCGAGCGCGAACGGGAACTGCGCACCTCGCTGCGCACGATCCGGGCCGCCATCGACGCTTACAAGCTCGCCTCGGACATGGGTCGCATCAAGAAGAAGGTCGATGCCACCGGTTATCCGCCCGATCTCAAGTCGCTCGTGGATGGGATCGACGATGCCACCAGCCCCAAGGAGGGCGTCAAGATCTACTTCTTGCGCCGCCTGCCGCGCGATCCCTTCTGGCCGGATGCGACCGCGCCCGCCGCGGAGACCTGGGGACTGCGGTCCTACGCGAGCCCGCCGGATGATCCGCAGCCGGGGGACGACGTCTACGACGTGCACTCGCTCTCGTCGCGCACCGGGCTCAACGGAGTGCCCTACCGTGACTGGTAGACGCAAGGGCTTCACGCTGCTCGAGCTGCTCGTCGTGATGGCCATCATCGCGACGCTGCTCACGATCGCGGTGCCGCGCTACTTCCGCTCGCTCGAGCGCTCACGGGAGGCGGTCCTGAGGCAGGACCTCGTGGCGCTGCGCGAGTCCATCGACCGGTTCTACGGCGACACCGGCAAGTATCCTCCGACGCTCGCGGTGCTGGTCGAAAAGCACTACCTGCGCAGCATCCCGGTCGATCCCATCGCCCGGGCGTCCGACAAATGGGTGGTCGTGAACAACTCGGAGGACCCGGAGGACGACGGCATCAAGGACGTGAAGAGCGGGGCCGAGGGGATGGCCGAGAACGGAGTACCCTATGCCGAGTGGTGAGCGAGCGCGGCGCCGCGCCGGCGGCTTCACCTACCTCGGGCTGCTCGCCCTCGTCGCGCTGATCGGCATCATGCTCGCGGCCGCGGGCGAGGTAGCGGCCACGGCTGCGCAGCGCGAGCGCGAGGCGCAGCTCCTCTGGGTCGGCCACGAGTACCGCGCCGCCATCCAGCGCTACTTCACCCGTAGCCGAACCTATCCCAAGACCCTGGAGGAATTGCTCGGCGCGTCGCCGGACGCCCCGGTCCAGGTCCGCTACCTCAGGCGCCTCTATCCGGACCCGATGACCAATGCGGTCGACTGGGTGCTCCTGCCGGCCCCGAACGGCGGGATCAAGGGAATCGCCAGCAGCTCCCAACGCACGCCGCTCAAGACCGGGCATTTCGACGAAGCCGACAAAGACTTCGCCGACGCGACGACCTACGGTGACTGGCAGTTCACCTACCCGCCCGGCGCGGCTGCCAAACCCAAGACGCCCTGAACGAGCTGCATCCGCCACAGCCAGGGCAGTCGCTGGACCGAGCGGAATGGGGCTGGCCGGCTCACGGGCTCACGGACCGGGTCCGCGCGGACTGGCATTTCGCGGCCGGCGACCGATGCCGGCTGCGAGGACCGGGGGTGTAGGCCGTCACGTCCTCGGTAACAGGACCGCGCGGTAGCGGACCTTGCCCGCCGCAAGCCGCTCGCGCACCGCGTTCGCCTGGTCGAACGGGTAGGTCTCGAGGGCCGGCCTGACCTTCCCCGAGGCTACGAGCTGGAGGGCCTCGTAGAGGTCAGCGCGCTCGTCTTGTGAGCTACCCCGCAGCTGCCGCTGGCCGAGGATGAGGCTCATGGGATCGAGGGGGATGGGGCCGTCGGTCACGCCCATGTTGATGAGGCGCCCGCCCGGTCGCAGGGAGCGGAAGGCGCTCGCCACCTGCTTGGCGGAGTTGGTCGTGGAGAGGATCACGTCGGCGCCCCCGGCGTCCGACAGAGCCTTGCCCGGATCCTCGCCCGCAACGAGTACCTCGTCGGCGCCCATGCGACGCAGCTCCTCCTTCTTGGCCGCCTGGCCGGTGAGGGCGAAGGTCGGGAGGCCGACGGCGTGCGCGAACTGGAGCGCGAGGTGGCCCAGGCCGCCGAGCCCCAAAATGGCCACGCGCTCCCCCGGCTTAGGGTCGGCGTTGCGCAAGCCGCTCATCACCGTGTAGCCCGCGCAGAAGATGGGAGCGGCGGTGGCCTCGTCGAGCCCGTCGGGCAAGAGCGTGCAGCCGGAGGCCCATGCCAACATGAGCTCTGAGTTTCCGCCGCCGAGATTCATCCAGGTCTGAACCTGCGAGCAATTGGCCTCTCGGCCGGACTGACACATGGCGCAGCGGCCGCAGCCCTTCTGGTTCCAGTGGACGCCCACTCGGTCGCCCACCTTGAGGGCGGTCACGCCCGCGCCGAGCTCCACGATCTCACCCACGGGCTCGTGTCCCGCGACGATGGGTGTAGAGACGGGCAGGAGCCCGTGGTGGACATGAACGTCGGTGCCGCACATGCCGCTCGCGGCTATGCGGATGAGCACCTGTCCAGCTTGGGGGCGAGGGTCGGGGAGCTGCTTCATCTCCCAGGGCTGGTTGAAACGTGTGATCACGACGCCGCGCATGAGACCTCCCAGGCAGAGAATGCAAGGCAGCTTAGTCACGGGCGAGGAGGCTCGCAAACAGCCGGTGTGCGCGACCCTGGCGGGGACGGTCCTCGAGAGGTGCCGTTTGCCGGTATCGGGGGGCCGACCGGGCCACCCGCGCCAGATCGCCACCAGGGCCGGCGGCCACCACGCGGAAACCAAAGGGAGGCTTATCACCTAAGGTGAACTGACGGCGACCGATGGCGAGGACTTCGCCCTCCGCTCGCCTTCACAGTCAGCTCTCTCCGGGGAGCCGGGCTGCGCCTTCCGGTGTAGGCGGATCTCTCGCCGACGGAGGGCGAACTTGCTCGCGCCGCCTCGCCTGATCGTCTCAGCGCGGCATCCGACGGCAGCCACACATCGCCCCACGTCACGCCCTTGACAGGGACAGGCACTCGGTTCGAGGTCTAGGGCTCGTCGAGGGGTCCGTAACCGAACCTCGCAGCCGCAAGGCTCTGCACGAACGGAAGGCCGGGGACGACCATCATGAGCGAAGCCCTCTGCCTCGCGCCAACCTGCCGCCGCCGAACCGGCAGGTCGGCGTAAGGCGAGCCATGAGCCACCCGCCGGTCGGGCGGCCCGCATCGAGGGCAGCCGGATTCAAGAGGACTAGGACCCGGAGGAACCGTACGATGATCTCCTGTCGACGAGGTTCGCGTTGGTCTTGGCTCGGGGTTCTGGCTCTCGGTCTCGCCTGGGTGGGTGGGGGTCTCTTGGGGTGCGGATCGGGATCGTCCGGGTCGGGAGGCGGCGCATGTCCCCGTTCAGCCACAGCTGCCGGCCAGGGCGTCTCGGAGGATGGCTGTGCCGGGGCGCCGTCAGGGGCCCCGCAATACCCGTCGCTGCTCGACGGCTACGGCAACCATCGACCACCGTGGGACGTGGCCGGCGTGGACTACCACGTGGGCATCCCGGCGGGTACGACGCTGACCGACTGGCAGGCGATCGACGATCCGAACGTGACGCTGAACCCGGGGAACGGCATGGTGCGCTGTACCGGAGCCGGCGCGGCCGTCCTCTTCGACAAGATCGACTTCTCGCTCCACGGCGGGGCCTACATCTTCAACGGCAGCGGCGGGTGCTCGGCTATCACGGTCACCAACAGCAATTTCGCCTGCCCCATCACCGCCCCCTCCTTCACGTTCATCCAGGATCAGAACGGCGCCTCGGTCATCGTGCGATCGAGCAACTTCAACGGCCGAAACTGCTGGTCCGCCTCCGGTCCTGCAGGCGGGTTCGCGGCCTTCCTCGCCGTATCGAATGCCGTCGTGCAGTACAACTGGTTCAACCTGAGTCCCCAGCAAGTCCTGGACACCGGCATGAGCGCGGGCGGCTCGACCGTCATCGACTACCGCTACAACCTCCTGGACGACGTCATTGTCTTTCCCGGTGCGCACATGAACTACCTCCAGTTCGGAGGTAGCGGCACGGCCGGGCCGATCACGGTCGAGTTCAACACCTCTCGGCAGGCCTCGGTGGGCGGGGCGGAGGGATTCCAATTCTACAGCAACAATCCTCCGGCGACGCTCGTCAATCCGACGTTCTCGCACAACACCATGATCGCCCTGCCTTCGGGCGCCGCCAACACCATGAGCTACATGGTTCACGGCAACTGCCACAGTGGTTCCGACTGCTCGACCACCGCGACGACCATCTCCGGGTCGGCCGTCAACGCGAGCAACTACTTCGACGCGAGCGGTGCCTATGGCGCCTACTATGGCGGCACGATGACTGCGAGCATGGGCTGGACGAGCAGCGGAAACATCGACATGACGAGCGGCGCCACCATCGTGCCGCCCTAGGGCGTGCGAAGGCGCGCGACCCTCCTCGTCGGGCAGAACGGCCAGGGGAAGACGAAAGCCCAGGCCAGGGTGCGGGGCGGCGCCTGGTGACGGGAAGCCCTGGCGGGGAGAGGTCCACCACCACGTCCACCACTCGGGGCTGAGCCGACGAGGCACCGAGTCGCCATCCCGGTGAGCGGGCAGAGCGGGCCGAGCGCAGGTTCCCCGGGCGGTCCCAGATCAGGGAAGTCCGGAACTGCCCGCGCTGGCGCGCGGGGGGCGCGCGATGCCGTGCCTCTTCATGAGGCGGTAGAGCGTCATGCGCGACACGTCCAGGCGCTGCGCGGTGCGCATGACATTCCAGCCACACGCCCCGAGCGCCTCGAGCAGCTGCAGCCGCTCCGACTCCAGCACGGCTCCGCGCAAGGTCGCGCTGGGGGTGGTGGAATGGTGGTCCTCGGGCCGCTCCGGCTGGCCATCGATGACGAGGTGGCGCGCCGTCACCAGGTCGTCGGACGCCGTGGCGGCGGCGCGCAGGATCACGTTTCGCAGCTCCCGGACGTTCCCCGGCCAGCTGTGGCGGCGCAGGGCAGCGCTGGCCTCCGGCGCGAGGCGCAGCCCTGGGCGCGCTACCTCCACCGCGGCCTCGGCCAGGAAGGCCCTTGCGAGAAGGATGACATCCTCGTCGCGCTCACGCAGGGGGGGAACGCTGATAGGCAGGACATTGAGGCGGTAGTAAAGGTCAGGCCGGAACCGGCCAGCTCGGACCTCCTCGGCGAGGGGACGATGCGTGGCGGCGACCAGGC
>Ga0335081_10022425_pt1 | contig 10217 bp, 11 predicted proteins | sample Lox_Sample_35_FD_206713 | JGI IMG/M metagenome (GOLD analysis project Ga0335081, IMG submission 206713) | Soil microbial communities from Loxahatchee National Wildlife Refuge, Florida, United States - Lox_Sample_3.5 | ecosystem: Environmental > Terrestrial > Soil > Wetlands | place: USA... | reverse complement strand
TCAACCTTAGGGAATGACAATATATGCAGCCAAGATAGGTCAAGTTTCAAAGGTGCACTTCCGACGCCATCCATCTGCGTAAACACAGCACCAGGGTAATTTTCTCCACAGCATAAAATAGTTGCCGTTGTCGAGCTGTATGTTTTAAATAATGCATTTTGACAGATGTGGTTGTGACCTATTGCACAGACGGGTCTTTGATGAAGATGTACTCCCTGGTACTCTCGCCAAATTGCACCATATCCTCCGAGTGAATCTCGAAATACCGCCTGGCCTCCACTTTTTCGCCATTTAATAAGGTGCCATTCGTCGAATCTAAATCAAGGATATAAGGTCTGATGACTTTTGATACATCTCCGAATTCATCCTTGACCGAGACTTGGCGGAATTGGATTACGGCATGCTGTTTACTGCACGATGAATGATCAACAGGGACATCAGCGACCTACGAAACGATCAGCGTGGCCAAAAAAGAAAAGGGGAAGGGGGAGTTTACATTTCGATCTTTGCCGATGAGAAAATTAGATTGTGAATCAAGTCCAAAATTATCCACTTCCTTCCCATTCTTATATACAAATATCCGCCATCCCCTCCCCTTTTTCGCCTCGGGCGGTTCGTGATATTTCAACACGGTGCCATTTTTCATATTTGTCGCAGCGGCCAATAAACCCGACAAGCCATAATTCGGTTTCTGTTTTTCCTTGGGCGATGGTGAGGGTGGACGGGGTGGATGTGCTCGATGGTGTGCGAGGTCATGTTGGTGTTGGCCCCAGGGCGAGGGAGATCGGGAGTGGCGGGGCGAAGGTGAGAGTTCCCGTTTGATTCGCTGGCGTTTGGAGTAAGGACTTTGCGAGCGTTGGCGGCGGGGGTGGGAGCCTTGTCTTCGGTCGTGGGGGCGAGGAGATGGGGAATCGTCTTCGCGTTTTATTCTGTCGCGGTGCGAAGGTGAATTCCGTTGTCGGGGATGTTGCCGTGGCTGATGGGGTTCTCTGTCGTCTCTGTCGTCTCTTCTTCTTCGTTCTCTGTCCCTTTCCCGATGTCGCTCACGATATCTATCCCCGTCTCTGTCTCTCTCTCGATCGTTTCTCGATCCTCGTTGTTCTTCCATCTCCGGCGTCGAAGAATGCAAAATGCGGACTTTGGCAAATAATGGGCAATTCATTACCGTAAATAGAAACCCTTTTTCAAAGTCCTGGTCGCGTTTGGAATCGACAGTTTTCCGCGAGAGAACATTGACGGTATACAGGGCAATGGGTTCGTCTGTGCCTGGACAGGCACAGATTCCACAGGACCATTCGCACAAACAGCTGCTCTTTGATCTGCCCTCCCCTGCGCTAACAGTTGCCTGGTCCCCTCCGTCGTCCCTCCTTCACGAAAGTCTGCTAGCAGTGGGACACGCTCAGGGAGTAAGTCTCTACCGGCAACCATCCCAGCACGAACAGGGCCTCGATTCGTCGTCCCACGCTCTTGACAGAGCAGAAGCCTTCCGGATACGGTACCTTCTCTTCGTGAATCAGGGTTAATTGGGCCGGAAGATGGGGTCTTGAGCATCTTTGTGACGGGACGCTAGGAATCGACGTGCGCAAAATTTCGTGGGCCCCAACGTCAACATACAACCCCTCTTCTGACTCGAATATCACGCTCTTAACCCTATCATCCGACCACGCGGCTCGAATAATCGAGTTTCCGAGTGAAGGAGGGACACAATTGAGTGTCTTAGGCGGGACATCGGGACACCGCTCCTTCATCAACACCATCGACAGTATCATCCACCCACGCGCAACAGTCCCCAGCACAAACCATGATCTCGTCATTGCCACGGCCGGAGACGATAACACGCTTATCGTCTGGCAATGGGAAGAAACATCTGACCAGGGGACACTGGGGCTTGTCCCTGCTGCCTATGCCCTTTCGTCCGCCGGCGTGGCAGTCGAGTTTTGTCGACATTTCCCGAAGAGATTGATTGTTGCGGAAGAGGAGGGGATGATACGGCTTTTGGATTGGGCGGTGGGGAGTGAGGCGAGGGTGTCATCGTCAGGTGGGTTCGGAAGTGGGGCCACGTTGTGGTTGTTGAATGTGCATATGGGTGTGGGATTATCTTTTGGGACGAATGGATTGTTGGTTAATGCGGAGTGGTGTGGGGATGATGTGGATGGGCAGACGGGGAGGATTGTCGCGGTTACAAAGGGGGGTGAATGGGCTCTTTGGGATTTAAGTAGGATTGAGGGTGGGGGGAGGACTGTTCCTATTGAACGGGGTCAAGTTGTCCGTGCTAAAAATGTCATTGCTATCCGGTACCACCTTTCTCTCCTCCAAAGGGTCTAAACTGGCTAATTTGAGATCACATCCTTCTGAACCAACCCTTTTCGCTATCGCATCAAAAGCAACTCACGAAACACACTCTCTGCACATCGTGGACCTCGCTCTCGAACGTGCTCCTCCTTCTCAGAATCATCTCTAACCCTCTTTTTGTAGAACAAACATATCCTCACCCAATCTTTTCCCTCCCAACAAGTACAGTCACACCGACTTCCCTATCTTGGCACCCCAACGAAGGTGTCCTCGCAGCGACCCTCTCGTCAGGAGCCCTCCTGATAACCCGCATCAACGAACGTTCCGACGGAGAAAAACAGGATCCAAAATATTCGGGTTCATACGATGTCGTCCTCAGTGGCCACGAAGACGACTACGAAGATGAAGCAGTAGGGGAATCCACGTACGATGTCAGTTATGATAATAGTTTTGCTTCGCGCCGCGGGGAGGAAATGGCGTTGGATGATCATCATACTTAGGGTCCCATAGCATGTATACCATTTAATAGAAAGGAGGGGTTTAAGGATGATATTCGCCCGAGACCATATATATTCGATCAATGAGAGTTTCGAGGTGGGTGGTTATTGGCCCTGCTTCTCCGGTGCGGATTTCGTGGAGGACGGAGAGGGCTTTGTCTAGTGGAGTAGAGGTCTCGGCACTCACTTCTGATAAGTCTATTGATTTCGGGATTCCTGATAATAGCTTTCGTAAGAAAGGCTGCAGTTCGGGGGAATTCATCATTTCGATCAGCTCTTTATTCTTCCCTAAAAATTGAGTCTCTTGCATCAAGGTGAGGGCTACGGAGTGTAGCAAGTTGTCCCGCGGATACTAAATTGTATTCTTTAACCAGTTTCGATTGAAGGGGTCGGCCATCGGGTTCATTGGTTTTCTGCATTGTGTTTGTGTCTTCTTGCCGAGCGGCATCCGTTGGCTTCGGTCGACAGGACTCCTTGTGAATCTTGAAGCATGGCAAGGAACAACTTTGATTAGGCACCAGCATTGCAGGGTAAGCATACTAGGGTATCAAACACTGCGGACACTTGTACTTTGCTTTCGGGGTTTCGTCGTCAGCTGCGTGAGCAGCGACTTGACAGGTAGCCAGCTTGATGAAGTCGCCTGAAAAGGACGGGGAAGAATTTTGATCGCCATCAGGGTAAATTTCTCCCGAGATTCGAACGGAACTGGTGACAGTCATATATCAGCGAATTGCTGTTTCAAACAATTTTAATCACGCTAGAAAATTGCGTGATCGGCAGGCGGAAAATCTTGACGGGCTGGAGGACGTGACCACACACAAATGGCGGAGAGTCAACATACAACCATAGAACGGCAAGCAAAAGATTTGGTCCCAACAACCTGGTCTGTGTAAATTCTTACTCGGGGATAGGCGGCCGGCACAATTGGTGGAACGGTCCAAGTCCTTCTTGGCCAGCCTTTCGGTCATTCCCCGCAATCCATCGAACGCTTCTAATGACCCAGATATTGTCAAAGTTCGCCTCCAATCCCGGCCGGATTTATACCGCAGCGCAATTACAGCGGCAAAAACTATATGGACAGAGGAAGGACCTCTGGCATTTTACAAGGTATGTCACGGGCCAATCGTCGCTGCTGACGGAGATAAGGGCACACTGGTACCCCTGATGGGCATTGGCGGGTGCGTGGCCGTCCAATTCTGGTTATTCCACGACATGCGCCGACGTCTCCTGCGACAACACCAAAAAACAGATCCAACAGCCTCTAAATTAACTTATCCACAATACTATGTGGCAGGCGCTTATGCCGGTATCGGCAATTCCGTCCTCTCAGGGCCCATTGAGCATATCCGTATCAAACTGCAGACCCAGTCGAGCGGGGAAAAGCGCCTTTACTCCGGGCCCGCCGACTGTATTCGGAAAATTTACCAAGTTGACGGGTTGCGGGGGATTTATCGGGCTCAAGTGCCGACGATACTACGAGAAGGCCAGGGTTTTGGATTGTGGTTTTTGACGTACGAATACCTTGTGCAGCGGTCTGTCATTGTAACGGGGGTGAAGAGGGATGAATTACCCGCGTGGAAATTGTGTGGGTTTGGTGCGGTTGCAGGGTTAATCCTGTGGATTGGATCGTATCCTCTTGATGTAATCAAGTCGAGGATGCAGAGTGATCCCGGACTGCTGAACAAGGTGCCCGATACGATGGGCGAGTTCAAGGGCAAATTGGCGGCGATTGGCAGTTCGCCGCGGTATGATGGGATGGTCGATTGTGCGAGGAAGATTTATTCTCAGGGCGGATTGGGTGGGTTTTGGAGGGGCATTGGACCCACTTTGGTGAGGGCAATTCCCTGCTCCTCTGGAACATTTGCTGCGTATGTCCCCAGGCATGAAAAATGGAACTAACTCGCAGTGTCGAACTCACGTTGCGGTTGTTGGGCTAAAAAAGCCTGAGAGATGCACGCAGCAAAGGCCAACAAAGAGAAAATAGAATTGCATAGAACACTGTATAATCACGGATTTATATTATGCAGGAGATGTGAGTTCTTGAGAGTCTATTCTGTCGGCTTCATCACACCTTGCTGAAACGCGCTTTGAGCCAACAACCCCATCCGATTGTGCCGTTTTGCAATCGCATCCGTAGCATCTGCCCATTCATGTCGATCCATCGTAGCCCTTGAATGCGCTAATTCTTCCATCATCCCGTTCGGCACATTCGGAAACTCAAGCGACGTCTTTACCATATCCAAATGCTGCCGTAACGTCCAACCCGAAGTATCCTGCTGCAAGCGCCGAATCTCATTCTGCGCCAACACCATATGTTGCGAAATTAATTTTCGGATCAGGTTCCACTCCACCGTTTCGGAAGGTAAATTGTACCATTGAGTGTACTTGGCTTTGACGTCTTCGGCGGTTAAATCGTCGCCGCGTAATTGATGTTTCGCGGCTTCCTCTCGTCGCCTTTTCTTTCGTGGGTCTTTGGCTTCTTCTTCGGCAGTGGCCATGTCCAATATGACTTTAAGTTCACGGGCAGATTCGCGGATGATGGTTTCGGCTCGATGGATGAGGAGGTTTCGTGATCGAGTGTATGTTGCCCGGTGACGCATGCCTTCTTCCCCTGCTCGACTGAGAACGCCCATGATGTATGCGACGCTCCTCAGACTATCGTCGTTTGCAGGGATACTGTACGTCACACACCGTGGATCCGTATCCGTATCAATAATTCCAATCGTCGGAATCTGATTATTCGTCGCCTCCCTTAATGCCAACCGATTCTCCCGCGGATTCATCAGAATAATTAAATCGGGACGCATCGTCGTCGTGTCGGATTGGAACATTTTCCGGAAGGCAGTGGGTTCCCTCTCCTCTCCATCATTCGGTTCAGCCTCGTAAATAAATTCTTCCTTGGCCGGGATGGTGTTGGCAGATCCAGCGACATTGTCGATGGACTCGCCTTCTTCCATATCCGCTAGCGCAAGGAGTTCGGAACCTCGGACCGTGGCAAAATCCTCGTCGTCGATGGGATCGAGATCGGCTTGCTGGGCAGCTTTCCCGCTAGCCGTCCTCGCAAGTTGCTTGAATTCGACATGTTTGGAGAGTCCACGGAGAACGTTTGTTGCGTCGACGGGCTCTCTGGGGGTGATCCGTGCAAGGGGGGAATCTATTTCGGCTGAGATCAATGACGTCGTTTTCTCGGTCGGGACGGCTTCATCGCTTACTCGACCAGAATCAATTGATGAAGTTCTGGCTGTCCCTTCTTCACTGGGAGATGATAAAAGTTTGTGAGGATCTTTCGTGTCGTATGATTCAGTCGAGATCGAAGCGGCCAAAGTGGCCGTCTCAGAAAGCACTCCTGACGGCAGGTTGTCCCTCACCTTGGACCGTTCAAGAGGCGACTCTCCTTCGACAGACAGTGAAGGGCGCTTCATCTGCCACTCTTTCTGACGCCATTGAATCAAATCCTCTGCCTTCTCGAGAACTTCTCGTTTGGCCGCAGAGCCGATGACGGTCGAGCTGACATCATACATCTCGGTTCCGATCATAACTGCCAGCCACCCTTTCCCATTCGTGGGATCTACTTGAAAGCTCAAGATACTTCCATCGGAGAACACCAATGAATCTGTCTTCTCATCATATCTCATTCCATCCCGATCATACAATTGTCCATCCATGTAATACGATCCATCCGGTAGAATGTCACACTGCTCTTCATTCCGATTGAAGCGCATGTTATCCACCAATGCCGAGCCATCACGAAACACTTTGACATTCCTATAGCCCTTGACCCCACTTGTATCAAGCTTCATAACTCGGTCAATTGCATATTCCCCGCGAACATGGCCCTTGATTTTGTTCTTTTTCAGGAATTGATCCAACGCATGAATCTCACGCGGATGACGCGATTCCCCTGAAGCCTCGGCCTGCTGACGAGCCTCGAACTCTGCATTTTCCTCGGCGAGTTGACGTCGATACCAATTATCGCCCTGGTCGGGGATATATTTATTGACAGGTTCAACGAGAAGAGCCTTTCGAAGGAGAGGGTGGAGCGATGCCGTGGAGAAAGACTTTTGAGGTTTGAAGAGGGCGTTGAGGGCTGCGTTGGAGATGTCAGAAACTATGGTGGCGAATTTATTCCAGGCCATCCATTCTTGAAGGTCACCTCGACTTCGAGCTTCGCGGAGAATATCCGCCAGGTGTCTTGCTTCGTTTGATTCGGCAGACAAGATTGAGAGAGCCGGATCGGTGACACACGAACCGTCCTTGGAGATATTTGTGATTTGGGATTTGTTGGTAGAATTGTCTTTGGGAGGTCCGGCCCATACCGATAAACGTAGACTCGGTTTATCCGTGTCGGGAGATGCAGGATCTTTCACCCACTCTCCATCCCGGAACTCACCCCTCCAATCCCTAAACTCAGGAACCTCGTGTAATGACTCTTCCCACACTCCCTTATCCCTATTCCACACCATCTTTTTCATTTCCCCTTCCGGAAATAGTCCCTGGTCCTTCAGCTTTGTCCGCACTTCCTCGCTCGCAAAATGTGGGAACGGCGTATCGACAACGCGGGCTTTACCCTTCTGCAAAACACTCGCGGCATTGGTGATGAGCCCAGGAATCCATCGTCGATACAAGATGTATGCTTGCATCCGATTCGCGGCGCTTACAACGATGGGTTTTTGACCTTTTCGCGATCCAATGATGAGGATTATACCTTGGCGAAAGGAGACTTCACGGATGACGGCACAGGCTCGTCGGAGGTGGGCGAGGGTATAATCAAGATTAATGATGTGGGTTGTTCCGTATGAACCTGCGATGAAGGATTTCATGAATGGGTGAACGAGAGATTGATGATGGCCGATGTGACAGGTTGCCGCTAAGAGTTGTTCAATGGTAGCGTTTCGAGGCCATATGGGCGCCTTCAAGTCTCGATTGGGCGAATAACGAACCATGGATCCTCCAGACAAGGGCTTTATAATATTTTTGTCTGCGGAAAAGAGAAATTAGTTCCCAAAGTCTCGATTGGAACAGAAAGAGGGGCGGGCGCATACTATAGGCACTTCCTCGTCGCCATTGCTGTTCCCAAGTTAACGGCTTACGACCACCACCACCTGTCCTCTGGGATCTCTCTTTGTAGAATTCTCTAGCTGCCCGTTTCTTGGCGTGTGCGACGAGTTGCTGAAATTGATCTGGATTTGGCAAAACATCCCCCTTGTCCATCTTCCATTCCAAAATCAGCCTGCGAATTTGCTTCTTGACGTCCTTGACCGGCACTTGGGGCCTCGGTGGCGGCGGAAGAGGCGTCGTGTCCACCGCATACTCAGCCTGTAACCGCTTCTTAAGCGTATCAAGCAACTCCCGCTTCTCGATGTACGTCCGTAGGTCCAACGGCAGATATCGAAAGTCTCCCTTGAATGGTTCAATGTCCCGGAGGTTGACAGCCCGGCGTTGGCCCTGGCGGTCAACAATCGTTACGAATTCATCGCCCTTGGCTTTGTCGATGCGGACATATCGTTCTGGAGGAGCAGGCATGAAGCCCTTGGCGTAGAGGGAGGCAAGAAGGGCTGTTCGCGGGTCACGTTCGGGGTTGGAGGGGGAGTGCCTGGAGGCTCTGCGGTGAAGATTGAGGATGTAGGGCCGCCGGGGGAGATGGCAGCGGCGCAGCATCGTCGTTGGTCCCCTCTGCCCTCCGTCCCGCCTGTTGTCGACAAAAAAAGTTCGCAAAAAGGTTCCCGCTGCAGCGGGGATCGGCACTGGGACGCGAATTATGCGGCTTTAGCGGGCAGAAAAAGTTTCCCACGAAAGACGAAAAGGAAAATCGCAGATCCACGAAAGCAAAGCAACGAAGCAACCATTAGAAGATGTCGTTCAACCAGCAGGCACCGCCGACGATCATCCTCCTCAAGGGCGACACGTCCCAGGGGCGTGGCCAGCTTATCTCAAACATCAATGCGTGTCTCGCCATCCAGGACACCGTCCGCACCACGGTAAGAAATGCCCCGTTTTGCTCGTCACGTCTCCGCCGCCCCCCACTTGGCTGACCGCGCGTAGCTCGGTCCTCTCGGCGCAGACAAGTTAATGGTCGACTCAAGGGGTAAACAGTGCAATCGCCGAAGCCGGTATTCTGACTCTGTGTACTGTAGGTGAAGTGACGATTTCGAATGACGGGGCCACGATTATGAAATTACTTGATATCGTGCATCCTGCGGCAAAAGCTCTCGTCGACATTGCACAGTCTCAAGACAACGAGGTCGGGGATGGAACGACGACGGTGGTAGTCTTGGCGGGTGAGCTTTTGAAGGAGGTGCGCGATTTCATTGAAGAAGGGGTCAATCCTCGCACCATCGTCCGGGGATATCGAGAAGCCGGACGACTTGCCGTTGAAAAGGTCAAAGAAATCGCCGTCAAGATCGAGAGAACGAATGACAAGTAGACATACTTTTCTGCTGGACTGATAGCCTAGGGAATTTCGAGAGTTGTTGGAGAAATGTGCCGCGACGGCCATGTCGTCCAAACTCATCCGCACTCAGGAAAATTTCTTTGTCAAGATGGTCGTCGATGCTGTGCTTACATTGGACCAAGACGATCTGGACGAAAAACTCATTGGAATCAAGAAAATCCCCGGTGGTGCCATGCAAGTAATTCCAGTTCCGCTCCTGCACAGCCGCTGACGCTGAGGATTCCATGTTGGTCAAAGGAGTTGCATTCAAGAAGAGCTTTTCTTACGCCGGCTTTGAACAGCAGCCAAAGTCATTTAAAAACCCAACAATACTGTGTTTGAACATTGAGCTTGAACTCAAGGCGGAAAAGGACAACGCCGAAGTCCGAGTAGAACAAGTTTCCGTACGTTTTGGCCGAAGAAACTTAATTTAATCTACAGGAATACCAAGCAATTGTCGATGCTGAATGGCAAATCATATTCCAGAAACTTGAAGCCATTCATGCAACTGGGGCCAAAGTCGTCCTTTCAAAGCTCCCCATCGGCGACCTTGCAACTCAATATTTTGCAGACCGCGACATCTTTTGTGCAGGGCGTGTTACGGCGGATGACCTCGAACGTGTCGTTGCAGCAGTTGGAGGAAGTATCCAAACTACTGTCTCTGATATCCTTCCAGAACATCTTGGCACGTGCGAAACCTTTAATGAGCTTCAGATTGGTGGAGAGCGGTACAATCTGTTTGAGGGGACTCCGAACGCGAAGACTTGCACGCTCATCTTACGTGGCGGAGCGGAACAATTCATTGCCGAAGTCGAGAGATCTCTTCACGATGCAATCATGATTGTCAAACGATCCATCAAGAATAATGAAATTGTTGCTGGAGGAGGAGCATGTGAGGTAAGCCCATGCGCCGACGCACTTGAGTCCGATCCCTAATTCTATAGATGGAGCTTTCAAAGTATCTGAGAGAATACGCTCGCACTATCCACGGAAAACAA
>Ga0335081_10022424_pt1 | contig 10217 bp, 7 predicted proteins | sample Lox_Sample_35_FD_206713 | JGI IMG/M metagenome (GOLD analysis project Ga0335081, IMG submission 206713) | Soil microbial communities from Loxahatchee National Wildlife Refuge, Florida, United States - Lox_Sample_3.5 | ecosystem: Environmental > Terrestrial > Soil > Wetlands | place: USA: Florida... | reverse complement strand
CGGGAACAACCTTAATCAAGGAGAAGTTTTGAATGTCAGTTACACGGCAAGTTTCGACCAAACGAGGGCAGGGTGGGAACGGTTATAGCGCAGTCGCCGGGTCCGATGTCGTCCCCGCCAGCAGAAAGCTCACTGAATTACAGCAAAAGGCAGCCTACCTGGATCTCATCCCGGTACCAGTGATGGCCATGGATCGCGAGCACACCATCCTCTATTTGAACCCAGCGGCGGCGAAGATGGCGGGCCAGGCGCAGGAGGCGTCTCTCGGGGCGAAGTTCTGGGATTTGTTTGATGTTCCCGCGTGCCGCGCCGGCACCTGTTCCGGGATGCGAGCCATGCGGGAAGGAAGAACAGTGTCAGGCGAAGCCACCGCTGTTGTGCAAGGGAAACAACTTCACCTTAAGACAACGTCGGCGCCGCTGCCCGCCAGCGACCAGCAGGTTATTGGGTTCCTCACAGTGCTGGAGGATATCGCAGTGCAAGTTCAGGTTGGCGAGGAGATCTCGCGCCTGGTAGGCGCTTCGCGAGAAGGACGGCTAACGGAGCGTGGCAAGGCAGACCAGTTTGAAGGGCGGTACCGGGACTTGATCCTGGAAGTCAATGAGATGCTGGACGCCATCCTGTTGCCTATCGGGGAAGGCAATCGCGTTCTGGCGCAGATTTCGGCCGGCAAAATCGACGAACTGATCACCCAGAACTACAAGGGCGACCACGAGAAGATGAAGCTCGCAGTGAACAATGTGGCCGTAGTGGTGCAGAAGCTGCGCGATGAGCTGGGACGCCTGATTCAGGCATCTCGCGACGGCCAGCTTGCCGAGCGGGGCAATCCTGAGCAGTTCCAGGGAGCGTTTGCCGAGTTGCTAAGGGGCGTTAACCAGATGCTGGACGCCATATTGCTTCCTATCGGTGAAGGCAATCGCGTTCTGGCGCAAATCTCGGCCGGCAAGATCGATGAACTGATCACCCAGAACTACAAGGGCGACCACGAGAAGATGAAGCTCGCAGTGAACAACGTGGCCGTAGTGGTGCAGAAGCTGCGCGATGAGCTGGGACGCCTGATTCAGGCATCTCGCGACGGCCAGCTTTCCGAGCGGGGCAAGCCCGACCAGTTTCAGGGAGCATTCGCCGAACTGCTTGAGGGCGTCAACGAGATGTTGGACGCGATCCTCCTGCCCATCGGCGAAGGCAACCGTGTTCTGGCCCAGATCTCGGCCGGTAAAGTCGATGAATTGATCACCCAGGTCTACAAGGGCGACCACGAGAAAATGAAGATCGCGGTCAACAATGTAGGCACTGCGGTGCAGACGCTGGTGGAGGAAATGAAGCAATTGGCCGAAGCCGCCAAGCACGGGCAACTCGACTACCGCGGCGATGTCAAGAAGCTCCAGGGTGAATTTGCTAATGTCGTGGTGGGCGTCAATCGGGCCGTCGAAGGTATGGTCATTCCCATGCGCGACGTAGGGACGGCGCTGGAAAAACTTGCCGGCGGCGATCTCACGGCGCAGGTCACCACCAAGTATGAAGGTGATTACGAAGTGCTCAAAGGCGCGGTCAATAAGCTGGCCACCCAGGTCCGCACCGCCATCGAACAGATCGCCAAGAACGTCTCCGCCCTGGCCTCGGCGTCGGAGGAGTTGAACAAGGTAAGCCAGCAGATGGGATCCAGTGCCGAGGAGACTTCAACCCAGGCCAATGTGGTCTCGGCGGCCAGCGAGCAAGTCACCAGGAACGTTCAGACCGTGGCCACCGGTGCCGATGAAATGGGCGCCAGCATCAAGGAAATCGCCAAAAACACCGCCGAGGCAACCCGGGTTGCTGCGTCGGCGGTGAAAACGGCGAACTCCACCAATGAGACCATCAACAAACTGGGCCAGAGCAGCGCGGAGATCGGCCAGGTGATCAAGGTCATCACCTCGATTGCGCAGCAGACCAACCTGCTCGCCCTGAATGCCACCATCGAGGCGGCACGCGCAGGTGAAGCGGGCAAGGGCTTCGCCGTGGTGGCCAACGAAGTCAAGGAACTGGCCAAGGAGACAGCCAAGGCAACCGAAGACATCAGCCGCAAAATCGAAGCCATTCAGGGTGACACCTCGGGAGCAGTAGCGGCGATCGGGCAGATCAGCACGGTGATCGGGCAGATCAGCGACATTCAGAACACGATTGCCTCCGCCATCGAAGAGCAAAGCGCCACCACCAATGAGATTGGCCGCAACCTGGCGGAAGCCGCCAAAGGCAGCACCGATATCAGCAGGAACATTGGTGGTGTCGCCGAGGCAGCTCGCGCGACTGCGGCGGGTGCAGGGGACACGCTGAAGTCGGCCGAGTCTCTGGAAAAAATGGCGGCTGATCTCCAGGTTCTGGTCGGACAGTTCAGGTATTAGCGACGAAGTGCCGATAACGACTGAGCACGGCGCCGGAGGAGCATCTTGCGCCGAGGGTGGCTTGGAGACGGCAAAGACCCGCTTTCTGCCACCGGTTCCGATCCTATCGCCAGGAGCGGTGCATGAAAGCCCTAGTGGTCGACGACTCTTCCACAATGCGGATTTTTATCAAGAAAATACTGGTGCCGGCGAGTTTCGAAGTGCTGCAGGCACCTCATGGGAAGGATGCGCTGGAGGTGCTGCGGCAGCATCCCGACATCTGCCTGACCTTGATTGACTGCAACATGCCGCAGATGAATGGCATGGACCTCCTAACGTCCATCCGCGCCGATCACGCCTTCGATGCCATGCGCATCATGATGGTCACTACGGAGATGGAGATGAGCTCAGTCGTTCGCGCGCTGGAGCGAGGGGCCAACGAGTATGTCATGAAGCCGTTCACCAGGGAGGTAATCCTGGAGAAGCTTCGCATTCTGGGCTTCGCCGTACCCGAAGAAGCGACGCAGAGTGCTCTGTGAGCAAGCTCCGGGTATTGATCGTCGATGATTCCGCTGTCATCCGGCGCATGGTGCGCGAGCTGGTTGCGGCCGACCCCGAACTGGAGGTCGCGGGAGTGGCGGCCAACGGAAGGATCGCGGTGGCCATGGTCGATCAGAACACTCCGGACGTAGTGACCATGGATATTGAAATGCCGGAGATGGACGGGCTCACTGCCCTGCGACAAATCCGCGCGACTCACCCGGGCCTGCGCATCATCATGTTCAGCACGCTCACGGAACGGGCGGCGATGGCGACCCTGGAAGCCCTCGCCCTGGGCGCGGATGATTATGTAACCAAGCCTTCTCATGTCAGCAACGTCTCCGAGGGCAGCCAGCGGATTCGTGAGCAGCTGATCCCCAAGATCAAGGCGCTGTGCAGGCGGCGGGTAAGCGAGGCCATTGCCTCGGCTCGCGCTCCGGTTGTGGCTGAGCTTCATCCCCCCGAGCACTTCGTTACGCCCGACGTGGTGGCCATTGGGACCTCGACCGGCGGCCCCAACGCCCTGGCCGAGATCCTTGCCCGCATTCCCGCCGACTTTCCTCTGCCCATCTTGATCGTGCAGCACATGCCACCGGTGTTCACCGCATTCCTGGCCGAACGGCTATCCGCATCGTCGCGAATACCGGTCAAGGAGGCTGCGGGCCGCGCTGAAGTAGCGCCCGGGCAAGCCTGGGTCGCGCCAGGCGACTTTCACCTCATTGTGCTGCGGGAGGGAGTGAAGGTGCGTTTAGCCACCATTCAGATTCCACCCGAAAACTCATGCCGGCCATCGGTGGACGTCCTGTTTCGCTCCGTCGCCGAGGTCTACGGTCCACGATCGCTGGCCGTCGTGCTGACGGGAATGGGACAGGACGGGCTGCGCGGATGTGAGCGCATCCGCGAGGCAGGCGGCCAGATTGTGGTTCAAGACGAGGCCAGTTCCGTAGTCTGGGGCATGCCGGGTGCGGTGGCGAACGCCGGAATTGCCGATGGCGTCCTTCCCTTGGCGGAGATCGCCGACGAGATCATTCGCAGGGCTGGGTCCTCCCGGTCGCCGCACCCAGCAGCCACATCCCAAATACACGGCCAGGTGGTCTGATATGGGACTGGCCACCGCTGAGTTCGACTACTTATGCAGGTTCGTGAATGACCGTTCGGCAATCATCATCGACCCCGGCAAAGAATACCTGGTTGAATCTCGTTTGACTCCGCTGGCCTACCAGGAAGGCCTGGAATCCGCACAGAAACTGCTCGAGCATCTGCGGCAGAAGCCCGCCAACGGGCTGCATCGCAAGGTGCTGGACGCGATGACCAACAATGAAACCATCTTTTTTCGCGATGCGGCTCCGTTTCAGGCCTTGCGCCAGAGCGTCATCCCCCAGCTGCTGCAGAAAAGGGCGGCGGAGCGCACGCTCTCTTTCTGGAGCGCGGCCGCGTCCAGCGGGCAGGAAGCATACAGCCTCGCCATGCTCGTATCCGACGATTTTGCCGGCCTCCCGGGGTGGAGCGTCTCGATTCTTGGCACCGACATCTCGACGGCAATTCTCGATCGCGCCCGGCAGGGACGGTATTCGCAACTGGAGGTGAATCGCGGCCTTCCCGCGAAGTGCCTCACCAGGCACTTCAGCCGCGAGGGAGTGGAATGGCAGCTCTCGAGCAGCATTCGCAGCCTGGTGGAGTTTCGCGAGATGAATCTCGCGGAAGCCTGGCCGGCGCTGCCCCAGTTCGATGTCGTCTTCCTGCGCAATGTGCTGATCTATTTCAGCGTCGAAAAAAAGAGGGAGATTTTACGCAAAGTTCGCGAGGTTATGCGCGAGGACGGATTGCTGTTCTTGGGCACGGCAGAAACCACACTGAACCTAGATGACGGCTTCGAGCGAGTGCCCTGGAATAACACGTCCTATTACCAGATTCGACGATGAAGAAAGTGCGCGCCGCGAGATAACGCCATCAGACTCGCCGGCCGATAAAAAGTAGAAGCATGCGAACTCTTATTGTCGAAGACGACTTCACTAGCCGCTTCCTGCTGCAGTCCTTTCTTGCCCCATACGGCGAGTGCCACTCCGCCTTGAACGGCCGGGAGGCAGTAGACGCTTTTCGCCTGGCAAAAGAAAACGGGGCCCGATTCGACCTCATTTGCATGGACATCATGATGCCGGAAATGGACGGCCAGGAAGCGCTTGGCCACATTCGCGCCCTGGAGGAATCCGACGGCACCCCGCCGGGCGCAGGGGTGAAGATCATCATGGTCACCGCGGTGCCGGACATGAAAGTAATGGCGGCATCATTCAAGCTCGGCTGCGACGCCTATCTGCGCAAGCCGGTCGATACCGGAGAACTGATGCGATATCTGAAATCCTTCGGCCTGGTTTCGTGAGCCAGAAGTTTGACCCGACTGATGATGAAACCCCAGAAAGTGGCGACCCTATTGGCCTCCAGGCGTGTACTGGTCGCCGCTATCGTTCTGTTTTTTGCCGTGACTGCGGGACGAGGGTGCGAGGCGGTCTTGTTCCAGCTCGGGCTGGGGATCTATGACAACGTTTTCGATCATTGTGCTGCAGCAACAGTTCTGGCAACGACCGTCTATCTCCTGTTGGGCGTGGTCCGAAAACGCGAGGACCACATTGCGGAATTGCGCGCGAGCAACGACGCCATAGAGGCCCTTAACACAACCCTGCAATCAACCGTCGCCGAACACGAACGTACCGAGCAACAACTGCGAGAAAGTGAACAGCGTTTTCTGCTGGCCACTCGCGCCACCCAGGACACAATCTGGGAGTGGCATGTCGCGACCAATCAGGTCTGGATGAATGAGAATCGGTTGGGACATCAGTGTGAATTTCCGGTGCCCCTCGAGTGGTGGCTGGGCTTCATTCATCCCGAAGATCGGGCAAGAGTCGCCGAAAGCTATCATTCCGCCATAGTGGGCGGCCAGGAGTTCTGGTTCGACGAGTATCGCATTCTCCACGGCAGCGGCGAATTTATCTTCGTTCGGGACCGAGCTTGCATCGTACGTGACGAAGACGGCCGCCCGGTGCGGGTGACCGGCGCGATGAGCGACATTACCGGGCTCAAACGAGCGGAAGAAGCCAGTTTGCAAGCCAGGAAAGACTGGGAGCGCACCTTCGATGCGGTACCTGATCTCATCGCCATCATCGACACCAACCATCGAATTGTGCGGGCGAACAAGGCCCTGGCCTCACGACTGGCAATGTCGCAGCAGGAGTGTGTTGGGCGTAAGTGCCATTCGATTGTCCATGGGACGGAAGAGCCACTCGAGAACTGCCCTCACAGCCAGTTACTGAAGGACGGATGTGAACACGCCGGGGAAGTCTGCGAGGACCGTTTGGGGGGCGACTTCTTCGTCACCACTTCGCCGCTGCACGACCAGCAGGGGAGGTTGATCGGGTCCGTTCATGTGGCGCGTGACATCACAGAGACTAAACAGAAGGAGCAGGCGCTGCGGTGGAGCGAAGCGGAACTGAAAGCAGCGCAGCGCTCCGCTCACATCGGCGGTTTTAGACGGGAGATTGAGACTGACGTCGCCACCTGGTCGGAAGAGTTCAACCGCATCGCCGGCCGTGATCCCGCCCTGCCTGCGCCTAGTTATGAAGAGCTCGCGCACGTGTGGACCCCGGAAAGCTGGACCCGACTCAGTGCTGCCCTCGAGCAGTCCAGACGTGGGATTCCTCAGGAGCTGGACCTGGAACTGGTTCGTCCCGACGGCACAATCCGGTGGGTCATTGGACGGATTGAAGCTCAATACAACGCTAGGGGCCAGGCCGTACAGCTTCATGGCACGGTGCAGGACATCACCGAACGCAAGCAGGCGGAACAGAACCTGCGGGAAAGCGAGGACAAGCTCCGTCTGCTGCTGGAATCAGCGGCCGAAGCTATTTACGGGATCGATCTTGAGGGCCGTTGTACGTTCTGCAACCCAGCCTGTCTCCGCCTATTGGGATATGAACACTCGGAGGAACTGCTCGGCAAGAACATGCATGAACTCATGCATCATTCCCACCGGGACGGGACCCCATTTGCAGTAGAGGACTGCCGAATTTTCCGGGCCTTTATGAAAGGACAAGGCGTTCACGTTGATGATGAGGTGTTATGGAAAGCCGACGGGACGAGCTTTCCTGCCGAATACTGGTCCTATCCGCAGCGGAAAGGACAAGAGATAGTTGGGGCAGTTGTCGCGTTCCTTGACATCACCGAACGCAAGCGGGCGGAGGAGGAACTCCGCTCCAAGACGGCGCTTCTCGAAGCCATTTCCAACTCGACCATTGATGGAATCCTGGTGGTGGATGATGAGCGCGAGAAGATGCTGCAAAATCAGCGATTCGCCGACATGTTCAAGATCCCTCCGCACATTGGCGAAAAGAAGGATGTTGGAACCATCGTCCAGCACATCCTCGGCGCACTGAAGAATCCTGCAGAGTCTTCGGAGAAGATCGCCTACCTTCGCAATCATCCCAGCGAGACTTGCCGGGGTGAGATTGAGCTTAAAGATGGTACGGTCTTGGATCGATACTCAGCGCCGGTTATCGGAAAGGACGGAAGGCGCTACGGAAGAATCTGGACCTATCACGATATTACGGAGCGCAGGCGAGCCGAGGAGGCCCTGCGCCGCAGCGATCAGGAAGCGCGGGCACGGCTGGCCGAGATTGAGGAGATTTACAAGTACGCTCCTGTCGGCCTCTCATTGATCGACCGGGACTTCCGCTTTCGGCGAATCAATGATCGCTTGGCTGCCATCAATGGTTTTCCGGTCGAGCAACATATCGGCAGAACTCTCGGGGAAATGCTTCCGGAGTTAGGCGAGTTTCTCACGCACAGCCTTTGGCAGATTTTCGAGACTGGACAGCCCATCCTGGGTATGGAGGTCCACGGCAAGACCCCGGCAGATCCGCTGGCCGAAAAGGATTGGCTGTGCAGCTACTTCCCGCTCAAAGCTGAAACAGGGGAGGTGGGCTACGTTGCTGCGTCAGTACTCGACATTACCGAGCAGAAGCGAATCCAGCAGGAGTTGGCCGTCGCCCGCGATGCGGCCGTCGCCGCCAGCCAGGCGAAGAGCCAGTTCCTGGCCAACATGAGCCACGAAATCCGCACTCCCATGAACGGAGTGATCGGCATGACCGGCCTGCTCCTGGATACGCAACTCACGGCCGAGCAACGCCGTTATGCGGAGATCATCCTTAGCAGCGGCAAAGCGTTGATGTCGGTGCTCAACGATATTCTGGATTTCTCCAAGGTGGAAGCTGGGAAGCTGACTCTGGAGGCTCTGGATTTCGACCTGCGCAACAGCCTGGAGGACGTCGCCGGGTTAATGGCTTTCAACGCGCAGGAGAAAGGACTGAAGCTGACCTGTCGGCTGACGCCGGAAGTGCCTTCCCTGCTGCGCGGCGATCCGGGCCGCCTGCGTCAAATTCTCCTCAACCTGCTGGGCAACGCTATCAAGTTTACTCATCATGGCGAGATAGGCATATTCGTCGGTCTCGAGGCCGAGGAGGAACACGCGGCGACTCTTCACTTTGCCGTTACCGACACCGGAATTGGCATCAACCCGCGTCAGGCGAATGACCTTTTCCTGCCCTTCATTCAGGCGGACGGATCCATTACCCGCAAGTACGGCGGCACAGGCCTCGGGCTGGCCATTGCCAAACAATTGGTGGAATTGATGGGTGGAAGGATTGGAGTGGAGAGTGCAGAGGGCAAGGGTTCGAAGTTCTGGTTCACTGCAAGATTCGACAAGCCGGCCGGCCGGGCTCAAGCCTCAAAGTCCGCCTCTCTCGGCACACGGGGAATGAACCAGCAGGCGGCGGACCACGAATCCCAACCGGAAGCTCGAGCCCGGATACTCGTGGTCGAGGATAACTTGACCAACCTGGAAGTTGCCCTGGCCATCCTGACAAAGCTTGGCTACCAACCCGATGCAGCGAGTACGGGCGAGGATGCTCTTAACGCCCTGAGAGAAACTGACTACGCTGGCGTCCTCATGGATTGCGAAATGCCTGTGATGGATGGGTACGAAGCAACCCGTCGCATCCGTGCTCTGTCCGGACCCAATGCACACGTGCCGATCCTTGCCCTAACGGCCGACGCGATGCCGGAAACCCGAGAGAGATGCTTAGAAGCAGGAATGAACGACTACCTTACAAAGCCTCTCGAGCCGCAGCAACTCGACCAGGCTTTGAAGAGATGGCTTACCCAAGCCGTCGAGGCGAAGCGGCCAAACTGCCAGCCTCGCGCGAGGGCCAAGGCTATTTTTGATGAGGAAAACCTCCTCAAGCGCCTGATGTCGGACAAGATCCTGGCTACGAAAATCATCGCCGCTTTTCTTGAGGAGGCGCCTGCCAAGTTGGGGACACTCCGCGATCTGCTGGAAAAACGTGATGCCAGTGCCCTTCGGTTACAGGCGCATGCACTCAAGGGGGCGGCTGCGACTATTTCCGCGGGAGGTTTGCAGGCGGTTGCGGTTGATATACAGGAGGCAGCCGAGTCCGGTGACCTGGAGCGCAGCGCCACATTGTTGCCCCGTGCGGAAGAAGAATTCGAATGGTTGAGAGGCGTCCTGGAACAATCGGGATGGACCGAATCTAAGTCAGATCGAGGATAGTTATATGAGAACCCTTGTCGTCGAGGACGATTTCACCAGCCGGCTTTTACTGCAAACATTTCTGGCTTCTTACGGTGAATGCCACATTGCGGTCAATGGCCGCGAAGCGGTCGACGCCTTTCGCCTGGCCCGCGCCAGCAAGCGGAGCTACGACTTGATCTGCATGGATATCATGATGCCCGAGATGGATGGGCAGGCAGCGCTCAAGGAGATCCGCGCCGTGGAAGAAGCGGCCGGCACCTCACCGCAGACAGGAGTAAAGATCATCATGACCACTGCGGTCAGCGACACCAAGTCGGTGTTCGCAGCCTATCAGGGCCTTTGCGACGGCTACCTGTTCAAGCCCATCGATACCAGAAAGTTGGTTGAATACTTGAGGTCCTTCGGCTTGATTTCCTAGCCTTCGGTCTGGCATCGGGTATCATGCGGCCGAAAATGCTCCAATCCGAAGCAGCTCAGGCCGCTGAATTTACTTTAGGTGGTGAGCGCGGAAGGAATCGAACTTGAGGCGCTTAGCGGCCGTGAGCGAAGCGGGAGGCTGCTGCCGAAATCCCCAGCGCAGCGAGGGACCCGACAGGTGGTGAGCGCGGAAGGAATCGAACCTTCAACCTACTGATTAAGAGTCAGTTGCTCTGCCAATTGAGCTACGCGCCCTTTTCGAGCACCAGCGGAAAGGATCTGCGGGCTGCGCTCTGAATATA
>Ga0335081_10022423_pt1 | contig 10217 bp, 6 predicted proteins | sample Lox_Sample_35_FD_206713 | JGI IMG/M metagenome (GOLD analysis project Ga0335081, IMG submission 206713) | Soil microbial communities from Loxahatchee National Wildlife Refuge, Florida, United States - Lox_Sample_3.5 | ecosystem: Environmental > Terrestrial > Soil > Wetlands | place: USA: Florida... | reverse complement strand
CGCGGAAACTCGTAGGCGCCCGGCAATTGGGTGGGCTCGTGCTCGCGGGAGAGGACCTCAATGCGGTTGTCGCACAGCGACCGGAACAGGCGGTCGAAGGCGTATCCCAGGCGGGCGGTTTCCTGTTCGGCGTAGACGCCCGCGCGCGTGCCGGCGGGCATGGGCAGCGACGCGCCCACCACCTGCCGGACCTCATCGTTGGTGAGGTTGCGCATGTATTCCAGGAAGAAGGGCACGCGGTCGCAGCGGGTGAACAGAGCGTAGACGGGAACGTTGATACCCAGCACCTGGGAGATTTCTCCCAGCCTCGCGCGCAGGTTGCGGCCGGCGGTGACGGCCGCGTCGGCGGCGCCCGCGCGCGTCAGGGTCTCGATGTCGAAACAGACCAGGGCGGCCCGCGGCGCCTGCCCGCCCTGTCCCATGACGGAGCCCAGTTTGCCGGGCAGGAGCCGCTTGACCATGCGCTCCCGCTGGGAGGCGTCGCTCATCAGCTTGCCGCCGAATTCGGCGATCACCATCCGCCCGGTGAGCCACAGGTTGGCCGGTATGGTGGGCACGATGTTGGTGTCCTGATACACGTGGCCCGCCAGCAGCTCCGGTTCGAGTCCGGAATGCACCACCACGCTGGTCTTGGCGCTGCCCGTATCGCCGATCACGCAGATGGTGGGCAGGCCGCCGATGCGGCCCAGGCGCGCGGCGGAAAGCTTGTCCTCCGCTTCGCGAACCATCTGCTCGATATCGCCGGCTTCGGCAGGCCCAACGCCCGGCAGCGCCTCCACCCCCGGCACCTTCTTGCCCTTGGAGAAGAACCACAGCACCACGGCCGCGGCGATGAGCCCCAGCACCAAGAGGATGACCAGGAGAACAATCTGCTTGACGCCCGACGGAATCGCCAGGTGCGCGGCCAGGAAGGCAAAAGCGGCATAAACCAGAAAGCCGGCCACCGTAAAGGCAATGTATTTCTTCATTGGCGACCTCCTAACTCCTCACCTGGGAGGCGATCTCCCGGATCTGGTAGGACCCCGAGTTGAGCGACACCTTGTAGATCACAAACAGAATGACGGCGAGCAGGAAACAGACCGCGGCCCCGATCACGAAACGGCGGGTCCAGGGATCCTTGGCTTCGCGCACCTCCTCGGGCGGCAGCGCCCAGGCGGGAGAGAGCGGACCATGGGGGCCGCGAATGCGGCGGATCTTGTCCCCCGTGGCTTGAATAATGCCGGCCAGGTCGCCCCCCGTCCCCTTGCTGAAGCGCCCGCGATAGCCCAGCAGCAGGCAGAGGTAATGCACCTCGAGCAGGTCGGCGAGGTCGGGCGAATCGTTGCGGCCCAGCAGGCCCTGGAGGTTCTGAAAGAACACCTCGCCCGCCATGTGGGTTCCGAACAGCTCTTCCTGCAGGGGCTTGCGCGGCCAGTTGGCGAAGAGCGGGTTCTGCGCGTTGAGGATGGATTCGTCGAGGAAGGCCACCGTTGCGAAGGTCGCCAGCCGGATGTCGTCGGTGGCATAGCCGGCGACGCTCTGCGCCTCCTGCATGGCGGTGCGCAGACCTTCGCGGATGTGCGTGCGGAAGGATTCCGCGTCGGAGACCGCCTGCCGGTTGGAGCGCAAGCGCACCGTGGCGGTGATCACCTCCTGGAAAAAAAGAGCGAGATTCTGCGGGCGTTGGCCGCTCGGGGCTGCGCTTGCTTGCGACATGGGTAACCTCGGGTCAATCCAGCACTACCATGAGTTCGAGCTCGGGATTGGGCAGTTCACCGGGAACGTAGATCCCGACCTGTTTGGTTTCCAAAATGTGATTCCAGAAGGGGCCGGCGCGAGCGACGCTGAAATATTGCGACTCCACCTTGGCCGGGACCGCCGAGGGCACCACCGGCAGATGCGTCAGCTTCAGCCCCGCCATGGCACGCTTGACCAGCTCCGCCACGAATTTGCTGGAACAGATCTTGACCAGTTGGGGGACTTTCTCGATCAGTTCGGCCTCGCCCACCGCGGAGTGGATGCCGAGAATCCAGCGGGCGCGGCCCAGGCAGCGCGAGTCGGTGATATCGCCCTCGTAGAAGTAGTTGGCGGTCTTGCGCAGCGGAATCTGGAGGCAGTTGGTGGGAACGATGATCTCCAGGTGCGCGCGGATGTGGCGCTCCAGCTCCGTGAAGCACTCGCCCAGGCGCTCGTGCTCGTAGAGCGGCAGGTTGCGGGGGTGGGACTCCAGGCTGAAGGTGCACAGGGCGCCCGCCAGCCGCGAAAGCTCCAGGAAAGCCTCCTCGGGGTGCCCGCGCTTGGCGGTCCAGAGATGCCGCAGGGCCGCCGCGCCGGAATTGACGGCGTGGCGCAGCCAGAAGCTGGCGATCTCCCGCGGCGAAAACTCGTTGGCCTTGGCGCTGCCGGCGCCTCCCAGGACCGCGCTCTTCTGGTCGAGCATCTCGATGATCTGGCGCAGCATCAGCATGAGACGCTCGCTGGCGGCGATCTGCACGCAGGGAGGGATGAAATCGGGGTCGTAAATGTAATGACCCCGACCGTCGCGCATCACGCGGGCGATGGGCAGGCAGACGAAGCCCTCGTGGGGCTCGGTGTCCAGCAACAGGCGGATGTTCTTGCGGCCCACGCGGACCGGCCGCTCGTCGCTGCCCGTGTTTTCATCGGGGCACGCGCGCGTTTCGGCCACGTACCGGGCGTCGGCCGAGTTCTCCGTCAGGGCGCAGTTGACGCCTCCGGCCTGGTAGCCTGGAATTCCCAGCAGGACCCCCAACTTCTCGCGGTTGGGCGGAAAAAGGTCGGCAATGGCCCGCGCGGGCGGCAGGGCATCGCATTCGGGCATGGCGAAGACCAGCCCGTCGGAGAGCAGGCCGCGGGCGTAGACCACGCACACCGTACCGTTGCGCAGCGCGTCCGCGTCGAGGTTGCAGCCGACCAACCCGTACGGCTGGAAGCCCATAGCGTTGCTGGCGAACTGGAGAGAATCCTCGAAGTAGCGATTCTGAGCCTGGAACTGATGCGGGCCGAGATACATCCCCTCCGACCACACGACCCTGGACAAGAATTTCATAGGCAGTACGTTATCGGGAGACAGTAGACTCTGTCAGTCTCCCCGATACTGTATCATAGGCAAAAATGCGCGTTTTGGCGATAGAGTAGAAACGGGGGAGGTATGCAGCTCGAGCAAAAGTACACGCTGCTGGAAGCCATGGCCGAGTTGGGGGATCAGGACCAGACCATCCCCGCGCGGGAAAAGGCCACGGGCCGGCTGGTATCCGTGCACCTGTTGGGGGGCGGATACAACCCCGAAAACGACCGGGTACTGACCGTAATCGGCCGCTTGCCGCCGGATCAGCGGCAGCACATTCTGGGCGCCGGAGACCACCAGGGCTCCGCCTACGTGGTGACGGACCCCCTGCCCTGGGGAACGTCCCTGCGGGGCTGGGTGGCCGAGGTGGGGGCCAAGGTGGAGCTGAAACCGTCGGGAGGCGATGCCGGCCGGATGACCCGCCCGGGAGTGTGGAAGATGGCGGGCCAAGGACGCCCGGAGGCACCGCATCCGGAACCGCCGGTGCCCGGCCGCAGCGATCTGGGACAGATGATGGGGCAGCCGAAACCGGAGCCGATGGCGACGATGGAGATGCCGTTCCCCGCGACCCCCGCGCCCCCGCCCCCGACGCTGCCCCCGGCACTGAAACAGGAAACCGGCGAGTTCACCAGGATGTTGCGGCAGGCGGCCGTTCCGCCGCCTGTGCCGTCGACGGCGGTTCCGCCTCCGCCGGCCGCTGCGCCCCCGCCGCTGCCCGGCGCGCCGAAGCAGGAGGGCGAGTTCACGAGGATCATGCGGCAGGCGACCACGCCGCAGGCCAGGCCGGTGGTGGAGACGCCGCTCCCGGCGGCCGCCGTACCGCCGCCGCAGCCCGAAAGCGATTCGGCCGAGTTCCGGCGCCTGCTGCACATCGACACGCCGCCATCGGCGGGGATACCCGCGCCGGCGGCCGGCGCACCGCCGGATACGGGGGCCACCGCGGAGATGCCCGCCCCGGCCGTGATCCTGCCGTCAGCGCCACCGCCGGCGGCTGCGCCGCTCAAACAGGAAACGGGCGAGTTCACGCGGCTGTTGCGGACTGGACAATCCGCGCCCGCGCCCATTGTAGGGCCGCCCGCCCCGGCCGCCGGCGCCCCGCCGCCGGTCAAGTTCGGGCCGGATTCGACGCCCACTGCGGCGATGCCCTTGCCGATGCGGCCGGAGACGCCGCCCTCGGTAACGCCCCCGCCCCCTCCGCCCGCGCCTCCTGGCGCTGCGGGGACAGGTGCTCCCGGAGAGTTCACTTCCTGGGTTCGGCAGGTGGGCCAGGCGCCTCCCCCGCCGGCCCAGGCGCCGCCGCCACCGCCCCAGGCCGGTCAGAGCGAGTTCTCGGCTATTTTTTCGCGCCCGGCTTCACCGGCTCCGCAAACGCCGCCGGCGGCGGGAAGCGGCGGGAAGGGACCAGGCGAGTTTACCCGCATGTTCCAGACTCCCGGCTCGACGGCGCCGCCTCCCGCGATGCCGGGGGCGTCCGCGCCCACAACCGGGCCGGCGCCCGAAGGGGAATTCACGCGCCTGATGCGGGCGCCCGCCGCTACGCCCGGCGCCGGCTACAACCCGCCCGGCGGCGCCTTCGCCCCGCCGCCTCCACCGGTAGCGGGCGGAACCGGAATCTTCGCCGCGCCCGGTGCGGGGATGCAACAAATGCCCGCCGGCCAAAGCGAGTTCACGCAGTTCATCTCCGCGCGGCAGGCGGCGCCGGCGCCTCCGGCCGCGCCGCAGCCCGCGCCGCCGCCGGCAGCGGAGTTCAAGCCGAAAACCAATTACCTGCCGCTGATCGTGATCCTGGGAATTCTGCTGGTGCTGGGCGTGGCGGTGGTGCTGATCGTGGTGCTGTCGCCGAAGTAGTGGCCGGGCATGCCCGGCCATTACGCCGGCATGCCCGGTACCGAGGTGCCGCAGGCCATTGGCCTGCGCGACGGGCAGGCGAATCGCCTGCCCCACCGGGGCCGGGTATGCCCGGCCATTACGCCGGCTGGGGCAGGACGATGATCAACTCCAGTTGCGGGTTGGGAAAATCCGCAGGCACATAGGCCGCCAGGTTGCGGCTTCGGCCCACCGAATCCCACGGGTCCCCGCCGGGCGCCAGACTGAAATACTCGTAGTTGAGCTTCAGCGGAATCGAGCTGGGAGGGCTTACCACGTGGGCTAGCCGGACTCCGGGCAACGCCTGCTGCACCAGCCGGTCGATCACGTCGAGCGCGGCAATCTTGACCAGTTGGGGAGTCTTGGCGATCACCTCGGCCTTGCCCGCCTCGGCTTGGACCGCCAGGTACATGCGGGTATTCACCAGGTAGTCGTCGCGGTCGATGGAAGTGGCGTAAATGGACGGCTGCACCAGCTTGAGCGGCAGCGAGACGACGTTGGTGGGCACCACGGTCTCCATCAACTGCCGCAGTTTCTCGTCCAGGTCGGTGAAGCAGGGGCCCAGGTTGTCGTGGTCGTAGACCGGGAAATCGCGTGGGTGCAGCTTGCTGGAGAACGTGGTCAGCGCTCCCGCCAGCTCCAGCATGGACGAAAACAGCAGTTCCGGATGCCCGCCTCTGGTTTCGAACAGGTGCCGGAAAATGGGCAGGGCGGTGTTGATGGTGTACAGCAGCCAGAAGTTGGGAATGTCGGCCGCGGAAAAGTCCGCCAGCGTCAGGTTCTTCTGCCGCCGCAGCGTGGACAGGGAGGCGCTGCGCGACGCCAGGATTTCCAGCAGGCGCCGGGCTATGGCGGTCAGGTAATCGCTGGCCCGGAACTCCACCAGCGGCGGGACGAAACGGGGGTCGAGGCGGAACAGTCCCGCCGGGGTCTTTTCCACGCGGGCGATGCGCAGCGAGGAGTAGCCTTCGCGGTTTTCGCCCTCCACCAGCAGCCGTAGATTCTTGCGCGCCACCAGCACCGGTTTTTCGGCCTGCCCGGTGTTTTCGTCGCGGATCAACTCCACCTCGGCGCGATAGCGCGTGTCGGCGCTGCGCTGCGGGCTGGAGATATTGAAGCCGCCCTCGCGATAGTTGGGAATGGCGAGAAAGACGTCGAGAGTGGTCTGATCGGGGTCGAAGTGCGGCGCCAGCGGCCGCAGCGGCGGCGCGGCATCGGAGCGCGGAAACTCGAACATCAGCCCGTCGGGCAGGATGCCCGCCGCCTGCAATACCAGGAAGTTGCCGGCGGCGAGGGCGTCCTGAGCGATCTGGAGTTGTTGGAAGCCCCACGCCCGGAAGTGCAAAGCGTCAATTTGAAAATGGAGCGCGTTCTCCAGGAAGCGGTCCTGGATCTGCAGGTGCTGCGGATTAAGGAAAGTGCCCTTGGTCCAGATGACAGGCTCGAGTCGGCGCATCGGACTATAAAAGTACCAGAATCGGAGCGCGAGAGCAAAATCACCTTCGCCACATGGCGTCGTAGGCGGCTTCCAGGTGGCGGGTGAAGCGGGGGGTATCGAACAGCGCGCAGGCCGGCCGCGACTCCCGCAGCCGCCCGCGGACGCTGCGGCAATGCTCGGGATGGCGGCCCAGGCGCAGCGCCAGCGCCTCGTATTCGGCGGGAGAGCCGGTCACGAGCTCGGGCAGTCCGGCGGCGCGCAGCACGCTGGCGGCCACGCGAGCGGGGAAGGCGTCTCCCGCACAGCTCACCAGCGGGCAGCCTCCCCAGAGCGCATCTACGGCGACCGTGTGCGCGTTGTAGGGCAGGGTGTCGAGAAACAAGTCCGCGACCGCGAAGCGCGCCAGGTGGTCGGGATTGGGCACCGCCGGGGCGAATACCAGGCGGCCGGCGCCGATTCCGCGAGCCTCCGCCTCACGCCGCAGGTTGCCCGGGGCCAGCGGGTTCGACTCCAGCAGCCAGAGCACGCTGCCTTCGACGGCGCCCAGCAGGCGCATCCAGATGTCGAAGATCGCAGGTGTGATTTTGTGTAGGGAATTGAAGCAGCAGAATACGAAGCCCGGCTCAGGCAAGCCGCATTCCGCGCGGCTGGGGACGCGTGGCGCGATCGGCCGCGTGCGGTCGGTGGCCAGGTAGCAGTCCGGCAGGTGAACGAGTTTCTCGGAGAAGAAGGGCTGGCGATCGGGAGGAACCACCGAGGAGTCTACCAAAATGAAATCCACGGCGGAGGTTCCCATGGTTCCGGGGTAACCCATATAGTTCACCTGGACGGGGGCGGGCCGCAGGGCCAGGATCTGCGGGCGGGCACCGCTGGTGTAGCCCTTCAGGTCGACCAGGATGTCGACGCGGTCTTCGCGAATGCGGCCGGCGGACTCGGCAAAGGAGGCCGCTTCCAGGTCGACGAAGCGATCGAAGGCCCCTGCCAGGCGCCGGCGCGCCGCGCTGCCGTCATCGGGGCCGTAGGAATAGCCGATCACCCGGAATCGGCTGCGGTCGTGCAACTCCATGACCTCGGAGATCAGGTGAGCGGTGGCGTGGTCCTGGAAGTCGGCCGAGAGGTAACCCAGCGTGAGGCGTTCGCCGCGCGGCCGGGGGGCCGGCTTCGGCGAGGCAGGTGGAACGGGAAGGTGGTGCTTGGACCAATTGGTAGCGCAGCGGAACTGTTGCGCCTGGCTGGTCTCCAGACAGAGAAAAATGAACGGATTGACGGCCGCGGAACCGCTCTCCACGGCTTCCACCAGGCGCGCGGTGAGGCGGTCAAGGCCGTCCCACGCACAGGCGTCGCGCTTCTCGTGGGCCAGCAGGGCGAGGGCTTCGGTGAATTCCGGAGCGAGCGCCACCGCCGTCTCCAGGGCGGCCAGGGACTCCCTTGGCCGGCCGCTGCGGCGGAGGGCGCTGGCGAGATTGCGATGCGCCTCGGGGTAATCCGGCCGCAGGGCGATGGCTTGGCGGTAACCGGCCACGGCCTCCTCCAGCGCGCCCTCCATCTGGCAGGCATTTCCGAGGTTGTTGTGCGCCTCGGCAAGGCCGGGCGAACTCTGAACCGCGCGGCGGTAGCAGGAGGCTGCCTCGCGAAGCCGGCCTTCGGCCATCAGGAGATTCCCCAGATCGTTGTGGGCCACGGCGAAATCCTGGTCCAGGGCGATGGCCTGGCGAATCAGCTCGGCGGCCTTGCGGCTGTGGCCGGAGAGATGGGCCACGACGCCCAGCAGGTGCCAGGCTCGCGGCTGGCGGGGATCGGCTTGCAGGGCGCGTTGGCACAATTCCGCGGCTTCCGGCAGCCGGCCGGCCTGGAATGCCTGTACGGCCTGGGACAACAGGTTGCGCTCCAGAATGTACTAAGGTATCAGGGAGGACAGCGGAAATGCTTAAGCCTCTGGCACGGGACGAGGCGCAGCGGCTGCGCGAGTTTCTGGCCGAGTCGCACTACACCGCCGCGCAGTTCCGCGAGACGCCGGCGCTGCGGGATCCGCCCAATCGTTCGGGGAACCTTCCGGTCTTGCTGGAGCGCACGCGAGAGCCTTCCACGCTGAGCGTCCTGCTGCGCTGGTTCTTTCTGGGAGTGCCGCTGGAGGCCCGGGCGGCCGCCGGCCTGATACCGGAAGCGGTGCAGCGGCTGATGCTGGAATGCGGCATGCTGCAAGCCGATGGGCACCGGCTGTCCGCGACAGTGCTGCTGACGCCTTGGGAGGATTGTGTGTTCGCGTCCGACCCGGCCTCGCGGACGCGATCCGAGCAGTCGGCGGATGCAGTGGTGATGACCGGCGGCTCGACGCGAATGCTGCTCCTGTTCACTATGCGCATACCGGCGCAGGTTACGCTCGATCTGGGCGCGGGCTGTGGCATCCAGGGGATTCTGGCAGCCCGGCACAGCCGGCACGTGGTGGCCACCGATGTGAACCCCCGCGCGGAGGAATTCACCGTCTTCAACGCCAGCCTGAACGGCGTCGGCAATATCGAATGCCTCACGGGCGACACCTTCGAGCCGGTCCGGGGCCGCACCTTCGACCGGATACTGGCGAACCCCCCGTTCTTCGTGACCCCCGCGTCGGGCCGCCTGTATTGCGAATCCAGCATGGAGCTGGATCAATACTGCCGGCGGGTGGTGCGGGAAGCGGCGCTTCACCTCACCGAGGGAGGGTGGCTTCAGGCGCTGCTGGAGTGGGCCAATGTGCGCGGGCAGCCGTGGCAGGAAAAGCTCCAGGAGTGGCTGGAGGGCAACGGGTGCGACGCCTGGGTCCTGCGCGGGTACGCCCGCGATGCCGTGGGATACGCGGCCGAACGGATGCGCGAGCGGTTCGACAACGAGGTGTCGTCCGCCCGATTCGCGGAGTGGATGGCCTATTACCGGCAGCGGGGCGTCGAAGAAGTGCACGGGGGAGTGCTGACCATGCGCCGGCGCTCGGGTAAAAACTGGATCCGCATCGAAGACATGCCGGTGGACCCCGTCGAGCCGGTGGGAGACTCGGTGGTGGCGGCCTTCACCACTCTGGGCCTTCTGGAGGCCTGCCCGCGGGACGAGGATCTGCTGCGCACCCGGCCGCGGCTGTCGCCCCAGGCGCAACTCCAGCAGAAGTTCCGCGCTGCGGGGGGGAAGTGGGCCGGCGAGTCGCTCCTTCTCCAGGCGGCCGCAGGAATACCGGTGGCGGCCCTGGCGGTGGAGAAATCTGTGGCGGAATTCCTGGCCCGATGCGACGGCAGCCGTACCCTGGAGGAACTGGCGGAGGAGTTGGCTTCCGGGCTGAAAGTCGGAGCGGAATCCGTCCGCCAGCAGTGCTGTGCGGTAATACGCAGGCTGGCGGACCGCAGGCTGGTCCACCTCTCGGAATGACGGGGGCCTGATTTTTGGGGTTCGGCAAGGGGAGTAGTACCGCGACGAAATCCGACAGTACTGTTACCCTCCGATCACTTTTGTGTGCCATATTACGGCCGGAGGCCGCCAGCGCGGGCACCTGGAGCAAGGTTTTTGCAATTGATGCCGAGGAAACTTGACGGCGCAATCCGGCAAGGAATATAGTTGATCAAACTGGAGGAAGTAACCGGCTAGCCTGGAGGGCTAAACTATGGCGAGAGAAAGTACGCAGCACAAATTGGACCGGGTGCGATCACCTCGGGTCCAGATTACCTATGACGTGGAGATCGGCGGAGCCATCGAGCTGAAGGAGCTTCCGTTCGTGGTCGGGGTCCTCGGGGATTTCACCGGCCAGCCGGAGCAGCCTCTGCCGAAGCTCAAAGATCGGAAATTCGTCGAGGTCAACCCCGACAACTTCGATACCGTCCTGGAAGGCAT
>Ga0335081_10022422_pt1 | contig 10218 bp, 12 predicted proteins | sample Lox_Sample_35_FD_206713 | JGI IMG/M metagenome (GOLD analysis project Ga0335081, IMG submission 206713) | Soil microbial communities from Loxahatchee National Wildlife Refuge, Florida, United States - Lox_Sample_3.5 | ecosystem: Environmental > Terrestrial > Soil > Wetlands | place: USA... | reverse complement strand
GGGCGCCGATCGCGATGGTCAGGCGCTGGACCATCTCGGTTACCACGCTTTGAACAAGCGTGGTCAGCGTGCTGTTGTCCCCGATGTTGAGCTTGCCAAGAATTCCAAGACCGACCTCGAGGCCGCCGGCCGACTTGACGGTGAGGCTTGTTTCTGTGGTCGCGGCGGTCGCAAACGCTTTTGCGAGATAGTCGAGCGCCTCGGCTTTTTGCAATGTCATCCCGCATCCGACGCCTGTGGGCATCGCCTTCGCGGTCAGCTGATTGACCGCCAGGTAGGTGGGCTTGTGCTTTGCGCCGCCCGGAAAGTAGTTGCCGCTGCCGTCCGTCCACACGGTGGGCTGCAGAATCTCATCTGACAGCAGCTCGAGGAAGACGCCGGCGGCCGCGGCGATCTCGTCGTCGCCGATCGTAAGCGACAAGGTCGGCTTGTCGATCGGCTGCGCAAAGTAAGTGACGAAGTTTCCTTGGAAATAAGCTTCATAGTAGGCCTTCAAATGAAGCCAGAACGGCGATAGCTCGGTGGCGACCGGGTCGCTCGACGCGCTGAGCGTATGGCGCAGGCCATTGTCAGAAATCGTATGCGCAAATGTCATCAGATGCCCTGGCGTGATCGGCGGGGGTTTTGGCGCCGATGCGATCCTCGCGGCATCGTCGTCCGTCATCTGTCCGGTCAAGAGGGCATGCGCAGTGACACGGGAGTTGGTGTAAACGTATCGCGTATGCGCGATTGCAAAACTCACGACCGGGTCGCTTTGCAATTCCGCAGGCAACGCCGATTGAACTTGCACGAGACCCCGGTCCATCGCCGCCAGCTTTTTCACATGCTCGTCGGCCTGACGCCGCGCTGCCGGCGAGCCGGGAGGCGCACAAATCTTCATGCCGATCGGCAGCCCGGTCGCCGCCGACACCACGCTCGCCGGCACCAATTTATCGAGTTCAAGCACGGTGCAGCCGCTGAGAAGAAGAAAGGCTGCGATGAAGAAAAGTGCGCTTTTGGTTGCACGCATGAGGCCCCCCGAACGCGACAACCTGGGGATCATATCCACAACCAGGAAGGGTGTCTGTAGCAATCGGGTCACACTCGGCAACAATGTGCAACCGCAGCACGAGCGTCGCCGCTTCCCGAATCGGCCGACGGTTGTAGAAATCGCCCAGTTTTTTCCAGGAGGATCAGATGATCGATCGGCCGACGCTGCTGCGCATGACGCACGAGGAACGGGAGATCGCCGTGGTGCAGGCCATCGTGTCGATGGCGGACAGCTTGGCGGCGATCAAGGACGAAGTTCTCGCCATCCGCGGCTCGTTGAGCGCCATGAGCGGACAGGTCGGGAAGAAGAAGTAGGCGGACGGCGCCAAGCGCGTTCACCGCCCGATCTTGCCTTCCGTGCCGGCGAGCAGCCGGCCGATATTGGCGTGGTGCTTCGCCCACAGCAGGACGGTGAGCAGCGCAAAGAGCTGCGCCGCCTGCACGGCGCCGTCGAGCCACAGGAAGACGAGCGTCGCGAGGCTCGCGACGAGCGCGGCGAGCGACGAATAGCGCGTGAGCACCGCGACCGCGAGCCAGACCAGGCCGAAGACGAGCGCGGCGGGCCAGACCAGGCCGATCAGCAGCCCGATGAAGGTCGCGACCCCCTTGCCGCCCCGAAACCTCAGCCAGACCGGAAACAGGTGGCCCAGGAATGCGCCGAGCGCGGCGAGCACCGCGAGATCCTGGCCGCCGAACCGGTAGGCGACCAGCACCGCGACCGTGCCCTTGAGCGCATCGAGGACCAGCGTCGCGGCGGCGAGCCCCTTGCGGCCGGTGCGCAGCACGTTGGTGGCGCCGATGTTGCCGGAGCCGATCGCACGGATGTCCTGCGTGCCGGCGAGCCGCGTCAGCACGAGCCCGAACGGGATCGAGCCGAGCAGGTAGCCGAAACAGAATGCCGCCGCGTAAGCGGGCAGGGCGAGCGACCAGTCGACCGGATGGAGCATGGCGTCGTTCCGCGAGACGGGCAGGGCGGAAGCGGCGTCAAACGTATTCGTAGATCGTGCGCCCCGCAACGATGGTGCGCACCACGCGGCCTTCGAGCTTCGCCTCGTCGAACGGCGTGTTCTTGCATTTCGACTTGAGCTCGTCGCGATCGAGCACCCACGGCGTGTCGAGGTCGATGACGATCACGTCGGCGCTGCTGCCGGGGCGCAGCGTGCCGCCCGGAAGATCGAGGAGCGCGGCCGGCCGCGTCGACATCGCCTTGAGCAGGATCTTGAGCTCGAGCGCGCCGGCATGCACGAGCCGCAGCCCGGCGACCAGCATGGTCTCGATGCCGATCGCGCCGGGCGCGGCCTCGGCGAAGGGCAGGCGCTTGGTCTCGACGTCCTGCGGATCGTGGTCGGACATCACGGTGTCGATCAGGCCGTCCGCGACAGCGGCGACCAGCGCGGCGCGGTCCTCGTCGCGGCGCAGCGGCGGCGTGAGCTTGCAGAAGGTGCGGTAGGAGCCGACGTCGACCTCGTTGAGCGTGAGGTGGTTGATCGAGGCCGAGGCCGTCACGTTGAGCCCGGCCTGCTTGGCGCGGCGCAGCACATCGAGCGACTCCGGGCAGGTGACCGAAGCGGCGTGGTAGCGCCCGCCGGTGAGCGCGACGAGCCGCATGTCGCGCTCGAGCACCAGCGTCTCGGCCGCCTTGGGCGCACCGATCAGGCCGAGGCGTGCCGCGTACTCGCCCTCGTTCATGACGCCTTCGCCGGTGAGATCGGGATCCTCGGTGTGATGCACGATCAGCGCGTCGAAATCGCCCGCATAGGTGAGCGCGCGGCGCATCACCTGGGCATTGGTGACGCTCTTTGCCCCGTTCGTGAACGCGACGGCGCCGGCGGCCTTCAGGAGGCCGATCTCGGCCATCTCTTCGCCCTTGAGGCCCTTGGTGAGCGCCGCCATGGGATGGACGTGCACGATCGCGGTGTCGCGGGCACGGCGCAGCACGAAGTCGACCACCGCGGGTTCGTCGATCGCCGGATTGGTGTCGGGCTGGCACACGATGGTGGTGACGCCGCCCGCGGCCGCGGCCTGGCTCGCCGACGCAAAGGTCTCGCGATACTCGGCGCCGGGCTCGCCCACGAAGGCGCGCATGTCGACGAGGCCGGGCGCCACCACTTTGCCCTTGCAGTCGACAACCTCGGTGCCTTCCGGCACGCCGGCGGCGCCGATGCCGCGCTTGGCGTCGCGGACCACGCCCTCGGCGATCAGCAGATCGCCCGCCATGTCGAGATCGCGCGACGGATCGATGATGCGCGCGTTGGTCAAGAGGATGGGACGGCGGTCGGACAGCATCAGCCTTGCTCACTATCGGCGCGGAAAAACGCCCTCACCCCGCGGATGACGCTGCCGAGCAACCAGAGACCGATCAGGGCGCCGGCCAGCGCAGGGAGGCTGGACGAGGACCACGACTCGGCCGTCGCGAGCGATGTCACCCCGACGACGGAGAACAGCAATCCCAACAAGCCGCCGAGCAACGCAGTCAAGAACGCAAGCGGGCCGCTCATCTGGCGCCAGGCCCCAGGCCCTCGGATGAAGTCGAAGAGGTCCAGCATGGCGTCACGCGTTCGGCAGGTTGCGCGACAGCGCCTCGAGCACCGCCATGCGCACCGCGACGCCCATCTCGACCTGCTCGCGGATGAGCGACTGGGCGCCGTCGGCGACCGCGGTGTCGATCTCGACCCCGCGGTTCATCGGCCCGGGATGCATCACCAGCGCGTCCGGCTTGGCATAGGCGAGCTTCTTGGCGTCGAGCCCGAAATAGGCGGCGTATTCCTGCAGCGAGGGGACGAACGAGCCGTTCATGCGCTCGCGCTGCAGGCGCAGCATCATGACGATGTCGGCGTCGCGCAGGCCGGCGCGCATGTCGCGGCAGACCTCGACGCCGAAGCGCTCGATGCCGGGCGGCAGCAGCGTCGTCGGCGCGACCACGCGCACCTGCGCGCCCATCGCGCCGAGCAGGATCATGTTCGAGCGCGCGACCCGCGAATGCAGGATGTCGCCGCAGATCGTGACGGTCAGCCCCTCGATGCGGCCCTTGTTGCGGCGGATGGTGAGCGCGTCGAGCAGCGCCTGGGTCGGGTGCTCGTGCGCGCCGTCGCCCGCATTGATCACCGAGCAGTCGACCTTGCGGGCCAAGAGCTCGACGGCGCCGGAGGCGTGGTGGCGCACCACGATGATGTCGGGGTGCATGGCGTTGAGCGTGACCGCGGTGTCGATCAGCGTCTCGCCCTTGCGCATCGACGAGGAGGCGACCGACATGTTCATCACGTCGGCGCCGAGCCGCTTGCCGGCGATCTCGAACGAGGCCTGGGTGCGGGTCGAGGCCTCGAAGAACAGGTTGATCTGGGTACGACCGCGCAGCGAGGTGCGCTTCTTCTCGATCTGGCGGTTGAGCTCGACGAATTCCTCGGCGAGATCGAGCAGGCCGACGATCTCGGCGCGCGACAAGCCGTCGATCCCCAACAGGTGGCGCCGGTGGAGGACGAACGAGGATTTCTGCACGATGTTCATTAAAGCGGGACCTATAGGCCCATCGTGCGGCCTCGGCAAGGGCGCCAGCGGGGTACTCCCCAGCGAGTTTTGCCGATTCACCCTCCGGCGAGAAAGTGCGGTCGGAGCGGATTGCGCGGGTTGCGGACCCGCAGGCGGAAGCGCGATGGTCGCGGCCACGGAGCAGGGCGATGCGCGTCTTAACCATGGGCCGCCGGGCGGCTGTGGCCGGAATTGTGACGGTGCTTGCGGGCGCCCTCGGCGGCGCAAGTGCGGCGCCGATCTTGCCGCCGGCGGCGGCGATCGTGCAGGCGCGCAGCAGCGTGGTCGACGTGCGGGTGCGCGTTCCGCGCGGCATCCTGGCCGGCGTGCCGACCGGCGGAGATCCCTACTTCGGGTCGCGACCGATCCTCTATCCGGAGCCGCCGGTCGTCGTTCTCGCGCCGCCGATCCTGGTGCCGCCCCCGGTGTACGAGTGGGCGCCGATCGATTTCGGGCCGTGCTTCGTGCCGACCGAGCATACGAGCCAGCTCGGCTATTGGGGCTCATGCCCCGAGTCCTACCTTCGGCAATACTATCTGAACCGTCCCGACTGAGCGCGTATCGGTGATGCTACGGGCCGGGCGGCGCGTCCGTCCGCATCAGCCGGTCGAGCGCGCCCTGCAGGATGAAGACCGCGGCGTGCTGGTCGATCACGGCCTTGCGCTTCGCGCGGCTCGCATCGGCATCGATCAATGCGCGCTCGACCGCAGCGGTCGAAAGCCGCTCGTCCCACAGCGCAATCGGCAGCTCGGTGAGGCGGGCGAGATTGCGGGCGAACGCGCGGGTCGACTGGGCGCGCGGCCCCTCTGTGCCGTCCATGTTCACCGGCAGGCCGAGCACGAAGCCCACCGCCCTGCGCTCGGCCGCGAGCGCGCGGATGCGGGCTGCGTCCGCCGAGAAGGCTTTGCGCGCGATGGTCTCGACCGCGGTCGCGAGCCTGCGGTCGGGATCGCTCGTCGCGACGCCGATGGTCTTGGTGCCGAGATCGAGGCCGATCAGCGCGCCGCGCGGCGGCAGCAGAGCATGAGCCTCGAGGAGTGGGAGAACAGACATGTCAGGTTTGTAACACATGTCGTGACGCAATCTTGCCCGCGAAAGCGGGCAATCCAGCTCGCTCGAATATGCATTTGCGGACTGCCCACGACACGGCGTACTGGATCGTCCGCTTCCGCCTTCGCGCGTTGCGCTTCGGCACGACTTGAACCGCGCCGCTCGCGAAGCGAGCGTAGGCGGGTGCGCGGACGATGACGGCGCGTCATGGAGGAATGTCATGCAGATCACCTGGTACGGCCATTCGGCCTTTCGCCTCGACTTCGGCAAGTCCGCGGTGCTGATCGATCCGTTCTTCACCAACAATCCGGCCTTCGTCTCCGACAAGGCGGCGGCGATCGAGGGCGTGACCCACATCGTGCTCACCCATGGCCACTTCGACCATGTCGGCGACACCCTCGACATCGCCACGGCGACCGGCGCGCCGGTCATCACCAACTACGATCTGTGCATGTGGCTTGCCGGCAAGGGCCTGCAGAAATTCGATTACATGAACACCGGCGGCACCACCGACCAAGGCGGTTTCACGGTGACCCTGGTGCGCGCCGACCATTCCTCCGGCGACATCGAGGACGGCATGCCGATCTATCTCGGCAATCCGTGCGGCGTCATCATCAAGGCGCCGGGCGAGCCGACCGTCTACCACATGGGCGACACCGACATCTTCTCCGACATGGCGCTGATCGCCGAGATCCATGCGCCGAAGATCGCCATGGTGCCGATCGGTGACCGCTTCACCATGAGCCCGGCGACGGCCGCGCTCGCGGTCAAGCGCTTCCTCAAGCTCGACGCCGTCATCCCGTGTCACTACGGCACGTTCCCGATCATCGAGCCCACCGCCGACAAGTTCGTCGCCGCGATGCAGGGCCATGCCACAAAAGTGATCGTGCCCGAGAAGGGAAAGCCCGTGACGGTGTGAACCGTTTGTTAGGGACGGCCCCCCTATCTGGGCGTCCGTCGAGCACACAGGTCCCCCGTGTCCGAACTGACATTGACACCGCCCACGGCCGCCAAGGCGGCGGCGACGGACCCTGCGCCCTGGCGCTTCTGGAGCACGCTCGCGTGGGGCGTGGCCGAGCTGGTCGCGTACAACCTGATCCAATTCGTCGTGCTGCTGGGCCTGCTGATGTGGTGGCGTCTCCATCCCACGGTGCCGGCGGTCGACCTCAAGACGCTCGGGTCGAATGCCGTCGTGGTGTCGATCCTGACGCTCGCGTCGGTGCCGACGGCGCTGCTCGTCATCGTGCTCGCCGTCAAGCTCGCGCGGTCGCGACTCGTCGACTACCTGGCGCTCAAGCGGGTCGACGGCGAGACCCTGGTGTTCGCGCTCGCCTGCACGATCGCGTATGGGGCGGCGGTCGAAATCCTCACTTGGCTGTCGGGTCGCCCGCTGGTCGCGCCGTTCACCGCGGATCTCTACCGCACGACGCGCGAGACCGGATCATGGGCGCTGATGCTCGCCGCCGTCGTGATCGCGGCCCCGGTCGGCGAGGAGCTGCTGTTTCGCGGATTCCTCATGCGCGGCTGGTCCGCCTCGCGGCTCGGCGCGCGAGGCGCGGTGGTGCTGAGCGCCACGATCTGGGCCGTCCTGCACGTCCAGTACGACTGGCCGATGATCGCCGAGATTTTCGGCCTCGGCCTGCTGTTCGGCTATCTGCGCTTGCGCAGCGGCTCGACCTTGACGACCATCGTGACGCACGCCGTCTACAGCGCGATCGCGATCGTGCAGGCTGCGGTCCTGGTCGTTTAGCGCCGCCGCGCCGCGCGCGGGCGCCCGAAAGGATTCCGATGGCGAAGCGAGCCCGCACGTCTTCCCGGCGCAAGCGGATCGCCGTCGGAAAACCGCCGCGCAAGAAGCCGGCCGTTGCCCAGCGCGCGCCCGCGACCATCGCGGATCTGGTGCGCCATGCCGTGCGGCGCTTGCGCGCCGCCAAGCTCGTGTTCGCGCACGGCACCACCGATCCGGCCGCCGAAGCGGCCTTCCTGGTCGGCGAGGCGCTCGGGCTGCCGCCGGAGCGGTTCAACGCCAGTTCGCGCGCGCGGGTCGGCGCCGCGCGGCGCGACAAGGCGTGCGAACTGATCGCCGAGCGGATCCGCACCCGCAAGCCGGCTGCCTACCTGGTGCGCAAGGCCTATATCCAGGGCGTGCCGTTCTACGTCGACGAGCGCGTGATCGTGCCGCGCTCCTATCTGGGCGAGCTCCTGGCCGGCGATCTCTTTGCGGACGATGGTTTTGCGCTGATCGCGCCCGGCAAGGTGCGGCGCGTGCTCGATCTGTGCACCGGCTCGGGCTGCCTCGCCATTCTGGCGGCGATGCGGTTTCCCGCCGCGGCGGTCGATGCGGTCGAGCTGTCGGAGGACGCGCTCGCGGTCGCGCGGATCAATGTGGCGCAGCACGGCCTCGAGACGCGCGTGCGGCTCTGGCGCGGCGATCTCTATGCGCCGCTCGGCGCCGCCCGTTACGACCTCATCCTCGCCAACCCTCCCTATGTGGACGCGTCCGGCATGGCGGGGCTGCCGCCCGAATGCCTGCACGAGCCGCGCCTCGCCCTCGACGGCGGCGCCGACGGGCTCGCGATCGTGCGGCGGATCATCGCCGAGGCGCCGCAACACTTGACCGAGGCGGGCGGCCTTTTGTGCGAGGTCGGGCGCGGCCGCGCCGCGATCGAGCAGGCGTTTGCGCGCACGCGCTTCCTGTGGCTCGACACCGAGGAGAGCACCGGCGAGGTGTTTTGGATCGACGCGAAGGGGCTGTCGTAGGATGGGTTTCGCTGCGCTCAGCCGATCCTACGCAATCGCAGGCGCTACTCGCTCAGCTCCTTCTCGATCGCGGCGATCACGCGCGGATCGGTCGGCTCGACCGCGGACGGAAAGCTCGCCGCGATGTGGCCGTCGCGGCCGATCAGGTATTTGTGGAAATTCCAGCGCGGCAGGTCGAGCGGGCGCTCGCTCGCCGCCCATTTGTAGAACGGATCGGCGCCCGCTCCCTTCACGACCGCCTTTTCGGCGATCGGGAACGTGACCCCATAGGCGTGGTTGGCGGTCGCCTTGATGTCGGCGACGCCGCCGGGCTCCTGCCCGCCAAAGTCGTTCGACGGCACCGCGACGATTGCGAGCCCGCGCGCGCGATAGCGCGTCCAAAGCTCCTGCAGCCCGGCATATTGGGGCGTGTAGCCGCACTGCGAGGCGGTGTTGACGACGAGGATCGGCTTGCCCGCAAAGGCGGCCAGCGGGATGTCGGTGCCGTCGAGCCCCGCAAACGTGAATGCGAATGCGGTCATGCGGCTCACTCCGGGGGTTTGCGCGGCCGCCGGGGCGGCGATGAGGCAGGCCAAGAGGGCGAGCGCGTGCCGGCGATGGAGCCTCATGGGCGCCTCCTGTTCGCAACCCTGTCTTCGCAACCGTGCCTTCGCAACATGCCTTCGCGACCATGTCATGGCGTGCGGGCATTAACCTCAATCTCAGGCATTAACTACGGATCGCATCGCTGCCCGGTTTCGCCCCAAATTCGTGCCATTGAGGTTGCTCGCTGCGGTGCGAAACCTATGTCTACACCCGCCGTAGCTCGTGCTCCAGGTCGATTCCGTCCATGAACCTTTTCGGCCGAGACAAGACTTAAACGAGGGGCGACAGCCGCAAGGCCGGCCGCGCGCGGCGCCGCCGGCCGCCCCGGTGGATGCCACGTAACTGCCGGAACTTTGCCGTGATTCTCGGGTTGGGGTCTTGGCGGGCCGTTAGGGGCAAGGGGCGAGTGACAACCAGTTGGGAGTGCCCATGTCCGGGTATGACTATGCCTACAGCGTGACCCCGGCACGTCCGACCGGCTGGCGCTCCATCATGGCAGGGTTCGTGACCATCGTGACGGTTGTCGCGGTGTCCGGCATCAGCGGCGCCGTGGTGACCTTGGAGCTGATCGCGCCAAACTCGCCGCGCGGCGACGCCGCGCCTGACGTTGCGGCAAGGACGAGCGAAACGACCGGCATCTCCGATCATACGGCGAGCATCGCGACGCCGAGCGCGCCGATGGCCGTGCAGCCGGCCGTGCAGGATGGCAAGCACGATGGCAAGCGCGAGGGTCTGACCGTCCGTGCAACGCTGGCGCCGGCTTACGCGCAAGCGTCGCCAGCCATTGCGGCGGCCGCGCAGGCGGTCGCGCCGGCTGCGGCCGGCAAGTCCGCGCGTGGCGTTCCGGACACCGACCTCACCTTCGCCAAGGGCTATGCGCAGCGGCACGCCGCCCAAGAGGCGGCATCGACCCCAGCGCATGCGGCCGACGGCAAGGTTGCGGCCGTCAGCCAGCTCGGCCGCGCCGCGGTGGCGCATAAGGCCGCGTATGCGCGATATGCCGGGTCGCCGGACGCGCGCCGCATCGCCGTGCGCGGCGAGGCGACGGGCTATTACAATCCGTATGATTTCCGCCGTCACGAGGCACTGGCCTATGGCGATGAGCGTCCGCCGCGCCGTGCCGAGCCGCAAGGGTTCTTCGGCGGCCTGTTTCGCAACAACTGATCACTGATCGCTGATCGCGCGCGTCCCGCGGCTGCGGCCGCGTGCATCGCATCAGCAGAGGGCGCCGCGCGCGGCCGCCCTCCGCCGCGTCGTCAGACGTCAGCT
>Ga0335081_10022421_pt1 | contig 10218 bp, 11 predicted proteins | sample Lox_Sample_35_FD_206713 | JGI IMG/M metagenome (GOLD analysis project Ga0335081, IMG submission 206713) | Soil microbial communities from Loxahatchee National Wildlife Refuge, Florida, United States - Lox_Sample_3.5 | ecosystem: Environmental > Terrestrial > Soil > Wetlands | place: USA... | reverse complement strand
TGCCGCGGCGCCGAAGGATCGGTCCGGCAGGCCAGCCAGACGTAGTCGGCGTACTGGATCAGGCTGGTCCACATCTTCTGCCCGTCGATCACGTATTCGTCCCCGTCCCGGACCGCCAGCGTCCGCAAAGACGCCAGGTCGGTGCCGGCCTCGGGCTCGGAGTACCCGATGGAGAAGTGGATCTCGCCCGCGGCGATCCGCGGCAGGAAGAACGCCTTCTGCTCCGGCGCCCCGAACCTCATGATGGTCGGACCCACCGTGTTGATGGTCAGGAACGGCACCGGCACCCGCGCGATCGCCGCCTCGTCGGTGAAGATGAGCTGGTCGAGCATGGTCCCGCCGCGCCCGCCGTGCTCCGCCGGCCAGCCCATCGCGAGCCAGCCGTCCTGCCCCAGCCGCCGGACCACGGAGCGGTACGCCTGCCCGCTCCCGTAGTCGTCCTCGCCCGCACTCAAAGCTTCACGTACCTCGGCCGTCATCAGCCCGGAGAAGTACGCGCGCAGCTCGCGCCGCAGTTCTTCCTGCTCCGGGGTATAGGCGATGTACATCAGGCTCCCCTAAAATAGAACGTGTTCTAGAAGCTTACACCGGGGAATAACGCTCACCATGCCCGAGGCCTTCGGCCGCTACGGCCTGGTCACCATGTGCGAGGGCGGCGGCCAGGCGAATGTCACGATCGTCGAGCGGCTGTGATACACCGGTAGCGTGAAGGCGTTCTGGCGGGCCCGGAAGGCCGACCCGGGCGAGCAGGACCCGGAGGCGGCGCTCAGCCTCGGCACCAGGCTGGCCGGGGAAGGCGACATCGAGGGCGCCCGCGAGGCCTACCGGCAGGCGGCCAACTCCGGTCACCCCGAGTACGCGCCCGTCGCGGCGCGGAATCTCGGGCACCTGAACGCGCGGCTGCACCGGCAGCGGCAGGCGTACGAGGCCTACCAGGCCGCCATCGATTCCCGTCACCCCGACGTGGCCCCGCGGGCGATGGTCGACCTCGGGAACCTGATCAGCACCTCCCTGTACCCGGAGAACGCGCGGCCCCTCTACCAGAGGGCCATAGATTCCGGGCACCCGGAAGCCGCGCCGGAGGCCGCCAGGCGCCTGGCCCGTTTGCCAGGCCCCCCAGGAGGGACCGTTCGGCCCGCACGATCTTAAATCCCGAACGGACCGGGGTCTCACGCCTTCCGCGTCTCGTCGAGCCGGTCCAGGCAGCGCCCGGCCTCGGCCATGATCGTCTCGATCAGTTCGGCGCACGACGGCAGGTCGCCGATCAGCCCGGTCACCTGCCCGGACGACATCAGCCCCAGGTCGGTCCGGCCGTCCACCATGGCCGCGCGGAGCAGCACCGGGGTGTTCGCGGCCATCAGCACCTGGCTCCAGGTCAGGCCGCCCTCCCGCCGCATGGCCTGCCCTTGCCGCAGCATCTCCCGCCAGCCCGTTCCGCTCACCCCGCGGAACGCCGCCGCGTTCCGCGCCGACCGCACCAGGCCCGCCACCGCCCCGCCCCGGATGAGATGGTCGATCATCGTCGTCCGTAGTACCCGATGCGGCACCCCGTCCACCCGGCGGGTCACCACTGTGCCGTCAAGCCCGGCCGCCAGATAGAGCTGCTTGACCGGATCGGCCACCGGGCTGTCGCTGGTGAGCAGGAACCGGGTGCCCATGGCGATACCCGCCGCGCCCCAGGCCAGCGCCGCGACCAGGCCGCGGCCGTCGAAGAACCCGCCTGCCGCGATCACCGGGATGTCCACCGCGGCCGCGACCTGGGGGATCAGCAGGCTGGTCGGCACCGCACCGACGTGCCCGCCGCCCTCGCCGCCGGTGGCGATGACCGCGTCCACGCCCCAGGCGGCGACCTTCTCCGCGTGCCGGCGCGCGCCGACCGAGGCGATCGTGACCACTCCGGCGTCCTTCAGCTGCGCGATCAGCTCGGGCCTGGGGGCCTGCGCGAACGAGGCGACGGGGACGCGCCGGGCGATGATTGTCCTGACCCGTTCGGCCGCGTCGGCCGCGTCGGCGCGCAGGTTGACCCCGAACGGCGCCGCGGTCCGCCCCGCCGTCTCCTCGATCGCCTGGTCCAGCTCGGCCAGGCTCATGGTGGCCGACGCGATCAGGCCGAGCCCTCCGGCGTCGGACGCGGCCGCGGCCAGCCGCGGCCCGGACACGTAGCCCATCGCGGCCTGCACGATCGGGTGGCGGATGCCGAGCCGTTCGGTCAGCGCGGTGCGGACCACGCCTCTTTCGCTCGCCTCCGGCTCGCTCACCCGAGTTCCCGTTCGCGGGCCCCGGCCGGGTCGAGCCGGGTCCGGATCAGCTCGAGCTCGGCGTCCGTCGGCGCCCTGGTCACCGGCACCCGGCCCGGGACGGCGAGCGGGAAGCCGGTGGCGGCCACTACGTCGGCGACCTCCACGCCCGGATGGACCGAACGCAGCCGCATCACGTGATCCGGAGTCTCGAAATCGAGCACGGCCAGGTTGGTCACTACCCGGCGCAGCTCCTTGGCCCCCCGGTCGTAGCCCACCCCGCAGACCATGTCCACGCGGCTGACGAACACCCGCGGCGAGTGCTTGCCGATCCAGTAGCTGACCGGGTGGTTCACCGTGTTGCCCGGCGCGCCGCGCACGCCGAGCAACTGCGCCTTCGGGCGCTTCCAGTCGCCGATGGCCGAGATGTTCTGGTTCCCGAACCGGTCGATCTGCGCCGCGCCCATCATCATGTGCCGTTTGCCCGCCGCGAGCAGGGTGAACACCTTCACGTACGGCAGCCAGCCCTCGACGTGGTCGTCTCGGTCGAGCAGGTACGCCTCGCCGTCGGTCAGCAGCAGGTCCGGTTCGAACGTGAGCCGGGCCAGCCGGGCGGCCAGGGCCGGGATGAGCCCCACCGGGCTGGCCAGGATCGCCCCGTCGCCGCGCCACGCCTCGGCGCAGGCCACCACGCAGGTCTCCGCCCTGCTAGCCCGGGGGGACACTCTGTCCCCTGGGGACACCCCAGACCCCGATGGCCCCAAACCTCCCCGCTTTTCTTCCCGGGGGGACCCATCCCCCCGGACCCCCTTTGGGAGGGACCCATCCCCCCAGACCCCCCTTGCGCTCACTGAATTGCCTTCTGGTAGCTCGCCTCGTCGCCGGCCAGATACCTCGCCGCGAAGAGCGGCCATTCGTCCGGGTCGGCGGCGGCCGCCGCGTAGCGTTTCTGGAACGCCTCGTCCCGGCCGTAGTCCGGGACGCAGCTGGTGAAGTGGGCACCGTTCGGCGTCTGGCTGACCCCGTGCACCATGGCCCGGTTGAGCAGCAGGGTCGGCGGCGGTCCTTCGAGCCGGGGCACGATCCGCTCGCAGGACACGTAGGCGCGCCCGGCGGCCAGGCAGAACAGGTCGTCGAAGTACGGGTCGGGGCCGAGGTACTGGCCGTTGCCCGCGGCGTCGGCCCGGTTCACGTGCACCAGCGCCGCGTCGAGCCGCAACGCCGGCATGGCCACCAGCTCCTCCCCGTCCCCGTACGGCGACCGGATCGTGCGCAGCTCCGGGTTGACCTCAAGCACGCCCGAGCCCAGGCCGGCCCGGATGGGCAGGAACGGCAGCCGGTGCGCGGCGGCCAGCAGCCCCCAGTGCAGCATGCCCTCGTCCAGTTCGGTCAGCTCGATCGTCCCGTCCTGCCTGGCCCGCCGGAAGTGCGGCTCCAGGGCAATCGAGTCCAGCGACGCGAACCCGGTCACGACGCGCTTGGCCTGCCCGGACGCGACCAGCAGCCCCACGTCGGGGCCGGCGTAGGACACCACGGTGAGGTTGCGCAGCGGCGAGCGCAGGATGGCCCGGATCAGCGCCATAGGCTTGCGCCGCGACCCCCAGCCGCCGATCCCGATCGTCATCCCGTCGCGCAGCTCCGCGACGATCTCCTCCGGCGTCACGTGTTCTTCCCGTCCACGAAGGCCTGGCGGGCCTGGTCCCCGGCGCCGCCCAGGGTCAGCTCGAAGGTGAACCCCTGCTCGTACCGGTAGGAGCGCTTGACGTCCATCGGGTCGATGCCGTTAAGCGACTGCTTGGCCAGCCGGATGACCTGCGGGTCCTTGGCCGCGATCTCCTCAGCCAGCCGCCGCGCGGCGGCGCGAAGCCCGGCGCGCGGCACCACCTCGAGCACGGTGCCGAAGGCGAGCAGCTGCCGCGCCGTGACGGTCCGGCAGGTGTAGACCATGGCGCGCATCAGCGGCTGCGGCACCAGCCGGGCCAGGTGCGTGGCCGCGCCCAGCGCCCCCCGGTCCACCTCCGGCAGGCCGAACGTCGCGTCCTCCGCCGCGATCACGATGTCCGCGTTGCCGGCCAGCCCGACGCCGCCGCCCAGGCAGAAGCCGTGCACCGCGGCGATCACCGGCACCGGGCAGTCGTAGACCGCGGCGAACGCGGCGAAGCAGCCGCTGTTCGCGCCGACGAGCGCCTCGTGCCCTCCCTGCTGGCCCTGGGACCGCTGGATCTCCTTGATGTCCACCCCGGCGCAGAAGCCGCGCCCCTCGGCGGCGAGGATCACCGCCCGGGCCCCGGCGCCCGCCGCGGTAACCGCGTCCGCCAGTTCGTGCCAGCCCCGCACCGGCAGCGCGTTGACCGGCGGGAAGTCGATCACCACCTCGGCGACCCCGTCCGCCGACCGCACCTCGACGCTCATCGCCCGCCTTGACCTAGCGTTTGCTTGGGCGCGAGCCTAACATGGCGCCATGCCACCCGTCGATCAGCCCTTTCCCGGCCTGTCCGGCTGCCGGGTCATCGTGACCGGCGGCACCAGGGGCATCGGCGCCGGCATCGCGCGCGGCTTCCTGCGGGCCGGCGCGCAGGTGCTGGTCTGCGGCCGCGGCGAGCCGCCCGCCCGGCCCGCCGTCCCGGCCACCGCAGGCGACCGCACCGCCGCGTTCACCCGCGCGGACGTCCGCGATCCCGAGCAGGCGCGGGGGCTGATCGCGGCCGCGACGGAGATGTTCGGCGGCGTCGACGTGGTGGTCAGCAACGCGGGCGGCTCCCCGGCCGCCGCGGCCGCTACCGCGTCGCCGCGGTTCCACGCCACGATCATCGAACTGAACCTGATCGCCCCGCTGCACGTCGCCCAGGCCGCCAACGAGATGATGCAGGCCCAGCCCGCGGGCGGGTCGATCATCATGATCGGCAGCGTGAGCGGGATCCGGCCGTCGCCCGGCACCGCGGCCTACGGCGCCGCCAAGGCCGGCCTGCAGCACCTGGTCACCAGCCTGGCCATCGAATGGGGGCCCCGGGTCCGGGTGAACACCGTGGTGCCGGGATTCGTGGCGACCGGCGACAGCGCCGGCCACTACGGCGACGCGGACAGCGTGGCAGCCATCGCCGCGACCGTGCCGTTGCGCCGGATGGCGACCCCGGACGACGTGGCCGACGCGTGCCTGTTCCTGGCCTCGCCCCGGGCCGCCTATGTCAGCGGCGCGTCCCTGACCCTGCACGGCGGCGGCGAGCCCCCGGCCTTTCTATCGCTGGCGCCCCGCCCGCCCTCCTGAAGCCCGCCCTGCTGAAGCCCTCCCTCCTGAGCCCACCGCCACGGTGTGGACTCAGGACGTGAAACGGGCCATGCGGCTGACCAAGGCCATCAAGGCCGGAACCGTCGGCGTCAACGGCTACCAGCTCGAGCCGAACTCCCCGTTCGGCGGCTACCGCCAGTCCGGCCTGGGCCGCGAGGGCGGCCGCGCCGCCGTCGAGTCCTACACCGAGCTCAAGACCGTCCTGCTCCCGTTCACCGACGACATGGTTTGACTACTCCCCGCGCTGAGGAACGAGGATTCCGGCCCTCACGGGCCCGGGTTCCTGTTTCACCGCCGAGCGCACCCGGGAGGGCCCGGAATGTCTTACCTCAGCTCCGCAGGCATCACCCGGGGAACCCCGGGCTACGGCACGACCTGCCGCAAGGATGTTCTTCGCGGCGTTGATGTCCCGGTCGTGCCGGGTGCCGCAGGCAGGGCACGTCCCGTGTCGGGTGGACAGGCTCAGCTCCGTGAGCCGGTGCCCGCACGCCGAGCAGGTCCTAGAGGAGGGGTACCAGCGGTCGATCACGACAAGCTCGCGGCCGTACCGCTGGCACTTGTACACCAGTTGGCGGCGGAACTCGCCCCACCAGTGACGGCGAAATCCTTTACGCCGAGGTCGACGCCGACCGCGCGGCCGGTCTGCTGCAGGGGTGCGGGTGGATCGGCGTCGAGGGTGAAGGTCGCAGTGCCTGCTGCAGCGGCACGGACGACACCTCGGTCAGGAACGCCAGCTCCGGGTCCTTCTTCAGCGCGGTCAGCGCCCGGTCGGACTCCGCATACGACGTGCCCTTCCGCTCCAGGTGCCAGCGGGTGCGGCGGGCGGCCAGGGTGCGGTTCCACACCACCCGGACGCAGCCGAACGTGCGCGCCAGCACCTGCTGCTGCGTCTGGCCGGGGTAGGCCCGGCACCGATATGCCGTCCTCACCCCTACAGGATCGCACGTCTGATCGAAAAACTTCGGTAGCCGCGCCGTACGGGCTGCCGTCTTCCCGACCCCGCTGCGCGGGGCACCGGACTCCTTCCCCCGGCCTGGAGGCCGGGAATCCTCCGGAGGTCTTGGTGACCGCCCTAGGTCGCCCGCGGGAACCCGATGGTCTCGGTGGCCAGCTCGATGGTGTCCTCGCACAGGAAGCCCGCCGAGGGCGCCGCGTCACCGAACGCCGGGCCCAGCGCCGCGTGTACGGCATCCAGCGTCCACATCCCGTCGGCCGTGCCCGAGGCGCGGAACACCGAACGGATCCTGGGCGGCTCCATCACCGCGGCCACCCCGCCGTGCACCACGAACACCTCGCCGTTGATGGTCTCGGCCGCCGGGCTGGCCAGGTACACCACCAGCGGCGCCACGTGCTCCGGCGCCAGTGGGTCGACTCCACCGGAAGGTGCCGGCCCCATCAGCTCGGCCGTCATGGCGGTCCGGGCCCGGGGGCAGATGGCGTTGGCCCGCACCCCGTACCGCGAGCACGACCGCGCGGTCGCCAGGGTGAGGGCGGCGATGCCGGCCTTGGCCGCGGCGTAGTTGGGCTGGCCGGGCGAGCCGAGCAGGAATGCCTCCGACGAGGTGTTCACGATTCGCGCGTACACCGGGCCGCCCGTCACCTTCCGCTGCTCCCGCCAGTAGGCGGAAGCCAGCCGCGTGGTCACGAAGTGCCCGCGCAGGTGCACCCGGATGACCAGGTCCCACTCCCCGGGCGACATCGTGAAGATCATCCGGTCGCGCAGCACCCCGGCGTTGTTGACCACGATGTCCAGCTGCCCGTAGGTCTGCAGCGCCGTGGCCAGCAGCTTCTCGCCGGTCGACCAGTCCGCCACGTCCCCGGCGACCACCGCCGCCTGGCCGCCCGCCGCGCTGATCTCGGCCGCCACCGCCTCGATCGCGTCGCCCGGCAGGTCGTTGACCACCAGCCGCGCCCCGGCCCGGGCCAGCGCCAGTGCCTCCGCCCGGCCGAGCCCCTGGCCCGCCCCGGTCACGACGGCCACCCGGCCGGCCATCGCCAGTGCCCCGTCCATTCCGCTCAATCTCCCGTCATTGATGCCGAACGAGCTGGGTATCCCGCCGCCCTCACGGTCAGTAGCCAGGACCGGACAGCAGGCCGCCGTCGGCGACGAACTCGCTGCCGGTCGAGTACGACGACTCGTCGCTGGCCAGGTAGGCCACCAGCCGGGATATCTCGACTGGCTCGGCGAACCGGCCCAGCGGCATGGCCTTGATGAAGGCCTCGGCCTCGGCGGGCCCGCGGGCGTCCGCCGAGTCCGCGACCATATGGGTGAGCACCCCGCCCGGGTGCACCGAGTTGACCCGGATGCCGAACCGGGCCAGTTCCCGCGCGGCCACCTTGGTCATGCCGCGGATGGCGAACTTGCTCGCGGTGTAGGCGGAGAGCCCTTCGGCCCCGGCGAACCCCTCGATGGAGGAGATGTTCACGATCGAGCCGCCGCCGGCTGTGGTCATGGGGCCGGTCACCGCCTTCATGCCGAGCCAGCAGCCCACCGCGTTCACCTCGAGGACGCGCCGGAAGTCGGCCAGGGGCATGTCGGCGATCCGGGCGAACGTCAGCACGCCGGCGTTGTTCACCAGCACGTCAAGACGGCCGAACGTCTCCACCGCCAGCGCCACCGCGGCCGCCCAGTCGTCCTCGCGGGTGACGTCGTGGTGGGTGTACCGGCAGGACTGCCCGCCGAGCTTGGCGGCCACGTAGTCGCCCCGGTCGTCGAGCACGTCGCCGAAGACCACCCGGGCGCCCTCGGCCACGAAGTGCCGCACGTGGGACTTGCCCATGCCGCGGGCACCCCCGGTGATCAGCGCCACCTTGCCGTCGAGCCGCCCCATCAAGCCTCCCTGCCCTGGCACCCGACGCGCCGGAAACGCGCCGCGCCCTAACGAAAGCCGACGCGCCGGAAACGCGCCGCGCCCTAACGAAAGCCGACGCGCCGGAAACGCGCCGGCGCCCTAACGAAAGCCGACGCACCGGAAACGCGCCGCGCCCCAGCCCGCTGCACCAAACGCTTGCTTGGTACGAGCCTAACGCTACTCGACCCAAACTAGAACGTGTTACTGTTTTCGCCGGAGGCCAGGACACCAACACCCCCGCCATGATGATCGGCGAGCACTCTGCGAGCTTGATTGGGCCGTCCTCATGACCCCCGCTCCACCCTGATTCCTAACCCCGCCCCACCCCGATTTCATGATCATGGGGAGTTAGGGGTGTTATGCGGCACTAAGTCCCCATGATCATGAAGGCCACCCCGGAAGTTAGGCCGTGATGCCGTCGAACAGGAGGCGGAGGAGGCCCTCGGCCACCTGGTCGACGGAGTAGCCCTCGGCGAGGCGCCACTGCGACGGGATCCACAGCACGTCGCGGAGCAGCCGGTAGGTGAGCCGGGCGTCCAGGTCCGCGCGGAAGATGCCCTCGTCCTTGCCGCGCTCGAGCTGGGTGACCCAGGTCCGCTCGATCTCGCCCACGGCCTTGCGCACGTACCCGAACCGGGGCTGGCTGCTGAAGTAGCTCCAGTCGTTCTGCAGCATGGCCAGCGCCGGACGGTGCCGGGCCAGCGTCCGGCTGGTCGACCGGACGATCTGCTCGAGCACGTCCCGCGGCGACCCGCCGGAGGCCACCGCGGCCCGGTAGTCGGCCAGCACGTCGTTGATGAAGCCCGACAGGATCTCGTCGCCGATCGACTCCTTGGAGTCGAAGTGGTGGTACAGGCTGCCGGACAGGATGCCCGCGGCGTCGGCGATCTCCCGCACGGTGGTCGCGCGGTAGCCCTTCTGCGCGAACAGCTCACCCGCGAGCTGCACCACATCGGCCCGCCGCCCGGACCGGGCCGTGCCACCCTCACGTGTCGCGCTCACGCTGTGATTATCGCAGCTCCGCCGCGAGGTCCCCGAAACGCGCGGCCACGTCCGCTTCGGTCAGCCCGAAGTCGGCCAGCGTGTACCGGTGCGCCGGGCCGCCCTCGCGGCGGGCGGCGAAGGCGCGCATGGCGTCCGCGGCGGTGCCGCCGAACGGCAGGCCGAAGTGCGCGTACACCGCCTCCACCGTGCCCACGGGGTCGGCCGCGAGGTCCTCGGCGGCGACGTCGAAGAACCGGGCCGGGTCGTGCCGGGCGCGCTCGGCACGGAACCGCTCGAGCCCGGACGCCCACAGCTCCAGCTGGTCCCGGCCGATGACCGCGCCGGTGAACGTGGCGGACCAGCCGGCCGACGCCTGCGCGGCCAGGCTGCACACCGACGCGATGGCCGTGCCGGGCGCGCGGTGCGCCTGGACGACCAGCGCGTCCGGGTAAACCGCCAGCAGCGCGTCGAGCGCGAACAGGTGGCTGGGGTTCTTCAGCACCCAGCGGCGGCCGTCCCCCAGCCCGATGAGCTGCAGGTTGCGCCGGTGCCGCCGGTACGCCCCGGTCCAGTCCTGCCCGCGCAGCCAGGCCGAGTACGTGGGCAGGTGGGCCAGGCATTCCCAGGAGACCGAGCGCATGGACTGCCGCAGCAGCTGCCAGCACTCCTCGACCTCGTCGGCCGCCGTGTAGTGCACGGCCATGAACTCGGGGTGCGCGGCGTGGTGCCGCTCGTGTCCGGCCTGGATGTACTGGAAGACCGGGTTGGCCGCCCAGGTCTCCCGCGGCGGCCGGGGCTGCGGCACCTCGGCCAGCCACATCTCCAGACCCTGATGCGCCGGGTCGGCGGCCAGCAGCCA
>Ga0335081_10022420_pt1 | contig 10218 bp, 10 predicted proteins | sample Lox_Sample_35_FD_206713 | JGI IMG/M metagenome (GOLD analysis project Ga0335081, IMG submission 206713) | Soil microbial communities from Loxahatchee National Wildlife Refuge, Florida, United States - Lox_Sample_3.5 | ecosystem: Environmental > Terrestrial > Soil > Wetlands | place: USA... | reverse complement strand
GCCTGTTCGACGAGGTCAAGCCGCAGATGCGTATCTACAAAGAGGAGATTTTCGGCCCGGTCCTCTCCGTGGTGCGCGCCAAGGATTACGAGGAGGCGGTACGACTGCCCTCCGAGCACGAATACGGCAACGGCGTCGCCATCTTCACCCGCGACGGCGATGCCGCGCGCGACTTCGTCAGCCGCGTCGAGGTCGGCATGGTCGGCGTGAATTTCGCCATCCCGGTGCCGCTCGCCTATTACACTTTCGGCGGCTGGAAGCGCTCGGGCTTCGGCGACCTCAACCAGCACGGCCCCGACGCGGTGCGCTTCTACACCAAGACCAAGACAGTGACCGCGCGCTGGCCTTCCGGCGTCAAGGAGGGCGCCGAGTTCGTCATCCCGACGATGAAGTGAGGGCTAGCTCACGCAGGTCCGGGCAGCGTCGGCGCCGCCATAGCGGCATTGGCAGCGCGGCGGGCGCTCCATGACTGAGACCGTGACCGAGGTGATGCGGTTCTTCTTCACCTCGATATCGCAGAGCAGGGTGAGCGAGCCGGCCCCTCCATCGGCCTGGAGCTTGAGGGTTCCGACATGCTCGCGCAGGATAGCGCTTCCCTTGCGGATCGGCGCAAGTTTCGCCGCATCGAGATAGAGCGCGGTCTGCGCAACCGCCGAGACCGGCACGGTCTTGATCTCGACGTAACCTGCATCAGCGCCCGGCCGGCAGGCGACGATGACCGCCCCGACGATCGCGGCGCTCGCCAACAGGCCGAGAACACGGCGCACCGTCACGCTCTCCCGGTTTCAAAACTTGCGAAAATTGTATCGCCCAGGCGTCAGGCTCCCGGCGGCTTGATGCCGCCGATCAGCTTGTTGAGCTGCGTCGACGCGTCGCGAATATCGCGGGTGAGGCTGCGGATCACCTCGAGCGCCTTTTCCGCCTGTCTGATCTCGATCAGCTCGCCGATGAAATCCTCGCTCTGCTGCAAGGTCTGCAACAGCGAAGCAAATTGCGCCCGCGCGTCGTCAAGCTCCTTGGTCGCGCTCTCGGTCTCGTCCTGAAGCTTGCGCCACCGGTCGGTCAGGAATTGCCGCTCTTCCGGCTTGAAGCGGGATTCCTGCGCCAGCGCCTTGAGCTTATCGCGGACGTGATTGAGCGCCTTGATGCCGAGTTGCGAGACCGGGCCATTGTCGGAGACGGCGCCGAGCAGGGTCGAGACCGTGTCGCGCAACTTGTCGATCTCGGCACGCGCCTTGTCGACGTCGGTGATGCTGTCGATCGCGCCGGTCGAGTCCTGGATCGATTTGTTGAGATCAGGGACGCTCTTCTGAAACGCCTCGAGTTGCTCGGAGAACTCCTCGACGGGTGAAGCGGCCCTGCCGGCGCCGGCGTCATCGGCGCGCGCCAAACCGCCCGACAGCGCAAGCCCGACGGCGAACAGGGCGGCGATTGCGATTCCAGCGCGCGTTCGGCTGGGGCCGACGATTAACAGTGTCGTCATGGCATAACCTCACTGGACACGGGCGCGAAATTGAGTTGATTCCGGTCAGAAATGTTGGCGCAAGTGGGGCGCTCGATGCGTGACGGCTGCGGTTCGGGGCTTCTTTTTCCACCGGTTTTTCGGCTTCGGCGGATGAACGGGCCGCCGGTCGGCGGGTTATGGGGCGCGCGCGGGGCAAGGGCCGGCGCAGCGGTCCTTGTGGTCGCGGGACTTGCCGGCTGTGCCGATAGTGAGCATCTCGCCGCGAGTAAGCCGGAACCGCAGCCGAGCGCCGCCGCAGCGCCCTCTCCTCCTCCGCCGCCGCCCCCTCCCCCGGTCAATCTGGCCGGCCGATGGAAGCTCGCGGCGGCCGCTGGCGGCGCATGCTTCATGACCTTCGGCGGACCGTCCGGTGGCGCCCAAGGCACGATTGCCCCCGAGGGCGGCTGTCCCGGGAATTTCTTCACCAGCCGTAAATGGACTTTCGAGCACGGCGCGCTGATCATCCGTGACCACAAGGGCGAGCCGCTGGCGCAGTTTGCGGTCGCCGGCGATCGCCTTGACGGTCAGGCGACGAATGGCACGCAGGTATCGCTGTCGCGATAGGAGGCGTTATGGCGGAATTTCAACTCCATTGCTTCGCGCAATCGGGCAACGCCTATCGCGCGGCGTTGATGCTCAATCTCATCGGCGCCGATTGGGAGCCGATCTTCGTCGACTTCTTCAAGAAGGGCGTGCAGCGCACGCCGGAGTACCGCGAAAACATCAACGAAATGGGCGAGGCGCCGGTGCTCGTTCACGGCTCGAGAAAACTCAGCCAATCGGGCGTCATCCTCACCTATCTCGCCGAGCGCTCGGGAAAATTCCTGCCGCGCGGCGAGGATGGGCGGCTCGAGGCGCTGCGCTGGATCATCTTCGACAATCAGAAAGTCGGCGGCAATCTCGGTCCCTACCGGTTCCTGCGCAACTTCGCCAAGCCGCCCGGCGATCCTGCGGTGCTCGAATTCCTCAAGGGCCGAATCAACGGCTCGCTCGCGATCCTCGACAAACGCTTGTCGCGCAGCCTGTATTTTCTGGGCGCAGAGCCGACCATCGCCGACATCTCGCTCACCAGCTACCTCTATTATCCGCCCGAGGAGTACGGCTTCGATCTTACCGCGCAATACAAGAACATTGCGGCGTGGCTTAACCGCATCAAGGCGCTGCCCGGCTGGGGCCATCCGTACGACCTGATGCCTGGGCACCCGCTGCCGGCCTAGCCGGGGGCGGCAATTACCCTACAGCGGGATGTCGAGCTCCTTGAGCGGCGATGCCGCGGCTGGAGCGGGCATCGCTGCCGCAGCCGGCGGCGCGGCGGGGACATGCGCGGTCGCCGGCGTCATATCAACCTTCGCCTGCGGCGTGGGACCCGATGCCGCCGGTTGAGCGACGACTTTCTGTTCGGATTGCGGCGGCTGCGGCTCAGGCTCGTTGGCGTATTTCTGCAACAGCGCTCGTGCGTTGGCGATGAGCTTGCCGCCATCCGCCTTGTGCTCCTTCATCTGCCTTTGCCAGGCGTCGATGACCGGCTCGGTCACTTTGCGCCAATGCTCAACCGCGTCCGGCAGGAGGGTGTCGATCGGATCGCCACGTTGCACCACCAGATCGGCGACCGCGGCCGCTTCCTGATCCCACATCGCGCCGGCAATGCCGGCCGCTCGTTGTCCCGAATTGTCGTCGACGACCGTCTTTAGCTCGCGGGGCAGCCGCTCGTAGGACGCCTTATTCATCGCCAGCACGAAGGTCGTCGTCGAGAACGCGGCATCGGCGAAGTCGGTATGGGTCTTGAGCAGATCGTAAAGCCTCAGCGCTGGCGCCACGTGCCAGGGGTCGACCCCGCCATCGACGACGTGCCTCGCGATCGCCAATGGCAGCTGCGCGCTCGGCATCGGCACCGCGTGCGCGCCAAGCGCGCGCACGGCTTCGCCGGCGAAGCGGGTACGCACATGCAGCCGCAATCCACGCACTTCCTCCATAGTCCGGATCGGGCGATTCGTGTGCACGACGCCGCGGTCGGCGCAAGAGAAGCAGATCGGGCGCACGTCGTGGAATTCGTCCTTCAGGTTGGCCGCGGCGTAATCCTCGATCGCCTTGGAGCTGACCAGGGCGCGGCGCGCGGCGACGAATGGCAGCTCGAAAACTTCGATCTTGGGGAAGCGCCCTGGCGTCTCGCTCGGCGCCGCCCAGACGATGTCGGCAATCCCGTCGCGTGCCTGATCGAACAGCTGCGCCGGCTGGCCGCCAAGCTGCATCGACGGGAAGATATCGACGCGCAGCCGCCCGCCGGAATCCACCTCGATCTTGCGCGCCCACGGCGCCAGAAACTTGTCGTGCACGCACGATACCGCCGAGAAATCATGATGCAGCTTGAGGGTGACGCGCGAGGCTTCGGCTGCCGCCAGCCGCACGACCGCCGGCGCTGCCACCGTCGCCATTACCGAGGCCAGGAAGGTGCGGCGGGCAACTCCCATGTCGATCCCTTGTGGCCGTCGAAGACGGCGCGTGCGGCGGACGTGCGGCGGATTTGCGGGCGCTGAAACTCGGCCGGCAACGCGGCTCAATTGAGGCGCGAGGGACGATCTTCGCTCTCCGGCGGACGGACAACACCGGCGACCGGCGCTGGCGGCGGGGCGACAGCCGGCACCGGTTCGGCTCTGCCCTCGCGCGAACGCCGCTCATAGTCGCGATAGGACAGCCACCCGAACGGGAGGCTCACCAGGTAGGCGAGCGTTCCCGCCGTGAGCAGGATCCACGGATAGGCAATGAGTAGGGCAAAGAACAGGACCACCACGACGATGAGCGGCCCGACCATCTCGGGCGGCACCCGCGTGCCGATGCGCTTGCCAGAATAGACCGGCAGCCGCGACACCATGAGCGAGGCGATGGCGAGGGTGTAAAACAGTGTCAGCCAGGTGATAAAGGGCGAGCGCGGCAGGCCGAGGAACACGGCGTAGATCGGCAACAGCACGGTGATGGCGCCGGCAGGCGCCGGCATCCCGACAAAGAAATTGCTCGCCCAGACCGGCCGATCCGGCTCCTCGGCCATCACGTTGAAGCGGGCGAGCCGTAGGCCGGCGCAAATGGCAAACACCATGGCGGCAATCCAGCCGGCCGATTTCAGGTCGTGCAGGCCCCAAAAGTAGAGGATCAGCGCTGGGGCAACGCCGAAATTGACGAAGTCGGCCAGGCTATCGAGCTCCGCGCCGAAACGCGACGTGCCTTTGAGGAGCCGCGCCAGCCGGCCGTCAATGCCGTCGAGAATGGCCGCGAACACGATCGCCGCCAGCGCCAGAACGTAACGGTCCTCAAATGCCATGCGGATTGCGGTGAGCCCGGCGCAAAGCGCGAAGAGCGTGATGACGTTCGGCACCAAAGTGCGCACCGGGATGCGGCGGAACCGCCTTCGATTCGACGGCGATAGGCGCCGACCCAAAGGAGACTGACGCATGGACATGTGCAGAAATATAACCGTTGGCGGGCTCCGGTGCCATCGGGGGCACGCGGAGGCGCCAGGCATCGAAAGCAATCCGGGCCCGTTTCTGGTCGCTTCGCGCCGCCGGCGGGCAACACCGTTAACTTATTCGAAAGGTTCGCGCCTGCGGCGTCGCCTTGAGCTCGGCGAGAACGGTCTCGCCGGCAATCGCGGTTTGACCTTCGGCGACCAAAGCGCGCACGCCCTCGGGCAGATAGACATCGACGCGCGAACCGAAGCGGATCATGCCGATGCGTTGACCGGCCGCGATGGTGTCACCTTCGCGCACGAAAGGCACGATGCGGCGGGCGACGAGCCCGGCGATCTGGATGACCGCGATATGGGCGCTCGCGGTGGCGATGACGAGCGCGTTGCGCTCATTGTCCTCGCTCGCCTTGTCGAGATCGGCGCTGAGGAACTTTCCGGCGCGATAGACCATGCGCTCGAGGCGGCCGGCCACCGGGCTGCGATTGACGTGGCAATCGAACACGCTCATGAAGATGGAAATGCGCGGCAGCGGCCGCGCCCCGAGATCGAGCTCCGCCGGCGGCGTCGCGCTGGCGATCTGGCTGACGCGGCCGTCGGCCGGCGCGACGACGATGCCGTCGCGGACCGGCGTCACCCGCGGCGGATCGCGGAAGAAATAGGCGCACCACAGCGTCGCGACCGTGCCCAGCCAGCCGAGCGGCGTCCACAGCCAGAACAGGATGAGACTGGCGAGCGCGAAGCCGCCGATGAAGGGATAGCCTTGCGGATGGATCGGCGTGAGTTGGCCGCGGATCGAGTCGATGACGGACATACGGGCTTATAGCAGGCCCCGAGCGAGAATCGACCGGCGCTTTCGCCCCCAGGGCGCGACGAAGAGTGGGCCGGCGATCAGGCAACCATAGGCAATCTGCCCGGCCGCGATGGCAGCAAAGACGCCGTCGAGCCCGAGCCGGAGCTGCGCGACGGCAAACCACCCGCCGAGGGTCGCTATCAGCATGCGCACGACGCCCGCCACCACCGGCGCGGTCATGCGGCCGGCGCCCTGGCTCGCAAAGTTGAGGGTCAAGCCGAGTCCGAACAGGCAGTAGAACGGCGCCACATGCGTGATATAAGAGACGCTCGCGGCCACGACCTCTCCGTCGGCGACGAACAAGCGCGACCAGGTCTCCGGAAACAGCGCGACCATCCAGCCGAGTGTTCCGATCATGGCGAAGGCGATGAATCCGCCGGTCCACGCGACCCGCACCGCACGCGGCCACGCGCGCGCTCCTGCCGCCACGCCGACGAGCGTCGTCAGCGCGGAGCCGATGCCGAAGGCGAGCGGCGCCAGCATGAACTCCAGGCGCACGCCGACGCCATAGCCGGCGAGCGCCGCAACGCCGAAGCGGCCGACCAGCCCGGTCACCAGCACAGCGGTGAGGTTCGACATCAGCGTGGTCAAGGACCCCATCGCCCCGACCCGCAGGATCTGCGCGAACAGCCGCGCCTCAAGCGTGATGCCGGTCAGCCTGGGCGTAAATCCAAGCTTGCCGCGCCATAAGGCGACCGCCTGCAGAAGCGCGGCGACGGCGCTGGCGATCACCGACGCGATCGCCGCACCGGCCACGCCCAGTCCCGGCCACGCGCCGACGCCGAGCGTCAACACGCCCGATAGCGGCACGTAGAGCATCGAGGTCACGAGCCCGTAGCGCCCGGGGGTGATTGCATCGCCGCTGCCGCGCAAGACCGCGGACAAGAAGAAACAGACCCACACCGCCGCGGCGCCGCTGAACCACACATAGTTGAAGGTCAATGCGCGCTCCAGCGCGGCGTCGCTACCGCCGAGCAGGCGATAGAGCGCCGGCGCGATCGTCCAGGCGAGCGCCGTGAAGAGGAGAGCGAAGGCCAACGCCAGGACCAGGGCATGCAGGACGAGCGCGCGTGCATCGTCCAGTCGCCCGGCGCCGAGCGCGCGTGCCATGGCCGAGGCGACACCGCCGCCCATTCCGCCTGCCGCTATATTCGTCATCAGCGCCGTCAATGGAAAGACCAGCGCGAGCCCGGCTAATGCGTCGGCGCCGAGCCGGCCGATGAAATAGGTGTCGGCGATGGCGACGAAGATCTGCACCACCATCAAACCGGTAGTGGGCCCGGCAAGCCGTAGCAGGCTCGGCCCGATGGGCGCGGTCAAAAGCGGATGGGGCAGGACACGCTCCGGGGAAAGGCAGCGCAGAGGCGCAGGATTTGATGAGCGCTTCCCCTCGGTACGGCGGGAAGCGGAAAGCAGGCCACGAAGCCGGCGTTACGCCGCGCTAGCGACCATCTGAATCTGCGCCTGGCTCATTTGTGCGCATCCACGAAGCGCCGGCAATCTGACGAGCTTTAGTAGAAATAGCAAGATCGCAAGTGCAGAATCACTCGGCGGCATCAGCGGCGGGCAACAACTCTTTCTCGTCCGCTTCGGCGGCGGCTTCAGGCGGATTGCGATTGGGCGCGTCAGTTTCCTCGCCGACCTCGGCGAGGATTTCGCGCGCCATCTGCGCCTCGCGCTGGCGATTCCACATGCTGGCATAGAGGCCGCCCTGCGCCAGCAATTGTTGATGGGTCCCGCGTTCGACGATCACGCCCTGATCGAGCACCAGAATCTCGTCGGCGCCGACAATGGTCGAGAGCCGATGGGCGATAACCAGCGTGGTGCGGTTTTTTGCCACCCGATCGAGCGCATCCTGAATATCCCGCTCGGTGTGGCTGTCGAGCGCTGAGGTTGCCTCGTCGAGCAGGAGGATCGGCGGCGCCTTGAGGATGGTGCGGGCGATGGCGACGCGCTGCTTCTCGCCGCCGGAGAGCTTCAAGCCGCGCTCCCCGACCTCGGTCTCGTAGCCCTTGGGCGAAAGGCGAATGAAGCCGTCGATCTGCGCGAGCCGGGCTGCCTCCTCGACTTCGGCGTCGCTCGCGTCCCACCGGCCATAGCGGATGTTGTAGCGGATGGTATCGTTGAAGAGGACAGTATCCTGCGGCACCATTCCGATGGCGGCGCGCAGCGAATTCTGCGTCACGGCGCGCACGTCCTGGCCGTCGATGAGGATGCGGCCGCCGGTCACATCGTAGAAGCGGAAGATGAGCCGCGAGATGGTCGATTTGCCGGCGCCGGACGGTCCGACAATGGCGACGGTGCGGCCGGCGGCAACCTCGAAGCTCAGCCCCCTAAGGATCGGCCGCTCCGGCTCATAAGCGAACGACACGTCCTCGAAGCGGATCGTGCCGGCGCGCACCGTGAGCGCATGGGCACCGGGCCGGTCGAGAATTTCCGGCTTGCGCGAGAGGATCGCGAACATGGTCTCGATGTCGATCACCGCCTGCTTGATCTCGCGATAAACGAGGCCCATGAAATTCAGCGGCTGATAGAGCTGGATCATCATGGCGTTGATCATGACGAAATCGCCGACGGTATTGGTGCCGTTCTCGACGCCGACCGCGCAAAGAATCATCGCCGCGGCAAGCCCGATGCTGAACACTACCGCCTGGCCGGCATTGAGCACGGCGAGCGAGGTATAGGCGCGCACGCTCGCCTCCTCATAGCGCGCCATCGAGCGGTCGTAGCGCTTGCTCTCGCGCTCCTCGGCCGAGAAATATTTGACCGTCTCGTAATTGAGCAAAGAATCGATCGCCTTGGTGTTGGCGTCGTTGTCGCTCTCGTTCATTTTGCGGCGGATGCCGATTCGCCACTCGGTGGCGTAGAACGTGAAGCCGACATAGAGCGCGACCGTGAGCGTGATCACGATCACGTAGCGCCAGTCGAAGTGAAACAGCAGCACCCAGACGATCAGGCCGAGCTCGACGATCGTCGGCGCGAGCTGCAGCAGCAGCATGCGCACGATGGTCTCGATGGCGTTGCGGCCGCGCTCGAGGATGCGCGTGAGCCCGCCGGTCTTGCGCTCGAGGTGGAACCGCAGCGAGAGGAGGTGCATGTGCTCGAAGGTGAGCATCGCGAGCCTGCGCACCGCGTGCATCGCCACCTTGGCGAAGACGCCGTCGCGCCATTGCGTCAGCACTCCCATGAGGATGCGGGTACCGCCATAGGCGAGCGTCATCACCACCGGCGCGGCCATCGCCCAGGCGAGCCAATTGTCCGGCGCCAGCGGAGCGCTGCCATGCCCGGCAAGCGCGTCGGTCGCCCATTTGAAGGTGAACGGCACCGCGATGGTCGCGAACTTGGCGGCGAAGATGAGCGCCGTCGCGAACAGCACCCGGCCCTTGAGGTCGCGGCGATCCGCCGGCCAGATGTACGGCCAGAGGTGAACCAGCATCGAGATGAGCGCAGCGCGGTTGGCGACGATTTCCGGCCGCCCGCGCGGGGCGGATCGTTGGAATTCTCTCATCTGCGCGTTAAGCCCTCAACGAGCCGCATGGGCGCCGCCCCAATCTCAGTGACTGTTTTCCGTCATATAGAGACTTTGGCGGGCTCCTGCACCGCCGCCCGCCCAAAGAGCTTGCGGCGCGGCCGAATCGAGGCCACATGTAACCCTTCCGTGAGTAAGGACTCCATGAGCAAAATCAACGCGCTGTGCGTCTATTGCGGGTCGAGTATCGGGACCGATCCGGCCTTTGCCACGACCGCACGCGACTTCGGCAAAATCCTTGCCGCAAACGGGGTCCGGCTCGTTTACGGCGGCGGCTCGATCGGCCTGATGGGCGCGCTGGCCGGTTCTGTGATCGAGCACGGCGGCGAAGTGACCGGCGTCATCCCCGAATTCCTGACCGCGGCGGAGCGGCCGCGGCGGCTCGCGCAGGAATTGATCGTCACCCGCGACATGCACGAGCGCAAGCGCACGATGTTCGAGCGCGCCGACGCCTTCGTCGCGCTGCCCGGCGGCCTGGGTACGCTCGAGGAACTGGTCGAGCAGATGACCTGGGCGCAGCTCGGCCGCCACCAGAAGCCGATCATGGTCGCCAATATCAATGGCTTCTGGGATCCGTTGCTCGCGCTCGTCGCCCATATGCGCGCGCTCGGCCTGGTGCCGCCGCCCGCGCGGGGCGTCGATCTTCTGGTCGCCGAGCGCATCGAGGATATCCTGCCGAAGCTGCGCGAGGCAGCGCCGGCGGGGGCCAAGGCGGAAAAGAAGATCGCGGTTCCCGTCGACCGGCTGTGATAGTCATTCCGGGGCCGAGCGAAGCGAGGAGCCCGGAATCCATATCCGCGAAGTTTTGTCGCTCGCGCTCTGACGTAACGCCACTGAAGTCGTGGTTATGGATTCCGGGCTCGCGCCTTCGGCGCGCC
>Ga0335081_10022418_pt1 | contig 10218 bp, 12 predicted proteins | sample Lox_Sample_35_FD_206713 | JGI IMG/M metagenome (GOLD analysis project Ga0335081, IMG submission 206713) | Soil microbial communities from Loxahatchee National Wildlife Refuge, Florida, United States - Lox_Sample_3.5 | ecosystem: Environmental > Terrestrial > Soil > Wetlands | place: USA... | reverse complement strand
GATCCGCCGTGCCAGCAGTTTGACGACGTCGAGCGTCCCCTCGTCGGCCCAGTGGATGTCTTCGACGACGACCACGGTCGGGTGCTCGCGGCACAGCTCCGCGACGAGGACGCCAAGGAACTCGTGCGGCACGCGCCGATGCGGGCCAAAACCGCCGAGCTCGACGTCGGCGGCGTCGGCGATGTCGAGGAATGGCCCGAGCGCGCGCGGCGCGAACAGCCGCTCGCACGCGCCCCAGAGAACCCGGGCCGGAGCGCTCTCAGAGCAGAACTCGCGCAGGAGTGCGGTCTTGCCGGCGCCCGCCTCGCCTCCGAGCAGGATCATCCGTCCGCGTCCGGCCGCGGTCTCCTCGAGCGCCGCGCGGAGCGCTTCGAGCAGCTCCGAGCGTTCGAGCAGCTCGAGGCGGCGCTCGTCCGGTCCCGGTTGTCGGCTCTGCGTGCTCATCGCTCCCGCCCGCCGCTCCGCGGGCACGGCCCGAACCCCTTAGTTAGGTCCCGACTTAACGAATTATCTACACACCGCGAACGACGGTGTGTGCGGTTGATCCGGGAGGCGGCTACGCCGCAGCAGCCTCCGCCGGCTCGCCGGCGAACTCGGCGTAGAAGGCCTCAACGACCTTCGGATCAAACTGAGAGCCCGCGCCGCGCTTGAGCTGCGCGAGCGCGTCCGCCGGCTCGAGTGCCGCGTGGTGCGGGCGGTCCGACGTCATGTCGTGGAAGGCGCTGCAGACAAACACGATTCGAGACCCGAGCGGGATAGCGTTGCCCGCGAGCTCGTCGGGATAGCCCAGCCCGTCCCAACGCTGATGGCTGTGGCGCACGAGGCGCGCGACGGCTTCCATCCCGAGCGGACCGGCGAGGAGCCGCTCGCCCACCAGCGTGTGCAGGAGGATGAACTGCCACTCGGGCCCATTGATCTTGCCCGGATATCCGAGGACAGCCGCCGGCACAGCGACGTTGCCGACGTCGCACAGGTGCATCGCGCGCTCGATCGTCTCGATCTCGGCCTCGGGGAGCTCGAGTCTGCGCGCGATCCCGGTCGCGAGCGTGGCCACATCCCGGCGCGACCGAACCAGGCGCAGCGCCTCGATCGCGTCGCTCGGCGCCCGCCGGCCCGACGTGACGTGACGCTCTGATCCGTGCTGGCTGGCGCGGCGAGCGGCCAGCTCGAGGGCTGCGCCCGGCGACGTAGCCTCCGCCGGCACCGCAGCCTGGCCGACATCACAGTAGATCTGGAAGCCGTCTCCGTTCTCGCTCAGGGCGCTCGCTGCCGAGGCGCACAGGGCGCTCGTGAACCGCTCGGACCCGACGGCGAGCAGCGCAAAGCTTCCGCCTCGCATCCGGTAAGGACTTCCGTACGCTCCCACGGCATCCCGCAGCTTGCGGGCGAGCCACACCAGCAGCGCGTCGCCGCAGGCGTCGCCGTAAGCGTTGTTGTAGTCCCTGAAGCCGTATAGCGAGAACAGGTACAGCGTCTGGACGCGGTCGTCGCCGGCATCGAGCGCCTCCTGCAGGTCCGCGACCAGCTTCTCGTGGGTCGGCAGCCCGGTCACCGGGTCGACCTGGGACTCGGCCGCCGGCTCGCCGGCAACCGTCCGAGTCTCGGTGGAATTGCCGACGACGGTGAGCGTGGCGACGACGCCGAGAATCGCGCCGATCACCAGGCCCAGCAGCCAGGCGGCGCCGCCGACAACCGCTACCGCCCCGATCACCGCGACCTCGGCGATCGCCACAGCGACGATCGACGTTCTACGTGCCGGGGCGGGAGAGCTAGACATGGAACCCTATTCGGCCGTGCGCCAGGCCTTTGCGGCTCTCAGCCCTGGAGGACCGGACGAACCGCCTCGGCGATACGACGGCCGAGCTCGAGCACCTGCTCGTCGGACCAGTGAGCCAGGTTGACGCCGGCCTGCTGGAACTCGTGGCGGATGTTCACGGTGGCCTGCGCGGTGTCGACCGCACGGGCCAGCTTGGCCAGCGCGGAGTTCACCACCGGGGTGTCGGTGGCGGCCGTGCCGTTCAGCTCGGTCTCGAGGAGCCAAGCGCGCAGCGCCTGGGCTTCAATCAGGTCAAGGTCAAGGACGAGCCGGGGCTCGTTGTTGTTCCCGTCAACGCGGGAATCGTTCAGCTGATCGGTGGCGCTCATCTTTGCGGGTCCTCCAAGGCGGCGGTGATGGGGTAGCGCAGGCCGCGCCCGCGCGGAAGTTGATTGGCCCCTCTATCGGCCGCCGTCGCCGTGCACTTGAGCCGGGCAACGTCGGCGTCCAACTACAGGCCAGCGCGGGGTGGCATTACTCTGCAGCCGTGGCCTTCCGCGCGCTCACTCCGACCGAGTTCGAATGGATCACGCGGCCTCACGAACCGGAGGAGCCCGCGCGCCACGTTGCCGAGCCGGGGACCCCGCTGCAGAGCGTCAACCACGGCGACGAGGACCTGCTCGTCTACGCCTACGGCACGCCTCCAGAAACCGAGCACGCCGAGCTCCTCGAATCGGCGGTCTGACGGGATCCGGAATGGCCAGGGATCGAGTCGTGACCGCGGAGTTCACACCACAGGAGGCGCAAGCGGTGCTGACCTGTATCCGCGAATACTTCGCGGTGCTGCTCGAGCGCGGCGGCCTGGGCGACCCCAGTCTGTCGGCGGCCGCCTCGCATCTGTACGCGGCGATGCTGGACGCCGGCGTGACCCCGGACAAGCTCGAGTAGCCCGCCTGTCCGTGGCGCCCGCTCAGTGCCGGGCGCGCATCTCAGCGAGGCGATCGGGATCGAACTCGTCCGAGCGCACCCATCGCAGGAGCGCCTGCTCGGTCTCGATCACCCGATCGGCGGCGGCCGGAAGCTCGGCGGCGATCCCGGCCGGGATCTTCAACACGCCGTGCTGGTCGGCGTGGAGCAGGTCGCCGGGCGCCACGGTCAGCCCCCCGATCTCGACGGGCTCGCCCACGGTCTCCACACGCACGTACGCGTGTGAGACTGACGGCCCGGCCGCGAAGAAGTGAAAGCCCATCGCCCGGGCCTCGTCGAGATCGCGCACCGACCCGTCGGTGACGCAGCCAATGCAGCCAAGCGCGCCGAAGATCGTCGCGTGGACCTCACCCCACAGCGACCCGTGCGCGGGTGGGTCGTCGAGGTCCTTGACCACGACCACCCGCGGCGCCGGGATCGTACGCACGTACGAGTAGAGCCCGTTATTGCCGGAGCCGGCCCAGTCCGGGCCTGGCGCTCCCCGCGCGACGATCGTGGCCGTGGCCGCGTACCCGACCATGCGCCCGAGCTCGGGGAACATGCACTTGACTCGGCTGTCGGCGAAGCCAACGTCCCGGGGCTGGACGTCGAACGTCTCGATCGCGTTGGCCAGCGTCGGAGAGTCGTAGCGGGCGAGCGCCCGAAGGAGGTCCTCGCTCACGCCGCGCCCTTGCCCAGCCTCGTCACGGAAGCACCTTCCCCGGATTGAAGATCCCCTCGGGATCGAGCGCGCGCTTGATCGCGCGCATGATCTCGACGCCCGCTGCTCCGTGCTCGGCGGCCAGAAAACGGGACTTGCCGTAGCCGACGCCGTGCTCTCCGGTGCAGGTGCCGTCGTGCGCGAGCGCGCGCTCGACCAGGCGCGTGTGGAACTCCTCGGCGCGCGCGACCTCCTCGGCATCGTCCGGATCGATGAGCACGGCGGTGTGGAAGTTGCCGTCGCCGACGTGCCCGACTATCGGCGCGATCAGGCCGGATTGAGCGATGTCCTCCTGCGCCGCGGCGATGCAGTCCGCGAGTGCCGAGAGCGGGACGCACACGTCGGTGGTCATCCCCTTGGCTCCGGGGCGGAGCGCGCGGGCCGCGTCGTAGGCGCGGTGGCGCACGTGCCATAGCCGCCGGCGCTCCCGCTCGTCCGAGGCCCAGGCGAAGTCGCCGCCCCCGTGCTCGGCGGCGATCTCCCCGGTCTCCCGCGCCTGAGCGGCGACGTCCTCCTCGGAGGCGCCGTGAAACTCGAGCAGCAGCGTCGGCGCGACCACGAACGTGGTGTCGTCGTGGCGGTTGATCGCCTCGATCTGGAGCTCATCGGCCAATTCGATTCGCGCCACCGGAATCGCGTACTGAGCGACCTGCGTGACGCATTCGACCGCAGCTCGCACCGTCGGGAACGTGCACGAAGCGGCGGCCGTCGCCGGCGGAATCGGGTGAAGTCTCAGCGTGGCCTCGCAGATCAGCCCGAGCGTGCCTTCGGAGCCGATCATCAGCCGCGTGAGGTCGTAGCCCGCCGAGGATTTTCGCGCCCGCGAGTGGGTGCGCACCACCTCGCCGCGGGCGTTGACTATGGTCAGCGCGAGGACGTTCTCGCGCATCGCCCCGTACCGCACCGTCATCGTCCCCGAAGCGCCGGTGGCGACCATCCCGCCGATCGTCGCGTCGGCGCCCGGGTCGACCGCGAAGAACACGCCCTCGGAACGGAGACGGGCATCGAGCGCGCGGCGGGTAGCGCCCGCCTGAACGGTCACGTCGAGGTCGTCAATCGAGGGTTTGCCGATCGCGTCCATTTCGCGCATGTCGACGCTGATGCCGCCGGCCAGAGCCGCTACGTGGCCCTCGAGCGACGTGCCGGCGCCAAACGGCACCAGCGGGAGACGGTGCTCGGCGGCGATCCGCACGATCCCCGCCGCCTCGTCGATGCTCCGCGGCCAGACGACGACGTCGGGCGGAGCCTCGGGATGGAACGACTCATCGCGCCCGTGCTGGGCGAGAACGTCCGCGCCGGTGCTCACGCGCTCGGCCCCGAGGAGACGGGCGAGCGCGTCATGCCCCGCCGCGACGCTCGCCGCGGGAGGGCGCGCTGGCGTGGGCACGTCCACCACTGCCATGGCGGAAAGGTTGACAGACTGCCGCTCTCAGAGATCGAGCGAGGAAAGGCGTGGCCATGCCCCGACTGCAGGACAAGGTCGCCCTCATCACCGGGGGCGAGAGCGGAATCGGACTGGCGACGGCGCGGCTGTTCGTCGCAGAAGGCGCGAAGGTCCACCTCGTGGGCATCGACGAACAGAAGCTGACGGCCGCCGCCCAGGAGCTCGGCGGGGAGAGCGCGTCGTCGTCGGTGGCCGACGTGACCGACGAGGATGCGGTCGCCGGCGCAGTTGCTTCCGGCGTTGATCGACACGGACGATTCGATGTCGTCGTGAGCAACGCCGGGATCAGCGGCGCGGTCAGCGAGATCGTCGACTATCCGTCCGACGTGTTTTCACGCACCCTGGCCGTGCACATCCTCGGGGGCTTCCATGTTCTCAAGCACACGATTCCCCATGTCAGCGACGGCGGGAGCATCATCATCACCTCGAGCGTCGTCGGCCTGATCGGAGCCCCCGGGGTGTCCGGGTACATCGCCGCCAAGCACGGCCAGGTCGGCCTGATGCGTACCGCGGCCAAGGAGCTCGCGCCACGCCGTATCCGGGTGAACACGATCCATCCGGGGCCGACGTCGACCCCGTTCCAGGACGACATCGAGATGCGGGCGACTCGCCTGCCGCAAGAGGACGCGGCCAAGGCATTCGACGGGATGATCCCGCTCGGCCGGCACACGACGGTCGACGAGATCGCCTACGGCATGCTGTACCTGGCAAGCGACGAGAGCGCGATGATGACATCGCACACGTTCGCGATCGACGGTGGCATGAGCGGCTGATCAACGCCGGACGTCCATGGGCCCGCAGCGGGTCTCAAGTTGCGGGCGGCGGTGCCGATCCAGGCGCCGTGGGAACATCGGTACCGCCCCCAGGGTTTGCCGGGCCGACGGAAGGCGAGCCGCCGTCGGTTTCGCCGGCGCCCGTGCCGTCATCGCCGTCGGTTTCGCCGTCCCGCGTGTCCGGCAGTCGCTCGAAGCTGTTCGCCGGCGCAGGGATTGCGCTCGTGGCGGTGGTCGCCGGTCTCGCGTTCCTCCTGCTCGGTTCGGGCGGCGCGGGGGTGGGCAGCCCGATCGCGCAGGCCGCGACGCTGTCATCGAACACGCCGGGGTATCGGTTGCACATGTCGCTCGAGCTGACCTCGTCGGATCTGAACGGCGCGATCAGCGCCACCGGGAGCGGCGTCGTCGATCTCCGTGACCACGCCACCTCGCTGTCGATGTCAATGAACCTCGGAGCCGACCCCCAGGCTCCTCAGCAGCTCGGCGGCTCCGACATCCGCGCGGACATCATGATGGTGGGCACGTCCGCGTACCTGCGGTTCCCCGCGGCGCTGGGCAGCTCGCTGCCCGGAGCGGGGAAGTGGGTGAAGGTCGGCCTCGGCAAGCTGGCCGGGGTTCCGGGGCTGTCGGCTCTAGGAACGGACCCGGACACCGCCGATCCCAACCAGACACTCGAATCGTTGCGGTCCTTGTCCGGCAGCATCGTGGATTACGGCCAGGCACGGGTCGACGGCGTCGCGACGACCCACTACCGCGCCTACCTCAGCGCCTCACGGCTGATCGACGACCTGCCCGCGTCGGAGCGGAGCCTGGCGAAGCCGGCCCTCTCGCTCCTCCAGCAGGCCCTCCCGGGCGGCGAGTTCCCCGAGGACGTCTGGATCGACGCTCACCACCTGGTTCGCAGGGTCGAGACGACGCTCGACATGAGCCTCGAAGGGCAGAACGACCAGGAGACGGTCATCGTCGACCTCAGTGACTACGGGCCGCAGACACCGCCGGCCGTGCCACCGGCTAGCAAGGTCGTCGATATCTCGAGCCTCGCGGGCGCGGCCGGCTGACCTCCGTCACGGCCGGGTCGTCAGCTTCACGCCGAGTATTGCGCCGGCCTGGCGGAGCAGCTTGCCGCCTTCGAGCAGTCCGGGCTCGCCGTGTCCGCGGATGGACAGCGTCGTGATGAAGCAGGGCTCGGCGGTGGTTGGCTGATTCGCGGGTTCGGTCACCTGGGCGAGCGCCGGGCCGCCCGGCGAGGCCCGGAACGTGAACGTATCGGTCGGTGCGGGCGTCATCGCCGGGCACGAGAAGGCCACGCCGCGCAACGATGCGAGGAACGGGAGACCGTCGACGATCGATGCGATACGCCGGACCCGCGCGCGGTTGGTCACGGTGAGCGACAGCGACGGACTCGCGTGGTAGTTGGCCATCGTCACGTCGAGCACCCGTGCCTGGGGTGGGATCCGCTGGGCGGGCAGGCGCGGCGCGGTGTAGCGAACTTCGGCATCGGCGCGGACTCCCGTGCGTCCATCGGACAGCACGACGGCGTTGACGGTGAGGGCCCTCGGCCCGAGCGCCGGCGCGTCGATTGTCGGCAGCGAGTACGACACGAAGATGGTCGTTGACGGTCCGTTGTGTCCCCCACCCGACGATTTGGCCCCCGCGGGCAGGGTGGCCTTGAACGAGGCGATCACCGCGCTCGGCGACGCGGACGTCGTCCAGAACTCGTGCCGGTCGACCTCGGCGCGAAAGATCGGGATTTCCATCGACCGGGCGAGCGCATCGTCGTCGCCCGCGGGCTCGCTTGCCACCTCGTGGGTCCCCGCCGGCAGGACGACCTCACCCAGCATCTGTCCGGCCGCGCTGACCGCCGCCGTCTGGTTGGCGTGGAGCACCTGGGCCGGGGTGGCGGCCGCGGCGATCACGGCAGCCAGGCCGGCGACGGCGAGCAACACGGCGATCACGATCACGATCACGCTCTTGTGCACGACGCGCACACTACGAGCCGGCTACCGGTTCGTCACGCTCGTACGTGGCCATGACCACGCCCGTTCGCGACGTTACGCACTCGACGAGCCGAAGCGACGCTTGCGTTCCTCCGGCGAATAGTCGCCGACCGGCGCCCAGAACGAGCGGCGCGATCATCAGCAGGTACTCGTCGATCACATCGGCGGCCATTAGCGAGCCGATCAGGACGCCGCTGCCCATGATCACAAGGTTCGCCGGCGCGCTCTGCTTGAGCTCCGCCACCGCGGCCGGGACATCTCCGGTGAGCAGCGTCGAGTTCGGCCACTCGAGCGTCGCCGCCGGGTCGCTGGAGGCCACGAACTTCTGAGTGCTGTTGAGCGCCTCCTTGAACGGGCCGCCCCGCGCGTTCCAGACCGCCAGCAGTTGCTCGTAGGTGTGGCGTCCGAACAGCCACGCGTGATCCTCGCCCATCCGCTCACCCATCTTGGCGACCACCGCCTCATCGCTGTAGGGCACGGCCCACCCGCCCTGCGCGAACCCATCCCGAGTGTCCTCGTCCGGGCGGCCCGGCGCCTGCATCACGCCGTCGAGCGTGACGCTGTTCATCACGATCACCTTTCCCATCCGCCTGTCCTTTCGCTTTACGAGCCGGCGGGTCGCCGGGCCTCTCACCCCCTACTCAGGGATGCGCTCGCGGCCTGGAGCGCTTCCAGCTCTTCCCGGGCCAGTTCGTGGAAAGCCTGCTCGCACGTCGGGCCGGCCCAGCGGGCAAAAGCACTCCTGAACGCAAGCACACCGAGTTCGGCGGCGACGCTCGCCGTGGGGTCCGATACGCCACGCCGTTCGAGCGCCTCCGTCATGGCGGCGGCGAAGCCGGCGCGCTTGAGCGCGTCGCGCTCCTGTAGCTCTGTGTTGGCGGCGATGACCGTCCGGCGCCTCGACGCGAACTCGCGCCGCTCGGGCGGGAACACGACCGCGACGGCGTCGAGCGCCGCGGCGACCGCCTCGAGAGGGGTGGCGGTGGCGGGGGCCCCGGCGATCCCGTCCGCGAGGAGGCCATTGAGCCTCTCCTGACCGACGAAGAGCACCTCCCGTTTGTCGGGGAAATAACGGAAGAACGTGCTCTTCGTCAGCCCGGCCCGCTCGGCGATCTCGACGACCCCGGTGTTGTCGTAGCCCTGCTCGACGAACAGGTCGAGCGCGGCTCGCACCAATCGCTCTCGTGCATCCGGTTCCCATCGGGCCATGGCCACAGGGTAGGTGATGGGACTTGGTCCTATCAAGGTGCTAGCTTGATAGGACCAAGTCCCATCAGTTCAGGAGAGCTACCCCATGCGTGTATTCGTCACCGGCGCCAGCGGCCACATCGGCTCCGCCGTCATTCCCGAGTTGCTCCAAGCCGGCCACGAGGTCGTCGGCCTCGCGCGATCCGACGCCTCGGCTGCCGCGGTGACGAACCTCGGCGCAAACGTGCACCGCGGCGATCTCGACGACCTGGACGGCCTGCGCGAAGCTGCCGCGGCTGCGGACGGGGTCATCCATCTCGCGTTCAACCACGACGCGATTCGCGATGGGGACTTCGAGGGCGCGGCCGCCGCCGATCTAGCCGCGATCCAGGCGCTCGCCGAGCCTCTCGTCGGCACCGGCAAGGCTCTGGTCGGAACATCGGGAACGGCGATGCTCGCCAGGCTCGGTCTCGATCGCCCCGGCACGGAGAACGACGTCATCGACGGCGGCTATCGCATCGACGCGGAGAACGCGGTCATCGCCCTCGGCGACCGCGGCGTCCGGTCCTCGGTCCTTCGCCTTCCACCGGTCGTACACAGCGCCCTGGACAAGCACGGTTTCGTCCCGACATTGATTGCCGGCGCCCGTGCAGCGGGCCGGTCCGGGTACGTCGGCGACGGCGGCAACCGCTGGCCCGGCGGGCCACACTCTCGATGCCGCCCGCCTCTACCGGCTGGCGGTGGAGAACGCGCCCGTCGGATCACGCCTCCACGCCGTGGGCGACGAGGGTATTCCGGTGCGGCAGATCGCCGAAGCCATCGGCCGTCACCTGGGCATCCCCACCGAGAGCGTTCCGAGTGAGGAGACGGAGGCCCAGTTCGGCTGGCTCGCCTCATTCATCGGGGTCGACAACCCCGCCTCGAGCGCACTCACCCAGCGGTTACTGGACTGGAAGCCAACCCACCCAGGCCTGATCGCCGACCTCGGCGAACGCCACTACTTCACGACGTCCTGAGGGCTACCGGCTCAGCGGAGCGACGATGACCAGGAGGACTCGCGGGTGGTGTTTATCTCACTAGCTCGCGGCTTGTGTCACGAGCTTTGCGATCCGCGCTTCGACATCGGCGGTCAACTCGTTGATCGCGAACTCCGTCGGCCACATGGCGCCATCGTCGAGCTTCGCCTTATGACTGAAGCCCAAGGTGGCATACCTCATCTTGAACTTCGCCGCGGGCTTGAAGAAGAAGACGACGTTGCCATCCTTGGCGTACGCGGGCATCCCGTACCAGGTTCTCGGCGAGCGGTCCGACGGGTCCGCTTTGACGATGGCGTGGATCCGCTCGGCGATCGCTCGATCCGATCCCCGCATCTC
>Ga0335081_10022417_pt1 | contig 10220 bp, 8 predicted proteins | sample Lox_Sample_35_FD_206713 | JGI IMG/M metagenome (GOLD analysis project Ga0335081, IMG submission 206713) | Soil microbial communities from Loxahatchee National Wildlife Refuge, Florida, United States - Lox_Sample_3.5 | ecosystem: Environmental > Terrestrial > Soil > Wetlands | place: USA: Florida... | reverse complement strand
TGAGGATCGAATGGCAGGTCGCGTCGACATCGACAATGACGCCGTTGCGCACGCCTTTCGCGACCTGGTGACCGATGCCGGCGATGCGCGGCTCGCCGTCGACGACCTGGGCGACGAAGCAGCAGATCTTGGTCGTGCCGATATCGAGAGCGGCGGCGAAGCCGGAGCGGGGACGCAAATTGAGCTTCGTCATGCGTCGGGCCTCGCCGGCTTGGTCTTCTTGAGCAGGGATTTGGCGGTTTCGGGCGCGAGGCGCAGCACCAGCCGATCCTGGAGGCGTAAATCCACCGCCTTGATATCGCGCTCGAGCAGATGCTCCTTGCGCTCGAGCGTGGCCAGCTCGCGCCAGGCCGCTTCGGGCGCGGTCTCGGGCAGCGCTACATCGATGCCGTCGTCCAATTGCAAGTCCCAACGCCGGCCGCCAATACGCGTTGCCGCCGTCACGTGCGACCGGAGCGATGGCTCGCTGGCGAGCATGTCGAGGAGATCGGCGGTGGCTTGGGGCGCGCCGTCGCCGACGACCTGGAGCAGGCTGGGAAACGCATCGACCTTCACGCCCGAAATCACCGCACCATCGCGATCGATCACATCGAAGCGGCGCTGATGCTGCCAGACGGCGAGCGGCTCGCGCTCGACGAGGCGGACATGGATCGTGTCGGGCAGCTGCCGCTCGACCGAGGCTGCGAGCACCCAGGGAAGCGCTTCGAGCCGGGTGCGCGCCGCGTTGAGGTCGATATCGAGGATCGGCGTGCCGCGGCCGACGTGCAGCGCATCGAGGATGGCTTGCGAGTCGACGCGATTGCGGCCTTCGACTTCGACGCTTTGCACGGTCAAGTGAAGCGCGGCGGCTTGCGTCAGGAATCGTGCTCCGGTCTCGGTTGCTGCCATGGCGATCAATCCGCTGCGCTCGAGGTGCCAGATGCCGGCGCCCAGCGCCGCAAGAGCGAGAAACACACCGGCGACGACAAACACCCGCCGCTCTTCGCGGCGCCGCCGGCGCGCCCGCACCGCGGCGGGCTCTTCCTGAGCGTGTGCGCGGATCACGGGTCGCATGCTGCGTGCTCCAGGATCCAGCGCACGAGCTCGATGAAATCGATGCCGTGATAGCGCGCAATGTCGGGGACGAGCGAAGTCGGCGTCATGCCGGGTTGCGTATTCACTTCGAGCAAGATCATCCGCCCCGGCTCGCCGGCGGTGTCGTCGTAGCGCAGATCGGCGCGGCTCACGCCGCGGCAGCCGAGCGCTTGATGCGCCCGCAGGCTGATATCGAGCGCCGCCGCGTAAGCTTGCGGGTGCACCGGCGCCGGCATGATGTGCTCGGAGCCGCCAGGCGCGTATTTCGCGGTGTAGTCGTACATCGCCGCGGCCAGCGGCCGGATCTCGAGCGCGCCGAGCGCGCGGTCGCCCATCACCGCGACGGTGAGCTCGCGACCCGGGATGTAGCGCTCGACCATGATCTCCTCGCCATGGGTCCAGCGCGCAACGTCTTTCGTCCACTCGCTGTCGCCGTCGCGCACGATATGGACGCCGACGCTCGATCCTTCGTTGATCGGTTTCACCACATAGGGGCGCGGCAACACGTCGCCGGCGAGGAGCTCGGCGCGGCTCACGGTCTTGCCTTCGGCGAGCGGCAAGCCGGCGGCGGCGAAGACGGTCTTGGCCGTCGGCTTGTGCATTGCGACCGCCGAGGCGAGCACGCCCGAATGCGTATAGGGCACGCGCAAAACCTCAAGTACGCCCTGGATCGTGCCGTCCTCGCCGCCGCGGCCGTGGAGCGCGTTGAAGACCGCATCGGGCGGCGGCGTGAGATCGGCGACGAGCTTGCCGAGATCGCGCGTCACCTCGATCCGCTTGACGAGATGGCCGAGTTTTTCGAGTGCCGCGGCGCATTCGCGCCCGCTGACGAGCGAGACCTCGCGCTCGGCGGACCAGCCGCCCATGAGGACAGCGACGCGACTCACGCGTCGCCTCCCGCGGGTTTTCCGACGCGGCGGATCTCCCATTCGAGCGTTACGCCGCTCTGAGCGAGAACGCGGGCGCGCACGTCCTCGCCCAAGGCTTCCAGCTCGGCAGCGGTGGCGTCGCCCGTATTGATGAGGAAATTGGCGTGCTTTTCCGAGATCATGGCGCCGCCGCGCTTCAAGCCGCGGCACCCGGATTGGTCGATCAGCTGCCAGGCTTTGTGACCCGGGGGATTGGCGAAGGTCGAGCCGCCGGTGCGAGCGCGGATCGGCTGGCTTTCCTCGCGCGCTTTCTGGATCTCGGCCATACGGCGGGCGATCTCGAGCTTGTCGCCGGGACGGGCGCGGAAGCTCGCGCTGATGAAGATCCAATCCTCGGGCACGTCGCAATGACGGTAAGAGAGGCCGAGCTGCGCCGCGGACAACAGATGCGTCTCGCCATGTCCGTCGAGGGCGACCGCGGCGATCAGCACGTCCTTGAACTCGCCGCCATAGGCGCCGGCATTCATGCGGACGCCGCCGCCGATGGTGCCGGGAATGCCGGAAAGGAACTCCAAGCCTGCGAGCCCGGCATCGCGCGCGGTCAAGGCGACGTTGAGGTCGAGGGCGCCGGCGCCGGCGGTGACCGTCTCGTCACCCGCGTCGATTTCGACAAAGCCGCGGCCAAGGCGAACCACGACGCCTTCGATGCCGCCATCGCGCACGAGGAGATTGGAGGCGACGCCGAGCACGGTCACCGGCACATCGGCGGGCTTTGCCGCAAGAAAGGCGGCAAGATCCTCGGCATCGGTCGGGCGGAAGAGAACCTCGGCGGGGCCGCCGACGCGGAACCAGGTGATCTGCGCCAGCGGTGCATCGGCGGTGAGGCGCCCGCGCACTTTGGGCAAACGATCGATCAAATGCGGCGCGCCTCGGGACGCGGTCATCATGGCGCGGCTCCGGTCGGGGCGCGCTTCGCCAACTCGCCGGGCAGGCTTTGCGCCCAGTTGGTGATCGACCCCGCGCCGAGGCAGACGACGAGATCGCCCGGCTGCGCAATGCCTGCGACGGTGGCGGCCAAGGCATCGGGAGCGGAAAGCGCGATCACCTGACGATGGCCGCGGGCGCGCAAGCCCTCGACCAGCGCGTCGCGCGATGCGCCCTCGATCGGCGCCTCGCCGGCGGCATAGACATCCGCGACGATCACCGCATCGGCATCGTTAAAGCAAGTGCAGAACTCGGCAAAGAGATTGGCAAGCCGCGTGTAGCGATGCGGCTGCACTATGGCGATGACATTGCCGGCGGTGGCGTCGCGCGCGGCGCTCAGCACGGCGCCAATCTCGACCGGGTGATGCGCGTAGTCATCGATGACCGTGACGCCATGCGCTTCGCCGGTCTTGGTGAAGCGGCGCTTCACGCCTTTGAAATCGGCCAGTGCAGCGCGCAGCACGTCATCGCCGAGGCGCAGCTCGCGCGCGACCGCGACCGCCGCCAGCGAGTTCTGCACATTGTGCCGCCCGAACATCGGCAAGCTGACGCCGGTGATGGTGCGCGTTGTCTGATTGCGGCGATCGGTGATGACCACGTCGTAGCGCGCGCCGTCGCGGCCCAGCGCGACATCGACCGCGCGAATATCGGCTTGCGGGCTGAAGCCGTAAGTCACGATCCGGCGCTCGGAGAGCTTCGGGATCAGCCCCTGCACCACCGGGTGGTCGATGCAGAGAATGTCGAGCCCATAGAACGGAACATTGCCGGCGAAGGTCTCGAAGCCTTGATGGAGCGCCTCGACCGTGCCGTAGTGATCGAGATGCTCCGGGTCGATATTGGTGATGATGGCGATGGTCGAGGGCAGCTTGACGAACGTGCCGTCGCTCTCATCGGCTTCGACCACCATCCAATCCCCGGCGCCCAGATGCGCGTTGGTGCCATGGGCGTTGATGATCCCGCCATTGATGATGGTCGGGTCGCGCCCTGCCGCTTCGAGCAGCGCGCCCACCATCGAGGTGGTGGTGGTCTTGCCATGCGTCCCGGCGATTGCGATCGCCCATTTGAGGCGCATCAGCTCGCCGAGCATCTCGGCGCGCCGGACGACCGGCAGCAATTTTTGCCGCGCGGCCTGAACCTCGGGGTTATCGGGCTTCACCGCCGAGGACACGACAACGACGCGCGCCTCGCCCAGATTCTCGGCCTTGTGGCCGATCGCGATCTTGATGCCGAGCCCTTGCAGGCGGCGGACATTGCCGCCATCCGCCACGTCGCTGCCCTGCACCTTGTAGCCAAGATTGTGCAGGATCTCGGCGATGCCGCTCATGCCGATGCCGCCGATCCCGACGAAATGGAGCGTGCCGATGTCGAGCGGAAGCGCTCTCATGCGGCGCGCTCCTGATTGCGCTTGCCGGCGCATTCGATCACGAGATCGGCCAAGCGCTCGGCGGCGTCGGGCCGGCCGAGCTCGCGCGCCGCCGCCGCCGCGGCAGCGAGGCTTTCGGGCTTTGCGATGAGCGCGGCAAGACGCGCCGCGAGCGCCGCGGCAGTGAAATCGCGCTCGGGTATCACCCAGGCTGCGCCCGCATCGCCGAGCGCTTTGGCGTTGAAGCTTTGATGGTCGTCGGCCGCCAAGGCGTAGGGAACGAGGATCGCCGGCCGGCCGATGCAGCACAGCTCAGCGACGGTCGAGGCGCCGGCGCGGGCTATGACGAGATGGCTCCGCGCGAGACGGTCGGGAAGGTCAGTGAAGAAAGCCGCGACTTCCGCTTCGACGCCGCTGCGGCGATGGGCCGCGCGCACCCGCTCCAGATCCTCGGGCCGCGCCTGCTGCGTCAAGCGAATGCGCGTCTTGAGCTCGGCCGGCAGCGCAGCGAGAGCTTCGGGCACGATATCGCTCAAGATGCGCGCACCCTGGCTGCCGCCGGTCACGAGGAGGTTCAGCGTGGTCTCGGGTGTCGCGTAGACCTCGCCGCGATGCCGCGCAACCTCGGGCCGCACCGGGTTGCCGGTGAAAACGATCCGCGCCTTTGCGCTCGCGTTGACGCCTTCGATCGAAGGGAAGGAGGTCGCGATGCGCGAAACGCGGGGCGCGAGGAAGCGATTGGCACGGCCGATCAGCGCATTCTGCTCATGCAGCAAGGTCGCCACGTGCTGCCGTGTTGCCGCCAACATCGTCGGCAGCGACGGATAGCCGCCGAAGCCGACCGCGACGCTCGGGCGCAGCCGGCGCAGGAGTCGCGCGGCCGCCAAAATTCCGAGCATCAGCTCGGCCAGGCCCAAGAGCTTCTGGACGATTCCGGCGCCGAGCCGCCCCGCCGGGATGCGGTGGAGCGCAACATCCGGAAGCCGATCGGAGAAGGCTTGGCCGCGGCGGTCGGTGATGAGGGCAACGCGGCAACCGCGCTTCAGCAAGGCGCCGGCCAGAGCCTCGGCCGGGAAGAGATGGCCGCCCGTGCCGCCGGAGGCGAGAACCACAAGAGCGCCGCTCATGTCTCACCATCCCCAAATCGCCGGCGCGTCAAAGCGAGCGCCATCCCCATCCCGAGACCGAGCGCCAAAAGCGAGGAGCCGCCATAGGAGATGAAGGGCAAGGTCATGCCTTTGGTCGGCATCAAATGCAGCGACGAGGCCATATTGATGATTGCCTGCAGGCCGAATTGAACGAGCAGGCCGGTCGCCGCGAGCACGATGAAGAGGTTGACTTCCTGCAGCATGCGCGTGAAGCCGCGCAAGACCACGAACGCGAAGAGCGCGACGATTACCAGGCAAACGAAAAGACCGAGCTCCTCGCCCGCGACCGCAAAGACGAAATCGGCATGCGCATCGGGCAGCGTGAGCTTCACCGTGCCTTCGCCGGGCCCGCGCCCCCAAAGCCCGCCGCTCATGAACGCATCCATGGAGCGGTCGACCTGATAGCTGTCGCCGCTCGCGGGATCGACGAAGCGATCGATGCGGCTTGCCACATGCGGCAGGAGAAGATAGGCGCCGCCGAGCCCGGCGACGGCGCCCACAGCCGCAAACCCGACCCAAACCAAAGAGAGCCCTGCGAGGAAGAACTGCGTGAACCACACCGCCGAGACCACGGCAGCCATGCCAAGATCGGGTTGGCGGATCAGCAAAGCGATTACGATCACGTACAGCGCGATCGCGATCGTCTGGCCCGGAAAGCCGGGACGGAGCTTGCTTTGCGCAAAAAGCCACGCCGCCACCACGGCAAAGCACGGTTTGACGAACTCCGAGGGCTGCAAGGAAAAGCCCGGGAGTTCGATCCAGCGCCGCGCGCCCTTGATCTCGACGCCGCCGATGAGGGTGTAGCCGAGCAGCGCAACGGCGATAACGAAGCCAAGGAAGGCAAGATGGCGTACGCTGCGCGGGCTCAACAGCGAGACGCCGAACATGAGGGCGAGCGCCACGGGCAGCACCGCGAAATAGCGGCGCACGAAATGCAGCCCGTCCGTGCCGATATGTTCGGCGACCGCCGGACTCGCCGCCATCACCAGCAGCGATCCGAACCCGACCAAGGCAAGAATCGCGAGCAGCGACCAGCGGTCGACCGTCCACCACCATTGCGCCACGCGGCTGCGGTCGGTGCGGGCGAAGGTGCTCATTTGCGCGCTCGTTCGTTCATCGCCTCGACGAGACGGCGGAATGCGTCGCCGCGCGCTTCGAAATCGGCGAATTGATCAAAGGAAGCGCAGGCCGGCGACAAGAGAACGGTCGCGCCGGCGGCCGCGGCGGCGCGGGCGTCTCTGACCGCGGTCGCGAGATCGCCCGACTGGGTGAAGGCGACCTGCCCCGAAAGCGTCGCCGCGAAATCCGGCGCGGCCTTGCCGATCAGATAGGCGTGGCGGATGCGCGGGAAATAGGGCGCGAGCGAGGTGATCCCGCCTTCCTTGGCGATGCCGCCGGCGATCCAGTAAATCTCGTCATAGCAGGCGAGCGCCTTCTCGGTCGCATCGGCATTGGTCGCCTTGCTGTCGTTGACGTAGCGCACCCCCTCGATGACCGCGACCAGCTCCTGGCGATGTGCCAGGCCCGGGAAGCTCTTGATGCCGCGTGTCGCCGCCGCCGCGTCGACGCCGAGGCAGCGCGCCGCGGCAAAGGCTGCCGCCGCGTTCTGCCAATTGTGCTTGCCGGGCAGGCGCTCCGTTGCGGCGAGGTCGAGCACCTCGCGCCCCGCATGGTCGAGATCGTCGATCAGGCGTCCGGCCGCGGCGTAGACGCCCCCCGCCATGCTTTGCTCCGCCGAGATCCGGACGATCTTGTGTCCGGCCGCGCCGAGCGCGTCGGCGATGCCGCGGCAGATCGCATCATCGCAGCCGATCACCGCCGCGTGGCGCGGCGTCTGGTTGGCGAAGATTCGCTTCTTTGCCGCGACGTAGCCGTCCATGCCGCCATGACGATCGAGATGATCGGGCGTGATGTTGAGAAGAATGGCGACATCGAAGGCGAGACTTTTCGTCAGCTCGAGTTGATAGGAACTCATCTCGAGCACATAGACGCCATCCGCACCGAGCGATTGCAACTGCAAAGCCGGGATGCCGAGATTGCCGCCGACAGCAACGCTCATTCCCGCGGATTCGAGGATATGTGCGAGGAGCGCGGTGGTGGTCGATTTGCCGTTGGTGCCGGTGATCCCGGCATAACGCGCTGCATGACAACTGCGCGCTAACAACTCGATATCGCCGATGATTTCAACGCCGGCATCGCGCGCGCGCGCCGCCACGGCATGGGGCTTCGGGAAGGTCGCCGGAATTCCGGGCGACAGGATCAGCGCTTTCACATTCGCAAGATCGACTCGCGCGAGGTCGGCAATCTCGAGTCCGCGCGCCGTTGCCGCATCGCGCTTTGCCGCCGAGTCGTCCCATGCGAGCACATGCGCGCCGCCGCGCCGCAATGCCTCCGCCGCGGCCAGCCCCGAGCGCGCCAGGCCCATCACGGCGACGCTCTCATTGCGGAAGCAGGTCACATCGATCATCGGCGGTTCACCGCAGCTTCAAGGTCGAAAGCCCGGCGATCGCCAGGATCGACGCGATGATCCAGAAGCGGATGACGATGGTCGGCTCCTGCCAGCCCTTGCGCTCGAAATGATGATGGAGCGGCGCCATGCGGAAGACGCGCTTGCCGGTCAGCTTGAAGCTGACCACTTGCACGATGACCGAGACGGTCTCCAGCACGAACAGGCCGCCGATGATCGCGAGGACGAATTCGTGCTTGGTGACGACCGAGATGATCCCCAGCGCCGCGCCGATCGAGAGCGATCCCGTATCGCCCATGAAGACCATGGCGGGCGGCGCGTTGAACCACAGGAAGCCGAGGCCCGCGCCGACCATCGCCGCGCAGAACACGGCGAGCTCGCCCGAGCCCGGCACGTGCTGGAGTTGCAAATAGTTCGAGAAGATCACATTGCCGACGAGATAGGCGATCAGCATGAAGCAGCCCGCCGCGATCATCGCCGGCACGATGGCGAGCCCGTCGAGCCCGTCGGTCAGATTGACCGCATTGGCGGCGCCGGTCACGACGAAAACAGCGACCGGAACGAAGAACCAGCCGAGCTGGACGAGCACGGTCTTGAAGAAGGGAACAGCGAAGGTGGTACCGAGCGGGGCGCGCGTGACATAGATAACGGCGAAGCCGGCGATGGTGCAGATCAGGATTTCGGCAAGCAACCGCGTGCGGCCCGGCACGCCTTTGTGCGAGCGGCTCGCCAGCTTGCGGTAATCGTCGAGGAAGCCGACCGCGCCGAAGCCGACCGTGACGAAGAGCGTGATCCACACGTAGAGATTGCTGAGATCCGCCCAGAGCAAGGTCGAGCTCACCAGCGCGAGCAGGATGAGGAAGCCGCCCATGGTCGGCGTACCCTTCTTCGCGACGATGTGGCTTTCGGGGCCGTCGGTGCGGATGGGCTGGCCCTCGCGCTGGATCGAGCGCAGCCAGTCGATGATGGTCGGTCCGCAGATGAAGCTGATGAACAGCGCGGTGACGACCGCGCCTGCCGACCGGAAGGTGAGATAGCGGAAGAGATTGAAGGGCTCGAACTTGTCGGCCATGGGCGAAAGGATGTGAAAGAGCATCGCCTCTTACCCCTTCACCGCACAGACGGCAGAATCCGCGGCGATCAGCTGGTTGACCAGTTCATGGATGCGGCTGCCATGCGACCCTTTGGCGGTGATGACATCGCCCGGCTTCAAGGAATTCGTCAGCAGCGCGGCGAGCTCGTCGACCGTGGCCGCATGACCGCCGCGGCGCTGGGCCGGCAGCGCCTGGTCGAGCGCGCGCATATCGTCACCGAGCGTGAAGACGAGGGCGACATCGGCATCGACGATCGGCTGCGCCAGCTCGGCATGAAGCCGCTGCGATTCATCGCCAAGCTCGAGCATCGAGCCGAGCACGGCGATTCGCCGTCCGCCGCGCGCCGGCGCAATCGCGCCCAGCACCGCGAAGGCGGCACGCATCGAGGCAGGGCTCGCATTGTAGCTCTCATCGATGAGATCGACCGTGCCGCCCGCGATCGCGATCTGGTAGCGCCTGCCGCGCCCATCAAGCGCCGCAAGCGAAGCCATGGCGCCGGCCGCCAGCCCGACATCGGCACCGACGGCGTGAACCGCGGCCAGAACCGCGAGGCTGTTCATCACCCAGTGCTTGCCCGGCAGCGCGATCGAGTAATCGATCGTCGCGCCCATCACCGCGGCCGACACGGCGCTCGCGGTGGCGTAGAGATGGCAGTCGAGAAGACGTACCGTCGCGCCTTCCCGCGCGCCGAAGCCGATGATGCGGGCGACGCCGCAGGCCCGCGCCGCCGCGGCGAGACGCGCATAATGGGGATTGTCGCAATTCAGCACCGCGGCGCCATGCGGCTCGAGCCCGAGGAAGATCTCCGCCTTGGCATCGGCGATCGCCTCGACCGACGGAAAGAAACCCAGATGCGCCGGCTCGATGGTGGTGATGACCGCGACGTCCGGGCGCACCATGCGGCTCAACACTTCGATCTCGCCGGGATGATTCATGCCGAGCTCGAAAATTCCATAGGCCGTATCGCGCGGCATGCGCGCGAGGGACAGGGGCACGCCCCATTGATTGTTGAGGCTGCCGGCGGTCGCAAAGCTGCGGCCTTGGCGCTCGAGCACATGCTTCAGCGCCTCTTTGGTGCCGGTCTTGCCGACGCTGCCGGTCACGGCGATCACCCGCGCTTGCGAGCGCTCGCGCGCGGCGCGGCCCAGATCTTCGAGCGCGCGCTGTGTGTCCGCCACGACCAGCAACGGCGCGTTGGCGTCGAGTCCGGCGGGCGATCTC
>Ga0335081_10022416_pt1 | contig 10221 bp, 12 predicted proteins | sample Lox_Sample_35_FD_206713 | JGI IMG/M metagenome (GOLD analysis project Ga0335081, IMG submission 206713) | Soil microbial communities from Loxahatchee National Wildlife Refuge, Florida, United States - Lox_Sample_3.5 | ecosystem: Environmental > Terrestrial > Soil > Wetlands | place: USA... | reverse complement strand
GAGCCTCATCTCGGACGCGATGCTCTTCCGCGACGTCTGGGTCGAAGCCAAGACCCGAGGGCTCGGGGGCGCGGCTCCGACCTGACCCACGCCGCCCACTGCAACGATTATCTCCCCTCGGCGCGTGGGGGTACCCAAGGCTGGGAAGAGAAGAATGCTAGACGTCAAGCTGCTCAGGGAGAACCCGGAGGTCATAAGGAAGGACCTCAGTAAGCGCGGCTGGCTCGACAAGCTCCCCCTGGTCGACGAGGCGGCGGCCGCGGACTCCGAGTGGCGGCAGGCGAAGAAGCGCGTCGACGACCTCAGGCACGCGCAGAACAAGCTCACGCTCGAGGTGGCGGCGCTGAAGAGGGCCGGGCAGGACCCGAAGGACAAGCTGGCGGAGGTGAAGGGGATCCCGGAGGAGATAGGGAGACTGGAGACGAGGGCGCAGGAGTTGCAGGCCCGCGTGAGGGAGATACTCATGTCGCTCCCGAACGTCCTGCACGAGTCGGTGCCGGTGGGGCTGGACGAGAGCGGGAACGTCACGGTGAGGACGTGGGGAGAGCCGAGGAAGTTCGATTTCGCTCCGAAGGACCATCAGGACCTCCTAGGGGCCCTTGGGCTCATCGACATGGAGAGGGCGGCGAAGATCTCCGGGGCGCGTTTCTTCTTTCTCAAGGGGGACGCCCTGAGGCTGGAGCAGTCGATCATGCGGTACGCCGTGGACTTCCTCTCGGACAGGGGGTTCACCGCAGTTGGGCCGCCGCTGATGATGCGGAGGGAGGCCTACGCCGGCGTGGTCGACCTCGCCGACTTTGGGCCGGTGATCTACAAGGTCGAGGGCGACGACCTCTACCTCATCGCGACCTCCGAGCACCCGATGGTCGCCATGCACATGGACGAGATAGTGGCGGGAGACTCGCTTCCCATAAAGTACTGCGGCTTCAGCCCGAACTTCCGGGTCGAGGCGGGGGCCCACGGCAAGGACACGAAGGGGATCTTCCGCACCCACCAGTTCTACAAGGTGGAGCAGGTCGTCTTCTCAAAGCCCGAGCAGAGCTGGAAGATCCACGAGGAGCTCATCGCGAACGCCGAGGCCATCTATCAGAGCCTCGGGCTCCACTACCGCGTCGTGAACATCTGCACCGGGGACATCGGCACGGTCGCGGCGAAGAAGTACGACCTGGAGGCTTGGATGCCCCCCCAGCAGAGGTTCAGGGAGATGGTCTCCTGCAGCAACGTCACAGACTACCAGGCCAGGAGGCTGATGATCAGGTACAAGGAGAAGCAGAGCTCCGAGCCCGCCCTCGTCCATACCCTCAACTCCACGGCCGTGACCACGAGGGCGCTCGTGGCCGTGGTGGAGAACTACCAGCAGCGGGACGGCTCGATAGCCATCCCGAAGCCGCTCGTCCCCTACATGGGCGGGCGCGAGAGGATCTCCTAGGGTCGCGTTTTTAAGCCAGAGAAATTAGGCCGGAAACCTAGTTGCCCAAGAAAGTGACGGGTAAGGTCCGTGACAAGTGGAAGCTGAAGCAGTGGGTCACGGTCCTCGCCTCGCCCTCGTTCGGAAACGCGCCGATAGGCAGGGTCCCGATCACGGACATAGAGAAGCCGGCCGGAAGGGTCGTCGAGACGACGCTCTACGACATCCTGAAGCAGGACCCCCAGCACTACAGCTTCAAGCTCTACTTCCAGATAGACAAGGTCGACGGAGACACGGCCTACACCACGCTCAAGGCGCACGAGTACTCCAGGGAGTACCTCCGGAGCCTCATCAGGAGGGGTTCCTCCATGTCCGACTTCATCAAGGACTACCGCACGAAGGACGGCTACCTCGTCAGGGTCTACACCATAGCCCTCTCTCAGGGGAGGATGAACGCCTCGAAGAAGCACGAGATACGCATGATCACGGACAAGATAATCGGGGAGCGCGCGGCCGCCCTGGCCTACGACCAGTTCGTCCAGGAGACCGTCCTCCAGAAGCTCGCCTCTGACGTCTACAACGAGGCGAGGAAGGTCACGAGGCTCAGGCACGTGGGCGTGAGGAAGACCAAGCTCATCGAGCGGCCGCAGGAAAGGCCTGCCTCCGCGGAGCTGGTCGAAGAGCTAGCCGCGCCTGCCGCTTGACACTATCTTCACGATGTCTCTGTCTTTGAGGACGTACTCAGAGGAGAGGCGCATCCCGGTCCTCGCGTCCATCGCATAGAGGAAAGTCTGCGCGAGGTCGCTGTGTATCCTCTTCGCGAGGTCGATGGCGGTCGATCCCCCGTTCATCACGTAGGCGTCGGGTAGCACGTCCCCGTCCTTGTTGCAGAGCTTCGTCTCGTCCTCGACGGGATAGACGACCACGGCCTTGAGCAGCCCGAAGTAGGCCTGGTCGATGGCCTGCTGCACGCCCGTCCCCCCGTAGACGCTCAAGACCTTCTCCTTCACCAGCTCGAGTGCCCTCGTCTGCCCGGGGGTGAGGCCCTCCTTCGTGACCTTGAACGAGGAGTCCCCGGGCGTGTACTCTATCACGCGCGCCTCGGCCGCCTTCCTCAAGAGGAGCTCCGCCTCCGCCGCGCAGGGGACGACCGTCCTGCCCGAGGCCCTGAGCCCGGGGAGCTTCTCCGCCGCGGAGGGGAGGTCGGCCTTGTTGGCGGCGATAAGGCTGGGCTTGTTCCTTTCCCTGAGCGCCCTCACGAAGGACTCAAGGGCGCCCGCCCCCCAGCTCAGCGGCCTGTCCGCCTTGAGGTGGAGCCTGAGGAGAGTCTCCTCGACCATGGCCTCGCTTATCCCAATCCCCGTGAGCCTCTGGGCGAGCGCCGGAGCGACGCTGGTCTTCAGCTGCTCCGAGAGCTTGGAGACCTTCTCCCAGTCGCGCTTGATGACGTTGAGCAGCCAGAGGTCGACCTCGTTCTCGACCATCTCCACGTCCTTCATCGGGTCCTGGCTTCCCGGCGCCGTCTTTTGGCCCTCCAGGTCGGTGGACCCGGAGGCGTCGACGACGTGGACGACGGCGTCGGCCTGCATGATGTCCTCGAGAAACTGGTTCCCCAGCCCCCTTCCGCTGGAAGCCCCCGAGACCAGCCCCGCGACGTCAATCAGCTTGACCGGGATGAGCCTCACACCGTTGGCGCAGACAGAGTTCTTCGGCTTGTCAACGACGCCCATCTCCTCGTGGACGCACCTGGTCCTCAGGTACGCCATCCCCACGTTCGGCTTTATCGTGGTGAACGGGAAGTCGGCGATGGGAACGCTCTTGAGGGTCGCCGCGACGAAGAAGGTGGACTTCCCGACGTTGGGCTTCCCCAATATCCCGACTATCATCCTTCGCCTCTCCGGGCCAGCGAGGATGTTATAACGATGCTTGCGGGTCTGCAAGCCACCCATGACGACGCGGAGGGTGGCGGTCATCGGAGGGGGCGTGGCCGGCCTGTCGGCCGCGCTCGCAGCCTCGGCGCATGGGGCCAAGACCACGCTGATAGAGTCCTCCAAGAGGGTCGGCGTGTCGAAGGCCCTCATGCCCCTCCTGATATCGGAGGGCTGGGCGGAGGATGACCTTGTCCTCCCCGAGGCGAGGACGCTCGGGAGGGCGGGGGTGGACGCGCGGACGGGCGAGGCCGTCACCTCCATCGAGCGCCGAGAGGGCAAGATACGCGTCGAGTCCTCGTCCCGCAAGGGGCCGAGCGCCGCGTTCGACTCCGTCGTGGTCTGCACGGGAGCAGCCAGCGAGGCCACGCAGCTGAGGGGGCTTTCGAAGCCAAACGTCTTCGTCCTGAACGAGGCCGCCGACTACCTCAGGCTCTCTGGTGCGCTCGACGCGTTCCAGACCGTCGGGCTCTCGGGTCCAATCCCCCTCGCCCTAAAGCTTGGCGAGATCCTCACGGCAAAGGGGAAGAGCGTGCAGATTTACTGCGGGGAGGAGGGCCTCGAGCGCCAGTTCTCCGGCCCGGTCGCGGCGGCCATCCGTCGCAGCGTATCCTCCGGAGAGAGCGCGGAGCGCGTCCTGCTCTTGGACTCCCCCGTCGACTCCATCCTGGGGGTCGCGAGGGCGGAGGCGATAGTCTCGAGCGGGTCGGTCCGGACGTGCGACGCGGTGGTGGTCCTGCCGGGCAGCGTCCCTTCGTTCCCCGCCGTCGACTGCGAAAGGGGGCGCGGCGGGGGGTTGCTGGTCGATTCCTCGATGGCGACGACCATTCCTGGCGTCTTCGCCGCGGGAGACTCCGCTGAGATCAGGTTCAAGTCAGGCTCGGTCCCCGCGCGCCTCTTCTCCACCAGCCGGATGGGGGGCGAGGTCGCCGGCACCAACGCGGCGGGAGGAAGGGCTTCCGCCAGACCGTCATGGTCGGTCGAACAGACCTGCTTCGGGCTGGAGCTCTGCTCCGCCGGGCTGAACGAGGAGGAGGCCGCGGCCATGGGGCTCGACGCCGCGACGGAGACCGGAACCGCGACCGACCCGCGCTTCAAGGGAGACGGCGAGCGCGATACCTTCGTCTCCATGGTCTACGACACGGAGACGCACCAGGTCTACGGCGTGCAGATCGCAGGGTGGCGCGCCTCGGCCCTCTCGAGCGCCGCGGCCTTGATCGTGTCCTTGGGGCTCACTGTGGAGCAGCTCCTTCACGCCGAGTCGCCCTACTCGCCCGGCTCCAGCCACGAGGATTCTCCAATAGCCTTAACAGCAGGAAAAATCGGGAAGCGAGAAGGAGCCTGACTTTGGCGAAGCGCAGGGTCCTGGTCTGCGACACGCTCGACGTGGCCAACCTCGGCCTCACCGACGCGTTCGAGGTGGACTACGACCCGAACATCACGAAGGACGACCTGCTCGCCAGGGTGGCCGACTACGACGCGCTCGTCGTCCGCAGCCGGACCAAGGTGGACGCCGAGGTGATAGCCCGCGCGACCAGGCTGAAGATAATCGCGAGGCCGGGGACGGGGCTCGACAACGTCGACCTGAGGGCCGCCAACGCGAGGGGGGTCGAGGTGGTGAACAGCCCCGAGGCGCTGGTGGAGGCCGTCGCGGAGCACGTGATAGGACTCATGCTCGCGCTGGCGCGGGACATCCCGGCGGCCGACGCGTCCATGAAGGCGGGCCTGTGGGAGAAGCAGCGGTTCATCGGGACTGAGCTGAAGGGCAAGACCCTCGGCATCGCCGGCCTAGGCCGAATCGGGAGGCGGGTGGCGGAAGTGGCCAGGGCGACGGGGATGTCTCTCCTGGGCTACGACGTCATAGAGGTGCCCCAGGACACCCTCGCATCGCTCAACTGCAGGATGGTCGACCTGGACACCCTATTCGCCTCGTCCGACTTCATCACGCTCCACGTCCCGCTCACGACCGAGACCAAGCACATGGTCGACTCGCGCAGGCTATCGCTGATGAAGAAAAGCGCCGCCCTGATCAATACCTCCCGCGGCGAGGTCATCGACCAGGCCGCCCTGGCGAGCGCCCTCAGGGCGGGGGAGATAGGGGGCGCTGCGCTCGACGTATTCGAGAGCGAGCCTCCCGGGGACGAAATCGTGGGGGCGCCCAGGCTAGTCACCACGCCCCACATCGGAGGCCAGACCAAGGACGCCCAGACGAACGCCGTCACGATCGTCGGGGCAAAGATAAACCAGTTCTTCGCGGGACGGCAATAGCGAAGACTTATCTTCCCGTTTCGAACCGGGGCAACGTTCGCTTTGTACAGGCAGATAGGGGAGACCTGGCAGAAGGTCTTCAAGGACAAGTCGGGTGACATCCTCGAGAGGGCGGTGGAGCTCAGGAGAGGCCCCACCATGGAGCGCATCGAGCGCCCTTCGCGCCTCAACAAGGCGAGGATGTTCGGGTACAAGGCAAAAGAAGGCGTCGTGGTAATCAGGATACGGGTCGCGAGCGGGGGAATGCGGAGGCCGCGCCCCACCTCGGGCCGCAGGCCGAAGCACCTTGGAGTCCTGAGGATGAAGTCGGACGAGCCCGTCCAGAAGGTCGCCGAGAGGCGCGTCCAGGAGAAGCACACGAACCTGAAGATGCTCGGCTCCTACGAGCTCTGGGTCGACGGCAAGCACAGGTGGTACGAGTGCATCATGGTAGACCCGTCTCACCCGGCTATCAAGAAGGACTACGATTATCGGCGCCGGCTCGGCCTGGTCTCCTAGGCCCTAGAACCCCGCGAGCTGGGGGTCCTCGGGCTTGAGCACCTCCCTAAGGAGCACGGTCGCATACTCCCCCTTCCCTAGGGAGAACTCCAGCACGAACCCGCGCTCCTCTTTCTTGACCGACCTGTCGCTGGAGAGGAGGGGAGCGGGCCTGAAACCGCCTTCGCTGCTCATCTCCTCGGCCTCCTTGATGTAGAACGAGGCGGGAGAGACGCGCTCCTCCGCCATGACCTCGGCGAGAACAGAGTCGAACCTCGAGCCGTAGTTCCTGTACGCGTAGCCGACGATCTGGAGAAGAGGGATCGCCACCACCTCCGCAGGGACCTCCTCCCTCACGCCGTGCACCCTCCCGACGGTGAGCCCGCCCTCCTTGAGGCGCGCCCAGTTGTCCCCGGACCGCGCGCTCGAGAAGTCGAGCTCCTCCGCCAGGGCGCGGCTCAGTACGAGGTTGAAGAGGTACGCCTGGTAGGAGTTCACGAGCAGCCGCCTTATCGGTATTGGAATCCTCCTCAGGGCTCCGACGTGGTCGCCGGGCTTCTGGGACAGGTGCGACGCGACCCTCCGCTCCATGTCCTGACGCGGGGAGAACAGCCGAACAGCCTCTGCGTACCTCCCCTCTCCGCACAGCCTCCTCGCCTCCGCGGCATTCTCGCCCTCCCCCTCCCTCGGCTCCGAGAGGACCAGCCTGGTGGCCCCGGCGAAGTCCTTCTCGACTATCGCCCTCCCCACCCTCCTGTTGACGCCCCCCTTCAACCCGAACCTCTGATAGCCGTAGAAGTTCGCGACGCGCCTCTCCGCGCACGCCCTGAAGCACTCCTCTATCTCGGCCCCCAGTTCCTCTGGGGTCTCCACCAGAATCCTGAACCTATTGCCCATGAGGAGAGCCCTGGTGACCGGCCTGGAGAAGCCAACCAGGTGGGCCTCCCACCTGCTCCCGCTGAGCTCGGCGGGAGACGATGCCCTGCTGCTCCTGGCGCTGACGTATTGGACGACCGTCGCGTTCTTGTCCTTGAGGCCTGCGAAGTTCACCTCGCTCTTGATCATGGCAGCGATTTCCCGGGCCACGTGGGGCGTGTCCACGCCGGACTTTGTGACCTTGTAGACGGGGACGAGGCCCGGCGCCCTGTCCAGGACCACGTCCTTGAGGGACATAAGCTCCTGGACCTGGAAGTCCTGGAAGCTGTTCCGGAGGCGTCCCTCGTGGCGAACGCCCCGCGTGGAGTAGGCGAGCAGCCCAGACTCGACATCGGTCTGGGGAGGCCGCGCGTCGGCCGTCGTCTTCAAAGCAGCTTCAGCTTGCCGGTGACCTTGTCGATCTCGCCAGACGGTCCTGGTCCTATGCCGAGGCACGTCGTCGTCCCGGGCTCGAGCTGAGTGAGGCCTCTGTCCTGGATGAGAGAGACGGGGAGCCCGAGGCTCCTGGCCTGCTTCTGGAGCTCCTCGAGCGCCTCCTCGCCTCCTTCAGTCTTGACAACGACCTTCGCCTGGCCGTGCTCCCTCCAGGACTCATACCACGTCGGGTGCTTCCGGCGCGCCGTCTCAGCAGCGTCGAGAGCCGCGTGCGCGACCTGCGCCGCCATCTTCCCCTTCCCCATGCCCAGGTCCGACCTGACCACTATGACCTGTTTGATCTCCGACACCTCGGCCAGGCTTCCGATTTCGAAGGGTATTTACGCGCCGGGTTAAGGCTTGCCCCGATTCGGGACACGGTCGATCTGATGCAAAACGCCACTGACAATCCTTCCTCTCGCAACTACGACGTCGTCGTCGGGGGAGGGAGCGTAGCGGGGCTCGCATTCGCGGCGGAGGCCTCGAAGAGAGGACTGGGCGTCCTGGTGCTCGAGGAGGACAAGGAGATTGGGGAGCCAGAGAAGTGCGACGGGCTCGTCAGCCTGCAGGAGCTGAGGAGGTATGCCATGCCTGAGAAGTCGTGCATCCAGAGCCGCGTCACCAAGGGCGTCGTCTTCTCTCCCTCTGGGCGGAAGGCCTCGCTCGACGCCTCGCGCCTTGACGTCGTGGTCATCGACCGCAGCGCATTCGACAAGCAGCTGGCCGCGAACGCAGAGGCTTGGGGCGCCGAGGTGAGGCTGGGCGCCCGCGTCGCAGGAGTCGAGGAGCGGCCTGACGGGGTCAAGGTCAGCGCGGGTGGCAACGTCTTCTCCTGCTCATACTACGTCGACGCCACCGGCCCGACCGGGGTGATGAAGTTCAGAAGGGAGGGGCTCGTCCCCACCGCCAAGTACGAGGTCGAGGGCGACTGGTTCACCGACGGCGTCGTCGAAGTCTACACCGACCAGGAGAAGTATCCGGGCTTCTTCGCCTGGGTGATCCCCCGGGGCCTGGGGATCGCGAAGGTCGGGGCGGCGGGCTTCGGGATAAACGCGGCGAAGGCGCTCGAGGCCTTCCTCGCGGAGCGGGACTCTAAGATCGTCAGCAAGGTCGCCTGCACCATCTACGTCGGGGGCCCCGTAGACCAGTTCGTCTCAGGGCGGACCGTCTACGTCGGTGAGTCGGCGGGGCAGGTCAAGCCCACCACCGCGGGAGGGATCCCGAGCTCTGTGGCGGGAGGCGTCATCGCCGCTCGCTGGGTCTCTGAATCAGTCATGCTCAAGGACCCCTCGCTCGTCTCACGATACCAGCCCGACTGGTCCGGTAGGTACGGCAAGGAGTACCGCCTGATGACGAGGCTGAGGCACATCTACGAGAACTTGTCGAACGGCGACCTCGACAAGCTCGTCGCCACCCTCGAGCGCCCAAAGGTCGCGGCGAAGCTCGCGTCGGGCTCCTTCGACTTCCACGCGAGCGCGGCGCTCTCCGCCCTGGGGGTCAAGGGGCTCCTCCAGCTGGCGGGGGTGCTCGTCTCCTCGGAAGCGAAGCAGGCGCTCTCCTCCCTCGTGCGCCCCTCGGGCTCCAGGGACGGCTGACTCGGGGCCGGCGCGCTTCGGAAGGTATAATTCCTAGCCTCGGCGGGGGAATTCCAGCTTGTCGCAAAAGTCGATTGCGCTCCCGGTCTGCACGTCCTGCAACCGACCTGTCATGCCTGGGGAGAAGGCCTCCAAGTTCAACTGCCCGAGCTGCAGCCAGGTGTTCGTCTGGCGGTGCGAGAAGTGCCGCAAGTTCTCTCGGAGATACAAGTGCGTCAACTGCGGGTTCGAGGGGCCGTAGCCATGGGTTCCTACCTCGTACGGGTCAAAGTAATGCCCTCAGGCCCCGAAGTCCCCTCGGAGAAGCTGCTGGAGTCCGTCAAGGGAGTCCTGACCGGTGAGATGACCCTGAAGGGCAGCAAGGTTGACCCGATAGCCTTCGGCCTCTACGCCCTTATCCTCGACGTCGTCGCTCCGGAGGAGGAGGGGATGGTCGACAAGGTGGAGCAGGCAATCGCAAAAGCGCCCCTGGTGACCCAGTCCGACCTCATAGCCGTCAGCAGGATGTCGAGCCACCTCAAGGTCTAAGGCCTCGCCCTCGAAGCTTTTATAAGCCCGGCCGCGCTCGCTTCAATTCTCCGCAGGATATCAGGCATCGTAGAGCGTCGTTAGAGATTTGAAGCCTCCACTCCGGTTCGCAGTATTAGAGATTGTCAAAGAGAAGAAGCACGTCACCGACGACGAGCTCCTGACCATCATCAGCAAGGGAGGCGGCTACTCCATCCACGAGCTCAACAAGGCCCTCCTGGATCTCGAGATCCTGGGCACCATCAGCGTGAGGTGGGTCGCGAAGGAGAAGCGCCGGATCGAGTTCGTCGAGGCCGCCGCAGCCCCTGTCAGATACGCCGAGTGAGATTAGGTTTTTAGCCCGCGTGAGCGGGCTCCGGACGTGGCGAGCCCCATGGTGAACAGCTAGCCTTGGGCGTAGACCTGGGCGACGTCCTCCCCAGACGGAAGGTGCCCCTCGAGTCGCTGGGCAACAAGAAGATCGCCATCGACGCCTACAACACGCTCTACCAGTTCCTCGCGATCATCCGGGGGGTCGGGGGGGAGCACCTAAAGGACTCGAAGGGGAGGGTCACCAGCCACCTTAGCGGGCTCTTCTACAGGAACGTCAACCTCATGGAGCTCAACGTGAAGCTCGTCTACGTCTTCGACGGCGCCCCTCCCGAGCTCAAGGCCGTGGAGATCCAGA
>Ga0335081_10022415_pt1 | contig 10221 bp, 10 predicted proteins | sample Lox_Sample_35_FD_206713 | JGI IMG/M metagenome (GOLD analysis project Ga0335081, IMG submission 206713) | Soil microbial communities from Loxahatchee National Wildlife Refuge, Florida, United States - Lox_Sample_3.5 | ecosystem: Environmental > Terrestrial > Soil > Wetlands | place: USA... | reverse complement strand
CCGGTATTCGCCCGAAATCGGATCGCGCCGCAACGTCGGCCGCTGCTCCTGATCGCGGATGCGCGCAGCCGCGCGGCGGGCGTCGAGCTCTTCGTTGACGCGGCGCACTTCCTTGACCACCCAGTGGATCACCATGGCGCCGCCGACCGCGGCCAAGGTCCATTTCACCAGCGGCGACATCAGAATGGGCGACATCGAGAGTCCCTCCTCGTCCACGTGAAATTGTTCCGGTCAAACGCGGCATTTTCGCGGCCGGTCGGACCGGCCTGCACCGGCGCCTCGCGATGATCTATCCTGGCGCGGAATGCCGGCCAACGCCATCCTCTGAGAATGGCCGACCCGGCACGTTGGGGGAGGAACACATGAGCATGTTCGCAGGAATTCGCGCTTTTGCCGTGTTGGCCGGGGTGATCGCGTCGCTGCTCTTGCCGGCAACGCCGAGCGCCGCCGCCACCGCCTGGCCGACGCGGCCGGTCCGCTTCATCGTGACGCTGGGCGCCGGCAGCGGCGTCGATATTGGCGCGCGCCTGTTCGCCGACAGACTGTCGGCGAAATGGGGCCAGCCGGTGGTGGTCGAGAACAAGCCCGGCGGCGACGGCATGCTCGCCATCACCACCATGCTCGGCGCGCACGACGACCACGTGCTGCTGGTCTCGCCGGTGAGCTCCTTCACCGCGCATCCCTACTTCCATGACAAGCTGCCCTACGACCCGAAGGATCTCATCCCGATCGCGCGCATCTCCAAGACGGTGGTCGCGGTCAGCGTGCCCACCTCGCTTGGCGTCAATTCGCTGAAGGAGCTGGAGGCGCTGGCGCGTGCCAAGCCCGGCCAGTTGAACTGGACCACCGCCACCGGCTTCACCGATTTCGTCTTTGCCGGCTATCTGCACACGGTTGGGCTGAAGATGGCGAAGGTGCCGTACAAGAACCCGGCCGGCGCCGCGACCGATCTCGCGAGCGGCACCATCCAGGTCTATATGCCGGCCTACGCGATCGTGCGCCCGCAGGTGGAGGCCGGCAAGGTGAAGGTGCTCGCGGTCACCAATCACGAGCGCGCGCCGGCGATCCCCGACGTGCCGACCGCGCTCGAGGCTGGCTACCCGTCACTCGAATTCGACGGGCTGGTTGGCCTGTTCGGCCCGCCCGGCATGCCGGACGAGGTGCGCGCTAAGATCGCCGCCGATATCCGCGAGGCCGCCGCCGACAAGGCGGTGCTGGCGAAGATGACGGCGACCGGTCAGATCGTCGCGCCCGGCGACGCCACCGAGTTCGCCGCCTCGATCGCAAAGCAGAAGGAGCAAGTGGCCGCGGTGGCCAAGCTGTTCGGCAACAAGCCGGTGCAGTAGCCGCTAGAGCCCGTAGCGGCTCCACAGCGCGCGTGCTTCCAGCGCGGAGACGAATTCGTCAGCCAACCCGGCCTGATCGGCTGCGCGCAAGACACCGGGCAGGCGGCGGCCGAAGAAGGTCCGCTCCGAGGCGATCAGCGGCGTGCGCACTTTGTCGCCGTAGCGCTCGCGCAATGTCGAGCGTAGGTCGCCGAGGCGGTCGGCCAGGCCAAGCGCGATGGCTCGCTCGGCGGTCCAGAATTCGCCCGAGAACAGGGTGTCGTCATCGCCGGTCAGCTTTGCGCCGCGGCGCTCCTTGACCAGCGCAATGAACGCGTCGTGCATGTCCTTCTGGATCGCCTTCAGCCGCTTGACGTCTTCCGGCTTCTCCTCCTGGAAGGGATCGAGCATCACCTTGCGGTCGCCCGAGGTGTACAGGCGCCGTTCGACGCCGAGCTTCTCCATCAGCTTGGGGAAGCCGAACGAGCCGCCGACCACGCCGATCGAGCCGACCAGCGAGAACTGATCGCAAATGATCTCGTCGCCGGCGCAAGCCAGCATGTAGCCGCCGGAAGCGCCGACATCCTCGACGAAGGCGAGCACCGGCAAATTCTTCTCGGCGGCCAATTGGCGGATGCGGCGGAAGATCAGGTTCGATTGCGAGGGCGAGCCGCCCGGCGAATTGATCACCAGCGCGACCGCGCGCGCATTACGGATCGAGAAAGCCCGTTCCAGCGTGCGCGCGACCGTCGACAGCATCAGGCCCGGCCGCAGCGGCGTGACCACGCCGATCACGCCGGACAACCGCACCACCGGCACCACCGGGATGTCGGGGCGGAAGCGTGCGGGCAGGAAAGAACGCAGCGTATGCAGCGTCGCGACGAGCGGATCGGGCGACGGGCGGGTGCTGTCGGTCGTCATGGCAACCACTTAGGCAGCCTCCCCGCTCAAGTCAAAGTCCCGCCCGCCTGGCGTCCTGCAATTGCCGATTTTTTAGCGCTCGGTTGCTTCCCGGAAGGCAAGCACGTCGTGATCCAACTTGGCTTGCTTCTTGCACCGCATTGCCTGCCACCAAGTCGTGGCGGCTCTCAAGAGGCTAAGAATGGATCCCAAGCTCGCCATCCTGTTCCTGCTGGTCGGAACTGTCATTGGCTTGTCGCATCTCAGCGACGACTCTTTCGTGCGTGCGCGGCGCCAATTGGTGCGCCGGCGCTGGCGCGAAATAATGCCCGGACGGCGCAAATCCTAGGCACAAAGAGGAGCGCCGGGCTCCACCTCATTCTGCCGAAAGTTTAAGCGTTTCCCCCGCGCGAAGCACCGCTTCTGCCGCCGCCGCGGGCCGATTGTGTAAATCGTTAAGGATTAGGGCGGGCCGTTCGACGCGGGTGCCCCGCCCGCCCTTGGTCGCGCGCACCAGCACGCGAATCGCCGGCTTGTCCGGACGCGGCAAGACCGGCAGCACGGCGACGTCACCGAAGCCGCCGGCGAGCGCGGCAAGCACTTCATCGAGGCCGTCGGCGCGGAAGATCAGCGTGAGCGCGCCGCCCGCCTTGAGCAGGAAGTGCGCGCTGGCGATCCAGCGCTCGATGAGGCCGGGCGCGGCGGCATGCGCCAGCCGCCGGCGCGGGTCGGGTGAAACGTTCTGCCGCCGCACATCGCGAAACGGCGGATTCATCAGCACGCGGTCGACGGATGCCGGGGCAAACCCCGCGACCGCAAGCGCGGCTTGGTCCCCGGCGTCGCGGGCGAGTGTCGTCACCCGATCTTGTAGATTGTTGAGCGTTGCGTTCTCGGCGGCGAGCGCCGCCAGCGTGGGATCGATCTCGACCAGGGTCACGCGCAAGCCTTCGACGCGGTGAGCGAGCGCCAGGCCAGCGGCGCCGACGCCGGCGCCGAGATCGACCGCGTGCTCGCCCGGCAGCGCCGCGGTCGCCGCCGCCAACAGAATGGCGTCGTGACCGACGCGGTGGCCGGCGAGCGGCTGACGCAGCCGCAGGCGGCCGCCGAGCACGGCGTCGACGCTGGTTTCGCTGTCGCGCTCAGCGATCATCGGGCCGCAATTCGTGACCAAGCCCGGCCTCGGTGAGCAGGCGGCGGGCGGCGGCGAGGTCCTCGTCGGCCACCAGCAAACGGCGCGGCAGGATGCCGAGCGAGCCTTCCAGCACGCTCATATTCTGGTCGAGCACCATGTAATGGATGTCGGCGCCGTCGAGCAGCGCGCCGATGGCGGAGACCAGCACTGCGTTGTTGGTGCGCACCAGTTCGCGCAAAGCGATTGCCCCGTGCCTGCCAGACCTTCGCTGCTATCTAGCCCAATTCATCCCCGCTCGGAATGTAGATTGTCGATACCGGGTTCCGCGGGCGTGACGCGCGGTCGCGGCCCGGCGCTGGAATATTTCACCCTCGCCGGCGGTCTGATCAGGGATGCCGGAGCAGCAAGGCGGTGCTGTTGCATGCCCGCCTGACACCCCGTAGATAGGCCGGCTGCCTGCCTGCGGCCTTGCCGCCCCACCTGCGCGTTTCTATGCTCGCCCGCCGCCGTTACCCCGGAGAGTATTTTGGCCGTCGTCGTTCCCTTTGAGAGCCCGCGCTCCGGTTCGATCCAGCGTCTCTCCGAACTGGTCGCCGCCGACATGGAACGGGTCAATGCGACCATCCTGGCGCGCACCGGCTCGCAGGTCACCATGATCCCGGAGGTGGCCAACCATCTGATCTCGTCCGGCGGCAAGCGCCTGCGGCCGATGCTCACTTTGGCCATGGCCAAGCTCGCCGGCTACACCGGCGACGGCCACATCAAGCTCGCCGCTGCGGTCGAGTTCATGCATACCGCGACGCTGCTGCACGACGACGTGGTCGACGAGAGCGACATGCGCCGCGGCAAGCTCGCCGCCCGCATGCTATGGGGCAACGAGGCGAGCGTGCTGGTCGGCGACTTCCTGCTCGGCCAGGCGTTCAAGATGATGGTCGAGGTGGGCAATCTGCACGCGCTCGAGATTCTCGCTTCCGCCGCGGCGGTGATTGCGGAAGGCGAGGTGATGCAGCTCGGCGCCGCCAAGAACACCGCCACCAACGAAGACGAATATCTGGCGGTGATCCGCGCCAAGACGGCCGAATTATTCGCCGCCGCCTGCGAGGTGGGGCCGGCGCTCGCCAACAAGGACAAGGCGGAGACCGCCGCCTGCCGCTCCTTCGGCATGAACCTCGGCATCGCCTTCCAGCTGATCGACGACGCGCTCGACTACGGCGGCAAGTCGGCCAAACTCGGCAAGAACGTCGGCGACGATTTCCGCGAGGGCAAGATCACGCTGCCCGTGGTGCTCTCGTTCCGCCGCGGCACCGCGGGCGAGCGAGAGTTCTGGAATCGCACTTTGGTCAAAGGCGAGGTTGGCGACGAGGATTTGGAGACGGCGATCACGCTGATGACGCGCCATCACGCCATCGAGGATACGGTCGGCCGCGCGCGCCATTACGGCGCGATCGCCACCGACGCGCTCGCGCTGGTGCCGCCATCGGAGATCAAGACGGCGCTGGAGGAAGCGGTCGAGTTCTGTATCGCGCGGGCTCACTAGCCGCGCGCCGTTTCCGGGCTAGCGGGCAAAGCTGCCGGCCGTGTAGCCGGTGTCGGGATCGCGCTTGAGCATCAGCCGGATGAACGGGTCGGGATCCTGACCGACATATTGGCCGTATTGATAAACCGGCGGGGCGCAGCCATTGGGCTGCGGCTTCGCATTGAAGAAAAAGCCCTCAAAGGTCGGTCCGTAACCGCCGCGATCGACGCATTGCGGGGGCGTTTTGTAGCGCTTGCTGCGCGCCGAGGCCGGATCGGCCGAAAGCGCGGTCACGACAACGCCGAGAGCCAGGAACGCAATCATCAGCCGGCCGAACTGCATGGTCTTCTCCATTGCCGCGCGCTGCCTTACTGGCAAACGACGAACTTGCCAAGAGTTCCCCGCAAATCCGGCAATTTCTTTGCGTTAGCTCAAAGTCGTGGCCGCCACCCACCACGCCTTATTTTCGGCTTTGAGCCGCTGCGCCGCCGCTCCCGCTTCTCCGGAGGCGCCGAACAAGGCAAAGCAGGTCGCGCCGGAGCCCGACATGCGCGCAAGCCGCGCGCCCGGCTGCGCGGCAAGCGCGTCGAGCACCTGCGCGACCACGGCGTTGCACTTGATCGCGGCTTGCGTGAGATCGTTGCCGTGTTGGCCGAGAAAGCCGATCAGCGCGTCATACGTAGTGGGCACCGCGCCGAGCGGTTTCTCGCTGCCTTTGCCGGCGGCGAAAGCGGTGAAGACGTCGCGCGTCGCCAGCGCGACGCCGGGATTGACCAGCACCGCCGGCAGCGGCGGGAGCGAAATCGGCGCGGACAACAGTTCGCCGACGCCGCGCATGATGCGCCCACGCTGTTGCAGACAGACCGGCACGTCGGCGCCGGTGGCAAGCGCGGCCGTCGCCAGCCGCCCATCGTCAAGCGCGATATTGTTCGCGCGCGCCAGCAGCCGCAGCGCGGCGGCCGCGTCGGCCGAGCCGCCGCCGATGCCGGCGGCGACCGGGAGATTCTTCTCCAGCACGAAGCGGCCGGCTTGCAGCGCGCCGACGCGCTCACGCAAGCGCGCCGCCGCCTTGAGCACCAGATTGTCTGCCGCCGGCCCACACATGTCGGCATTGCGGCCGGTCATTTCGAGCGAGAGCTGCGGCCCTGGCTCGAGCGTGAGCGTGTCGGCGAGGCCGGCAAAGGCGACCAGACTCTCCAGCTCGTGGTAGCCGTCCGCGCGGCGCCCGACCACGCGCAGCGTCAAATTGATTTTGGCGCGGGCCTTGTCGGTAAGCGCAGTCACCCGGCGGTCTTAGCCCCCGTCGCCGCTTTTCTTCTCGGGCTTGTTGCTGGCCTTGACCTGCGAGGGGGCATCGTCCGGCAGGCCGTTCTTCAGCTTCAGCTCGATGTTCGGCAGGTCCTCGGGGTCGGGCTTGAGGTCGCGCGCATGCGCCCACTGGAATTTGGCTTCCAGCTCGCGGCCGACGCGCCAATAGGCGTCACCCAAGTGGTCGTTGATGGTCGGATCTTCCGGCTTGAGCTCGATCGCGCGTTCGAGCTGCTTCACCGCTTCCTCGTAATTGCCGATCTTGAAATAGGCCCAGCCCAGCGAGTCGACGATGTAGCCGTCATCCGGCCGCTGCTGCACGGCGCGCTTGATCATCGCCATGCCTTCGTCGAGGTTGGTGCCCTGATCGATCCAGGAATAGCCGAGATAGTTGAGCACGTGCGGCTGCTCGGGGAACAATTCGAGCGCCTTGCGCAGGTCGGCTTCCGCCTTCGGCCATTGCTTGGAGCGCTCGTAACAGATGCCGCGGAAGTAGAACATGACCCAGCTCGACTTGTCCGGGCTGGGGACCAGCGCGATCGCCTTGGAATAGGTGTCGGCGCATTCGGCGAATTTCTTGTGCGCGCGCTGCACGTTGCCAAGCGCAACGATCGCTTCCTGGTCGTCCGGGTGCTGCTTGATCACCATCTCCAGCCGCTTCTGCGCTTCCTCCGGCTGGTCGAGCGCGTCGAGATCGGAGGCGGCCTGCACCAAGGCATTGCGATGCAGCGGCGAGGTGGCCGGGACGCGCTCATAGGCGCCGAGCGCGAGCTCCGGCTTCTTCAGCGATTCGTAGAGGTCGGCGAGCGAGAGCAGCGCCAGCGGATGCTGCGGCGCCAAGTACAGTCCAAGCTGCAGATAGACGAGGCCGAGATCCTCGCCGCCGCGGCGGCCGAGCGAGGCGCCGAGCCCGTACAGCGCCTCGGCGGCGCCAGTCCATGCGTTGGCCACGATCTGCGGCAGCTTCTCACCGCGCTTGAGCTTGTCCATCTCGTCGACGATGAGCGGATGGCGCGGCAACTGCTTGTCGAAGGCCTCGAAGATCTCCAGCGCTTCCTTCGGCGACTTGTTGCGCGACACCCAGCTGCCATAGGCCTCGACCACGCGCAGCGCGCTTGAATCCTGCTTGTAAGCGCTTTCCAGCCGCTTGCCGGCTTCGGCGCTCAGCCCGCCGAGATCGAGGATCAGGCCGGCGTGCAGATCCTTGAAGATGCCGTACCAGTCCGGGCCGTTGAGCTTGTCGATGGTGGCGACCGCGCCCTTGGGGTCGCCGGTGCCGAATTGGCTCCAGGCGATCAGCAGCGTGGCGGTGAGATCGGTGATCGGGCCGCGCACCGACTGGCTGAGCTCGCGGCGGGCGGCGGCGAATTGCTTGTTCTTGATGCTGTGAACGCCGAGCACCAGCCGGCTGACCCGGTCGGACTTGTCGGCGCGGATGACGCGGTCGGCGTATTTCACCGCCTCGCCGATGTTGCCGTCGACCACCAGCGAGAGGAAGGTGCGGTCGAGCAGTTCGTCGTTCTTGGGATCGAGCTTCAGCGCGGCGGCATAATAGGCGGCGGCGGCGGCGGCGTCGCGCATGCGGCCGGCATGGCGGGCGGCGAGATAGCTGCCCGAGGCGGTGAGCCCGACGAGGTCCTGCGGCGACGGCGGCTGCGCGGAAAGCTCGATCGGCGCCGCCGCAAGGATCGCGGCCAGCACGCTGCCCGCGCTCAGGCGGGCAAAGCTTACGAATTTCACTGGCGATGCTCCAATCAGGCGGCCGCTCAAAGCCTTGGCCGTGCCGCCGAGGTTTTCCCGAGAATGGACTTTTTGCGCCGCCCCCGCAAGAACGGCGCCCGACTCGCCGTCACCACGTTGAAAACTCCGATAGAGGCAGCATCGTGACCGCGCTCCCCGCGGAACTTCACATGTTCGGGTAGTTCGGGCCGCCGCCGCCCTCCGGCGGCACCCAGGTGATGTTCTGATTCGGGTCTTTGATGTCACAGGTTTTGCAGTGGACGCAATTCTGCGCGTTGATGACGAATTTAGGCTGCCCGCCTTCCTCCACCCACTCGTAGACCCCGGCCGGGCAATACCGTCCCGACGGGCCGGCATAGAGGTCGTGCTCGGAGTGCACCTGCAGATCCATGTCCTTCACCTTCAGATGCGGCGGCTGATCCTCCTCGTGATTGGTGTTGGACAGGAACACCGATGACAGCCGGTCGAAGGTGAGCTTGCCGTCGGGTTTCGCATAGGCGATGGGCGCACATTCCGCCGCCGGCTTGAGCGTGGCGAAGTCCGGCTTGCCGTGCTTGAGCGTGCCGAACAGCGAGAAGCCGAGCGTGTTGCACCACATGTCGAGGCCGCCGAGCCCGATGCCGATGAAGGTGCCGAACTTCGACCACAGCGGCTTGGCGTTGCGCACGCGCCAGAGGTCCCTGCCGATCGCGCTGGCGCGCCAGCCGGCGTCGTAGTCGGTCAGCGCATCATGCGCGCGGCCGCCGGCGAGCGCCGCCGCCGCCGCTTCAGCCGCGGCGATGCCGGAGAGCATCGCGTTGTGGCTGCCTTTGATGCGCGGGACGTTCATGAAGCCGGCGTTGCAGCCGATCAGCGCGCCGCCGGGAAACGCCAGCGACGGCACCGACTGATAGCCGCCCTCGGTCAAAGCGCGCGCGCCGTAAGCGAGCCGCTTGCCGCCGGCGAAAGTGTCGCGCACAAAGGGATGCGTCTTGAAGCGCTGGAATTCCTCGAACGGCGACAGATACGGATTGGTGTAGTTGAGGTGCACGACGAAGCCGACCGACACCAGATTGTCGTCGAGGTGATAGAGGAATGAGCCGCCGCCGGTCCGGTTGTCGAGCGGCCAGCCGAACGAGTGCTGCACCAGTCCCTTGCGGTGCCTGTCGGGCGCGACCTGCCACAGCTCCTTGAGGCCGATGCCGAACTTCTGCGGCTCGCGCCCCTTCGCCAGGTTGAATTTGGCGATCAGCTGCTTGCCGAGATTGCCCCGCGCGCCTTCGGCGAACAACGTGTATTTGGCGCGCAATTCCATGCCGCGGGTGAAGCTATCCTTCGCCTCGCCGTTCTTGCCGATCCCCATGTCGCCGGTGGCGACGCCGGCGACCGCGCCGTTGTCGTCGTACAGCACCTCGGCGGCGGCAAAGCCGGGATAGATTTCGACGCCGAGCGCTTCCGCCTTGCTCGCCAGCCAGCGGCAGACATTGCCGAGCGAGACGATGAAGTTGCCGTGATTGCCCATCAGCGGCGGCAGCAGGACATTGGGCAGGCGCAGCGCGCCATTGCTGCCGAGCCAATAGAAGCGGTCGTCGGTCACCGCCGTCTTGATCGGCGTGTCCTCGCTGCGCCACTCGGGCAGCAGTTTGTCGAGCCCGACCGGATCGATCACCGCGCCGGAAAGGATGTGCGCGCCGACCTCGGAGCCCTTCTCCACCACCACCACCGAGATGTCGGCGTTGACCTGCTTGAGGCGAATGGCGGCGGCGAGGCCGGCGGGGCCGGCGCCGACGATGACCACGTCGAATTCCATTGCCTCGCGCGCGGGAAGCTCGGCCGCCATGCTGGTCTCCTACTTCCAATCTAGGGCTTGGAAGCGATCGCCTGCTTGAGCAGCCGGTAGGACTCGTCAAGGCGGCGGGCGATTTCGTCCCAATCCGCTTCCGTCATATCGCGGCTGTGCGCGTCACGATAGGCCATAGCTTGGGCACGCAGCACGCCAGAGCGGCGCAAATCGGCATTGTCGACCCCGTAAAGCGCGGTAGCGACCTGGGCGACGGTGCGCCCGTAGGCGTCGGGACCGACGTTTTCCCGCCGCGCCTGCCACCAATCGAGCTCCTTGCGGGCGGCGTATTCGATGTCGACTGGGCCCGGCGCCGCGCGCGCCAGCAGGGCGTAATAGTCGATGAGGTCGGGCGAAGCGACGTCGGCCTCGGCGCGCGAGCGCGAGGCCTGGAAGCGATAGGCGGCGCGCGCGGCGAAGAAGCCGATGCGCAGGCTGTCGACGGGCGAGAAGCCCTGCTGGTCGCGCGCGACCGCGTAGA
>Ga0335081_10022414_pt1 | contig 10221 bp, 5 predicted proteins | sample Lox_Sample_35_FD_206713 | JGI IMG/M metagenome (GOLD analysis project Ga0335081, IMG submission 206713) | Soil microbial communities from Loxahatchee National Wildlife Refuge, Florida, United States - Lox_Sample_3.5 | ecosystem: Environmental > Terrestrial > Soil > Wetlands | place: USA: Florida... | reverse complement strand
CGCGACGATTTCGCCGCCGCTTGTTGCTGCGGAAGAGCCAGCCGCCGCGGCTTCAGCAGCGGCCACTGCTGCAGCGCCGGAAGCGAAAGGCGGGAAGGCTGGTGCCGCGCCTGCTGCAGCCCCCGCAGCGGCCCCAGCCAAGGCTGCGCCGAAGGCCAAGAAATAGCCGATGCGTTTGCGCGCGGCCCTCCGCGCGCAAACCGGCAGAGCTTCCGGGCGGCCGTGATGCTTCTCTTCGTCGGCCTCGGCAATATGGGCAAGGCTTTCGCCGGTCATCGCCACAATGCCGGCTTCATGGCCCTTGATGCCATCGCGCGGACGCATAATGCACCGGCCTTCCGTTCGCGCTTCCAGGGCCTCGTCAGCGAGATCTCGCTCGAAGGCGAGCGTGTCATCCTTCTCAAGCCGCAAACCTACATGAATGAATCCGGCCGCTCTACCGGCGAGGCGGCGCGCTACTTCAAGATCGATCCCTCCCACATCGTTGTGTTTCACGACGAACTCGATCTGCTACCTGGAAAGGTGAGGGTCAAAACCGGGGGCGGCAACGCAGGCCATAACGGCCTTAGATCCTTGACCGAACATCTTGGAAATGACTATCGCCGCGTGCGGATCGGCATCGGCCATCCGGGCAATAAGGCGCTCGTGCATCATTACGTTCTCAGCGATTTCGCCAAGACGGACACGCTTTGGGTCGAGGCTTTATGCCAGGCGATCGCGGCCAATGCCGGGCTATTGGTGAAAGGTGCGGATGAGGACTTCCAAAACAAGATTCATCAAGCAGTGGAAGCCGCGCGCTCCGGCAAGGCCTCGCCCGTTTAGTCTAGCCGCTCGTCACGCTCGCATCGGATTCACCCGGCATGACCTTTAGCGAGGTGATGCGATTGCGCGTCTTGCGCAGCACTTCGAAGCGGAAGTTGTGAAATGTGAATACTTGGCCCGATTCGGGGATGGCCCGCGCCTCGTTGATGACGAGGCCCGCGATCGTGGTGGCTTCCTCATCCGGCAGATCCCAGCCCATGGCGCGGTTGAGATCGCGGATCGGCACCGAGCCGTCGACGATCGCGGAACCATCCGCCAGCATCCGCACACCTTGCACGATAACATCGTGCTCGTCGGCAATGTCACCGACGATTTCTTCGATGATATCCTCGAGCGTGACAAGACCCATGACAACGCCATACTCATCGACCACCAGCGCGAAATGGGTCTTCCGCTTCAAAAACGCCTGGAGTTGAGCCTGGACCGGTGTCGTTTCTGGCACGAACCAAGGTTCGAGCGCAATGGATTGAACGTTGAGCTTGCCGGCATCGCCGCCCGCCGCATCGAGCGCGCCCAAGAGATCCCTCACATGCAGGACGCCGATGATATTTTCCGGCTCGCCGTGCCACAGCGGCAGCCGCGAATAAGGCGCGGCGATCGCCTCGCGGACCAATTCTTGCGGTGGTAAGTCGGCATTGAGGGCAAGCATCTTGGTGCGATGGACCATGACGTCCGATACTTCGAGATCGCGAAGTTCAAGCAAGCCGCCGAACATGTCACGGACGGAGCGCGCCACACCTCCTTCCCGATGCAGAAGGTCGACCGCACTTTTCAGCTCCTCATGCCCAGACAAAATCGAATGCCGGCGCCGGATATCAATGCCAGCGAATCTCAAAAAGCCCCGCACAAGAGCTTCGACTCCGAAGAGGACAGGCCCGAACACAGCGACGAAAAAGGAAATGACTCGGGCGACCAGAAGCGACGTGCGATCCGGATAATTGATCGCCACTGTTTTCGGGAGCACTTCTGCGAAAACGAACAGAACAACGGTCATGAGACCTGTCGCATAGATCGCCCCGCGATCGCCCGCAAGAGCAACAAGAACGCTCGTCGCAAAGGCCGATGCGCCAATGTTGACGAGCGTGTTGCCGAGAAGAGTCGAGCCGATCAGCCGTTCGCGGCTCGCCAAAAGCCGGTTGACGCGAGCTGCGCGCTGGTCACCATTTTTCTCGAGTCCATACATCCGGGCCCGCGAAGCGGCGGTGAGTGCCGTCTCCGAAGCGGCAAAAAACGCCGACAAGGCGACACATAAGAGGATGGTTGCGACCGCGAGCCAAACATCGGCCGATGAAAGCTCGGCACCCGCGCCGTGCATGATATTAGAGCCCTATACTCAGTTCGTCTCGAAGGAAGCTCAGGATCTCGCTGGCTTCGATCTTGTTTTCTATGAAGCAATCGCCAATCGCTCGCGCGAGGATAAAGGTGAGGGCGCCATGCTTGACCTTTTTATCTTGATACATGGCCTCGAGAATCTCTTCGGCGGCGACGTTGAGCCCCGGGACATCGGTCAGCCGCACCGGCAGGCCCACCTCGCGCAAATGAGCTTCGACCCGCGCCTGATCCTTGCCATCGCAAAGCCCGCGGCGGACGGAAAAACGGAAAGCGCAAGCCATTCCGATCGCGACTGCCTCCCCATGAACCAACCTCGTTCCATCGTAAGAAGTGATACGTTCGAGGGCGTGACCAAAGGTATGGCCAAGATTGAGAAGCGCGCGTTCTCCCTCCTCAAACTCATCGCGTGCAACAATCGCCGCTTTTGCGCGGCAGCTTTTCGCAATCGCATCAACGCGCTCGCCGCCGCCCGCGAAAACTCCACACCAGCATTTTTCGAGCCAAGCAAAAAATGCCGCATCGCCGAGTAGCCCATATTTGACAACTTCGGCATAACCGGCGCGGAACTCCCGCGGCGGCAAAGTGTCAAGTGTATCCGTATCCGCAAGGACGAGCGAAGGCTGATGGAAGGCGCCGACTAAATTCTTCCCGTGCAGGGAGTTAATGCCGGTCTTGCCGCCAACCGACGAATCGACTTGCGCCAGCAGCGTCGTCGGCAGCTGAATGAAGCGCATGCCCCGCCGGAGCGTCGCCGCCGCGAAACCGGCGAGATCCCCGACGACGCCACCGCCAAGCGCGATGATGAGGTCGCCGCGCTCGAGTTTCGCGCCGAGCAACGCATCGCAGACGCGCGCATATTCCGCGAAGGATTTCGACCCTTCCCCCGGAGCCACCACCACGGTCGAATGCCGGATAGAACCTTCATCGAGAGCATGTTCGAGTGCCGCCAAATGCAGTTTCGCGACATTTTCATCGGTGACGATTGCGCAGGCCGCCTTCGGGACAAGCTGGCGAATATGGTTTGCCGCTTGCGCAATCAACCCCCGCCCGATCAAAATCTGATAGCGCCGCGCGCCAAGCTCCACCTCGACGCGCGCCTGATGTGAGTCGCCTCGAAGAGGACGGCCCGCTTGGCCATGCCTATGCGAAACCTCGGCCGCAGTCTCTCTGGGGCGAGTGGGTAGCGGCGGGTCGGGCGAAAACCGCAAGAAAAACTCAAGTCTGTCGATCATCTCCTCCACCGCGAGCTCCTGTGGCCCGTCGCGTGAGATGACGGTGATGTCGGCCCTCGCATAGACCGGATAGCGCTGTTCAAGAAGCGTCCGAAGGGTCCTCTCGGGATCGCTGCCCTGCAGCAGCGGACGATGGGAGCGCTTGCGCACGCGGCGCCAGAGAACTTCGAGATCGGCCTTAAGCCAAATCGATATGCCGGATGCGGCAATCCTTGCCCTTGTCTCTTCGTTCATGAAGGCGCCACCGCCGGTTGCAAGCACGCGCGGCCCCGTGCCCAAGAGACGGGCCATGACCCGGCGTTCCCCATCACGGAAATAGGCCTCGCCGTGCTGCGCAAAAATTTCCGTGATGGACATGCCGGCCGCGGCCTCGATCTCGGCATCAGCATCGACGAATTCGAGGCCGAGCTGCTGTGCGAGCCGGCGGCCGCTGGAGGTCTTGCCCGAACCCATGAGGCCAATCAGAACAATCGAGCGCTCCCCAAGCGCTTGCACGAGCTGAGCGGCGCGCCGGTCCGGCTCGCCCTCCCTCTCTTCCTCCACCCCGGACGTGATGACACTACTCATTTTTTAAGTCTAGCACGCCAGGCGGCAAGATTTAAACGGGACATTACGGCTTGCGCCTCCGGCGCCCACGAATCGCCTCGGCCTCGGTTGGACCGCGGTAAACCTTGGAAAGACAGGGAAATCGCAGCACATTGCGTTCAAAGGATCATTTGGAACTTATAAGGATGCCGTTTTCCGGAAGCAACGCTTGAAACACATCGGTGACGGAGCCGGGCGGCTTATTTTATGAGCATGATTTTCGTGTCGCCCCGCCGCTGCAACAAATTGAGCGTGACGTCGCTGCCGTGCCGGTCAAACTTAAGGTCGATCCGCGAACCGCCAAGACTCAAGTTGTGTAAGGTCACACGATCCAGAAAGGAAGGCATGACAGGATCCCGAAAAGACATGGCATTGGCCTCATACCGCAGCTCCATGCCGAGGCAAGCCTCAAGGAAGGCGAAAGGCGCGGCTGAGGCCCAGGCTTGCGGCGCACAAGCAACGGGATAGGCGGTCGGACCGCGGTGCGGCTTGCGGGTGAAACCGCAAAACAATTCCGGCAAGCGCCGCAGCTCCTGATAGGCCGCGGCTTCGAACATCGCGGAAAACACCTGAGCTGCCCGCGTGACAAGTCCGTATCTCGCAAAACCAAGCGCGATCATCGCATTGTCGTGCGGCCAGATCGAGCCATTGTGATAGGAAATCGGATTGAATCGTGCCTCGCCGCTCGCGACCGTCCGAATCCCCCAACCGTTGAAGGAATCCGGGCTAAGCAATGTCTCGGCGACACGCGCCGCACGCCCCGACGAGGCGATCCCGGTAAAGAGCGCATGGCCCGCGTTCGACGTCCGGACGCGGCATGGATTCTTATCACCGTCGAGCGCCAACGCGAAGGTGCCGAGATCTTCGCACCAAAAAACCGACTCGAAATTCTTTCGCAGATTGAGCGCCTCGCTGCGCAGCTTCATCTCGAAATCAGGTTCCCCCATGCGCTCGGCGAGCTTTGCGGCATGCATCTTCGCGGCAAACACATAGCCCTGCACTTCGCAAAGCGCGATAGGTCCAGTTGCCAGCGCGCCATCAGCGTGAAAGATCGAGTCGTAGGAGTCTTTCCAGCCCTGGTTGGCTAGGCCGGCTTCGGTCTGACGGGCATATTCGACAAAACCATCGCCATCCATATCGCCAAATGTGTCGATCCATTCCAGCGCCGCCTTGATGTTCGGCCAAATCGCCGCGATGGTTCCGATGTCGCCGGTTCGCTCGAAATACATGCCCGCCAGCATGACAAAGAGCGGCGTCGCATCGACGGTGCCGTAATAAAGTCTGAACGGCACTTCGCCGAGACGTGCCATTTCACCATTGCGGGTCTCATGCAGAATCTTGCCAGGCTGCGCATCGGAAGAAGGATCGAAGCTTGTTGCCTGAGTCTCCGCGAGAAACCCCAGAACCCCCTTAGCGACGGACGGATCGAGCCATAAAAGCAGCATGGCAGTGATGATCCCGTCCCGGCCGAACGCCGTGCTGTACCAAGGGATTCCCGCATAGGGGTAAATCCCGTGGCGGGTCTTGGTCATCAACATATAAAGATCGGCGGTCGCCCGCCGGCAAACTTCGTTGAAGAGCTCATTCGAACTTTCGACCGTCGCGATGCTGGCAGCCTTGTTCCGGATTACCCGCCGGCGCGCCCTGAATGCATGTCCAAAAGGCTGCTGCTTCGGCGCGTTTTGATCCTCACAAAGGACCGACACAAAGAGGGATTGGCAGCCATGCGGCGGAAGCTCGAATTCGAATGTCGCGCGACTTATCTCAAGACGGGATGGCCGCGGCGAAAACCGCAATTCTGTCTTGCGCTTTAAATTGTCGAGGCCCTTATAATGATATTCAACGCTGTCTTCAGTCAGCAACGCCGTGCAGGTGCCGCGCCGTTCGCGCGAGGTTCCACGAACCTCGAAAAGATCGTGAAAATCGGCGCCAAATCCAATCTCGACGCGGAAACGCCTCGTGCTGTCGGCATAATTGCGAAAACCGATCCTCTCGTAACACACAGCCTGCCAAAGGAATTTGGTTCGTTCGATCGCAATCGTGTCGCGCGGCAGCGAAATAATCCCCTCTTCGTGCACATCGGGATTGGTAAGAGTGACCGAGAGTGCGGCATTATCGTCCTGAACGACCGCGCTCAACAACAATGGCCGCTTGCCCTCGAAACGGAAATCGTACCAGGACAAAAAGCGCGTGTCGTTGAAATAAAGTCCCTCGGGCCCCCTCCCGATGACACCGATGTCGCCATATTCATCCAGGACCGCGAAGGCGTCGCCGTGTTTCAGATTGCGCAACCGCCGCTGAACAAGGGATCCTTCGATTTCGATGTAATGCTGCGGCAGCTCGATCTTTACGTTCATAACGTTTCGTTCGTTGCGAGAGCCGGACCGTAAGTGTCAAAGGCAGCGACCTGCTCACGTGCCCGCGGTCACACCGCGTGTGGCAGTCGATCCAAGGCGCTGTGAGTATCGCGTTAATCCGTTGGATTCAAGGCCGGCAGGCCGGCGCCTTGCCCCGCCACCTCTTCCCAGGCCGGCAAGACCTCGGTCACTGCGAGCGTTGCTGCGGGAAGTTCCCTAAGCTTCGCCGAGATGGAGGCACGCGCCAAAAGCGCGCGATAGGCCGCGATATAGGCCACCGCCATCCTCTCCACCGTAAAGCGCCGTTCAAACTCGGCGCGAACCTTGCGCCGGTCCATAGTGGCGGCCTCCCGCGCGGCTTGCGCCGCGGCATCGATGGATTCGATGATCCGGCCGTTGACGCCGTCGGTAATGACTTCCGGCACGGAGCCATTCGACCAAGCGATTATGGGGGTTCCCGCCGACATTGCCTCGATCATGACGAGGCCGAATGGCTCTGGCCAGTCGATTGGAAACAGAAGCGCCCGCGCATTGCCAAGAAACGCGCATTTCTTATTGTCATCAATTTCCCCAATGAACTCAATGAGCGGATGGTCGAGAAGCGGTTCGATTTCCGTCTCGAAATACGTCAGGTCGACGGCGTCCACCTTTGCCGCGATCTTCAAGGGCAGGCCAGCGCGCTTGGCGATTTCTATCGCGCGGTCTGGACGCTTCTCGGGGGAGATGCGCCCGAGAAATGCCAAATATTCGCCGCCATCCGGGCTGAAGGAATAGATCCTCTGTGGCAACCCGTGAGGGATCGTGGCGAGCCAATTGGCACAAACCGGCATCGGGCGGCGTTGGGCGTCAGAAATAGAAACGAGCGGCATCTCCGGATAAGCCTCATAGAGCGGCCGAAAATCGGGCCCGTCGAGGCGCCCGTGCAGGGTCACAACGCATTTATGGGCAAGATCTTCGAACAAGGCTTGCGGCAGAAGGTCCACGTGAAAATGGATGATGTCGAAATCATCGGCGCGCCGTCTGACTTGCCGCAGCATGGCAAGGGTGCTGCCCAGATGATCTCGCACCCCGGCAAGTCTTAGGCTTTGCGGGGCGCTTACGACATGTTCCGCCTCCGTCACTGACTCGGCGGCGGCGAACAAAGTCACCCGGTGCCCTTGCCTCACAAGCTCTTCCGTCAGCCACGATACGACGCGCTCCGTTCCTCCATAGAGCTTGGGTGGCACCGCTTCCGCGAGAGGTGCGACAAGCGCTATGCGCATGGGGAAGTCCCCTTTAAATTTCGGCGCGTTCATACGATGCGGCCTCCTGATTTCATGTCCTCTAAGTCTTGGCCGGATAATGTGTTTCCGTGAGTTAAAGTTCCGAAGGCGCCAATCCCTGAATTAAGCGCGGCCGCGCGCCATTCGACGGGAATCGACGACGATTATTGAAAAAGCACTTACCTCCCGCATCGTCTCTCAATGCGTTGGATTTACTTGAATTTCGCCACAGAAAAGTAGCGTGTTAAATTTGTAACACTAACCAGAATAGTGTATCTGGACGCCAGAAATTGCTCCGCTTTCCTAGCTTCGATCATTGTTTTCGGTTAGCAGTCGGGAGCGATCTTGCAGGGGAAATCTATGTTGGGCTCGCGGATTGGGTTGATCTCTTTGGCCGCCCTCGCAGCGCTGGAGGTTGGCGGCTGCAGCTTCTTTTCCGGCTTTCCCCGCTCCGGCCCCTCGTCCGAGGCGATCGCGAGTGGACAATCCCCGACCGTTCCCTATCAGCTGATCAAGCTAGCGCCCGAAACCATCGATATTCTCGCCGCGCATGAGCCAAAGGGCCTGGCCGGTGCCTTTACTGACCATCGCCCTCCATCGAAAATTCTGTTCGGAATCGGCGACGTCGTGTCGATCACCGTCTTCGAAGCAGCGGCGGGCGGATTGTTCATTCCCCTCGAAGCTGGCGTGCGTCCCGGCAATTACGTGACGCTTCCTGATCAGATCGTCGACAACAACGGGAATATCACGGTTCCTTACGCCGGGCTGGTTAAAGCCGCCGGTCGCGACAACGTCCAAGTTCAAAACGATATCGTCGAGAGAATCAAAAACCGGGCGATCGAACCCCAAGTCGTCGTGTCCCTGTCGCAACAGCGGACTTCGCTGATCAGCGTTGTCGGCTCGGTGAATACCCCGCTACGCTTCGCGGTCCCCATGACGGGCGCTCAAGACCGCGTCCTCGACGCCATCACCCGCGCGGGCGGAATTTCCGGACCTGGCTATGCGACCTGGGTCATGCTTGAGCGGGGCGGCCGACGCGCCACCGTTCCCTTCGAAAATCTCGTGATGAACGCGAGCAATAATATCTATATTTTGCCGGGTGATCGGATCTATGTGTATCAGGAGCAGCAGAAATTCATCGCTTTTGGTGCCACCGGCATCAACACTGCGGGCTTCAGTCAAACCGAGATCAACTTTGACGCGTGGCGAATTAACCTCGCCGAAGCCGTAGCGAAGGCCGGCGGCTTGGGCGACATTCAGGCCGATCCAGGCGCGGTCTTCCTTTACCGTCTGGAGCCACGCGAAGTCGCGCAACTGCTCGGCGCTGACATGAAGCGATTCGATGGGCCTCTCGTTCCTGTCGTGTTTTGGATCGACTTTGCCGATCCGGGCGGTTATTTCCTAGCCACCCGGCTGCAGGTGCGCAATGACGACATCATCTTCGCGGCCAATGCTCACTCCTACGAGGCCAGCAAGGTGCTAGCCTTCGTCGACCAGGTGATGGCGACGGCCACCGCCACCCAAGCCGCTATACAGGGTGTGCCAATCACGACCGCAGCCGTTCATTACCACACGTTGCCTGGCGCGACTGTTACGACAACAACCACAGCCCCTTAATCGCGCCGTCGCCGGCGTAATCACACCGATGCGGTTTTTCGGCAGTTCCGAACAAAAGCGCAAGATACTCGTCTACGGAATCAATTACGCTCCGGAGATGATTGGCGTTGGCCGGTTCACCGGCGAAATCGGCGCCTATTTAGCGAAGAATGGTTTTGATGTTTGCGTGGTGACGGCGCCTCCGCATTATCCTGGCTGGCGCGTCGCCCCGCCCTATTCAGCGCTGCGCTATGCGAGCGAAAGCCGCGCGGGAGTCAAAATCCTGCGCTGTCCATTGCTGCTTCGTGCCGAAATGCGCGGGATTTGGCGCCTTCTTGCGCCCCTTAGCTTTGCCCTTACGTCCGCGCCAGTCGCTCTTTGGAAAATCGCAACGATGAAGCCCGCCGTCGTCCTTTGCGTCGAGCCCACATTGTTTGCCGCCCCGGTCGCCCTTCTCTCCAGAATCGCGGGGGCTAATGCGATCCTCCATGTACAGGATCTTGAAATCGACGCGGCTTTCGCGGTTGGCCATCTCAAAGGAACCCATCTGAAAAACTGCATCCTGTGGCTGGAGTCTTGGCTGCTACGCCGTTTTTCGAGCATCGTCACGATCTCGGATCAAATGCGCAAGCGCCTGATCGCAAAGGGCGTCGAGGCTGACCGGATCAAACTGGTGCGAAATTGGGTCGACCTCTCGGAAATCAGGCCCCTTGCGGGACCGAATAGGTTTCGCGCGGAACTCGGCTTAAGCAGCTCCGATTTTGTCATGCTTTATGCCGGCAACGTCGGCGCCAAACAAGCTCTCGATGTCGTGATCGAGGCGGCGCGCCAGCTCGCCAACAGCAACCGTCTGCATTTCATTATCGCCGGAGATGGTCCCGAAAAGCACCGTCTCATGAAAAACAGCACCGATTTGCCGAACGTGCACTTTCTCCCTCTGCAATCGGAGGAACGGCTGTGCGAGCTTCTCAATTTGGCGGATTTGCATGTGCTGCCGCAATCGCGCGGAGCCGCCGACCTCGTCTTGCCCTCGAA
>Ga0335081_10022413_pt1 | contig 10221 bp, 4 predicted proteins | sample Lox_Sample_35_FD_206713 | JGI IMG/M metagenome (GOLD analysis project Ga0335081, IMG submission 206713) | Soil microbial communities from Loxahatchee National Wildlife Refuge, Florida, United States - Lox_Sample_3.5 | ecosystem: Environmental > Terrestrial > Soil > Wetlands | place: USA: Florida... | reverse complement strand
TGATGGGCGCCTCGTATGTCGGCGCGACGCAAATGCTGGCCGCGATTGCTCAACCTCCGCATCTGGCGGCCATTGCGCCGAATGTGACGGCAAGCAATTATCACGATGGCTGGACTTACCAGTCCGGGGCTTTCGAGCAATGGTTCGATCAAAACTGGACTTCCCAACTGGCGCAGAACACACTCGAGCGCGTCATTCATGAGAATACCGATGCCCGCGTGGGAGCCCCTGTCCTGCCACTCACGAATTATCCGGTTTTTAATTTCGGGCAGTTACCGGCCGATGCCCAGCTCACCCACATGATTGCGCCCTATTATTTTGACTGGCTGGCGCATCCCGATTACGACGATTATTGGAAGCAGTGGTCGATCGAGGAAAATTTTTCGAAGATCGCCGTCCCCATGCTTTCGGTCGGCGGCTGGTATGACATTTTTCAGGCCGGCACCTTGCGCAACTACATGGGCGCCAAAAAATATGGCGCCACTGAAGCCGCCCGCACCCAGCAGCATCTTTTGATCGAGATCGGCGGCCACGCTGGCTTCGGCCGCCGCATTGGCGACGTCGACTTTGGCCCACACGCCCTCGAAAACGTGTACACCGACGTCATCCTCGATTGGTATGACTTTCTGTTCAAAGGAATCCAGAACGAATTCGCCACCGACAAACCAGTGAAGCTTTTCACTATGGGTGTGAATGAATATCGCCAGGAGGAGGATTGGCCGCCACCCGAAGCTCACCCGACCAAATATTTTCTGCACTCGAACGGCAAAGCCAACTCCTTGCGCGGCGATGGCTCTCTTTCAACTTCCGCGCCCAAAACTGAGCCGCCCGACAGCTATGTCTATAATCCGGGCAATCCCGCACCGACCATCGGCGGACCGCTTTGTTGCGACCAGGAGCATATGGAGCCGGGACCGCGCGATCAGCGGCCGGTAGAAAACCGCGACGATGTTCTTGTCTATTCGATCGGCCCGTTCGCTCAGGACTTCCAAGTCACAGGTCCGGTTGCCGCCGATCTCTTCGTCAAATCTTCGGCTGTCGATACTGATTTCACGGGGAAGCTGGTCGACGTGTGGCCCGACGGTTTCGCACAAGACCTGACGGAAGGAATTCTTCGCATGCGCTATCGCGCTTCCCAGGAACACAGCGACTTAATGAATCCCGGGCAGACTTATGAAATCACGCTCGATCTGTGGGCCACGAGCAATGTTTTTCTTCGCGGGCACTCATTGCGGCTCGAGATTTCGAGCAGCAATTTTCCGCGCTTTGATCGCAACATGAATACCGGAGATGAAGCCCGATTCGCCCGAAACTTTGTTCCGGCTACAAACGTGATTCTTCACGACGCTCAACATCCGTCTGCGCTGATCCTTCCGGTCGTACCGGTCGCGTCCAGGAAATGATTTTTCTCGCGGGAAGATATTTCCTCCGCTTTCGATCACCGAGAACGACCGCACATGAGTTCTTAGCGGAATCTTCGTATAAATAATGAGTGGCGTTCGGCGCGATAAAAACCCACGACGTAGAGAACCGGCTTGCCATTCGCCGAGTAAATGACTTGTCGTATCCGCATGACCGGCGCGCCGCGCGGCAGCTGCAGAAATTGCGCCACTCGGCCTTCGGCGGCAGTAGCGTCGACTTCCTCGTCGGCGTAAGTCAATTGCACTCCATACTCCTGCTCAATGCGGGCGAACAGAGAACTTCTTCCCAGCGCGTCGCGGGCCAGGCCCGGGAATCGTTCCGCCGGTAAATAACAGGTTTCCAGCGCAAACGGTTCGTCCGCGGTATGCCGAACGCGCTCGATTTTGACCATCTTGCTGGCCGCGGGAAGCATCAGCCGGGCGGCAATTTCATCCTCCTGCTCGATAATTTTTGCCGCGATCACCTTCGAAGCCGCCGCCAAGCCTCGGCTGGCCATCTGCTCGGTGTAGCTCATTAATTTGTTGAAATGAATTCGCGGCGGAGCAACAAACGTCCCCGCCCCGCGCCGCCGCTCGACAATTCCTTCCCGCTCTAAACTGGCGAGCGCGTGGCGCGCAGTCATCAGGCTGACGCGGTGCACGCGGGCGAGTTCGCGTTCGGAAGCGACCGCATCTCCGGGTTTTAAGTGTCCAGCATCGATCCGCTCGCGGATAGAGCTTTGGATCCTCTGGTACGCCGGGATGGCTCTTTGGCCGTTGCTCGCCATTCTGTTCCTGCGCCTGTTCCCTGCTCGATGATGACAAATTCTTCTGCTATATAGCGAAATAAACAGAAAAAGTAAAGAAATAAAGCCAAACCAGTACCCGGTCGAGCCAATACACAGTTATATAGCGGAGGTTTAGACTGCAAGATCGTTTTACCAGCTCAAATTCTGCACCGAATACGGTGCAAACCCACCCATCTGAACTCATATTCAAAGGGGATAGCAGCAATCTGGAGCTCGACAGTGCATGCAACCCGCTTCATTTTCGGACCCCAAAATTGTTATAGAGCACTTGCTGGTCTAGCCTGACTTCTCTTTCTTTTAAAAATTGTGGAAAATTGTGAATTTTTTGCTTGACCAACGCCATTCGCCTGCTATATAGCATTGCAACATAACTTTTGTGGGCAGGTATTCCAAGTTCTTCCCGGAGGTTCTTGATGAGCACAAGAAGATTGCTCTCACTGGCCGTTTTCCTCTCTGTTTTATTTGCGCTGGCTGCAACTCAGGTCGCCTGGGGGCAGGAAGTCACGGGCACGATCGTCGGCACCATCACTGATCCCAGTGGCGCACCCATCAGCGGAGCTACCGTAACCGCCACCGATACCAATCGCGGTACAGTGTGGACGGCGCGGACCAACGACACTGGATCCTATTCGATTTTGCGACTGCCGATCAGTAGTTACTCGGTAAAGGTTGCCGCGACCGGCTTCGATACGGCTGTGCATCCGCCGTTTGTCCTGGAGATCAATCAAACCGCCCGCGTCGATGTGAAAATGCGGGTTGGGCAAGTGAACGAAAGCGTCGAGGTTACAAGTAGCGCGCCTGTGCTGCAAACCGAGAATGCGCAGGTCGGCACGGTCATTGACTCTGCCACAACCGACAACCTCCCGCTCGAAACTCGCAACTATGTCCAACTCACACTTCTCTCGCCCGGGGCAATTTCGGTCGATCCATCGAGTATGAACGAAGGCTCCAACACTGCCGAGGAAGGTGGACGTCCTTACATCAATGGTAACCGCGAGCAGTCGAACAACTTCCTGCTCGACGGAATCGACAACAACCAGGCTTCCGATAACCTGCTCGCCTTCACGCCCTCTCCCGATGCAATCGGCGAGTTTGACGTTATCGACCAGAACGCTTCCGCTGAGTTCGGTAACTACAACGGCGGAATTATCAATGCCACGATCAAGTCTGGAACCAACTCGTTCCACGGAGATGCATTCGAATATTTCCGCAACGACATCTTCAACGCGAACAAGTGGGAAAACGGATTAGGCGCCGGCACTGCCACCGGTGTTCTTCCCACGCCGAAGCTGCGCTGGAATATGTTCGGCGGCACTCTCGGCGGGCCGATCATCAAGAATAAGCTCTTTTTCTTTGCCGACTACCAAGGTGGGCGTCTCGATCACCCGGCCTCTGCCGGTCCCATCACCGTTCTCACCGGGGCCGAAATTGGCGGCGACTTCTCGGCCATCTGCCAGACCGGCTTTAGTGGCGGCATCTGTAACGACCGGGATAAGAATGGACTGATCATTCACCAGCTTTACAATCCCTGCGCCGCCGGAACCGGTGGAACTTCGGGAACGGCTTGCAACATCCAACCGAACACGGCCAGGACGGCTTTTGCAGGCAACATAATTCCGGGCAGCATGCTCGATCCTGCCTTCACCGCATTGACCACGAATGCGTTGTACCCGAGATCCATAACTACTCTCCCAACCGGCTTCGGACAAGCCATCAATACAACGGCACAGCAATACAATTCGGACCAGGGCGATATCAAAGTTGATTTCAAGCCGACAGAGAAGGACAGCGCGTTTGTCCGATTCTCAAAAGGCGATCAGTATGATCCGCTGACAAATTCTGTAGCGCTACTCGGCAACACCGTAAACGAAGCGTACTTGCTGAACGGCGCCGTGAACTGGACGCACTCGTTCTCGCCGAACCTTTTGAATGAAGTCCGGTTCGGCAAGAATTACGTCAAACTGGCCACCGGACTGCCGACCTTCGACACCTCGGTAGGTCAACTTGGAAATACGATCGGCATTGCCGATGGAAATCCGGGTTCGATCATCGGGCTTCCGGAGCTCTCTTTCGGAGGCGGTTCGGTCACCAACATCAACGCTGGTACCTTGAATAACCTCGGGAGCGCCGAGGTCGTGGAAAAGTTCAATACCACGGTCACCCAGTTCGACGATGTTCTGATCTATACACACGGTCGGCACACAATCAAGACCGGGTATCAGATGAACCGCTACAACTTGAATGTGTTCTACAGCGGCAACGGTGGTGAGCTCGGGGTCCAGATTTTTGGCTTAGGTCCCGGGGGCAACTATTCAGGTACGACCGGCCTTGTCGGCGGCGTGGTCACACCAACCGGTGGCGATCCAGCCGCAGATTGGGCACTCGGTCTTCCGCAGGATGTGGGCCGAGGAACCAGCACCGGCGGATGGCATCAGCGCGATTGGCTCTTTGCCGGCTTCGTTCAGGACGATTGGCGTATGACCGACAGCCTGACTCTTAACCTCGGCCTTCGCTATGAAGCGCGCACTCCATGGATCGAACTCAACAATCGCCAGGATTCGGTCAACATCTTTACAGGTGCTATCGAATTTCCAGGAAATACCCCTGTACCGGCCGGAGTTGTGGGCACGAACGGGTTTAGCCGCGGGCTTTACAATTCCGATTATGGCTGGCTGGACTTCCAGCCGCGTCTTGGATTCGCATGGAGTCCGAAGTCATGGGGCGGAACGACCGTAGTCCGCGGCGCCTTCGACGTTTCATCCTATCTCGAAGGCACTGGAACGAACCTTCGTCTGACGCAGAATCCGCCGTTCACTCCGCCTCAGGTCGAAGCGTCCAACGTGACGACTGGCACTACCGGCGGAAGTGGCGGGTATTCTACCGAGTCGGCATTCAGCACGGCAGCTCCGCCTGCTGGCAATCCATTTGTCGGCGCTACTCTGCTGGCCTGGAGCGGAACTGTGCAACCGGCAGTTTCCGACCAGTGGAACCTTTCGGTTCAGCGGCAGATTGCAAATAACACGACCGTTCAACTCGGATATGTAGGACAGCGCACTACCCACTTGATGGTGCCGGAGTGGCTGGCTCAAGGCGACCTGTCCAACGGGACCGTTACTTATCCGTTCATCGGCGGGAAGAATTCGGCGGCGTCTGGACTGACGGGTTTCGGCCCCAATCAGCTCGGCAATGTGAAGGACACCGCCTCGTCCGGCAACATGAATTACAACGCCTTGCAAGCCGTGCTGCAGAAACGCTACAGCAACGGCCTTGAGGCACAGGTTTCGTACACCTTCGAAAAGTGCATGACCAATGACGATGGATATTACGGAACCTGGGGCAGCGCGAAATTAACTACAGCCTCGGGCAATTACTGGCAAAACCTGTACAACCCGAACGGCGATTACGCCCAATGCTATTGGGACTCGAAGCACGTCATCAGCGCCTATGCCGTGTACCAGATTCCGTTCGGCAAGGGCAAGCAGTTCGGAAAGGACGTGAATCCAGTGGTTGATGCGGTGGCAGGAAATTGGTCCATCAATCCGATCGTCTCCTGGCACACCGGGTTTCCGCTATCGCTCTACGGGTCTGATGATTCAGGAACTGGAAGCCCTGAAGCACGTCCAGACTGTCTGGGCTCCGTGAGCTATCCCAAGACGGCCTCTACCAGCGGATTGCTATGGTTCAACCCCAATACCTTCGCAGCGGCCCCGTCCGGCACATTTGGTACCTGTCCGGCACAAGGTCCCGTCATCGGCCCAGGTTATTTCGATGTTGATATCAGCATGCAAAAGAACTTCCCGATTGGAGAACGAATGAAGTTCCAATTCCGCACGGACTTCCTGAACATCTTCAATCATCCCAATCTTGCTGCACCCGATACGAGTTTGGGAAGCGGGATGGGTTTGATAACCACCAGTCAGGACGCACGCCAACTGCAGTTCGCCCTGAAGTTCTACTTCTGATCGCGGTATGATGGGGCAGGCGTTCACCGCGCCTGCCCCTTTTTCTTTTATGTCCAAACCCCGGATTTTCAGCCTGAGTTGTTCCCTGCTTCTGTTTTTTGCTTCCTCTTTATTCGCTCAGAGTTCGCAGACCGCGCCGCGCGCAAGTGCGACTTCCTCGCAGAAGGCGGTCGGGTCTCAGCACGCGCTCGATCTTGCGAAGTCAGGCCGTTGCTCAGAGGCCTTGCCGCTTCTGAAACGAGCACTCAAGCAAGCTGAGCAACAAGATGTTCGTCTCCAAGCCGGCCTCGCCGGAGTGCGCTGCGCCATGGTCAAGAACGACTTCGATGGAGCTGACGATTTCTTGCGGCGGCTCATTGCGGATTTCCCGAACGATCCCGAAGTCCTCTATACCGCAGTCCACACTTATTCCGATCTCGCAACGCGAGCTTCGCAGCAATTGGCCACGCGCGCGCCAAACTCGGCCCAGGCGCATGAACTCGATGCCGAAGCTTTGGAGATGCAGGGCAAGTGGCAGGACGCGGCAAAGCAGTATCAGAAGATTCTGCAGATCAATCCACAAATGCCGGGCATTCACTTCCGCCTGGGACGCTTATTGCTTTCCGAGCCGCATCCGCCGGCGGACGCGGCCGAGCAGGCAAAAAAAGAGTTCGAGCAAGAACTTCAGATCGACCCGAGCAATGCGGGCGCCGAATATGTTCTTGGCGAACTGGCTCGCGAAGCCCAGCAATGGGATGACGCCATCCAGCACTTCGCCCGCGCGGCTAAGCTGGATTCAAGTTTCGGAGACGCGTATCTCGGTTGGGGTGTTTCGCTGGTTTCAACCAAGAAATTTTCTGATGCCGTGGCGCCCCTGGAGATGGCCGTGAAGCTGGAACCGGATAACCCTGCCGCGCACTACAATCTCGCGATCGCGTACACACGCACGGGGCGAAAAGAAGATGGAGAGCGTGAGTTCACGATTCATCGCAACATGGTCCAGAAGCAGCCGCCGGATCAGCAGCAGGCGGGAGAATCACCGTCCGGTCCACAATAATGCGCTGGCCACGCCAATCTTTTCTGTGAAAAATCCAACTTTGCCTCGGGATATCTTCATCACTTCGCGCCGCCAGTTTCTGTTTTCTCTGGCGGGCGGGCTCTCGCTCGCGGCGCTGCCCCGTTTCGCAGGCGGCTTAAATCCGCCATCCTATCCGTTCGAAGTCGTTGCTCCAGAGGCCAGCGGAATTCACTGGGCCCACAGCAGCGGAAAATCTCCCGAACATTACCTGCCGGAAACTACCGGCGCGGGTTGCGCATTTCTCGACTACGACAACGATGGCTGGATGGACATTTACCTGGTCAACAGCGGCCCGTGCGATTTTTTTACGCCGCCGACTCCTTTACGCAACGCGCTATATCGAAATAACCGCGACGGAACCTTTACCGACGTCACCGGGAAAGCCGGCGTGGCCGGCGGCGGTTACGGCCAGGGCATCGCGGTCGGGGATTACGACGGAGACGGATTTCCGGATTTATACGTAACTCAATACGGCCGAAACATTCTTTATCACAATAACGGCGATGGCACGTTTACTGACGTTACCGACAAAGCCGGACTCGCCGCGCCCGGCTGGTCTTCAAGCGCAGTCTGGTTTGACTATGACAATGACGGCAAGCTCGATTTATTTGTTTGCCAGTTCGTGGAATTCTCAAAAGATAAAAACAAAGATTGCCGCACTGGCGAAGATGCAAAGCGCGGCTACTGCATCCCTCACGTTTACCGGCCGACGGCAAGCTGGCTGTTTCACAACAATGGAGACGGCACTTTCACGGATGTGAGCAAAGCCTCCGGTATTGCTGACCGGCTTGGCAAAGCCTGGGGTGTTGTGGCAACCGACATCAATAATGATGGCCTCATCGATCTCTTCGTGGCCAATGACACCGTGGCGAACTTCCTTTTCGCAAATCGGGGTAACGGAAAATTTGAAGAGATCGGCGAACCAGCCGGAGTAGCCTACAGCGCCGATGGCCGTCCGCGCTCGGGCATGGGCGTTGATTCGGCCGATTTTGATCAGGATGGATGGATGGACCTGTTCGTCGCCAATGTCGACCGCGAGATGTATTCGCTCTACCGCAATAATCATGACGAAACATTCGACGATCGCTCCGCCGAAACCGGAATCGCGAATGCAACGCGACTGATGAGCGGTTGGGGGTTGAAGTTTTTTGATTTCGATAACGATGGAGACCTGGACCTTTTTCTCGCGAACGGAAATCCCGACGATCTCATCGAGCAAATCCATCCCCAGGTAAAGTATGAAGAGCCGCCGCTTCTATTTCGCGGTGTCGGAAAAACATTTCGCAATATCAGCGCGCAGAGCGGACCAATTTTCGAGCAGCCGCTCTCCGCGCGCGGCATGGCCATCGGCGATTTCAATAACGATGGCGCAGTAGACGTTCTTATTGCAATCAACAATGGCGCACCGGTTCTTCTCAAGAACAATGCCGGCGCTGAGAACCACTGGCTTGGGATTCAGTTGGTCGGCAAAAACTCGAATCCTGATGCAATTGGCGCGCGGATTACCTATGAGTCTCAGGACCTGAAACGCAGCCGGATGAAAGTTGGCGGCGGCAGCTATCTTTCAAGCCACGACCCGCGCCTTGTGCTTGGCATTGGCAAGCGCACGAAGATCGATTGGGTTGAGATCAAGTGGCCGCTGCCCAGCGGCAAAACCGAACGCTTCACCGATTTGCCCATCGATCGGTACATCACCATTGTTGAAGGCCAGGGCAAATGGAAATAGGGCGGCGGGAACTTGCGGTTGCTCTGGCCCTCGGAACGGCTCTGCTGCTCTGGTTCAACAAAATTTCGCGGGTACAGGCGCAAACACCAGCTGCCAATTCGATCCGCTTCACCAACATCACCGACGCAGCCGGAATCAAGTTCGTTCACTTCAAGGGCAATAAGGGAATCTCCATCAACCGCGAAGAGTTTGGGCCCGGGGTTTGCGTTGCCGATTACGACGGCGACGGCTGGCAGGACATTTATTTCGTGAATGGCCGCGACTTCTACAATCGCGGCATCTCGGTTCGCAACGCGCTCTATCACAACAATGGAGACGGCACCTTCACGGATGTGACCGATAAAGCCGGCGTTCCCGGCACCGGATACGGGCTTGGCTGCGTCTGGGGTGACTACGACAATGACGGACATCCAGATCTTTTTGTGACCCAGTATGGACGCAACGCGCTTTATCACAACAACGGCAACGGCACATTCACCGATGTGACCGATAAAGCCGGGGTCGCGGGCGAAGAGTCCGGCAAATTTCACAGCGGCGCCACTTTTTTTGATTACGACAAGGATGGCTATCTCGATCTCTACGTTGGAAGTTATGTCGCGCTCGATCCGGACGGGCCGCGCTACTGCAACATCGGCACTATTCTCAGCAGTTGCCCGCCGCAGGCATACAAAGGAAGCCTGAACGCGCTTTATCACAACAACGGCGATGGAACGTTCACGAATGTCACGAAGGCCATGAACATCTATCAGCCGAACGGAAAAAATCTCTCGGTCGGCGCGGCCGATTATGACAATGATGGCTGGCCGGACTTGTTCGTCGCCAACGATGGGCTGGAGGCCTATCTCTATCACAACGAGCACGGCAAGGGTTTTAAGGAAATCGGCATTCCGAGTGGCATGGCGTATTCCGCGAGTGGCAGCCTCATGGCTGCGATGTGTATTTCCCTCGGCGACTATGACAACGACGGCTGGCTCGATCTTTACATATCCGATTTTCAGGGATCATCCGATCATCTTTGGCACAACGACGGTAAAGGAAACTTCGATGAAGTGAGCGACGAAGCCGGAATCACCGGCCCAACGCACAATGTGTTGAGCTTTGGCGGCGGCTTCATCGACTACGACAACGATGGCTTGCTCGATCTATTCATCGCGAATGGGCACGTCTATCCGGAAATTGAGCAGGCTTCGCCTGGAACTCGCTACAAGCAGGTCAATTCGCTTTTTCATAACGAAGGCGGCGGGAAGTTCGTAGAGGTCAGCAAGGA
>Ga0335081_10022412_pt1 | contig 10222 bp, 8 predicted proteins | sample Lox_Sample_35_FD_206713 | JGI IMG/M metagenome (GOLD analysis project Ga0335081, IMG submission 206713) | Soil microbial communities from Loxahatchee National Wildlife Refuge, Florida, United States - Lox_Sample_3.5 | ecosystem: Environmental > Terrestrial > Soil > Wetlands | place: USA: Florida... | reverse complement strand
GAGCAGGCGGACGAGCGTCCGGTTGACGTTGCCGAAACCGAGGAAGCAGAGGTTGTAGGTGCGGATTACGTTCACCATCCAGGGGCCGAAGCCCGACCTTTCTCTCGCGCCTTACGCGCCGCTAAAAGCGCCGCTCTTCCACGGTGGCACTGGCGTTGCGGCGCTTGAGAGTGGTCCCGACCGCAGACGACGTTTCGCAAGGGCGAGAATTCGTGTACCGCCGGCACGAGGGCAGGATGCCCTCGCGACCGCCGGCGAGACGCGGGCGCTACGCGGTTCCGTTATCCCATCACCGTGGTGTGCTCGGGTTTGATCTTGTAGAGCACGCGCACTTCGCCGGGCTGGCCGTAGGGGTACTTGTCCACGCCGAGGTACTTCTTCGCCATTTTGTTGATGTGATCGGCAGCGCCATCTTCGGTGATCTCGACCACGCGGCCGCGGATTTCGAGATAGCGATAGGGATTCTCCGGGTCGATGATCGCCAGCGACACGCGCGGGTCGCGGCGGACATTTCTGTCCTTCTGGCGTCCGCGGGCGGAATTGAAAATGACGTGCTCGCCGTCGAAATCGCACCACACGGGAGTGACCTGCGGGCGGCCGTCGGGCATAAGCGTGCCCAGGCTGGCAAAGGCTCGTTTCTGAAACAGATCGCGGTACTTCTCAGGGATCACCTGCGCCATGAAAAGCCTCCGGGTAAGGATTGCAGCAGCATTATAGACTGCGCGCTTTACAGCGCGCGAGGCGAGCTGTGCCGCGCTTCCAGTTCATTCTTGTCTTTGTTTAGAATGATGCATTCACTTCGAGCGCAGTCCGATTTCGGGGCCCACTCAAGGCGACTTATAAGCTGTCAAGGGGGGGAATTGCGAGAACAGGAATTCGTGATACGTCAGGAATGCAAGGCAGGACGCACGGCGCGGCAGTTGTTTGCGCTGCTGCTGGTGTTCTTCCTGTTGATCGCCGGCGCTTCGGCGCTGGTGCAAGCCTCCGACGAACCCGCCAGAAAGCCTCGGTCCACCATCGTGTTCATGACGGACTTCGGCGTCGTTGACGACTCCGTTGCGATCTGCCGGGGTGTGATGTACTCGATCGCGCCCGACGTCCGCATCGTGGATCTGACCCACCAGGTAACACCGTTTTCGATCTTCGACGGAGCGCGGTTTCTGTACGGTGCGACGCCGTATTATCCCGCAGGAACGGTCTTCGTCGTAGTGGTGGATCCGGGGGTGGGCAGTTCCCGTAAGGCCATCGTGGCGCGTTCGAGGCGGGGCCAGTATTTTGTCTTGCCGGATAACGGACTCCTGACCCTGGTCGAGCAGCGCGATGGCATCGAAGCAGCGCATGAAATCACCAATCCGGAGTGGATGATTGGCGGCAAGCTTTCGTCCACGTTCCACGGGCGCGACATCTTCTCGCCGGTAGGAGCGCATCTGGCGCGCGGCGAGGACTGGGTGTTGGTTGGGCCGGAGATGGCCGTGAGGGATCTTGTCCGGCTGGACTGGAAAGTGGCCAAGGTCGACGAACAGGGGCTGAGCGCTACCGTGATCGCGACGGACGGTCCATTCGGCAACCTGGTCACCAATGTAAATGCCGAAGACTTTTTGAAGCTCGGCTACGAGCGCGGCCAGGAAGTGCCGGTCACGGTTGCCGGCAAAGAAATGAAATTGAAATTCGTCAAGACTTTTAGCGACGTTCCGCGGAATCAGCCGTTGCTCTACCTTGACTCGCGCGGACGCTTGGGCCTGGCGGTCAATCAGAACAGTTTCGCCGCAACCTATGGCATCAAGCCGCCCGTGCCGCTCCTCATTCCGAGAGCTGGGAAGTAAGAGAGGCAAGGCAGAAATGGTTCGTTGCTGATTGCTTGGGGGCCCGATTATGAACCGCAAGAGTCTGTGCTCATTGTGCAAGACGGCGAGGCGCGCCGTATTCGCGCTCAGCGCGGCAGTGCTGGTTTCAAGTCTGGCGCCGGCGCAGAGTTTCCGAGGCTCGATCCGGGGAAAAGTTACGGATCCGACGGGCAGTCTCGTGGCCGCCGCCAAGGTGACGTCAAAGAACGTGGATACGGGTTTGATCCGCGACGCCATCACTACCGGCGAGGGAACTTATGTGCTGGCCGAATTGCCCGCCGGGACTTATACGGTGACGGTTAACGCCGAGGGCTTCGCCCCGGTGGCACAGAATGTGGTGGTGAACGTGGGGTTGGACACGACCGCTGATTTTGAACTGCTCAAACTGGAACAGCAAAGGCAGACCATCACAGTCAACGAAGAGGCGCCGCTGGTCGAGGCCACGCGCGATGTCTTGGGCGAAGTTGTGGATCAACGGCTGGTGACCGAGCTTCCCTTGAATGGGCGCGACTTCGGCAAACTAGTGGCGCTGGTCCCGGGGGCGACCGTCGAGCCGTCGGGCGTGGCTGCGATTCAGAGCGGCTTCGGGCAATTCTCCATTAACGGCAACCGGGACCGCTCGAACAATTACACGGTGGATGGCGCGGACAACAACGATCCGTTCTTCAATAACTCGGCGTTCAACCAGACGGGTATTGGCGGCGCGCCAGCCTCGCTTTTACCGATTGACGCGATCCAGGAGTTCAACCTGCAGGCGAATTTTGCCCCCGAGTACGGACGCAACAGCGGTTCGGTGATCAACATCCTGACGAAATCGGGAAGCAACCACCTGCACGGGTCGGCGTTTGAATTCCTGCGCAACAGCGCGATGGACGCGCGCAATTACTTCAACCGGACAATCAATCCAAGCACAGGCCTGCCCGTCAAGAAGAGCGCGTTCCGGAATAACAACTTTGGCGGCTCACTGGGAGGGCCGATTGTAAGGGATCGGACGTTCTTTTTCGGCGCCTATGAGGGCCAGCGCGAGCGCGTGGGCTCGGATTTTGTTTTTCTGGTTCCGACGCAGGCGCAAATCAGCGGGGCACAGCAACTGGTGGCCAGCAACGGCACCAACAGCATCACGCCCAATCCCACGCTCACCAACATTCTCGGCCTTTTCCAGTCCCTTCCCGGATACAGCGGCACTTCCGGGACGCTGGACGGGACCGATCTCGACAAAAACAGAGTGGACAGCTTCATCGTCAAGATCGACCACGAGTTGAGCAGCTCGGAATCGCTCACGGGCCGTTATGCCTTGGCACGCAGCCAGCAGGTGTTTCCCCTGGGCGGTTTAGGGTTCGGCGCCGGCTCGCGCCTGCCCGAGTTTGCGCAGACCTCGCCAACGCGAGTGCAACTGGTTTCGCTGAGCTGGCTCTCCACAGTGAGCGCATCGAGGATTAACGAGGTGCGCTTCGGATACAGCCGCTACCGCACGTCGTTTGCCGGGCTCGATGCCAACACTGATCCAGCAAGCTTCGGCACTGCCGCTTTTCCCTTCAACATGGGCACGGGCAAACTCGGCTTACCGGAGATTGACTTCAGTGGAGTGTTTGAGAATTTGGGGGCGAGCGGATACAGCATCCCGCGCGGAAGGGTGAGCCAGAGTTTTCAGTTCCTCGACAATTTCACGTTGCTGATGGGGAGGCACAGCGTGAAGATCGGCGGCGAGTACAGGCGTGCTGTCATCAGCAGCTACAACGACAATCTGGAGCGAGGCGTTTTCTCCTTTGGTGCGGCGACGGCAAGCAACTTCGCGTTGTGCCCGGGACAACCAACCGATCCCGGTGCCTGCTCGGATTCAGGCGCTTTGACGCTGGCGAGCTTCTACCAGGGCAATACCTTTCCCTCCGCCGACGCCGGCAATACGCAGCGCGACACGTTCAACAACGGTCTGAGTTTCTTCGCTCAAGATGACTTTCGTGTTTCTCCCAACTTCACGGTTAATTATGGAATGCGGTGGGAGTACTTCAGCCCTCTCGGTGAGAAAAATAACCTGCTCTCGAACCTGGGCGCAGACGGCAATCTGGCTATGGTCGGAACCGACGGCCTGCATGGGGTCTACAATCGCGACCTGAACAATTTCGGTCCGCGCCTGGGTTTCGCGTGGAACGCGCTGGCAAAAACCGTGGTGCGCGGAGCTTACGGCATCTACTACGATTACATTCCGCAGGACTTGCTGATCGCGAACTTTACAAACTCGGCAGGATTAGCGACGAATCCCATCGGTCCGAAGCCGGTGGTGCCGCTGAATTATGATCCGACCGCATGGGAGGGCACGAACGCAGGCGGCCCGATCTTGAGTTTGCCGGCACAACCCTATCCTCCCCCGGGTTCGAGCCTCTTTGTTACGCCGCGCAATCTGGCAACGCCTTACGTGCAGAATTGGAATCTGAATATCGAAGAGCAGATGGGCCCGGCGCTCGCGCTGCAGCTGGGATACGTGGGGAGCAAGGGCACAAAATTGGTGCGCCTGCGCGACGAAAACCAATCAGATTATCTCGGGAACCGCAATAACTTTCCGCAATATGGTCCCGTGGACGAGTTCGCCACGATCAGTTCCTCGGTGTATCACGCGTTCCAGGCCACGCTGCGGAGCCGCGAGTGGCACGGGCTGACCGGGTTTGCCGGATACACTTTGTCCAAGTCGCTCGACGATGCTTCCGACGGCATTGACTTCAACTTCGCCACCGTCGCTTTCCCTCAGAACTCTTACGATCTCGCTGCTGAGCACGGGCCATCAAACTTTGACACGCGTGACCGATTCACTGCGGCATTTACATATGAGCTACCCACCTTCACCAGCCACAAGCAGCTTTCAGGCGGTTGGCTGCTCAACGCAATTGTGACCGCCCAAAGTGGGCGGCCGGTTCCGATCGTCAGCTCGAGCGACACCAGCGGGGTGGACCCGAGCCTGGTGGGCGGGTTCGTCAACGCCACGCCCTCCAACTTTCACCAGCGTCCGGACCCGGTTCCGGGCGTGCCGGTGGTCAACTCCAACTGGGAATCCGCTCCCGACACAATTGGCTATCTGAACGGGAACGCATTTGCCCAACCTCCCTATGCGACAGCGGCTAATCCGCAAGGAAGCTTTGGCACCTTGGGGCGCAACGAAATCTATGGTCCACATTATTGGGATTTCGATTTTGCGGTGGCTAAGGACACGCCCCTCACGGAAAAGCTGAGTTTGCAGTTGCGAGCCGAGTTCTTCAACATGCTTAACCATCCGAACTTCGCGCTGCCCAATTTCTTCGTCAGCCCGGGGTCGGCAAATCAAGGTTTGATCACCCAGACTCCCGATCAGGCGCAGACCAATCCCGGCCTCGGCGGGGGCGGGCCACGAGTGATTCAGCTGGGGCTGAAATTCTTGTTCTAGGCTAGTTTGTGATGCCTTGTGTGGCGCGGGCACTCCTGCCCGCGCTTCTCTTCTCGGAAAGATGCCGCGTCAGCCTGAAAGACTCTCCGCCAGCCGCGGCAGCACGGCTCGTAGTAACGACTCAAACGTCGTCTTGACGCGCTCGCCGGTTTCCATCACTTCGGCATGCGACAGCGGCTGATCGAGAATCCCCGCTGCCATGTTCGTCACGCAGGAAATGGCGAGTACGTTAATCCCCATATGACGTGCGGCAATCACTTCGGCCACCGTCGACATTCCCACCAGATCCGCGCCGATTCGCCGCAGATATTCGATTTCTGCGGGCGTTTCGTAGCTGGGGCCAAGCAAGCCGGCGTATGCGCCTTCATGCAGAGTGACGCCGAGCATCTTCGCTTCCGCACGCGCGATCTCGCGATACGCGCGCGAATAAGCCTGCGTCATGTCAGGAAAGCGAACCCCAAAGCGATCGTCGTTGGGGCCGACCAGCGGATTCGTACCTTGCAGATTGATGTGGTCGCGGATCAGCACCAGTGCGCCTTGCGAATAACTCAGATTGATGCCGCCAGCGGCGTTAGTGAGGATGACAGCGCGAATTCCCATGCGGCCGAATACGCGGATGGGAAACGTGACTTCCCGCGCGGAATATCCCTCATAAAGATGCACGCGGCCCTGCATGGCGGCGACCGCGACGCTGCCGGCCTTGCCGATGACCATGCGGCCGGCGTGGCCGATGGCGGTGGACTGCGGGAAAGACGGAATGTCGGCGTAGGGAACGCGCGTCGCGTCGGTGAGCGAGTCAGCGAACCCACCGAGGCCGGAGCCGAGAACCAGACCGATCGTGGGACGAAGGGCAGTACGGGCGAGGATCACTTGCGCCGCGGATTCAGCGGCCGAGAATCGATCGTTCATGAGGTTAAAGATCGCCGTCGGCCAGATAGCGCCCATGGCCGTTTCGGTCCAGCCAATCATACAAGAACGTCTGATACAGAAAGGACGCGACGATTTCTTCGCCGAGTTCGTGGGTATCGGTGCAAATGAAGGGAACACGCAGACCTGCGAGGACGGCAATCAGGGACTGCGTGATGCGGTTGGGATGGGCGGCGCGGTACGGGTATTCGCTCTTGATCTCGCTGAGCGGTGCGGTAATGACGAGCAGGCTGTGCGGCAGTTCGCTCATTCGACGCAGGCGGCTGATGAATACTGTCCGGTTTGTGGTGAACGACTGAATCAGGTCGGCGAGATCCTTGCGCTCGACGACGCAGGAGTTCTCCATGCCTTTGATGGAGTAGTCTCCGAGCTTGAGGGCGCGGTATTCGATGCGCGAGAACCATCCTTTGAAGCGCCGGAACGATAGCGGATTCTGCTCGCGGGTGTCGACGATGGCAACGGGCAGGGGAGTGCGCAGTTGCGTGCCGCCGCGCTCGGCGACGACCGGCAGAGGTGGAGGGGGAACGGGTGTAGGTTGCATCTGCCATGCGAGGGGCAATGCGATCAGAGTGCGTTTGCGCGGCATAAGAAGAATCTACCGAAAAAGGCGCGAGCGAAAAAGGAGTCAGAATTTTAAAACTATCCCGGCCGAGCACCTGGCCGTTGCTGCTAGGCAGAGTGATGATCTTAGAACTTCTTCTCGAACTCTGCGAACGCCGCCTCTAGCTTCCACTGTTCGGTGGCGCGGACGTTAGCGCGAAGGAACTTGACGCATGGAGTAAGAGGAGTCACCCAACCTGCGGGCTCGCCCGCGCAAACCGATACGGGGCGGAAGGTTCCCTTGGTCGTGGCCCAGACACTGGCTCCCGGCAGAAAGCTGTGCTCCAGGCTCTGCCGCGCCATCCGTTTCAACTCCACGTAGGAGAGATGCTGCTCCTCAACTGCCCGCAGATACTCGTGGGTCATGTCGGAGCGGGCCACACCTTCATCGTCGGTCGAGAGCGCGACCGGCACTGCGTACTTCAGGTAAATCGGCAGCGGATGATCGTCGCCGCTGACGCCAAGGATCTGATCGTTGGACGTGAGGTTGATTTCAACCAGCACCTTGCGCGCCGCCATTTCTTTCATGAGCTGGATGGGATCATTTTCCAGCATAATGTCCACGCCGTGGCCGATTCGTTCGGCATGGCCGCGCTCGACCGAGGCGCGAATGTGGAAGCTGAGATCCTCGGGCTTCACCAGGCCCATCGCAAGTTCGCCAGCGTGCAAGGTGATATGCACCTTGGGATAAACGCCGTGTAAGTAGTCGAGCATCGCCATGTGCTCGTTGAAGTCGTGGATGGGAACGTACCAGTCCTCGGGCATGACCAGGTTCAGGCCGACAAAATGCGGGTCGGAAGAAGCCAGTTCGAATCCCAGCACGATTTGCGCAAAGACGGCTTCGCGCGGCAGGCCCCGCAAGACTTGATAGAGATAACGGACAGTGACGTTGCAACCGGGTTCAGCTTGGGGTGTTCCGCATTTCAGTTCTGTGCGGGCGCGGCCATCGTCGTCGGCCAACGCCTTGCTGGTCGCGGCGGCAATTTCTTTCAGGCCTCCTTCGAGCAACTGCTCGCGCATCTTGCCGTAGTCGGTCTCCCAGCCAAGTTTCATTCCCAGTTGAGCGGACGCGGCTCCATCGGCGGTATGCATGAATTCGATGTATTGAACATGCTCACGGGCAGCGCGGTTAACAACCGATGCGACCGCCTCGGCGACGTGGCCGCGCGAGGCGAGCGCGAACTTGTCGAAAGTTGCAAAAAAGTGGTCGTGACCGGATTCGTCCCCCGGCCGCCAGTTGCGCATGGACCAGGCGTCAACGATCTGGTTGTAGAGCACGTGATCGTCGTAGGCGCAGCGGATGCCGGGCTTGGCCGTATATTTTTCGCATGAATCGCAGGGCGGAGCCAGCAGATGTGAGGTGGTACGGTCTACGCACAAATTGTCCGACGCGGCAAAGTCGATCAAATCTTCCGCGTAGATTGCCCCGTCGAGATGGTTGTGCAGGTCCCCGCCCTTCGGCATGTCGTGCAGGAACGCCAGCAGAAGTGACGGCTGCTTCCGAATGGAGTCCAGGTACCGCGCCGTTTTCTGCTCAGCAGTCTGGGCCGCGGCGATGATGGAGAGAAGAAGAATGAGACAGATTCGCTCGGCAGATCGCGCAGTCAAAGGCATGCCTCCGGGAAGGGAGATTGTAATTCACGGGTAGCCCCCGACGCATTCGTCCGGGGTTGCGCGCAGCGCAATGATGAATGGTCATCGTAAGCAGTGTATTGAGATGGTTGCTTGCTTCGCTGGCGGGGCGGACCCTCGACTCCGCTCAGGGCAGGCTGCGTCCGCCGCTTCTACACGGGCCCTGCCACTCTGGTACATTGTTTCCGTATGCCGCAGGTTTTCGTCAGGCCCACCCGCAGTTTTGCCAGCGACAACAATGCCGGGGTGCATCCCGAAGTGTTGGAGGCAATCGCTCGCGCCAACGAGGGGCATGTGATCGCGTACGGCGACGACTCCTACACGCGCTCCGCCGTCGCGAAGTTCGAAGAGCACTTCGGTGCTGGCATTGAAGTATTCTTCACCTTCAACGGCACCGGCGCCAACGTGCTCGGCCTCGAGGCGTTGACCCGGCCGTATCACGCTGTTCTCTGCAGCGACTATGCGCACATTTACTGCGATGAATGCGGCGCGCCGGAAAAACATTCAGGCTGCAAACTGATCCCGCTGCCGCATCAGGATGGCAAAATCACGCTCGACGCCGTGCGCCATGCCTATCACGGCATTGGCGATCAGCATCACGTGCAGCCGCGGGTCGTCTCGATTACCCAGGCCTCCGAGATGGGCACGGTTTACCAGCCGGACGAAATGCAGGCGCTGGCCCGCTTCGCGCACGAGCACGAAATGTTTTTGCACGTGGATGGAGCGCGCATCGCCAACGCTGCCGTCAGTCTGGGTCAGACACTGCGCCAGGCCACGCGCGACCTGGGGGTCGACGTGCTTTCCTTCGGCGGGACGAAGAATGGAATCATGGGCGGCGAAGCCGTGGTCTTCTTCAATCGTGCCCTAAGCGCCGACTTCCTCTATCTGCGCAAACAGGGCATGCAGCTCGCGTCGAAGATGCGTTTCATCGCGGTGCAGTTCGAGGCGCTGCTCACCAACGACCTGTGGCGCCGCAGCGCCGAACACTCGAACCGCATGGCGCGGATGCTGGAAGCGGAACTGAAGCGGGTTCCCAAAGTCACGATTGTGTGGAGGGTCGAGGCCAACGGAGTTTTTGCCCAGATTCCGCGGCGCGCGATCGAGAAGATCAAGGAGCGGTATTTCTTTTATCCCTGGATCGAGGAAGAGTGCATCGTGCGCTGGATGTGCTCGTTCGACACTACGGAGGAGGATGTGCGGGACTTTGTGGCCGTCGTGGCGGAAGCGGTCAAAGCATGAGGCGTAATCCACTCGGATATTGCATTTGACGCGGCCTTTGACTACATTGAGCGCAATCGCCCACGCGTGCGCATCATCGCGATTTGAGGCTGGTGCGAGAACCCAGGGGAAACTCAGGAGTCATCCATGAACGGGAAGTGGTTTGGCTTAGTCGTGCTGATGGCGGTGGCGGCCGCGCTGCTGACCCAGCCGAGTTGCGCACGCCCCCAGCAGTTGGTCTTAATCCAGATCCAGCCGCCGACATATACATTTCTGAGCGCTGATCCCGCCCTGGTTGCCGACTTCACCGCCATCGGGACATATATTCATCCTCCGGCGACCAAAGACATCACCGCGGAGGTCACCTGGAGTTCCGATTCTACGAACATGGTGACCGTCGCGGGCGGAGTGGTGTCCCCTACCGGCAACGAGTGTGGAGTAGTCAACATCTCGGCCAGCTACAACCGCGGAACACAGAACGGAAGTGATGTAATCGGCTACGCGACCGTACAAGTAGATGGCACTGCGGTGGGGTGCCCATAAGGGCAAACCCTACTCGGGCTCGCTCAACAACTTTCCCAGCGTCGGC
>Ga0335081_10022411_pt1 | contig 10222 bp, 9 predicted proteins | sample Lox_Sample_35_FD_206713 | JGI IMG/M metagenome (GOLD analysis project Ga0335081, IMG submission 206713) | Soil microbial communities from Loxahatchee National Wildlife Refuge, Florida, United States - Lox_Sample_3.5 | ecosystem: Environmental > Terrestrial > Soil > Wetlands | place: USA: Florida... | reverse complement strand
CGTATAAGAAGCTCTTGACTCCTCGGCGCTCGTCTTCTACCTCAGCGCTGAAGCCCGCCAGCCGCTCTGGGTAGCGACGCACTTCTTCCAAACTGCCAATGCCCGCCTCCTGCGCGCGCCGCCGCGTGTTCTCGATCAGGTCGGTCACGAAGCGATTCAGCACGCGCTTGAGCGCCTCGTTGAACGTCAGCTTCTCCGGAGCCTCTGGATATTTCGCCTCCGCCTCCGCAAAGAACCACTCGAACACGGGAACCCGCTCGCGAATTTCGGCCAGGTGCAGCAGTCTGGCCTCGAAGCCGTCGTCAAGATCGGCGGTGCTGTAGGCAATCTCGTCGGTCAGGTCGATCAGTTGCGCCTCCAGCGGCGGGCGCAGGTCGAGAAGATATTCGGCCAGCTCCGGATGCGCCGCCGCAGTGTAGTTGTGCGAGTGCTTGATGATGCCCTCGCGCACTTCGAAGGTCAGGTTCAGGCCGTGAAAATCAGCGTAACGAAGCTCCATCTCCTCCACTGTGCGCAGCGCTTGCAGATTGTGGTCGAAGGATTCGCCGTGCTGCCGCATCAGCAGATCGAGCGTTCGTTCGCCGGCGTGGCCGAAGGGTGGATGGCCGATATCGTGTACCAGCGCCAGCGCCTCGACGAGATCGACGTTGAGGTTGAGTGCGGCGGCGATGGTGCGTGAAATTTGCGCGACTTCCATGGTGTGCGTCAGGCGCGTGCGGAAGTGGTCGGAGTAGCGGCGGGTGAAGACCTGCGTCTTGTTCTCCAGCCGGCGGAAGGCGCGCGCGTGGATCACCCGATCGCGGTCGCGCTGAAACGGGTTGCGGTAGGGATGCGAGGGCTCGGGATAGCGGCGCCCGCGCGAATCCTCCACGCGAACGGCGTACGGGGCGAGCATAAGCGCAGTGTAGCAGCCCGCCTTAGTCTCCCGTCGCCATCGCCGGCGCGATGTCTTCCACATCCACGATGTTCGTCGGGTACTTGCCGGTGTAGCAGGCGGTGCAATAGAACTTCTCGTCGCCTTCGCCGGCGGCCTTGCGCAGGCCCTCCAGCGACAGATAGGACAGCGAATCGGCGCCAATGTATTCGCGAATCTCTTCCACCGACTTGTTGGCCGCGATGAGCTGCTTCTTCGAAGGCGTGTCCACTCCGTAGTAGCAGGGCGAAATGGTGGGCGGGCAGGAGATGCGCATGTGCACCTCGGTAGCGCCCGCGTCGCGCACCATGCGCACGATCTTCTTGCTGGTGGTGCCGCGCACGATGGAATCGTCGATGAGCACCACGCGCTTGCCCGCCAGCACATTACGCACCGGATTCAGCTTCAGCTTCACTCCGAAGTCGCGCACCCGCTGCTCCGGCTCGATGAAGGTGCGGCCAACGTAATGGTTGCGGATGAGCCCGAACTGCAACGGGATGCCGCTCTCGTGCGCGAAGCCCATGGCCGCGGTCACACCGGAGTCGGGCACCGGGACAACGATGTCGGCGACCACCGGCGACTCGCGCGCAAGCTGGCGGCCCATGGCGTCGCGGGTCTGCTGCACGGCGCGGCCGAAGACCATGCTGTCGGGTCGCGAGAAATACACATGCTCGAAGATGCAGCTCGATTGGGGCTGCTGCGCCGAGTAGAAGCGCGAATGCACTCCCTCCGGCCCAACGATGACCAGCTCGCCCGGCTTGACTTCGCGCTCGTAGACCGCGCCGATCAGGTCGAAGGCGCAGGTCTCGGAGGCGAAGGCGACGCTGTCAGCCTGATGAGCTTGTCCTTTAATACGGCCCATCACCAGCGGTCGAAAACCGCGCGGATCGCGTGCCGCGAAGACGCGGTCGGGTGTGAGCATGACCAGCGAGAAGGCGCCCTCGATGCGGCGCAGCGAATCGGCGACAGCATCGGGCAGCGTGTGCTCGCGCGAGCGCGCGATCAAGTGCACGATTACCTCAGTGTCGCTGGTGGTCTGGAAAATGGAGCCCTGCTGCTCCAGTCCGGCGCGGATTTCCAATGCATTGGTGATATTGCCGTTGTGCGCCAGCGCGATCTTGCCCTTGTTGCACTCCACCATAATGGGCTGCGCGTTGAGCAGCGCGGAGTCGCCTGAGGTGGAGTAGCGCGTGTGGCCGATGGCGAGCGTGCCCGCGACACTCTCCAGCGCGTCGGCAGTGAAAATGTCGGAGACCAGTCCCATCGCCTTGTGCAGGCGAAGCTGTTCGCCGTCGGAGGCGGCGATGCCCGCCGATTCCTGGCCCCGATGTTGCAGCGCATACAGCGCAAGGTAGGCGAGCTTGGAGGCCTCGGGATGGCCGTAGATGGCTACCACGCCGCATTCTTCGCGCAGCTTGTCGGCATCAGTTGCCAGTCGCCAGTTGTCAGTTGTCAGTTGCATGGCTCGCCTGACCGGTCGGTTCAAAATTCCCAATGCCGTAGTGGGTGCCCTCTCGGGCACTCTCCTGACGGACTAACTTCGTTGTATCACCCCCGGCACCAGCCGCTCTTCCGTCTCAACGTGCAACGCGCGTTGCAGCGCGCCGGCCCACGCGCTCTTCAGCTCCGACACCACTCCGGCGGCAGCCGGCTTGCCGTCCACCAAAATCTCCAACTTAGCGGAGATAGTACTACCAATTTGTTCGGCTGAAACTGTGAATTTCCCCGCTACTTGTTGGATTCTCCGCAGGTTTTCCGGGTCGCAGGAAACCACGATGCGGCTGGCGTCTTCACCAAAGAGCACGAACTCCGGAACGAGCCCCTGGGAACTCAGGTCAACCTGCGCGCCAACGCCGTGCTGGAAGCAGCATTCGGCAAGGGTTATCGCCAATCCGCCTTCGGAGCAATCCTTCGCTGACTCGATCAGTCCCGCGTTGATCATCTCGATAATGGCTTTTTGCAGGGCAGCTTCTTTCTCCAGCTCCAGCGCGGGCGGGAAGCCCCAGACCTGGCCCAGAATTTCCTTGGCGTACTCGGAGGAGCCAAACTCGGCTTCAACATCCGACGCGTCGCCCGGCTCCGATCCCCGCAGAAGCACCAGCGCCCGGCCAGCCTGCCGGAAGTGCGGCGCGACGGCCTTGTGCACATCCTCTATGATGCCCACCACGCCAATGACAGGCGTGGGATAAATGCCTTCGCCGAGCGTCTCGTTATAGAAGCTGACGTTGCCGCCGGTGATGGGTGTCTCCAGCTCTTCGCAGGCCGCAGTCATGCCGTCGATCACTTGCGAGAACTGCCACATGATGTGCGGCTTCTCGGGATTGCCGAAGTTCAAACAGTTCGTCGCCGCAATAGGAGTCGCGCCCGTGCAGGCCACATTGCGCGCCGACTCGGCTACCGCATGCATCGCGCCGAGCTTGGGATCGAGATAGCACCAGCGCCCGTTGCCGTCGAGCGCCATCGCCAGAGCGCGCGGCGTGCCCTTCACACGAATCACGCCTGCCTCGCCGCCGGGGCCCTCGATTGTGTTGGTCTGCACCATCGAGTCGTACTGCTCGAAGACCCAGCGCTTGGAGCAGATGTTCGGACTGCCGAGCAAGCGCTTCAGCTCATCGGTGAGTTCGGTCTTCTGGCCCAGCACGATTTGATCCGGCACTTCGCGCGGCACCGGCGGCTCCCAGCGCTCCAGCGGCCGGCGATACAGCGGCGCGTCGTCGGTGAGGGCGGCGTTTGGAATCTCCGCGACAACCTCGCCGTGTTCCAGCACGCGCATCGTCGGCCGGTCGATGACGCGGCCTATGGTGACTGCGTCCAGTCCCCACTTCTCGAATACCCGGAGGACTTCCTCTTCGCGGCCTTTCTCGGCCACCAGCAGCATGCGCTCCTGCGACTCGCTCAGCATGATCTCGTAGGGCGTCATGCCGGTCTCACGTTGTGGGACAAGGTCGAGCTCGATCTCCAGGCCCACGCCGCCGCGCCCGCCCATCTCGCAGGTGGAGCAGGTCAGCCCCGCTGCGCCCATGTCCTGAATACCGATGACGGCGCCGGTCTGCATGGCTTCCAGGCAGGCTTCCAGCAGCAGCTTCTCCAGGAACGGATCGCCCACCTGCACGTTGGGGCGTTTGGCTTCCGACTCCTCGCTGAACTCCTCGCTGGCCATAGTGGCGCCGTGAATGCCATCGCGCCCGGTCTTGGAGCCGACGTAGATCACGGGATTGCCGGCGCCCGCGGCCCTCGCATAGAAGATCTGGTCGCGCCGAACCAGCCCCAGCGCGAAGGCATTGACCAGCGGATTGCCGGAGTAGCAGCTCTCGAACTTCGTCTCGCCGCCGACGTTGGGCACGCCGAAGCAGTTGCCGTACGATGCAATGCCGCTGACCACGCCTTCCAGCACAGAGTGATTCTTGTGCAGCGTCGCCTGATCAACAGCGGGTGCCCCAGCCTTGTCCCCGTCCTTTGGGCTGGGTGGCCCAGCCTTGTCGCCTTCATTTGGCGACAGGGTGGGTTGAGTGATGGGTCCGAAGCGCAGCGAATCCATGATCGCGACCGGGCGCGCGCCCATGGTGAAGATGTCGCGCAGAATGCCGCCCACGCCGGTGGCCGCGCCCTGAAAGGGCTCAATGAACGAGGGGTGATTGTGCGACTCGATCTTGAAAGCGCAGGCCCAGCCATCGCCGATGTCGATGATGCCGGCGTTCTCGCCCGGCCCCTGCACCACGCGGCGGCTGTGCGTGGGCAGGCGCTTCAGGTGTACGCGCGACGATTTGTAGGAGCAGTGTTCGCTCCACATCACGCTGAAGATGCCGAGCTCGGTGAAGGTGGGCTCGCGGCCCAGCGCCTTCAGAATGCGTTCGTACTCCTCTGGGGAGATACCGTGGTCGCGCAGCAGTTCGGGAGTGATGGAAGGTCCTTGGGCGTGACTGAGAGCGCTTTCCACTGGGTTCATGGCGAGGAAGGAAGCTCTATTGTCGCATGTGACCCCGCAGCAGCAAAGGAATTCGCGCTTGCGCCAAGCCAGCTCTCCAACTCCTGCAACGCCCGCCGGCAGACCATCGCGTGGCGCTGCTTCTTGTCGCGCACGCGGCGGCGCGTTGGCTCATCGAGCGGCAGCAATAAATCGAAGGTAATGTTGGCGGGCTGAAAGTTCTTCGCATCGGCATGGCAGATGTAATTCACCAGCGCTCCGAAAGCAGTGGCGCGTGGAGGCGGCGCCGGCTCCGAATCGCGCGCCAGGGCCGTCGCGTGCGTCCCTGCCAGCAAGCCGGTTGCAATCGATTCGACATAGCCTTCTACACCGGAAATCTGTCCCGCGAAGAGCACATTGGGATGCTGCTTCATCTGCAAGGTCTCGCGCAGCAGCGTGGGGCCGTTGATGTAAGTGTTGCGATGGATTTGTCCGAAGCGCAGGAACCTTGCAGTCTCCAGCCCCGGAATAAGCCGCAGCACGCGCGCCTGCTCGCCGAACTTGAGGTGGTTCTGGAAGCCGACCAGGTTGTAGGAATCAGCGCGCAGGTTCTCCTGGCGCAACTGCACCACGGCATAGGGCGTCTGGCCGGTGCGCGGGTCGCGCAGCCCGACCGGCTTCATGGGGCCGAAGCGCAGCGTGTCGCGCCCACGGCGCGCAATTTCCTCGATGGGCAGACAGCTCTCGAAGTAATTCAGGTTCTCCCAGTCCTTCTCCTCGACCGATTGCGCCGCTAGCAGCGCATCAAGAAAGCGGTCGTACTCCTGGCGCGTCATCGGGCAGTTGATGTAGTCCGCGCTGCCCTTGTCGTAGCGCGCCGCTAGGTACACCCGCGACATGTCAATGGAATCGGCCTCGACGATGGGGCTGATGGAGTCGTAGAAGTAAAGCTGTTCGCTTCCGCTGAGGCGCTGGACCTCGCGCGAGAGCGCGTCGGAGGTGAGCGGGCCAGTCGCGATGATGGTGATGGCTTCGTGCTCGTCGATTGCAGTGACTTCCTCGCGCACGATCTGGATGAGCGGCTCGCGTTCGATGGCGGCGGTCACGGCCTCGGCGAATTTTTCGCGATCGACGGCCAGCGCGTGACCGGCGGGCACAGCAGTTTGGCGCGCGATCTCCATCAGCAGCGATCCCGCGCGGCGCATCTCCTCTTTCAGCAGCCAGGGCGCGGTGTTTTCGGTGTCGGATTTCAGCGAATTGGAGCACACCAGCTCGGCGAAGTTGCCGGTCTGATGTGCGGGAGTGGAGCGCACCGGGCGCATCTCGAATAACTGCACGGGGACGCCGCGGCGGGCGCATTGCCAGGCCGCTTCCGAGCCGGCCAGTCCCGCTCCGATGATGCGAATGGGCTTGTGCATGGAATCAGGGCGCTTCAGCTTCGTAACGGAGCGCGTCGCCACTCGCGCGGTAATTCCGTGCGACTACTCCGGCGCAAAAACATCGATATCGCTATTGTAGTTCTCATCGGAGGGAATGATGGCAAGACTGTCCTACGTCGAAATGGAAAATGCTTCTCCCGAGGTGCGGGAGATCTACGAGAAGATGCTCGGCGGCAAGCCGGGCAGTGTGCAGAAGCTGTTGGCGCACCGCCCGGAGGTCCTGCGGACCTTTCTCGAGTTTTACGGAAGCGTGGGCCGGGCCCTTCCGCGCCGCCTTTACGAGAGCGTGTACATACGTGTCTCCGCAGTCAACGGCTGTCACTATTGAATGCAGCATCACATCGCTTCGTCGAAGCGAGTAGGTTTGACGGCGCAGGATTGGCAAGCGTTAAAAGACGGCGAGTATGGCAGCTTCAGCCCGGCAGAGCAGGCGGCACTGAACTTCGCCGACAAGTTGACGCGCGAGCTGCACAAGATCAGCGATGCGGACATCGAAACGCTGAAGCAGCACTTCTCGGAAGAACAGGTCCTCGATTTGGACGTGCTGGTCGGGCTAATCAATCTGACCAACCGCCTGACCGATCCGCTGGGCGCCGACTTGGAGTTTCCCGAGGAGAAAATTTAGATGCGCGAGGTGATCGCAACCAACCACGGCCCGAAGGCGATCGGGCCATACTCGCAGGCCATCAAGGCCAACGGACTTGTGTTTGTCTCCGGGCAGGTCGCTCTCGATCCGGCGACCCAGCAGCTCATCGAGGGCGATGTCGCCGCGCAGACCGAGCGGGTGCTACAGAACTTATCGGGGATTCTTAAGGCCGCCGGTAGCTCGCTCGGACAAGTCGTCAAGGCAGGCGTGTTTCTGAAGAACATGTCCGACTTCGCCGCCATGAACGAGGTCTATGGCCGCTACTTCACGCAGAGCCCGCCCGCACGTTCGACGGTAGAAGTCGCGCGTCTGCCCAAGGATGTGCTGGTTGAAATCGATGTGATCGCTCTGGCCTAGCGGAGAGTCGGCTCTTGCTCAGCGTGTTAAACTCAAGGGTTTGCCCGCTGTTTCTCGTTCATCATGGGCGACGCGCGTCGAGTCGTACTAGAGATCATTGGCTCACGCGAAAGAGCCATCCTCATGCCGGATACCATGCTTGCCGTTGTAAAGCCGGAGCCCGCGCCGGGCACGGAGATTCGCCAAGTTCCCAAGCCGCAATTTGGACGGACCGACGTTCTGGTCAAAGTCAAGATGGCGTCGATCTGCGGCACCGACCTGCACATCTATCAGTGGGACCAGTGGGCGCAGCGCCGCATCCATCCGCCGCTCATTCCCGGTCACGAATTTTGCGGCACCGTCGAAGCGGTCGGCGATGAAGTGACCAGCGTGCAGGAAGGCGACTTCGTCTCTGCCGAAATGCACGTGGCCTGCGGCAAATGCCTGCAATGCCGCACCGGCGAGGCCCACATCTGCCAGCACGTCAAGATCATCGGCGTCGATGCCAATGGTGCCTTCGCGGAATACGTTGTCATCCCCGAGTCGAATATCTGGAAACTCGATCCGTCAATCCCGGAGGAGTACGCCAGCATTCTCGACCCGCTGGGCAACGCGGTGCATACCGTGCTGGCGGGCGAGATCGCCGCCAAGAGTGTCGCGATCACGGGGTGCGGGCCCATCGGCCTGTTCTCCATCGCAGTGGCGCGCGCCTGCGGAGCCACGCAGATCTTCGCGCTGGAAGTGAATGAGCATCGCCGCAAGATCGCCAAGCAGATGAAACCCGACTTCGTGCTCGACCCCACCAAAGACGATGTCTATGGGATCGTGATGGACAATACCGGTGGCACGGGCGTGGATGTGGTGCTGGAGATGGCGGGGCGCACCGAAGCGATTCGCACCGGGTTCAAGATTTTGCGCCTCGGCGGACGCATGTCGCTCCTCGGGATCCCTTCCAGACCGGTCGAACTGAATCTCGCCGAAGAAGTCATCTTCAAGGGCGCGACCGTGCAGGGGATCAACGGCCGGCGCATGTATCAGACGTGGTATCAGATGACCGCGCTGCTCAAAGCCGGCAAGCTCGACCTGCATCCAGTGATCACCGACCGCATCGCGATGAAAGACTTCGCCTCCGGCATGGAGCGCCTGAAGACCGGCGAGGCCAGCAAAATCCTGGTGTATCCCAACGGGGCGCGATAGTCGTCAAACGCGCTATCGAGTTCGCTGTACTAAACCGATCTGTTACTCCGCAAGTGGCGCCGAGTGTTCGCTGCCGTACAGTTGCTACTTCGCGCCCTCTTCCTGTAACTTCGGCAACGTGGAACACCCCTGTTACCGCTGTCAAGCTGAGATTCCCGAGAGCACGGCGTTCTGTCCGCATTGCGGCGCGCCGCAGATTCGCGTGGTCCCCCCGGAATCCGAAGCGCCAGGCCAGCCCGCATCTGGCGAGACGCCGCCGGGGCAATCCGCGCCGCCATCTTGGGCGCAAAGCGGTGGGGCTTATACGCGGCAGCCGGGCGCCATCCAATGGGAGTTGGCATGGAAGGGAGCATTGCTCTCCGGCCTGGGCGCCGCGGTCCTGTCGTCGATTCCTTTTGTCTCCATCGGCTTCTGCCTCTGGATGCTCGGTGCTGGGGCGCTTTCGGTTTCGCTATACCGCAAACAGCTAGGCGGTTCGCCGATCACTCCGGGCATGGGGATGAAGGTTGGCGCCCTCGCCGGAGTTTTTGGCTTTGTGGCGAATGCCATAGTGACGACCGTTTCGTTTGTTGTCCTGCGCAACAGCGGCAATCTCCGCAGCGCGATGGAAGAACAGATGCGCAAGCAAATGGCCGGCAACTCCGATCCCAAGGTACAGGAGATGATGCAGAACATGCTCGACTGGATGAATACGCCACAAGGCGCGGCAATCATGATCGTGCTGGTGCTCCTGGCGCTCGGCGTGGTTTTCGTGCTGCTTGCCGCCGCTGGCGGCGCCTTGGGAGCTTCGATGTCCGGGAAGCGCCGAGAGTTCCATTAGTCTAAATCCGAACCCGGTCTCCATCGCATCGCGTGAGGGCGGTCGAAACCGAATGCAGAACTCCAACCAGGAGCCTCTCCATGGCTGTACAAACCATCAACGACGTAGTCGCGTCGCTGGACATAGTCGTTCAGCAGTCCCACGACAGCGCAAGCCGCCTGGGCTATTTTGCAGCACTGTATCGGCGGGTGACCTGCGCGGTGCGTGACGGTATCTCCAGCGGCAACTTTCCAAACGGTCCTTTGATGGAGCAGCTCGATGTCGCTTTCGCGTCGCGCTACCTCGACGCGCTTGCCGCCGATCAGTCAGGCGGGACCGCCACCCGAAGCTGGATGCTTGCGTTCCAGGGTTGCGACGATGCCGACCTTCTTATCCTTCAGCAACTGCTGTCAGGCATGAACGCCCACATTAACCTTGATCTGGGCATAGCCGCTGCGCAGGTTAGTCCCGGGGAACAGCTACCCCAACTCAAGCCGGACTTTGATGCAATTAACGCTGTGCTGGCGAGTCTGGTCGGTACCGTCGCAGCGGAAATTGCAGCCGTCTCTCCTCTGATCGGCGATCTGGAAAAGATTGGCTTGCGCAGTGAGACTTCACTGGTCAACTTCGACATGACGGCGGCGCGGGACGCAGCCTGGTTCACCGCGCAGCGTTTAGCCGCCGAACCCTCGTTCCTGCACGATGCCACCATCGACGAGCTTGATCTCGCGGTGTCGATTGAGGGCCGCGCGATTCTCTATCCGCCAGTGGGCGGCGAGGGTCTGAAGCTGATTCAGCAGGCTGAGAGCAAGGATGTCCGACTGGTGATCGAGACCTTGTCGCAGGATAGCTCGACTGGTGCACTTCGAGCCGTCGGTGCAGATTGATCGGCGGTTGTCGGCAAACGGCAGGGAAGTCTGATCCACCAAACCTTCATTGTGTGTCGAAAAGCAGCAGCACGGGTGTACAATTCTGGCCTTCCTTGAAA
>Ga0335081_10022409_pt1 | contig 10222 bp, 6 predicted proteins | sample Lox_Sample_35_FD_206713 | JGI IMG/M metagenome (GOLD analysis project Ga0335081, IMG submission 206713) | Soil microbial communities from Loxahatchee National Wildlife Refuge, Florida, United States - Lox_Sample_3.5 | ecosystem: Environmental > Terrestrial > Soil > Wetlands | place: USA: Florida... | reverse complement strand
GGTGAACCCCTTTTTCCACCACGGTGGTAGGCTCCAGTAGCACGCCGACATGCTTGAGGCCTTTCGGTACTTTGACAATGAATTCGACGTCATCGACATAGTGTTCCGTCAGATAGCCGTGGCGCAGATTGATGCCACGCTCGTAGTACGTGTCGTCGGTGGTCATGTCGTTGGTGCCGATCAGGTCATAAATGCTGTTGCCTGGCCGGCGCACAGTCGCCACGACGTAGTCGCCGGGTTTTACTTCGGTGACATTCGGGCCAACTGCCTCAACCTGACCGAAACCCTCGTGGCCGATGACCAGGAAATCGTATCCGGGAGGCGCTGCGCCGTACTCAGCGGCATTGATCTCTTTGTCGGTGCCGTCCACCCCAACCCGTAGAACTTTGACCAGCACGCCACGGCCGTTCGGAACTTGATCTAGTGACGGCTTTGGCAAGTCCGCCACGTGGACGCTGTTGGGCTTTCCTGGGAATACACTAATCGCTTTCATTTCCATTTCTCCTTATGAATTCAGTCTGCGGCTACGTCGGCAACCGCCGGTTCGGTTTTCGTTCTTTGGCCGGATCGTTCGCGGGACTCTCCGCTCTGTTGCATTAACTTGGTCACCACACCGGTCCATCCAGTCTGATGGCTGGCTCCTACTCCGGCGCCTGAGTCACCGTGGAAGTATTCGTGAAACAGGATCAGGTCGCGCCAGTGTGGGTCGGTCTGGAACTTTTCGAGATTTCCAAACGCCGGTCGTCGGCCCCCCTGATCCTGGAGGAATATGTTCGTCATGCGGCGCGACAATTCTCCGGCCACCTCCCACAGGGTCATCATCTTTCCCGATCCGGTTGGGAACTCCACTTTGAAGCCGTCGCCCAGGTAGTGATGAAACTTCTGAAGTGACTCAACTAGCAAGTAGTTCACCGGGAACCAAATGGGGCCACGCCAATTGGAGTTGCCGCCGAATAGCCCGGTCGAAGATTCGCCCGGCTCATAGTCGACGCGGTGCTCCATACCCTGCGCCGTAAGCTTGTAAGGATTGTCACGGTGGAACTGTGACAAGGCCCGAATGCCATACGGCGAGAGGAACTCGCGCTCGTCCAACATGAACTTGAGAATGCTTCGGAGTTGATCGGCGTCGGCGATCGACAACAGTCGCCGCTCGCCCATGCCCTCGGTGCGCATGCACGCAAGATTCTTGGTGAGATCCGGACGGTTATCAATGAACCACTCCAGACGCCGCTTGAAATCAGGCAGCTTATCGAGAACATCGGATTCCAGTGTCTCCACTGCGAACAGCGGGATCAACCCCACCATCGAGCGAATCTTCATTGGAAACTGGTTGCCGTCGGGCAGCTTGAGCACGTCGTAGAAGAAGCCATCTTCCTCGTTCCATAGTCCCATGCTGTCGTGGCCGCGATGGCTCATCGCGTGAGCGATGTATATGAAGTGCTCCCAGAACTTGCTGGCCACATCTTCGTAACATGGCTCTTCCTTCGCCAACTCCAGTGCGATCGCGAGCAGATTGAGGGTGTACATCGCCATCCAGCTGGTGCCGTCCGATTGTTCGATGTAGCCACCGGTGGGCAACGGCGCGCTGCGGTCAAACACACCGATGTTGTCCAGGCCCAGGAATCCGCCCTGGAAGATGTTCATTCCTTCTGCATCTTTGCGGTTCACCCACCAGGTGAAGTTCAACATCAGCTTGTGGAAGACACGCTGTAGGAACGCGCGGTCCCCTTTGCCTTTGCGCTTCTTGTCGATCTTGTAGACGCGCCATGCAGCCCAGGCGTGCACCGGAGGATTGACATCACCGAACGCCCACTCATAGGCGGGAATCTGTCCGTTGGGGTGCATGTACCACTCGCGCAGCATCAATGTGAGCTGCTCTTTCGCGAAATCAGAATCCACGAGTGCGAGTGGAATGCAGTGAAACGCAAGGTCCCATGCCGCATACCACGGATATTCCCACTTGTCGGGCATCGAGATCACGTCTGCGTTGTACAAGTGAGTCCATTCGTGATTGCGGCCCTTGCGACGTTCCGACGGCGGGGGAGGATTGCCCGGATCGCCTTGCAGCCAGTCTTTGATCACGTAGTGATAGAACTGCTTGGACCACAACATGCCGGCAAAGCCCTGACGCATGACGTTCTGCGCGTCTGCCGAAAGGTCTTGTGGAATAACCGTGGAATAGAACTCGTCAGCCTCGCGCTGGCGCAGCGCGAAAGTCTTGTCGAAGCTGGCAAATGCGTTCTTGCCTTTGAAATCGGAGTCCGCCAAGCGCAAACGGACAACCACGGTCTCGCCCGCACCTACGGTGAGCTTGTAGTGAGCTGCGGCCTTTGTGCCGGCATGCTCCGGATTGACCGCATCCGTTGCGCCATGCACGATGTAGTCGTTGATGCCGTCCTTCACAAAAACGGTGCGGTTCTCGACTCCGAACAGTCGGCGGGCATTGGTTTCATTTTCGGTGAAGAGCAATTCCGGAGAGCCCTCGCAGTGCAGCCAGCGGTTACCTGGCTGATCCTTCTTTTGCGAATTGAGGTCCAGTTCGATCACCGGGTTCGGAGCAGGGCGTGCCTCGTGCAACTCCGGCCGCCGCTCGCGCCCTCCCCACGACCATGTGTTGCGGAACCACACTGTCGGCAGTAGGCGAAGACTAGCCGCTTCCGGCCCTCGGTTCGCGACCGTGAGCTTGATCAGGATGTCTTCTGTATCGGCCTTAGCGTATTCGACAAACACATCGAAATAGCGATCGTCGTTGAATACTCCTGTGTCCAGCAGTTCGAACTCCGCCTCGTTCTTCCCGCGTCGCCGGTTTTCTTCCACCAGTTGACCGTAGGGAAATTCCGCCTGGGGATACTTGTAGAGGTACTTCATGTACGAGTGCGTAGGCGACGAGTCGAGGTAGAAGTAGTACTCCTTCACGTCCTCGCCGTGATTACCCTCGTTGCCCGTCAAGCCGAAGATCCGTTCTTTCAGGATGGGGTCGCGCTCGTTCCATAAGGCTAGTGCAAAACAGATGTTCTGCTTCCGATCGCTAATGCCAGCCAAGCCATCTTCGTTCCAGCGGTAGGCGCGCGATCGGGCTTGATCATGCGAAAAGTATTCCCAAGCGTTGCCATACGGGCTGTAGTCCTCGCGCACGGTGCCCCACGCACGTTCGCTGAGATAGGGCCCCCACCGTTTCCAGTGCTTCCGGCGGACTCCGGATTCCGACAGTCGAATCTCTTCCTGCGTCATGAGGGCCCTCCGCTTCCTTCGCAAATCAGCTCTACCAAACAAGCAAACTCATTTGACAGCTGAAAATCGCCACGCCGGGGGCCGAGCCCGGTATCGTTCACCGGGTCGTCGATGTTTGGGTCGGTTACTGACAATCTGGATGGCGCATCGTAGGCAAGATCCAAGTGCCAGCCCGTTGGGGACAATGCGGATTGAACGTTGCTTGCACTCACATCTCCTCCTACTTTTCTTCAATTTCGATTGGGTGGCCGTCGGGATCGTGCACTACAAAGGCTTTGCTGAATCCCAGCTGTCCGGTTTGATTCGCCACCACGCCAGAAGAAACAAAGTTCACGCGGCTCGATTGCAATTGACGAGCTGCGCCGTCGGCATATCGGGTCAACAGAACCGTCTGCCGATGAACGATGTCGCTCGCCTGTTCGTCCGATGGGAAAGGCCGTCCGTCGCGAGGTGCCAGATACTCCAGCAATTCAATCCCCGGTCCGCTTGCGCCGCGCAACGCGGTGATGCGCAGGTGGGCGCCAAACACGTTGTTCAGATGCTCCTGCTCGGTTCCGTAGTTCTCGCTCTCTCCGGCCACATGCATGCCCAGCAGGTCGCGATAGAACTTGATGCTGGCTTCGGTGTCCCACACCACAATCGCAGTGTGATCGATGCCGAGGAACAATTTCTCGGTCGGTCGGTGCCACTTTTCAGCGCCTTTGTCAGGTGGAAACTGAAGCACCTCCACTGGGTGCCCATCCGGATCCTTGAAGTAGAACGCCGAGATACCCGCCGCGTTCTTGTTCCAGTCCGGAAGGCGTTGTGGTCCTGAAGAAGCGTGTTCTACCTTGTTTTGACGCAACCAGGCATAGGCCTTATCCATGTCGCTGATAATGATCGCGATGTGTTGAAACCAGCGATCATTACTGCGAGAATCAACTGGGATCGGGCGGCCTTTCGGGGCGAGATACTCGGTGAGTTCGATAAATTCGTCCCCGAGCCTCATTCGCACCACGCGCATCCGTAGTCCGAACACACCTTCGAGATGCTCGTAGCTCTCCCCGGCGACTTCGGTGTCCGATACTTTTTCGAACGTGAGGACCTTGGAATAGAAATCCACCGCCCGATCCATATCGGAGACCGTGATTCCGATCGCGTCCACGCCCTCAACCAGGGCGGGGTTCTGTTGTGCCAGGGCGTACTGGGTGAAGAGCTGGGGAACAGCCAGAACCAGCGACAATACCCAGATTGCTAACACACTCTGGTGAAGGCGATTTGGTCGAAACAGTAGCTTCATGCCCTCGATTACCTGCTTACCGCAAGTTCCCTGTCCTGCTGCCGATTCTGTTCGTACGCCGTCTCGCACACTCCCAGGCGTTTCATCAGGTGGTCGCCCACTCGAAGTGCGTTGGCCATGATGGTGAGGGCCGGATTGACGGCAGCGCTCGATGGGAAGAAACTCCCGTCCACAACGTAGAGGTTGTCGACGTCATGGGCCTTGCAGTTCGCGTCCAGGACTGAGGTCTTAGGGTCGTGCCCAAAGCGAATGGTGCCGTTTTGATGGGCCACGCCGGCGAGCGGAATCTGTTGTCCAACGTAAAGGTTGCGCCCAAACAGCCCTTGATGGCACTCATGGCCGTGCATTGCACAGTTCGTCTGCTTCATCGCCTGCTTCAGCTTGCCCTGAAGCCTCTCGTGCGCCTCCAGGTTGTTGGGCGTGTATGTGAGAACAATCTTGCCGTCACGGCCGATAGTTACGCGGTTGTTCGGATCGGGCAGGTCCTCGGACGTGAGCCAGAAGTCCAGCGAGTGTTTTGCCATCAGCTCTAGAGTGAAATTCGGGGCGATGGCCGGTGCGCCAGCCTTTAGGGTGATTGCGTCCAGCTTGCCAACGAACGAAATGTGCCCCATGGGGTACTCGAAGTCTTTCGAGCCGAAATAGAAGTCATTGACTCCCAATGTCTTTTGAAAAATCGTAGGGTTGGGACACTTTGAAATGGCCATCATTACCGAATTGGTGTGTCCCATGTAGTGGCGACCCACGATATCCGAACTGTTGGCAAGTCCGCGTGGGTGTTTGTCATTGGCGGAGCGCAAGAGCAACGCGGCCGAGTTGATCGCGCCACATGAGACAACAACCACATCTGCGGAATAGGCTTCCAGGCTGCCGTTGCGTTCAACAACCACACTTTTGACTTCGCGACCCGATGAATCCGTTTCCAAGCGCTTCACCAGCGAATTGGTCAGCAGGGTAACGTTGGGATGTTTGATCGCCTCATCAATGCAGACAACTTGTGCATCGGACTTGGCGCCGACCAGACAGGCAAAACCGTCGCAGGTGTTGCAGCGGATGCAGCGGCTCTTCTGCGGATTCTTCTCGTCGAGCATGACGCCGACCGGCACGTGGAAGGGCTTCAGTCCCGAGCGCGCGAAGTCGTCGGACAGTTGCTGAATCCGCGGCTCATGGCTCACTGCCGGCCAGGGATAAGGGGAGCTGGCTTCTGGTTCGGTCGGATCCTCTCCGCGGTTTCCGTGGACTTGATAGAGATTCTCGGCCTGCATGTAATACGGCTCCAGATCGTCGTAGCTGATTGGCCAAGCGGGTGAGATTCCACCCTTGTGACGCAGTTCGCCAAAATCCTCTTTGCGTAGGCGGAACAGAGCAGCACCGTAGAATTTGGTGTTGCCGCCCACATAGTAGTTGGTGTGAGGGTGCAGATCCTTGCCGTCCTTATCGAGCCAGGACTCTTTGGTGTTGTAGTGGCCGTCCACGTTGACGACCTGGGGGTCCCAGTTCGCCTTCTCGCGCGGAACGTAGTCGCCGCGCTCGAGAATCAGGATCCGCTTTCCGGATGGCGCCAGGTGGTAGGCGAGCGTTCCGCCGCCCGCGCCAGTTCCGATGATGATCACGTCGTAGCGATTGTCGGTCATGATGCGAATCCTCCATTGGCTCCGCAGAAAATGCAGCGCTTAGCGTTGTTGTGGTGAAGCTTGCAGCACTTGACGGCGATGTTCCCCGCCCGCCAGAGGTAGAACTGGGAGGCGGCCAGCATGCCCAGTGGGGAGGCGATCAGGTAGACCCAGAATCCGTCCCATATTCCCGAAGGAACCGCGGAGCCGAACGTCCGGGCGGGATTCATACTCATTCCTGAGAACGGCGCCTCGATCGTTATATAGGTTGCGACCAGTAGCCCCGCGAAAACTCCGGTGTAGCCGGCGAGCCGGTGATGGTTCGAGAAATACAGCACAGCCGACATCATTCCCGCCGCAATCACGAATTCAGCTAGCAGCGCTACCCACGGTCCTTGCGGGCCTGGGGTTGTGACCACATAGCGCACAGCGGGGTCAGAGACCTGGCGGCCAAGGAACTGTGCCACCAGAAACACGCCCACCGCCGCTCCCGTGAACTGCGCGGCAATGTAGAAGACAGCGTCCCAGGCCTTGATTTTGCCCAAGCGAAGAAACGTGAACGTCACGGAAGGGTTGATATGCGCGCCTGACTGCTTGCCCCAAGGGGAATAAATAATGGCAATTGCAGTCAGTCCCATCGAGATTCCCATCAGAAGGCGCCTCAGCAGCGTTGACATGATCGACTGATGAACGGGAGAGTGTGGAAATTCATACAGGGCGCCAAAAACGCAGGCTGAAACCATGAAGGCGCCGAGCAACCCCGCTTCCATCAGATATTCCGGCCAATGACTCTTCAAAGATGCCAACGCGCCCAGTTTGGGCGGCGACTGAGGCGCCACAAGAAGCGGCACGGGCTTTGGCGCTTGGTTCAACGCGTCAACCACCGGGGTTTGCTCGATGCTGTTCATGGAACCTGCGTGGTGTGATTCCGAGATCGAAGGGAAGTGACAGAGAAATTCTCGGCCCTTAGCGGAAAAGGTCCAACTGCACGCACGAGCACGGACCTTTGAAACCTTCGTGACACTTCTGAATCCCACTGCCACGTGAGCAGCTCGGCACGGCACATGAGCCCGCATACAAATCGGGTTCGCGAATCGTTAACGATTCATCGCCTAGCGCGTGAGCAAGCGCACGACTCAATTCTTAACAACGAGGTAAAGGAATGAACACAAATAAAACAATGCAGTTTCTCCTCCGGGGCCTGCTGATGGCGACCATGCTGTTCGCCGTCTCGGCCTTCGCTCAAGATATGCACACATCGAGCCAGTTCCAGGGCCCGAAGGCCAACAAAGGGCACGTCACTCACAGCACGCGCGATGGCAAAAGCGTCCTCACGTTATCGGACGATTTCGTCGTGCCGGACACTCCGGATCCGCACTGGCAAGTTGTGGACTCCGACGGCCAGGTCTATCTGCTGGACAAACTGAAGAAGAAAGCCCTGCTCGGCGACAAGTACCAGAAGGAAATCGTGCTACCTAGCTACGTGAAGAACGTAAAGAAGGTAGTGATCTGGTGCGCCTGGGCGGAAGCAAACCTGGGCGAGGCAAGCTTTAGCTCGCCCGTCATGTAGAAACGATCAACCGAGGGGCGCGAATCGATTCGAACCTGGGCGTCGCGCCCTTCGCAACCTAAAGAGAGGCAAAGAGTCATGAACACTCAGAGGAAACAACTTCGAATTACCAGCTTGGTGGCAGTGGTTTTGTCCATTGCAACTTTGGCAGGTGCACAAACCACCGAAAAGAAAACCCTCACTCTGCAAGGCGCGGAGCGTGTGATTGCCGCAGCGAAGGCCGAGGCACAGCGATTACAGGCACCAGGCGGCGTCGTCGCAGTCGTAGACGACGGCGGCAATCTGATGGCTCTCGAACGGCTCGACGGTACTTTCTCAGCCGGCGCCAACATCTCCATCGGCAAGGCGAAGACCGCCGTCATGTTCAAGAAGCCGACCCGCTTCTTTGAAGAGCTGATCAACTCCAGCGGCAAAGGCCGCACCGTGATGACCGCCCTCGAGAACTTCACGCCTCTCATCGGCGGTATTCCAATCATCGTGGATAACCAGATCGTCGGTGGCGTAGGCGTGAGCGGTGCATCCAGCGCCGATCAGGATGAGCAACTGGCGATCGCCGGCTCGAAGGCATTCGATCCTGGCCCCATGAGCATGAGAAGTGACCCGGCGCCAGCAGTCTCTTACTGGGAAAAAAGCAAAGTGGACGACGCCTTTTCCAAAGGAGCAGTGCTCTTTGACGGAAGCGATGGCCGTAACTACATGGTCCACGCCAGCCGCCGTGAGAAGCCCGGGCAGGCGGAAATCCATACGAAAGACGCCGACGTAATCTACGTGCTTCAAGGATCAGCCACTTTCATCACCGGCGGCGAGGCTGTCGACGCCAAGACCACGGCGCCCGATGAACTGCGAGGAAGCAGCATCCGCAACGGGCAGACTCGTCAGATCGCCAAAGGCGACGTGATCATCGTGCCCCACGGTGTGCCGCACCAGTTTCTGGAAGTTACCAATCCGTTCCTCTACTACGTCGTAAAGGTCCGCTAAAGCGAGCGTGATATGACAAACAGAAGGCAGACGTTGGGCTTTGCGGCGCTGTTGGCGATAATTCTGTCCCTGGCCTGTTTCAGAGCGGAAGGCCAAACCGTACAAGATCCTCCATTTGGTCGCGCCGATGCAGTGGTGGACTTGGCCTCCCACGAAGGGGTGCAACTGGTGAACGGCCAGTGGCGTTACCACGACGTGAAAATCGAGGACGCCGATTCGCGCACAGTAGGTCCTGACCTGAAGCCGAGCGGCGCACCGATCAGAACCTACGACTACACTCCTCACGCGGGCGCCGCAGACTTCGACGATTCTCAATGGGAAGCGATCGATGCCACGACTCTTGACGAGCGCCGTTCCAAGGCCAAGGTCTGCTTCAACTGGTACCGAATCAACGTCACTGTTCCGGAAAAGGTCGGAAACTTCAGTACTGCAGGTTCGACCGTCGCTTTTGAAATTGTGATCGACGACTACGCTGAGGTTTGGGTTGACGGCAAGATGCCGCGGGTCCTGGGTCAGCCTGGCGGGCCAGTGATCAAGGGATTCAACGCTCCCAATCGCGTGATCATTACCAGGGATGCCCAACCCGGTCAGCGCATTCAGCTCGCCGTCTTTGGGATCAATGGCCCGATTTCCTACAGCCCGCAAAATTTCATCTGGATCAAGTCGGCAACACTCGATTTCTACAAGTCGCCCAAGGTTGCCATCAGCGAAACTCCCGCGCAGGTCACTAGGAAAGATCCGGCGCTGGACGAGATCGTTCCTGCCGGCGCGAAGATCGAGAAGCTTGCTGGAGGATTCCTGTTTACCGAGGGGCCAATCTGGGTACCGCGCACGGAAGAGACCGACGGGTATCTTCTCTTCAGCGATCCCAACAACAACCTGATCTACCGTTGGACGCAGGATGGCCAGCTTTCCATTTTCATGACAAAGTCCGGCTACCGCGGCATGGACATCGGCGAGTACGGCCAGCCTGGATCGAACGGCCTGACGCTCGATAAGCAGGGACGGCTCACCATCAACCAGCACGGCAACCGGCGCGTGGTTCGCATGGAGAAAAACGGCCAGCTCACAGTACTGGCCGACCGCTACGAGGGCAAGCGGCTCAACAGCCCGAACGATCTTGTCTACAAGTCGGATGGAGCGCTGTATTTCACCGATCCGCCATTTGGACTTCCCAAGTTCTTCGATGACCCACGAAAAGAGCTGCCCTACAGCGGAGTCTTTCGCGTGTCTCCGGACGGAAAGAATGTCCAACTGTTAACCAAAGAACTCAGCGGCCCGAATGGGCTCGCATTTTCACCCGACGAGAAGTACTTCTACGTGGACAATTGGGACGAGAAGAAAAAGGTCATCATGCGGTACGAAGTGAATCCGGATGGAACGTTGTCGAACCGCAAAATCTTCTTCGATATGACGTCCGCCGAAGGCGAAGACGCGCTCGACGGAATGAAGGTCGATCAAAAGGGCAATCTGTATGTGTCAGGACCCGGCGGTCTGTGGATCATCTCACCTGAAGGCAAGCACCTGGGCATTATTGTCGGCCCGGAGCAT
>Ga0335081_10022408_pt1 | contig 10222 bp, 7 predicted proteins | sample Lox_Sample_35_FD_206713 | JGI IMG/M metagenome (GOLD analysis project Ga0335081, IMG submission 206713) | Soil microbial communities from Loxahatchee National Wildlife Refuge, Florida, United States - Lox_Sample_3.5 | ecosystem: Environmental > Terrestrial > Soil > Wetlands | place: USA: Florida... | reverse complement strand
CCCCCATTGGGGCGGGCTATCTAGCGCGGGGGTGTCGCCGCGCGCCCACCCGGGGGGGGGGGGGGCGAGCGGCTGGTTGCGGGTCCGCGTGTCGGACCTCAGGCTGCCGTGTGAGCGGGCTCGGCGCTCGGCCGCGGCCGGGCGGCGGTTTCTGGCTCGATCGTCACGTGCGGCATGTGCCGGTCAAGCCACCTGGGTAGCGTCCAGGTCGTCTTGCCGAGAAGCTGCAGCACCGCGGGGAGCAGCATCAGCCTGATCACCAGCGCGTCCAGGAAGACGCCGGCGGCCATGCCGATCCCGAACTCTTCGAGGACGCGGTCGCCCGAGAGGGCGAAGGCGATGAATACCGCCACCATCACCGCGGCAGCGGCGGTGATGACGCGTCCGGTCCGGGCGATGCCCTCGCGAACGGCGGCACTGGCATCATGCCGGGCGTCCCACTCCTCGCGGATGCGGGAGATCAGGAACACCTCGTAGTCCATGCCGAGGCCGAACACGATCGCGAACATCAGCAGCGGGATGAAGGCGTCGATCGGTCCCTTGGTGATGCCCAGCCAGCCGCGCTGGAACAGCGCCTGGACGATCCCGTAGGAGGCACCGATCGAGAGCATCGTCATGACCGCGGCCTGGATCGGGATGATCAGCGAGCGGAAGGCGAACAGCAGCAACAACATGGCCAGCCCGATCACCACGCCGATGAACACGGGCAGCCGCTGCGAGGTGACGTGCGAGAAGTCGACCGTGGAGGCGGTCGGCCCACCGACGTAGACGCGCGCACCGCTGGTGCGCTCGTAGGGCGGGATCACCTGTCCGCGCAGGCGGTTGACCAGGTCGGTCGTCTGCTTGCTCGAAGGCGCGGTCGTGGGATAGGCAAACGCGACCGCGGTCGTGCCCGCGGGATTGAGCTGCGGCGGGGCAACCGACGCGATCCCGCGCGTGCGGCTTAGGGTCTGGCTGAGCTGACCCGCGGCGGCGGTGTCACCGGTACGGGGTAGAGCCGCCGCGACGATCAGCGGGCCGTTGAAGCCGGGACCGAAGCCCTTGGCCAACAGGTCGTACGCCTGGCGGGTGGTGTGGCTGGTGGGGTCGGTGCCGGCATCGCTGAGACCGAGCCGCAGTCCCAGCGCGGGTGCGGCGAGGGCCAGCATCAGCGCGGTGGCGACGAGGCCCGTCGGCACCGGGTGACGCTGCACGCCGCCCACCCAGCGGCGCCAGAAGGATCCGGCGGCCGCCGATTCCTTGGCGGCGCGGCCGCGCAGCGCACCGACCCGGTCGCCACCCAGGCTGAGCAGTGCTGGCAGCAGCGTGATCGCCGAGAGCATCACCAGCGCTACCGAGATCGCGGATGCCACCCCGATCCCGTTGTTCATCTTGATCCGCAGGGCGAACATCCCGAGCAGCGCGATCACTACGGTCAGGCCGGCGAACACCACCGCACGGCCCGCGGAGTTCATTGCGTTTTCGACCGCTCCCCGTACGTCGCCGCCGTTCGTCCTGTAGTTCTCGCGAAAGCGGGTGACGATGAACAGCGAGTAGTCGACGCCGACGCCAAGTCCGATCATCAACGCGAGGTCGGCAGCGAAGTCAGGCATCGCGATCGAATGGCTGGCGAGAGCGCTGACCCCCTGGCCGGTTAGGAGGCCGACCAGCGCGGTCGCGACCGGCAACAGCATCGCGGTGAACGACCCGAACGCGATCAGCAGGATGACGATCGCCGCCAGTACCCCGACGCCGGTTGCGAATCCCACTGACATCCCCTGCGCCTGCTCGATCGCCTGTCCACCCAGCTCGACCTGCAGCGCGCTCGAGCGGGCCGATTCGGCGACGCTGATTACCCGTTTGATCGCTTTGACTGGGAGCACCTCGGCCCGCTGGTTGAAGTTCACCGTGGCAAACGCGATCGTGCCGTCGGACGAGATTGCGTGCTGACCGGGAGCGAACGGGCTGATCACGCCGGTCACGTGCGGAAGCGCCGCTACCCGGGCGAGCGTCGCATCGATCACCGAGCGGTCTGCCGTAAGCGTCCCGGTTCGCGCGTGGAACACGATCTGATCGCTGTCACCTGCCTGCGCCTTGAAGCTCTGATTCAGAAGCGTCTGGGCACGCGCCGACTCAGTACCCGACAGCGTGAAGTCGGTCGAGTTCTTGCGCCCCACACCGGTCGAGATCATCGTGATCCCCACCGCGACGACGAGCCACGCAACAATCACGGCACGTCGATGATCCATTACCCATCGAGCGATGGTTCTCATTACTGACACCTTCCTTCCGACGATTCGATCCGGAACGTGAAGTTCCGGCAGCGGGTATATGCAGGGTGGATGCTGTCCGCGATGAGAGTGAGTCGGCATCGCACGATCGGTGCTATTCGCACATGCGTGTCGGCGCGGCGTGTCAGCCGCCGTCGCGGGTTATCGCGACGAGCACCCGTAGGCCGAGCATCGTGGCGGCGATCAGGCCGCCGTAGCCGAGCAGGACGTCGAGGTGTGTCTCGAACACGGTCGGTCCGCGACTGAGCTGGAGCAGGAAGACGGATACCACCCCGATCGCCGCGCTGATGAAGGCGAGTATCAGGCGGTTGGCCAGCCGGGTCACGAGACTCGCGTCGCGAGGGTGCGCGAACGGCCGGAGTCGGACCGTCAGCTCGCCGCGCTCAAGCGCTCCAGTGATGCGATCGAGCCGGCGGGGGATCCGGCGGAGCGCGGGGAGCAGCTCGAGCAGGTCATCGAGCGCCTCGTCGCGGAGCTGAGCCGGGCCGGGAAGGCCGAGGCGTTGCTCCTCGGCGAAGCGTTGCGCCTCCGCGACGAGGTTGAAGCTCGGGTCGATCACTCGCAACGTCCCGTCGAGCGTGGCGAGCGAGCGAAACAGCGCAGCGAGCTGCGGGTCGAGCGCCAACCCGTGCTGGATGACGAGGCGCAGCAGATCGTTGAGGATCTCGGCACCGGGCTCCATCCCCGGGCCGAGCCGCCCGACGAGGAAGCGCGCCAGCGCCCGCTCCAACTCGTCGAGGTCGATGACCTCGACCCCGGGCGTGGAGAGGTCGGCGAGCGCTTCGGCCAACAGGCCCGGATGGCGTCGAGCGATCGCCACCAGGGCCCGGGTGACCGCCGGTAGTTGCAAGCGATCGAGGCGCCCGACCGATCCGAAGTCGAGCAGCGCGATCCGTGTCCGTTCGTCGACGAGGACGTTGCCGGCGTGGGGGTCGGCGTGGAAGACGCCGGACTCGAGTATCTGGGTCAGGACCCCGTCGAGGAGTGAGTGGGCGAGCCGCTTGCACTCATCGGGGGTCAACTCCTCGTGCGCGGCGCGAAGTGGCCTGCCGTCGATGAACTCCTCGACCAGGACGCGTCGCGTCGACAGCTCGCGATAGACCCGCGGCACACGCAGCGAACCGTCAGCCGCAGCGACGGCTGCAATGTTCTGCGCCTCCACGCGGAAGTCGAGCTCCTGACGCAGGTTCTCGGCGAAACCGCGCGCGAGCGCGACGGCGCCGATCCTCCGGGCCCAGGCGCGCTCCTCAAGCGCGGCGGCGAGGCGCAGCAGGATGTCGAGGTCGCGGTCGACCAGCCGCTCGATCTCGGGCCGCTGGACCTTGACGACGACCTCGGCGCCGCTCGCGAGCCGTGCCCGGTGCACCTGGGCGATCGAGGCGGCCGCCAGCGGCCGCTCGTCGAACTCGACAAACAGCTCATCGGCGACAGACCCGAGCTCGCGGCGGATCACCTCGCGCGCAGCCTGGGTGGACATTGGCGCGACGTCGTCCTGCAGGCTTGACAGCTCGAGCGCAATCGTCTCGGGCACCAGATCGGCTCGCGCCGACAGGAACTGGCCGAACTTGACGAACACACCGCCGGCCTCCTGCAGCCCATCCCGCAGCGCAGCTCCAAGCTCGCGCTGGTCATGAGAACGGCGGAAGGTCCGGAGCGGCCCGAGCCCGTAGCGGGTGGCGAGCTCGAGGATGCCGAGGTAGCGCGTCGTGCGCGCGGTCCGCATTTGGAGAGCGCGCAGCGGACGCGGGCGCTCCGCGGCCACCTCGGTCGCTTCGGTCGACGGCCGCCTGACGAGTCCGGCGAGGGCGACGAACGCCATCGTCGCGAGCAGCGACAGAACGGCGAACAGCGCGAACGCCGCAGCACCCCCGTGCGGATCGATCACGGCCTGCAGGCCAAACCCGGCGCCGATCGCAAGTCCGGCGGACAGGAGTGAGCCTGTCAACCCGAGCCGGACGCCCAATAGCCGTCCCGTGAGGAACCGGAGCCCCAAGAACACCGCCAGCGCCCACCCCACCGCAAACGTCGGCAGCTGTCCGCGCTTACTCGGCGCGTTCAGGTAGAGCAGGAAGCCGACGCCCACCAAGACCAGAGCGGTGACTCCGAGGAGCGCCGCTTCGCGGCGCGGAGAGCGCTTGGGTCGCCTCCCGCGTCGGCCAGGACGCGCGTCGGACCCGCCGGCCGGTTCCGACGCCGGGATATGGGCCAAGTCGGCCATCAGCCACCTCACTCTCTAGCGCTTCGACGTGGGGAGGTTGGCGCTGGTTGGAGTGAGGTGTCATCGCACGATCCGCGCTATTTCGCCAACTCCGCGTGTGCGCCATGTGTGGCACGCACGGATCGCACGATCCGAGCGATGCGCGATCACTCCCGAGTGGGTGACTCTCCTCCCCCGGGCGTCGAGCCTCGCGCTCGCGGCCAACGGAGAAGACTTCATGTCCAAGCACATACGAAACATTCGGCGCTGGCGCCGGACGCGTCACGGACCGCAGTCGCGCTCCGAAGCCGGCGTGGCTGCGATGCCACCTCGCCGGCGGCAGGGCCCGAGTGCTCCACTGCTCCCCACATCTGGTCGGGTTGAGCTCGCGATGTTCGCGGCCGTCTACCTGCTTTACGAAGCGGTGCGCGGGATGTTCGCCGGCCGCCTCGGCGTCGCGCGTGCGCACGCTGAGCTGATCGTAGGGCTCGAGCGTGCGCTTCACCTCGGGGTGGAGACCGCTGTGCAGCGCGCCCTCGGAGAGGGCGTCGCCGGCTGGCTTCTTTCGAACGTTTACCTGATCGCGCAGACCGTGGCGCCAGCCGCCGCTCTGTTCTGGCTCTATCGGCACTCGCCGGCGATCTACCGCCGCCTGCGCCGCACGGTGATCGGGGCGTGGTTGTTGGCGCTCCCCGTGTTCGTGCTCTTTCCGGTCGCGCCGCCGCGGCTGACCGGGACGGGCGTGGTCGATACGGTCAGTCAGCAGGCTGCCGTCTCGCTGACCGGGCACTCGACCCTGTTCTATAACCCATACGCGGCGGTGCCGAGTCTGCACGTCGCCGTCGCGTTCGCGATCGCGATCGCCATGGCGATCGCGCTGCGGCGTCGGTGGATGAAGCTGCTCGCCGCGATGTGGTGCCCGCTGGTGATCACGTCCGTGATTGCCACCGGGAACCACTACCTCTTCGACGTCGCTGCCGGCCTCCTGGTCACGGGCTTGGCCTACGCGCTCATGCACCTTGCGGGACACATGCCCCGCGCGGTGGTCCCGATTCGACGCCCGCACCGCCTGGTTGCCGTGCCTGCGAGGAGCTGACCGCACGATGAGTTTGCTCGCCAGGAACCTGTCGCCGGACCCCGCGCCGCGCGTGCGAATCGAACGAGAGGATGGGGGGAGCGGCACCACGAGCTCCGAGAGCTCGACGCCGGATGAGCTGAGCCCGAGGCACCTGCGCCGTCGGCTGCTCCAGTTCGCCGCGGTCGGCATCGTGGTTGGGATCGTCGTGCTGACCGGACCGGGGCTGGGCACGCTGCGCGACCGCATCGCCCATGCCTCCCCTGGATGGCTGATCGTGGGCGTCGGACTGGAGGTCCTCTCGGCGCTCTCTTACGTGGTGATCTTCCGAGCGGTGTTCTGCCAGCGTATGAGTTGGCGGCTGAGCTACCAGATCGGGATGTCCGAGCAGGCGGCGAACTCCGTGCTCTCGGTCAGCGGCGCCGGCGGGCTCGCGCTGGGTGCATGGGCGCTCCGCCGTGGCGGGATGAGCGCCGAGAACATCGGCCGCAAGACGGTCGCTTTCTTCTTCCTCACCAGCCTGGCCAACGTGACGGGAGTGTTCTTGTTCGCCGCGCTGTACGCGGTTGGCGTGCTCCACCACGATCGCAACTCGGCGCTGACGTATGGGTTCGGTGCGGCGGCGCTCGCTGCGACGGTGATCGTGCTGGCGCTGCCCGCAGTGCTCAGGCCGGTCGAACCGCCGGCGCCGTCGGGCGCGCGCCGCCTCGCGGCCATCTGGTGGTTTGCTCGCTACTCACTCGGGCAAGGGCTTCGCGACGCCGTGCAGCTGCTGCGTCAGCGCTCGCTCGGCGTCATCATCGGCTCCGCCGGCACCGTGACGTTCGACCTCGCAGTGCTCGGCGTCTGCTTCCTGGCCTTCGGCTACTCGCCCCCGGTCGGCGTGCTGGTCCTCGGTTACCTGATCGGTCAGCTCGGCGGGAACATCCCGGTGCCGGGGGGCATCGGCGGCCTCGACGTGGGACTGATCGGCACCTTCGCGCTCTACCACCAGCCGCTGGCCACGACCACGGCGGCCGTCCTCGTCTACCACGCGATCTCGCTGTGGGTCCCCGGGCTCCTCGGAAGCGTCGCCTTCGTGCAGCTCCGCCGCACGCTCGAGCGCGAGCGCCATCCCGCCGCTATGTGCATGCCGCTCGCCCAGCCGATCCAGGCGGTCTCCGTCCCGGCGAGCGTCGCTGCGGGAGGGTCAGAGTGAGTGACGCATCTACTCGTCGGCGAGCGCGGCGTGGCCCATGCCTGGATGGACCCCCGGCGGGATGCCGACGTGCACGCCGACGCGCGCGAGCAGCTCGAGTAACCGCTCACGCTCCTCGTCAGTGAGATCGCTGGTCAAGCGCTGCTCCTGCTCGACGGCGATGGCGAAGGCCCGCCCCAGGAGTCGGCGACCCCGTGGCGTGAGGTACAGCGCCCGGACACGGCGATCGTCGCGGTTTTGGCGGCGCTCGAGCAGCCCGTGCTCCTCGAGTGAGTCCACGAGGGCGACCATCCGGCTGGAAGGGACACCGACCCGCTCGGCAATCGCCTGCTGGGTCACTCCCTCCGCCCGCGCCACGGCCTGCAACACGGCGAGCTCCCGCGGATCGACGCCCAGTGGCTGCAGCACCTCTTGGAACCGCCGCGAGATCGCGTAGCCGGTGGTCGAGATGGTGAACCCGACTGAATGCGACGGGTCGGAGGCGGTGGTGCCCTCGTCCGTAGACGCGGCTTGGAGTTGCCCGAGCCACGGCGTCGTGTCAGCGATCGGCGCGGCGGCTCCGGGGTCCCCTCTCGGAGGTTCGACGGCTTTCCTCATAAGGAAATCTTACACACCAAAACCATACTTGTATAGAATCATTTCATTCTGTAATTACTTCGACCGGAAGGAGCTGTAATGCCCGACAGCTCGACCCCAAAGAACAGCCGCAACTACCCCCAGCTGATGCCCCCGTCTGAGCCCGGGGCGCCCCGCCGCCCGCGCCTCTCACGGCTCTGGTTGCCGCTCGCCGTGGCCGCCGCGGTGGCGGCGAGCGCGGCAGCCGTGGCGATCGCGGCGACGAACTCGGACAGCTCGAGCCCTTCACCGGCCGCGCCTCCGGCGGTCGTGTCGCCGGCCACCCCGGGGCAGCCGCCCGTCAGCGGCGGCTCCTCGCCGTACGGTGCGCAGCCCGGTGGCGGCTCCTCGCCCTCCCCCTACGGGGCGCAGCCCGGTGGCGGCTTTTCGCACTGGCCCTACAGCGCGCAATCGGGCGGCGGCGCCTCGCCCTCGAACTCCGGCGCGCCGCCCGCGGGAAGCGACCTCGCCAAGTACCTCGGACAGAAGCTCGCTGGCAACGGCCAGGAGGCGATCCCGCTCGCTCGTGCCGAGGCACTCGGAAACCAGAGGCCCGCCGGCGCGCAAGTCGACACCGCCACCCGGACAATTCGCTTCACCACCCAGCAGGTCAGCTTCGTGGTCCTCGCCAGCCCGCCCGGGGCCGACATGAAGTTCCGCACGGCCGGGATCAACGACCCCACGATCGTCGTCCCGCCGGACGCTCAGATCACGCTCGAGTTCATCAACGGGGACAACGACGAGGCCCACATGTGGCTGCTGCAGAGCGGCGACCCGGGCGCGGCATCGGCCGACGGCGGAGCTCATGTGACGGCCGCCCCGCCGCTGGGCAACCCGACCTCGGCCGGTCAACCGGCCGAGACGATCAGCTTCAGCGCCCCAGCGCCCGGCACCTACCACTACGACTGCCCGTTCCCCGGTCACGCCACGCAGGGCATGTACGGCCGCTTGGTGGTGCAGAGCTGATGATGCGCACGACTGACACCGATCACGACCAGAGTTACAGAGGGTCGTTCCCGGGTGGAGTGAGGGAGGACGTCTACGTCCATCTCGCGGCGCGGGTGGACCCGGATGCCCGGTCCGAGCCGGCTCGCGCGACCGAGAGGCTGCGCGAGGCGATTTCCGGCCTCCGCCCCCCGCTCGCCGCGGTAGCAGACCATCGGTTGGTCACCTCGACCAGGCTGTTCCGGAACGCGCGGCTGACGGAGCTCGACAGCGAGAAGGCGCGGGAGGATCGCCCGGCCCCGACTGCCCCGTATGACCTCGCGATCTTGATCAGGTTGTCGAACCCCGAGGCGGTCAGCCCGTTCCTGGACACCGACCAGTTGCGAGAAGTCCTCGCTGTCTTCCACACCCACGCACGCGGCATCGTGATCACGCCCGCACGCAATGTCGGCGCCACCGCCGATGAGCCCGCAGCCGGTCGACTGAACCTGATCGACCACCTCCCCAGACACGAGGAGGAGAGCGAAGCGGCCTGGCCGCCGGACGGCTGGCGGAACGGGCGGGGACCGACGCTCGCCCAGCGCGAGATCCTGCTGCCGATCGACCCGGCCAGCACACCGTTCCGATCGATCACCCGCGCCGAACTAGATCCCGTCCACGCCCGCGCCCTCGTCGTTGCCGTGGTCCAGGGCACTCCACGCGGCGAACTCATGGGCGGGATAGACCCGAAGCCGAACCTACTCCCCCACCTCTACTGGGAGCTGTCCGTCCGGCCTGCGCCAGCGTCATTGCCGAGAACACACGACTCCATAACGAAGAGCCTCCAGAGGAGGCACACCATGCCCACGGAGACCAACCTCGCAAGCAAACCACGCCGCGCGGCAAACCGTCACTACGACGGCGTCATCGCAGCGGAAGTACGACGCCTCGCCCGCCAGCTGCACCCATCGCCGGTGACCGGGTCGAGCAACCCCGACAACAAGACACTGACGAGTACTGGTAGCAACGGTCTCGCAGGTACGCGTTCAGAACATTCGCCGACCGAACGAGGTCCGTGTCGGGGCGGGCGCGTAGCGCCGCTCGATCGAGTCGCCGCATGAGCGCCGCGATACGGCTACGCTGCCGACGCTTGCCGGTCGCGTGGCGATCACTCGCCGCGGGCACGCGCTCCTACTTCGCCTCCGACGCGCGGCGGGCGCTGCAGACCGCACTCGGCGTCTTCTGGCTGCTGGACGGAGCGCTCCAGTTTCAGTCCTTCATGTACTCACGCGGGTTCCCGCAGATGCTGGCCCACAACGCAGCCGGCCAGCCGCACTGGCTCGCGAGCACGATCAACTGGGCCGCCGACACGCTCGGCGCCCAGCTCACGCTGCTCAACACATTCGCCGCACTCGCGCAGGTCGCGATCGGACTGGGATTGCTGTACCGGCGCTCGGTCAAGCCAGCGCTGGTCCTGTCTTTCGGGTGGAGCCTGGTCGTGTGGTGGGTGGGCGAGGGCTTCGGCCAGCTATTCGCGAACTCGGCGAATCCGCTCACCGGAGCTCCCGGCGCCGTGCTCCTTTACGCGCTGATCGGGCTGCTGGCCTGGCCGAGCGAGCGCCCGGCCGGACTGCTCAGCGTCCGTGCGGCACGGATCACGTGGGGGGTGCTGTGGCTGTCCAGCGGCTGGCTGTGGCTGCTTACCCCCAACAGCACCGCCAACGCCACACACGACGCGATCGTCTCCGCGCCTTCCGGGGCCGCGTGGCTGACCACCGTCCAGCGCGCGGTCGCCGAGGCCGCCAGAGGCCACGGGCTGATCATCGCCGTGGTGCTCGCCTTCGCCTCGGCGGCAATCGGGGTGGCGGTGGCCATCAACTGGCGCCCGCGGCTGTTCCTGGCGGCAGCGATCGCGCTCAATCTCGTCTACTGGGTCCTCGGTC
>Ga0335081_10022406_pt1 | contig 10223 bp, 4 predicted proteins | sample Lox_Sample_35_FD_206713 | JGI IMG/M metagenome (GOLD analysis project Ga0335081, IMG submission 206713) | Soil microbial communities from Loxahatchee National Wildlife Refuge, Florida, United States - Lox_Sample_3.5 | ecosystem: Environmental > Terrestrial > Soil > Wetlands | place: USA: Florida... | reverse complement strand
CAGCCACTGCTGTGTACGCGCGATCAGGTTCGGATCCACGTCGTGCACCTTGGCCATGTCGGAGAACTCCATCAGTCCGTACGCCGTAAGGATCTTGTTGGCGGGCGCGTTGCCGAACCAGGAAAAGCCGCCGCCCGGGACTTCGAAGGTGAGCAGGCGTTGGTAGCCGTTGGCGATGAAACCCTCGGCTTTGGCGTGCACCTCGGGCGTCAGCTTCTTGGTGCGCTTCATATAGTCGAGCGCCAACACGTTGGGATAGGTGGCGGAGGAGGTCTGCTCGAAGCAGCCGTAGGGCATGCGCAGAAGGCTGTCCATGCCTTCGATCAACTGGCTGAGCGGACCGGGATAGAGCCGTACCAGGATCTTGCTGGCGCCATTGATGGCGGTGGCGGGGAAAGCCACTCGCTGTTCCACCGTGCTTTCGAGCCGGCCGTTGAACACCTGCGTCTGTTCGCGGCCGTTGGGAACTACTTCGATCTCGCGCACCACGATATCGGCGCGGCGCGCCCCGCCGCCCATACGGGCAGCCAGCGTCAATTTGAATTTGCCGATGCGCCTGGCCTCGATAGTGAACTGGGCTCCGCCCACGCGGCCGGCATCCACCGCCAGCGTCTTTTCGGGCGTGTCTTCCACCAGCCGGAACCAATCGTCGGCCTCTAAGCGCAGATTGACGTCACCGCGGCTGGCGGCGTAGTTGTAGACGGCCACGGGTATCGATACCCGGTCGCCCTGGGTGAGGGTGACGGGCAAGTCGAGATCGACAAAGAAATCCTGGAAGACCTTCAGGCTAGACGTGCCGCTGCCCAATGCGCCATGCGTGGTGGAGGCCGTCAGCGCCATGCGCCAGGTGGTGATGGAGTCGGCCAGCGGGATGGAGATGCTGGCGGCGCCGTTTTGGTCGGTGATGATTTCCGGATTGATATAGAGGGCTTCCGGGAAATAGGAGCGCACGCGCGGGGTGGCGGCGCCGGGAAGCGTGCCGTTCGAGTCCTTGGCCACTGGCTCCGCACGCAACCTGGCGACATCGAACTGCTTCGCATTGGCGGGCGGCGCGGGAAGCGCCGCATTCATCACGCCACCCACGATTCCGCCGATCACTCCCCGGGCCATCGCCATCATGGGTCTGGGTGCCTCGGCTGTTACGAATACCGTCTCATTGACGGAACCGACGTTCAGCAGTGTGTGAACCACCGCGCGGTCGCGCGCCGCAAGGGTTAGTTTGCTGGCGTTGGTATTGAAACCGGCGCACGCCACGCGCACCTCGTATTCGCCCGGAGAAATTCCGGCGAGCGAAAACTGGCCGGTCGTGTCTGTCTTTGCCGTGCGCGTTTTGCCGGTGAAAACGTCCCTCGCGGTCACAACCGCTTGCGGCACCGGCGTGCCGCTCTGATCGATCACAGACCCGGCAATTTCCGCCAGGCCATTGAACGGCCCGCGATCGTGTTCCATGCGAATATCGATGGTTCCGGAGGTAACCTGGCCCAAGGCGCGCCCGGGGCGCGGTTCCACGTAGACCTGCAAATCGTCGGATGTATTGAATTGTTTGTCGGGACCAGCGCTGCGCACCTGGTAGACACCCCCGCGATACCATTGCGGGTGCTCGATGCGCACCGTCGTGCCCCAGGGGTCGCGGAATCCTGCTTTGGCTGCATCGCCCGAGGCACGAGTGAGAGCGCTAACCGCCTGCTGGGAGAAGCGCGCGCGATAGCGGCCGTAGTATTCGGGATATTTCGCCGTCGATCCGGAGCGGCCTACTTCGGTTTCGAAGCGGTTCGGATTCACCAGTTCGGTAGCGGCGAACAGCGCCTGCGCGGCACGGTCGCGCTGGCCGGCGCGCGCCTCCGCCACTGGCTCGACAATCTCGCCCATACCGAGGGAATGAATCTCGTACCGCGGCTTCATGGCCTCTTGTTCCAGATAGAAGAAGACCTTGGCGAAGCCGGGCTGCTTTTCCGCCAATGCGAAAACTGCTTCGTCCACTACCTGAACGCCCAGCGCCGCCTCGACTCCCTGGCCGCGCGCATTGGTCACACGGAAACGGATGCGGGCATCGTCGCCGGGTTTATAGCTCCCAGCATCGGCCGTGGTCTCGATTTTGAGTCCATCGGACGGCTCGACGAAGATCAGGCGATGGTCCGCCACCGGCCTGGCGTCGTGTCCGAAGAGATAGGCGTTGCAGTCCAGCGTGCCCGCCAGATTCGCGGTGGCCGCCAGCGAAAGTTCCGCCTGGCCGTTCTCGATATCGACGTCGCGCGTGAGAACCGTCTGGCCTTCTTTCACGATGTCGACATAAGCCGTGCCGCGATTCTTAGTGGAAAAGATTTTGAGCGTGATGCGGTCGCCGGCGCGGTAAACGGCGCGCTCGGTGCGCAGCAGAATCTGATCGGCGCCGCCGCGAGCCGTGAGATTCACCTTGGTGGAAACGCGGTTGCCTTCGCGGTCGCGCGCATCAATCTGCACCGCATCGGTTCCGGCAGTCGCCTTGAACCGCACCACCGCCACGCCGCCGTCATCGGTAGTGGCGCGCTGCGGCGTACCTTCGGCCTTCACGGTCAAATCCGCCACCGCCGGCTTGCCATCGGCATAGGAGGCCAGAATGAACACCTGGTTTTCCAGGTTGGGAATCAGCGAGCCGCCCTCCGGAACCGCGGTCACGATCAGCGGCGATTCGCTCACCGTAATCGGCTCGCCGCGCGTCTCGGAGTGCCCGGCAGCATCCTTGACCGCGGCTTCCACCAGCACGCGCGCCGCGCCCTGGCTGGTGGCGCGGCCGGCGAAGTAGGCGGGCAGCGTGAGGTCGAAACGGTATGCACCCTCGCGATCGGTCTTGCCGTGGACGGAGCCCGCCTCAAACTCCGCCACATCCACACCGGTGGCTTTCACCGTGATTTCAGCCTCGTCCACCGGCTTGCCGAAGAAATAGTTGGCGCGGACGGTTCCGGTGACGTGCTGGCCGGGACGATAGCCGTGCCTCCCCTGTCCCGCGAACTCCACCGCAACCTTGAACTTTGGCAACACGTAGCGCTCCACATTCAGAGCCAGCTCGCTGCCCAAGGCTCGCAGATGGTACGGACCCAGGTTCACCTCATCCGCCAGCGTGAATTCGGCCGAGGCAATACCGAACTTGTCGGTCTGTGTGGCCTTCTTGAAAACCTTGTTGCCGCGCGAGTCTTCCAATTCGAAAGTGAGGCTGCGGCCGGCGCTGGCCTGATGATTAGCGCGGTCGAGCGCGAGCGCTCTTATGTGGATGGTTTGGCCGGGCTGATAAATGGGCTTTTCGGTGGTGAGCAGAACCTGTACCTTATCTTCCAGCCGAACCGGCTGTACTACATTGGCCGCTCCGATGGCCGTTTCCACCACGTAGCGCAGGCTGCGGCTGCCGGCCACGCCGGCGGGAAAACGGAACTGCGCTTCCGCCGTTCCGCGGCGATTCAGCCTGCCGGTGTAGAGCGGTGCGGCTACGCCTGAAAGCCCGATGCGCACCGAGCCTTCGAGTGGATTGTTGGCGGTATCGGTGGCCACCACGCGCACCGCCGCCATTCCGCCCTGTGAATAAGATTGCTGCCCCAGCACATGCACCACCGGCCGCCGCAGAATCTGCGAAATCGATTCCGTGCCCTCGATAGCGGCGTCTTTCTCTCCGCTATAGGTGAAGCGATAGCGTACGCGTTGCCACACGAGATCGTCGGTGCTCATCTCTTGGGCGAGTTTTACTTCCTGCTGCCAGGAGCCGCTTCCCGCCGCCACCACAACCGGCGTTTGCGCGCGCCCCAGAACCTCGTCTTCGGGGCTCAGCACTTCGACTGTGAGTCGGCCCGGGCCCGCGTGCGCCGCGCGATAGGGAAGCGTGACGTGCAAAGCTCCTTGCGTCCACGTGGCCGCGGCGGTTTCCTCCGCCGGAAAAGGATGGACGATAGTCACCGATACGACCATCAGCAATGCGGCAAGCGAAAGGAACCACAATCCGTTGCGAGTCTTCACAGCGCCTCCACTGCGGACGGTCTGGATGATTGGACCGCCGCGCCGTCCGATTAGTTCCCGGCGGTTTCAATGGGGATATTGCGCGAGGGAAACATTCCTTTCAGCGCGCACTGAAGAGAGGCTAAAAGTGAAATCGTAATCCCAGTTGCAGCGCCCTCGGGCCGCCCGAGCCGAGCACGGGAGAGAGGCCGCTGCCGGGACTGCCGGTGCCGAGCATCATGTTCAGCATGGACGTGGATTGCCCGAACAGCGGGTTGTCCATGTACTTCACGGGGTCGGCGAGGTTGGGGTGGTTGAAAGCGTTGAATGCCTCGATACGAAACTGGAGGCCGGCGCGGTCGTTGATGCGGAATTCGCGGCTGAGCGCGAGGTCAAGCTGCCACATGCCAAAACCGGCGATCACGTTGCGGCCCAAGTTGCCCTGCACCCCCGCCGGTTGAATGGCAAATGCCGCGGGATTCAGCCTGCGGCCGCCGGGCGAGCTGGGGTCCGCCAGCCACAGCGGCTGGTCATAGACCCAATCCGGGCGGAACGCGTTGATGAACGAGATGCCGACATACTCTTCGGCCGCCTGCACGGTGATGGGGAAGCCGGTGCGGTCACGAAGAATGCCGCTCAACAACCAGCCGCCAAAATGTTTCGGCGCCGTATAGCTCAACGAGGCGGTGAACGAGTGGCGCAAATCGAAATCGGAGGACCCGCGGTCCAGGGACGGGCCCGCGCCGGGGCCGGCCCAAGCCAGAAACGCATCGCTGGAATCGTTATCGATGGAGTGCGACCAGGTGTAAGCAGCCAGCGCCTCGACGCCGGCGCCGATGGTGCGCCGGTATTGCGCTTGCAGCGAATGATAGCGCGAGCGCGCGTTGTTGGTTGTCGTGGCCACCCAGGAAGTGGGCGTGAAGCCGGGGCCGCCCAACTCGCGGCGGATGAAATCGTAGCCCGCGGAGCCTACGTAGCCGAGCGAGAGCAGATCGTGAGTGCCGATAGCGCGCTCCAGCGTGAGGTTCCATTGGCCCACCGCGGGCAGCCGCAGGTTCGGCAGGAAGCCGAAGGTGAACTGGGTGGAAAAAATGCCGGCGCGCCCGCTTACAAAGTTGGCGATGCCGAGCGGCCCGCCGTTCAGATAATCGGTGGCAATGCTGATGGCGGAATCGTAATAGAGGCCGCCACCAGCGCGCAAAACCGTGCGCCCGTCGCCGGTGAGCCGCAGCGCCAGGCCCAGCCGCGGCGCCAAATCACGAAAGGAAGTGGGCCACAAAGGCTGGCACGGCTGTCCGGGGCCGCAGAAGGTGTTGAACGCGCCCGTTTGCGGCACATAAAACAGCGTGCTATTCGGAGGCACCACGCCCGGGCTGAACTCCCAGCGCAGGCCGCCGGTCACGGTGAGACGTTTGGCGGCATGCCAGGTGTCGCCGATCCACAGCGAAAGCTCCGGCACATTCAAGCTCTCGTAGATGGGCGTGGCGTTGCGCGCCAGCCAAAGGTTGTTCTGGGCGGCGAGGTCGGAGACGCTATCGGCAATCACTTCCAGGCTGCCCGAGGCATCGCGGCGAATGGCGCCGATGCGGCGGTAATCGCCGCCGATGCTGACCGCATGTTTCCCCCGGTAGAACGACACGGTCTGCAATGCCTGGAACTGCCGCTGGACGCGGTCGCCCTCCCTGCCCGAAACCAATTGCCCCACGCCCCCGATAATGAAGCGCACCAGGAAATCGCAATTGCCGGCGGGAGAGAAAACCAGCGTCAGGGGCTGAAGCTCGCAGCCCGGCCCGGAGGTATCGGCGGCGGTTCCCCACACGGAGTGCGCGCTCGATTCGGATTCGTTCAGGCGCGTGTCGAGGACAATGCCGGAAGTAACCCGCGCCGTCAAGCCCAGCGTGAGAGTGCGGCTGCGTAAATCGAGCCGGTTGATGCTGATGCTGCCGAACTCGTTGCTGGACGGGGCATCGCTGTAACGGGCGAACAGACTGATGCGGGGGCCGAAGGCCTGATCGAGCCGCGCGCTGCCGGCGTTCAGACCGGCCGGCGGATCGTTACGCCCCACCCACTCGCCGAGTCCAGCGGACAGCGCGCCTTGATTGGGCAGGGGCAGAAGATTGAGAACCGTAGGGGCCCAAGGCGCCGCGGCCTGTCGCGCGTCCCACGACGGCACGGCCTGTGTCCAGACATCGGGCTGCAGCAAGTCGATGTGGTGGTAGGAAAGGAAAAAGAAAGTACGATCGCGGCGCACCGCGCCGCCGAAAGTCTGGCTCAGGTCGTTCATCCGCAGCGGCGCGCGGCCGAAGCGGGCCTGATTGCCGAACCAGTCGTTAGCGGAAAGCAGCTCATTGCGCCAGCGGTAGAGCGTGGAACCGTGCGCGGCGTTCGATCCGGATTGGCTGGCCACCGCGACCTGCGCGCCGGGAAAGCGGCCCATATCGGCGCTGCCGGACGAAGTGGATACGGAAAACTCGCGGACGGCTTCCAGCGATATGAGGGCATCCAGGCTGCCAAAGGCGCTCACGGCGGGCAGCGTTCCGCCGGTGGACTCGGCCGGCAATCCGCCGGCGGTCACACCGTTATTCGCGCTGGCGCCATCCACCGTGAAATAGTTGGCGTTGGGGCGCTGGCCGCTGGACGTGAACTGGCCGGCCTCGCCGCGCGTGGCGGGAGTCACGTTGGTGCCGGGCACGGCTTCCAGCAGACCCAACATACCGGAGCCGTTGAGCGGCAGGCGCTGGATCTCATGGGAATCGAACTGCCCCCCGGTGGAGGCGCCATCGCGTTCCAGCGGCTGCGTATCGCCGTGCACCACCACTGTCTCTAGCACGCTGCCAACCGGCAACGTGAAATCGGCCAGGGTAGAGGTGGCCGGTTTCAGCTCCAGGTCGAAGCGAACCAGTGTCTGGAAGTTCTCCTTTCGCACCGTAACCTTATACATGCCGGCATCCAGCGAGCTGACAAGGTAAGTGCCCCCCAATTCGGATACGGCGCTGCGGCGGAAGCCGGTGTCCTCGTTGACTACCGTAATGGCGGCGCCGGAGATGCCGGCTTCAGAGGGGTCGAGGATGTGGCCGGTCAGGCTGGCATAACGCTGTGCCGTGGCAGGGATCGAACATACCGAAGAGAACCCTAAAATTGCCACCCACGCCCGGCCTGGAAACATTAGTTCTACGGTACACGGTTTCGCCAGGCGGCGTTGTAAAGAACCGACTCAGCAACCAAAGTGGATTCGCCCGGCTTATACGCGAACCGTCCTGATTTCCACTGATATACGATTTTTCTCGTTGACATACGTTTTTTTTCGTCGTATGGTCATCACAGATGGCTCAGAGAGGTCCGAAACGGGCGGCTGTCGCTCTCCCAACCGATGCGGAAATCGATATTCTGGCCGTGCTATGGCGGCTGGGCCCGGCGACCGTGCGCGAAGTCCACGAAGCGCTGGGAAAAGATTGCGGCTACACCACTACCCTGAAACAGATGCAATTGATGACGGAAAAGGGCCTGCTCGCCCGCAGCGAGCGCTTTCGTTCGCACGTCTACCAATCCGCTGTCCCTAAGGAACAGATTCAGAAGCAGATCGCGGCCGACCTGCTGCACCGCGTCTTCGCCGGCTCGGCCTCGAGCCTGATGATGGGGGCGCTGGCCGCCGAGCCCGCATCGGCCGAAGAACTGGCGGAAATCCGCCAGATGATCGACGCCTACACACAAGCGAAAGGAGGGGCGCGATGAACGCCATCCGTATCCTGTTGTCTCAACCTTGGGTGGAGCGCCTGGGCTGGGTGCTGGTCCACTTCCTGTGGCAGGGCACGCTGATTGCCGCCGTCTATGCCGCGGCGCGCTACCGGGCGCGTTCCTCGCGGCCGCAGTTGCGGTATCTGCTGGCTTGCGCGGCGCTAGCGGCGATGTTGGCCGCCCCGGTGGCGACGTGGACCTGGCTGGGCGCGCCAGGTTCGGAAGCGGTTCACGCGCCGGGCCATTTCGCCGCGTTGGATGCCGCCGCCCCGTCGGCACCGTCTGTCGGGTTAGTGGCGATGCGGTTCGACGCCGGTGGGCGTGACGCGCAGTCCTTTCTCGGCTGGGTGGTTCTTGCCTGGCTGGCCGGCGCCATCGCCCTCTGGATACGGCTGATCGGAGGCTGGATGGCCGGCCTCCGGCTGCGCTCGCGGTTCGTTCACCCGGCGCCGGCGGAATGGCAGCGGACCTTCCATCGCCTGGCCGCCCGACTTCGGGTCTCGCGCCCGGCTCGCCTGCTGGTGTCCGCGGTGGCCCAAACGCCGGCAGTGATCGGCTGGCTGCGTCCGGTGGTGCTGGTCCCGGCCGGAGCCTTGGCCGGCTTGCCTCCCGACCAGGTGGAAGCGCTGCTACTGCATGAGCTGGCGCACATCCGCCGCGGCGATTACCTGGTGGGAATGCTGCAGAGTCTCGCCGAAGCCATCCTGTTCTATCACCCGGCCATCTGGTGGGTCTCGGGCCACATCCGCACCGAACGGGAGCTCTGTTGCGACGATATCGCGGTGGCCGAGGTGGGGGATGTCATCACCTACGCACGGGCGCTGGCAGCCATGGAAACGTCCCGGCTGTTCCCGACTTACGGAGCGGTGGCCGCGAACGGGGGTTCGCTGGTGGAGCGCATTGCCCGACTGTTGGGCCAGCCGCGTCCGATGGAACGCACTTTTCCCGGACCGGCAGCGATGGCGATTCTGCTGGGCATCGCGGCGCTGGGCGTGATTGCCCAACCCGCGGCGCGGCCGAAATTCGAAGTCGCGTCCATCAAGCCTTCCGAGCAGGTGTCGTTTATGGCCATCCGCCCGCTTCCCGGCGGCCGCCTCACCGTCAACGCACCCCTCCGGCTGATGATCCAGAATGCTTATCGGCTCCAGCCGTTTCAGATCGTGGGCGGTCCGCGCTGGATCGATTCCGAGCGTTATACCATCGAGGCCAAGGCCGAAGGCAATCCCGACCGCGCTCAGATGATGGAAATGCTGCAATCGTTGATCGAGGACCGTTTTCACTTTCAGAGCCACCGCGAGACCAGGGAACTGCCGGTTTATGATCTGGTCGCAGCCAAGGGCGGAGTTAAGATGGCCGCTCCTTCGGGACACTGCGCGGACTGGGACAGGGATGGACCGCCTCCTCCGCCGTCCGGTTCCGGCCAGTCGGCTGTCCCCTGCGGGCACCTCATCATAAGCTTGCGGCCGGGCAATTCGTCCATGCAGGGCGATGACGTGCCCGTGCCCGAGCTCACCAGAATGCTTGCAGTCGTGCTCGGCCGGGATGTCATCGATAAGACCGGATACACCGGCAAGCTGAACATTCGCCTGGATTTCACGCCTGACAGCACCACCGCCGGTCTACCGAACGTCCCCAGGCCGATGGAGCCGATCAATCCCCCTCCTTCCGCCGAATCCGGCCCGCCGTCTATTTTCACGGTCGTCCAACAGCAGCTTGGCCTGAAGGTCGAATCCACAAAAGGTCCTGTGGAAGTACTGGTGATCGACCACGTAGAAAGGCCCTCAGCGAACTGAAGGCTCGCCGGCAACAAGATTGCCGGCGTTTACCGTAGTGGTCTTCTACAGGCATTTTGACCCATGTGGGTGGGCTAAATCCCGCTCCGGGCCCATTCTCTACCTCAATTGTCCAGATAACATGCTGTTTTGAATGTGGCAGTTAGGTTGCATAGGGTCCGTAACAAGATAATAGGACCCTAATTATCCTTATATGCAACTTACACGAGCTGCCGATTATGCCGTCCGGGTGATGATCCATCTCGCCGGGCTGCCCCCCGCCACGCGCGCCAGCCGCGATGAGCTTGCGCAAGCGGCCGAATGCCCTGAGCAGTTCTTGTCTAAGGTGCTGCAAGGGCTTGCCCGAGCCGGTCTGATTGTGTCCCACCGCGGCAATACCGGCGGCTTCGAACTGCCCACGAATCAGCGCTCGGCTACCATCTTTGCGGTGGTGGAAGCGATCGAAGGGCCGCTGCATCTGAATGTCTGCCTCGCATCCGATAACGCCTGTGCGCGGCAGACGTGGTGCCCCGCCCATACGGTTTGGGCTGACGTCCAGGAGGCTATGACGAAGGTCTTGAAGGCCGCCACGATCGACGATCTGGCCCGCCGCGCCGCCGTGTCGCGCAGCCTCAGTGGTCCTCCCCTAGAGAACCCTCGATGGAACTGACGGGAATCGCCATTTGTGCCAGTTTGCTGATGGCCGCGGCTACCGTATGCGCTTTTATTTATGCCGTAAAGAAGGACTATTTCCGC
>Ga0335081_10022405_pt1 | contig 10223 bp, 9 predicted proteins | sample Lox_Sample_35_FD_206713 | JGI IMG/M metagenome (GOLD analysis project Ga0335081, IMG submission 206713) | Soil microbial communities from Loxahatchee National Wildlife Refuge, Florida, United States - Lox_Sample_3.5 | ecosystem: Environmental > Terrestrial > Soil > Wetlands | place: USA: Florida... | reverse complement strand
CCAGCGAGGTCAGCGTTCGACAATGAACTCGTCCACCTCGCCGCCGAAGTGCCTCCCCTTGGCCTCTCCCGCGACGTGCACCAGGACCTCGTCGCCCGCCTTCGCCTCCGTGATGGCCAGCGGGGTTCCGTCGGGGCGCACGAGCCTGATGGTCTCGGCGTTCTGCAGCATCGCCGTCCCTTCCTGGCCGTCGAACTCAGCCTCTATCATCACCAACGGCCGCCTCTCCATCTTTATCCTGCCGACAATGGCGTCGCGCCTGCCCCCCGACTTGTCCACGAGCTGGACCTTGTCGCCGCTCCGGAGCTCGGAAAGGTACCTCGTCTTCCCGTCGGCCCCGAGGATGTAGCTGTGGAGGGCCCCCGCGTTGACCCTGAACGGCCGGGTCGGGATGTACTCCGTCGGCACGGTCTCGCTGTGCACCAGGAAGAAGAAGCTCGCCACGCTCCCGATGAGCATCCCCTCTCCGAGCTCGAGCTGGGAAGCGGTGTCGATGCAGACCCTCTCCCCGTCGCCCACGTCCACCATGCGCTTGATCCTTGCCCTAACCAGAGGGACTAGACGCCCCTTGCTCGAGGCGGCCGACGTCACGTTCGCGATCAGGTCCCTAGAGGCCTTGAGCGATGCGTAGGGTATGACCACGCCGTCGACTCCCTTCTCCAGTATCGAGAAGGCCAGCTTGATGTCTCCCTCCGACTTCATGAAGGCGTAGATCTTCCGGTGCTTGCGCCGGAACTCACCGATGAGGTTCTCCAGGGGGATGATCTTCCAGTTGGTGCAGTCCACCACGACGAACCTGTGATCCCTGCTCAGCGCGGACTCGACCGCAACCTCAAGGTCCTTCGCACCCCTCACTTCGACCCAGGCGAAGTCGCCGTCGCTCTCCCTGTACTCGTGCAGACCCTCGCCGCCCTCGAGCCGTTTCGACTTGCCGCGGGTGAGCACGCTGGCTATCCCGACCGCCTTCGCCTCCTTGAGGGCCTTGGGGACGTCCGGGATGTCGGTGACGTCGAGGACTATCTCTTTCTCAGGCGTCGGCAGCGCTCATGACCTCCATCGCCTCTTCCACGCTGCTCCTGTCTATCACTATGCGCCTTATCGCCCTCGTAATCAGGGTGGGGTCGCGGTGCTGGAAGACGTTCCTGCCGAAGGTCACTCCCATCGCTCCCGCCTCCATGACGTCGTCCGCCAGCTTGAGTATCTCGGCGTCCGTCTCCACCTTCGCGCCGCCTGCAAGGACCACCGGGACCGGGCACTTCCTCACGACCTCTGAGAAGCTCTCCGCGTCGCCGGTGTAGACCGTCTTGACGATGTCCGCGCCGCTCTCGGCACCCACGCGCGCGACGTGCGCGACGACGTCCGGGTCGGTCGGGTCCTTGATGTTCTCCCCCCTTGGGTACATCATGGCGATGAACGGCACCTGGTACTCGTCGCACTGGTCGGCCACCATCCCGAGCTGCTCGAGCATCTCCGGCTCCTCCTTGGAGCCCATGTTCACGTGGATGGAGATCGCGTCGGCTCCCAGCCTCAGCCCCTCCAGGACTGAGGAGTTGAGCATCTTGCGGTTCGGGGCCATGCTCAGGTTGGTGCTCGCGGAGACGTGCATTATCATCCCGATTGGAGCCGGCTTCTTGAGGGACTTGATCACTCCCTTGTGAACCAGGAACGCGGTCGCCCCGCCCTTCGCAACCTTGACGACCATCTCCTCGGGGTTCTCGAGCCCGACAACCGGCCCAATCGTGAAGGAGTGGTCCATCGGGATGCAGAGCATCCTCTCGTTCTTGGTTATCCTGCTCAGCCTGACCTGCTTTCCAAAGACCAATGCTCCCATCTACTCCAGGTACCCTTCCCTCTCCATGAGCTCGGCTGTGAGGATTGCGGTGCCCGCCGCTCCCCTGATGGTGTTGTGAGACAGCAGGGTAAGCTGCAGCGACCTCGAGTCTATGCCGTTCCTGACCCTCCCTACCACGACGCTCATGCCGGGGACGCTCCCCGCCATCCTGTCGAGGCGCGGCTGAGGCCTGTCGTTCTCCTTCCTGACGATTATCGGCTGGTCCGGCGCAGTGGGGAGCTTGAGCGTCTGCGGCTCGCCCCTGAACCGCGCGAGGGTCCTCTCGGCGTCCTCCGCGGAGATCTCTCGGGCGAACTCTGCGTAGAGCGTCTCCATGTGCCCGTCGATGACCGCGACGCGGTTGCAGGATATCCCCATCGAGAGCGGGCTGGGCTTGATCGCCCCGTCCTTGAACGTCCCGAGGATCTTCTTCGCCTCGGCAGCGACCTTCTCCTCCTCGTTCTTGATGTAGGGGATGACGTTCTCTTGTATCGAGAGCGAAGGCACCCCCGGGAACCCTGCTCCCGAGAGCGCCTGCATGGTCGTCACTATCGCCTTCTCCGCTCCATACTCGTCGATTAGAGGCTTTAGCACCATCGAGAGGCCCGTCCCCGTGCAGTTCGGGGTGGTGGCGATCGCCCCCTTCCACCCTCTCTTCCTCTTCTGCGTCTCGAGGAGCCTGAGGTGCTCCGCGTTGATCTCGGGGATCATCAGCGGGACGTCCGCGTCCATGCGGTGCGCGCTCGCCTCGCTCACGACAATGAACCCCGCCTCGGCGAACTTCGACTCGACCTCCGCGGCCACCTCGGAGGGGAGCGCGGAGAAGACGATGTCGCAGCCCTTCGCGGACTCCGGTCTGGCCTGCTTTACCACCTTCTCGGCCATCGCGCCGTCCATCGCGTCGGGGAAGAGCCAGTGCACGGCCTGGCCGTACTTCTTCCCTGCCGACTCGCCTCCCATCAGGACGTCGAGGTGCAGGTACGGGTGCTTCGGGAGCATGTTGATGTAGCGCTGCCCCACCGCGCCCGTCGCGCCGAGGAGGGCGGCCTTCACCTCTCTGTGTTTGGTCATTTTGACAGGAACTCCCCACTTCTTTCCGCCGACCCCATCATCGCCTCCTTCACGAGGCCGTACGCCCTCTCCGAGTGCTCGGCGGAGACGAACACGCGCACCGACGACAGGATCGTCACTATGCCGTAGACGTTGATGGAGGCCTTGGCGAGCGGGCCTGTTATCCTTTGGACGACGCCCCGCTCGGTCTCGAGCGCGGCCCCCTTGACGGTTATCATCGAAAGGCGCGGGAACTCGGAGACTGCCTTCCCGATCTTGTCCTCCACCATGACCTTGTGGACGCTGTCGAGCACGTTCTCCCCCCCGCCCACGTAGAATATCGCCGCGTTGGCCTCTAGCGAGAGCGCGAGCAGGTCCCCGTGCGCCTCCCTGACCGCCGTGGCGGCGCGGATGACCGATTCCGTCTTCTCGGGGTTTAGCCCGACGAACGTTATCATTGACACGCCCTCGCCGAGAATCTCGACCTGGACGGGAGAGAGCTCCCCCTTGATGACAGTCCCCGAATCGAGCTTGTCCAGGTTGGTCACCCTGATCCTCAGCCCGGACGACTGGTATCGGAGCGCCTTGACGTGCAGGAACTTGGCCCCGCCCGCCGCGAGCATCTCGGCCTCCTCCCCGTTGAGGCTCTCGATGAACTGAGGGTTCGTCACCTTGTCGGGGTCGCTTGAGTAGACCCCCTCGACGTCCTTCACGAGGATCACCTCCTTCGCGCCAAGGCAGTTGCCCAGCAGCACCGCAGTGGTGTCGCTGCCTCCCCTCCCGAGGGTGGTCGTCTTCCCTCCCACCGTCTTCCCAAGGAAGCCGCACACGACCGGGACCTTCCCGGCCGCGAGCAACGGGAGGATGAGCTGCTGGGTCTTGGCCCTGCTCTCCTCCACGAGGGGGTTCGCGTCGAGGTGCCTCTCGTCCGTTATCACCGGCCAATAGGGGGTGTCGGGGTCCACTATCACGGACTGCAGCCCGAACGACGCGAGCGCCGCCGCCACTAGGCGCGCGCTCGTCTTCTCCCCCGAGGAGAGGAGCTCGTCGAGCAGGTGGGGCTCTATCTCCGGGTTCTCTTTCTTCGAGAGGGCCATGATCTGGTCGGTCACGCCCTTCATCGCCGAGACTACCACCACCACCCCGACGCCCTTGGCCTTGGTCTCCTTGATCAAGGAAGCCACTTGGTCTATGGCCTTCTCGTTCTCGAGGACGGACCCTCCGAACTTGACCACGACGGTCTCTAACATCTTAGTTGTGCTCATGGTGCAAGACGCTCCAGCTGATTTTCGCGTAGGAGACTAGAGCGCGAGCTAGTAGCGAAAACCGAAGATGGGCTTCTGATAGGAGAGATATGGATAAACTGAACCGCCTCGTTGAAGCCTCATCTTTCTCGGTCAAAAGCGCCCGGGAATCGATATTTATGCGTTGCCCCGAAGGAACCCCGTCGGTCCGCCCTCCCAGCGGGTAAGTGAAAAGGCCTCCTCGAGCCGGGGTCGCGTCTCGCCAATTGCTGCCACCGAGAAAAGTTCCAGAAATCTGTTGCTAACATATTAAATAGTGGAGCCGGGAGTAGCGAAAAAGCCTCACGGTAAAGGTGTTAATGGTAGAATGGTTGCCTCGGTTGTTTTCTCCCCAGTCGCCGACCTAATCCTTGGACTCTCTGTCCTGCTCAGCTTCTCCTTCTTCATCTACGGGATCAACACCCTCCATCTCACGAGGAGGGCGCGGGGCTACAGCCAGCCGAGCCAGAACGGGATGTCCTCAAGGCCCGCAGTTGCGGTGCACCTGCCGGTCTACAACGAGTTCTACGTCGCGGACAGGCTCCTGAGCGCCTGCGCAAAGATGGCCGACCACTACGGAAGGGACCTCGTCAGGGTCTGCGTAATAGACGACTCGGACGACGAGACCCGCGACAAGCTTGACGCGCTCAAGAACAGCTACAACGAGCAGGGCTACAACGTAGAGATACTCCGCAGGGGGACTAGGGCGGGATTCAAGGCGGGGGCCCTTCAGGCGGCCTTGCAGAGGACGACCGAGCCGTTCGTCGCCGTCTTCGACGCGGACTTCGCGCCCAGCGAGGACTTCCTCGACCGGACGGTGCCGTTCATGCTCCAGGACGAGAAGGTCGGGTTCGTCCAGTGCAGGTGGACCCACTTCGACAGGACCTACAACATGATCACGGAGACCCTCGCGATAGGGATAGACGCGCACTTCCTCCTCGAGCAGCCCGGGCGCTGGACCAGCGGTTACATGATGAACTTCAACGGGAGCGCCGGGCTCCTTCGGACGGCCGCCATAGTGGGCGCGGGAGGCTGGAACTCAGACACCCTCGCCGAGGACCTTGACCTGAGCTACCGCATGCAGCTCTCGGGCTACAAGCCGGTCTACCTCAAGGACGTCAAGGTCCCGGCGGAGCTGCCGCCGACGATAACGAGCCTGAAGAGGCAGCAGGGGAGGTGGGCGAGAGGCTCGATCCAGACCGCGCGGAAGGTCTGGCCGACCATCTACGCTTCCAAGAAGCTGTCCGTCAGGCAGAAGTTCGAGGCCTTCGTCCACCTCACCTACTACATGGTCCACCCATTGATGGTCGCGTCCTTCGTCCTCGCCCTCCTCGCGACGTTCCTGAACGTGAACGTCATCAACTACGGCGTCCACGTCACGGTCCCCAACCCGGGGGCCCTTTTCGGCGCTTCCGCGCTGATGACGCTCGAGGTGGTGCCCTGGGCGGTCTTCACCCTGATGATAGTCCTCTCGACCGTTGCGGTGCTCTACTACTGCGTCGAGGCCGTGAGGACGCAGCACCTCGGGCTCTTCAGCAACGTCAGGCAGATCCTCCTCCTAGTGATATTGGGATACGGGATCAGCGTCAGCAACTCGGTAAGCGCCCTCTCCGGCCTCCTCTCCGGCCAGACGGGGGTCTTCCTCAGGACGCCCAAGTACGCCATCACCGGGAGAGGAGGGACATGGAGGGAGAAGAAGTATCAGCTCGCCCTCAACAGAGTGACGGTCTTCGAGGCGGTCGCCACCGTCGTGGGCGTCGTGGCCCTCATCTACGCGACGGCGGAGCACAACTTCGGGATACTCCCGATCCTCGCGGTCTACGTGGCGGGATACCTGCTGGTGCTCTTCCTGACGCTCTCGCAGTCTGTCTCGAAGAAGCTCGGAACCTGAGGCCCACAGTCCACGCGCGAGACGAGTGCCTGGGCTAGATTCCGGGGCTCCGGACTGGGCGTGCGCGCATCGAGATCTTGCTTTCGCGCCTAATTATCAGCACCACGAAGGCGATTATCCAAGGGATGAAGATGAGCTCCCCGATGACGGAGTGGAAGGCCTGGAAGGCCTGTGGGTTCGTGATGTTGCCCATCGCATATGTGGCAAGGAGAGTGAGCCGGAGCACGTTGACAAGGAATGACCCTACGACGCCGATCAGGAGGTAGGCCGTCCCCCTCGCCCAGCCCGTCCCGGCCTTCACGCAGATGGCGAATACGACCAGCAGGCCGATGACGATGCCGTCAAGGCCCGCAGACGGCCAGAAGACCTGGAGGTTCAGGGTGTCCCCCACGTGGTTCTGGAGCGTCAGGATGTTCCCTTGCGAGTGGGCTGCGCCCGGGATGAAGACGTCGAGCGTCCCGGCGACCAGCCGGAGCACGGGAGGGACCACGTACCCGAACGGGCCTAGGGTGTTCTCGGGAAGGAGCACGTCGATGAACAGGAACGACGCCATCCCGACCGTGTAGATCAGCGGGGTTATCGTCTTCGACCCTCTGTCCAAAAGGAGGAGCAGAGAGATGAGGAACGCTGACGTGACCGCATAGTCGATGCCCCAGACCCAGCTGAACTGCACGATGCTCTGGTTGATGCCGAGGCTCGTCCCGGCGGAAACCACGGCGTTGAAGACGGAGCTCTGGGCGTACGCGAAGTAGTACACCGCGGCCGCTCCGAGGGTCAGCCAAGCCGCGAGCGACTTCCTCCCGCTCTCGAGCGGGGCGAGAGACCTCTTCCCCGCCTCTAGGAAGACCAGCGGGACTATCGCCAGCATCGCCGACCTCCCCTCGTTCCAGGACCGGGTGAAGCTCATGGGGTCGGCGAGGAAGGCGAGTATCCCCAGGATTGCGAAGTAGGCGATGTAGGGGGTGCCCGCGGCCCTCCTCTTTGCTCCCGCCAGCGCGGCTGATAACCTCGGCCGTGAAAACCCGCTCGTGACCAAACGACTCATCGCCCCCGAAAATCCTTTGTTTGGCCGACCGCCCTTTCGCATTATTAATGATATCAAATCTTGTCGTGGCCTGCTCGCGATGGCGTGGTTATGCCAAGGAGAAGGACGGCGGGCGCCTCTGGGTCGAGGTCATTGGTGCGAGGCCCCCCTGGAAATCAAAAGGCCGGCCAACAGCTCGGCATTTTGCAATTCTCGCATGTGAACGCCAGATTCACATCCGTGGAGCGATACTCCACGGTCAATATATTCACGCGAGCATAGGAAGGCTTCATGCGCTCTAGGGCGCTAAAGGTCACTGCGACTGAAGTCCTGCTGTCGGGGTTTCTTGATTAGTATGCGAACATCCGTAGCGGCGGTAGTAGGCCTCTTCGTTCTTGGATTCGGGCTGCTCGGCGGGATTCCCTTTGCCTATGCGACCACGACCGGCCTGGACCAGGCGACCTGCACAGGCGCCTCTTACCCCGACCTGGGAGGCTCATGGGACGTCCCCACCTCGACCTGCACCGTGACATCCGGCATCTTCACGATAAATTCTGGGGACACTTTGGAGATCCCATCTGGGACGACCCTCAGCATCACTGATTCCGCTATTGTCACTGCCGCCAGCGGCGCCACCCTCCAAGTCGACAGCGGCGGCGCCATCACCATCCAGAATCCTGGAGCCTCACCCGGGCTAAGCGTCCTCATCAACGAGGGCACCTTGACGAACTCGGGCACGATCACAGTAGAAAACTCCGTCATGGACAGCCAGGGCCTGGTCAACACCGGCACTTTCACGAACTCGGGCACGATCACAGTCGAGAACTCCGGCCCCTTCACCGAGGGCCTGGTCAACACCGGCACTTTCACGAACTCGGGCACGATCACAGTCGAGAACTCCGGCATGGACAGCGAGGGCATCTACAACTACACCCCCGGCGCAATCAACAACACTGGCACCATCACCGTGGAAAACACGGGCACGGGTAGCTACGGGATCAACAACGCCGGCACGATCACCGACGTGAACTGCGGGACTGTTACAATCGTAACTACACAATCAGGCGGAGGCGGGACCTACACGGGAGCCCCCGTAGGGCAATCTGGTACCTGCACCACCACGGGCGTGCCAGAGTTCCCAGGGGTATCCGCCCTCAGCCCTGTCGTGCTCGTCGGGCTGCTACTCCCTGCCCTCTTGATAGCGAGCAGAAGATTCAGGACACCTCTGCGATAGCGGCTCTGAGAAGAACGGCTTTGGCCAGCTGACTCGCCGCGGTTTAGAAGGCAAATCCCACTGCCTCCGGTGGAGGCTAAGGCGGGCCCGCGATTGTCCCACCAGCGTCCCGCATTATTAATATGCGCCGGAGAAAGGAGCCTCTGGGTGCTGAGCTAGTGAGCAGAGACGCCTGGAAAGGCAGGGACGTCATCAGCATCTTGGACTTTTCTCGGCCAGAGCTCGAGTCGCTCTTCGCGGCGGCCAACGAATTCGTGGGGCCGCCGAAGCCGCGCAAGGACCTCGCAGACTACATAGTCGCCACGGCCTTCTTCGAGCCAAGCACGAGGACGAGGCTGAGCTTCACAACGGCGGCGCTGAGGCTGGGCGCCAAGGTCATCGACCTCTCCCCCGACGTCTCTTCTATCCTGAAGGGAGAGAGCCTCCACGACACGACGATGATGCTCGAAGGGTACTCTGACCTCATTGTGATGAGGCATCCCTCGGAGGGGGCCGCGCTCCTTGCCGCAGAGCTGGCCTCGGTGCCCGTGGTCAACGGAGGAGACGGGTCGCAGCACCACCCGACTCAGGCGATGCTCGACCTCTTCACGGTCAGGAGGCTGAGGGGGAAGATAGACGGGCTGACGTACACGGTCCTTGGAGACAACAGGTACGCCAGGAGCGCCACGTCGTTCCTATACGGTCTCACCAAGTTCAGACCCAAGATGGTCTACGTCGTCTCGCCGGAGACCCTCCGTCCGCGGGACGAGGTGATCAAGCAGCTCAAGGGGCTCGGGCTCCGGTTCGAGCAGCGCGCCGACCTGGAGCAGGTCATCGGGAACACCGACGTGCTCTACCTCACCAGGATCCAGAAGGAGCGGTTCCCCGACCCCAACGAATACGAGAAGGTCAAGGGGAGCTACAAGCTCACGAAGGAAGTCCTCGCCAAGGGGAGGAGCGGGATGATCGTCCTCCACCCCCTCCCGCGGTCGACGGAGCTGCCCTACGAGGTCGACTCTGCAAAGTCCGCGGCGTACATGACTCAGGCTCACCTCGGCGTCCCGCTGAGGATGGCTCTTCTGCTCAAGGTGATTGGTGGAGGCAGGTCCTGATGGGAGCAACGACGCTGGCGCGCGGTGGGAGCCGGTCCCAAAACGACGACCAGACCACGATGCTCGTCAGGAAGATACCCGACGGGAGCGTCATCGACCACATCGCGGCCGGCAAGGCTCTCTCGGTCCTCAGGCTCCTGGGAAACCCCCAGGAGAACGGCTTCACGATCGCGCTCGTGATGAACGTGAGCAGCTCGAAGATGAAGCGGAAGGACATCGTAAAGGTGGAGGGGATGGAGGTCTCCCAGGAGCAGGTCCAGCGGCTCGCGCTCATCGCGCCCCGCGCCAGCGTGAACATAGTGCGCTCGTACCGCGTCGTCGCGAAGAGGAACGCAGTACCACCCCGAACGCTTCGAGGGATCCTGAGCTGCACCGCCCCGACCTGCGTCTCAGTCAGGGAGAAGGACTCGGCCCCGTCGATCTTCTTCCTCTCCGGGAGGTCGCCCCTGAGGTACCGCTGCAAGTACTGCGGGCGGGAGCTCACGGAGAAGGAGATTTCCTCCCAGCTTGGCTAGCAAACCGGTGAAGACGAGGGTTTTCACCACGGGAGTCGTGCTCCGGGGCGGAAGGCTCCTCATCCTGAAGCGGAAGGACGACGACGATTCGTATCCGGGAGTCTGGGATTGCGTCGGAGGCCACTTTGAGAAGGGCGAGTCAGCGGAGGAGTGCATGCTGAGGGAGGCGAGGGAGGAGGCAGGCCAGACGATGAAGATAGTGAAGGTCGGTCCGCTGATAGAGTACCTGGACGCCTACGGGAGGGCGGTCGCCGTCCCGTTCGTCCTCAAGCCGGATTCCAAGAAGGAGATAGTCCCGTCTGAG
>Ga0335081_10022404_pt1 | contig 10223 bp, 11 predicted proteins | sample Lox_Sample_35_FD_206713 | JGI IMG/M metagenome (GOLD analysis project Ga0335081, IMG submission 206713) | Soil microbial communities from Loxahatchee National Wildlife Refuge, Florida, United States - Lox_Sample_3.5 | ecosystem: Environmental > Terrestrial > Soil > Wetlands | place: USA... | reverse complement strand
GAGGCAGTTGTACGAAAGGTTGATCTGGCCGCCGGAGAACCACTTGGCCCACGGGCAGTTCCAGTCAAGCACCTTGTCCCAGGGCTTGAACCAGTGCAGCTCGGAGGCGATTTCTCCCCAGAACTTCTCCGGGTCCTCGGCCGCCTCGCGGTGGAGGCGCTCGTACTCCTCGGGTCCGGAAACGTGGGCGCGGGAGCGAAAACCTTCGGGACATTCGAAGACGCGGTTTTCGTGCAGAACGGAATCGATATTTGTCTGAGTAGCAGTCGACATGAAATATTTCCTTCGAGAAATTACTGAGCTACCACCTGGCCCACCCGCGCGGCTGAGACGCGCGGCTCGTGCGCCGGCCGCCGGGCCAGCAATTCGCACACCAGCGCTACAGCGGCCAGGCTGGCGGCCGCATAAAATGCCGCCTGATAATTGTGATACTTGTCGTACAATACTCCCCCGATGCGCGGTCCGATGATACCGGCCACGCCCCAGGCGGTAAACAGCATCCCATAGTTTATACCGGCGTTCTTCGTTCCCCAGAAATCCGCTGTGGCGGCGCCGTTGACAGAAAGCTGCGTGCCATAGCACCAGTAGACCACTACTACCACGAGGTAAAGCAGTGCGACATTGCCGCCCACCGCGTAGAGCAACGGCATGGCGACCATCGAGATTCCGATCATGGTGCGGAGCACGTTGATGCGGCCCACCTTGTCGGACATCCAACCGGAGAGAATACGGCCGGAAGCATTGCCCAGCGCGCCCACTACCAGCGTCATGGTGGTGAGTTCGGCGGCGGCGATGCCGGCGCTCCTGGCGAACGGCACCAGCTGGCTGATCACCATCAGGCCGGCCGAGCAGCCCAGCGCGTAAGCCACCCACATCAGGTAAAAGGTGGGAGTGGCCAGCACTTCGCCGGGACTGAATTCATAAGTGGTGGCGGCGGATTTGGAAGCCGCCGCGGGCTTCCAACCCGCGGGCTTGTAGCCTGCCGGCGGGTTCTTGAGCAGGAATGCGCCGATCATGGTCATCACCAGGAAGATGCCGCCCAGAATCTGGAAGGTGACGGAAAGGCCGTAAGCGGGGATCAGCTTGAGTTGTGCCAGCGGTCCGAAAATCGCGGAGCCGGCGCCGTACCCGCCCACTGCCAGACCCACTGCCAGGCCGCGCTTGTCCGGGAACCACTTGGCCATCACCGGAATGGGCGTGGCATAGCCGAAACCGTTTCCCAAACCGCCGATCACTCCGAAACAGATAAACAGATAGGTGAGGCTGGTGGTATAGGAGCACAGGAAGAATCCCAGGCTTACCAGAATGCCGCCCGCCAGCGAACAGTAGAACGGTCCGAACTTGTCCTGGATGCGCCCCGCCACCACGAACGTCAGGGCAAACACCACCACCGCGATGGTGAAGACCATGGAGGTGTCGGCGCGCCTCCAGCCGAATTGTCTTTCCAGCGGAGCCACAAACACGCTCCAGGCATATAAGGTTCCGAGGGCGAGATTCATCGCCAATCCGCCCACCACCCGCCACCACCGGCTGAGGCCGGGCACAGGCGTCGCTTGCATGTTGTTGTTGGACACGGCTGTTTCTCCTTTTGTGGGCTACCAGTACATCAATTGTAGTTGCAGGGTGAGCTCATTGGTTGGCTTAAGAGCCGTGGTGTTCTGCGGGAGGGCGCGCAGATATTGCAGCGTCCATTTGAGGTTTTGGCCGCGAATGTAACAGTTGGCGCCGAAGCCGACGCGGTTGATGTCCTTCGGGGCATTTTCCGCGGCAACGAACGACTGGGTTTCATATTTGAGGAATGGTTGCAGGCGGGCCTGGTGGATGTAGTAACCGGCTTCCAGCAGGTAATCGTTCTGGTCGGGGATGGTGGTGAATTTCGTGCCGCCATCGTAATGGATGAACTGGAACTGGCCGGCCACTTCGTCGCCCTTATTCACCGGTATTGCGGCCGCCACATTGGCCGATCCGCCGTGGTAGGAGCTCTGCGTGTCGAAGCCGGCGTCCACCGCCAGGATCTTCTGCTTGCCCAGGCCCGTACCGGCGAACAAGTAGCCTTTTTCCGGCGAGAGGAAATCGTACTGCACATAGCCCACGGTGCGGGGAGAGTTATGACCGTTGGCATCGCGTTCGCCGCTGAACTCGCCGATCCGGTACAGGAAGTGGTCGTGGTTGAAGAAACCCTTTGCCTCAAAGCCGACATCGCGCAGCGCGGAGGATTGCGTCACGGTGTTGGTTACGGTGGAGATGGGGCTGACGTCGAGGGTAAGGTAGCTGAGGGTGGATTGCAGACCGTTGCGAGTGAACGGAACAATCATGAGGCCGCCCACCACCTGAAAAAAGCTGGTGGGGTGCCATTCCAACAGGGCATCCTGCAGCAGGAAACCGGAGGCCAGGTTCTTGGGAGTGATGCCGAGCTTGGGATCGTCGGTTTCAACGAAGAAGCTGATGTCGCTGCCGATATCGCCGCCGAAGATGATGCGCGCCCGGCGAAGATAAAAATTCTGCTGATATCCCTGGGTACCGCTGGAGTCTTGCGTCCAGTCGCCCCAGAGCTGCCCCTGAATTCCGAACTTGAAATTTACGTCTTCATTCTTGACCACGATCTGTGCCGATGCGGGCGCGGGAACGAGCGCCGGCAGGAAGGCTGCGATAACGCATAGCAGCGTCGCTTGGAAGCGAATGTTGGACAATTCTGTCCTCCTGGTTGAGCGGTGGGATTGGCCGGAAAGGCGTAGCGTGGACTGCCGTGGACTTTTTCCACACCGCGGCGCCGCCTTTTGGCAAAGGGCCGTCTTGGACGTTAAGGTCGTCACCTGGACCTCTTTCGAAGGGACGGGAACCCGGATTCCCCACAGTCACGCCTCCTGGAAAGAGGCGCAAACGGGGGAATGTGGATGAAGTATCTCATGTCTGGAGATAACATTCAAGATAAAAAGATGAAAATATCTACAATTTGTGGAAATCAGTGAGACGGAGGCCGGAAGCACAACTCGCGAGAAAGACGAAGAAAAGGCGCATGAATGGGTTCGTTTTGGCAGGCGGCACTATGTTGATAACACGGCATCTCCCTTTGAAAAATGGCTTCAATTGGCAAATCTCCGCGGAAGCGCGGACGGCGGCTTGTTGGCAGCCGGGTTCCCCATCCGACATATAACATCGGCGAGTGGAAGAAAACGCTATGGTCGACCGATGCCTCACTGGAAACGAACGCGATAGTGCGCGGGGTGGCCGTGACTGGCTGCTGGCCCGGCAATGGCGCCGAATTGCGCCGCGGGACACCTTCCCGAGTTTCCGATTCCGCCCTTGAACACGCTACTTAGGATCGCCGCGGAGCGGCGGCGAGACGACCGCAATTCCGATTACGTCTCCCGACAGCAACATTTCCACGCGCCGGTTTTGCTGCCGCCCCGCTGCAGTGGCGTTGGACGCTACCGGGTTTGCTTTGCCTAACCCAACGGCGGTCACATCGGCGGCAGGTATGCCTTGCGAGATTAAGTAATCGCGCACCGCCTCGGCCCGCCGTTTGGAAAGCTGCAGGTTGTACGCATCGCCTCCGGCATTGTCCGTGTAACCTTGCAGGCGGGGACTAAGACCTCCATATGCGAGCAGAATGCCCGCGATTTTGGAAAGTTTTTCGCGCGCGCCGGGCGTAAGGGTATACTGGTCGACGCCAAAGAGCACGTCCGAGATGCCCACGACCAGCCCGCATGGGGTGGTGCGCGTTTCGAGTATCGAGTTCAACTGCCGCTGGAGAAGCCGGCACAGCTCAGCCTTACCCGCTTGAGGCGGCAAGTCGAACCTTACGTTCTGTTCGCGGTTCAACCGTTCGGAGAGTGTGCGATCGACACTATCCAGAGGCGCCGTTTTCTGTTGATGGTCCGGCGTCACGTAGTAGAGCGTGGTACCGCTTACCCAGTAAGCATCGGCCAGGCGGATTACGCTGTCCTTGAAAGCGATCAGGTAGGCGATCTGCCTCGGCCGCGGAACTTCGCGAATTACCACACGAGGGGATTGGTTCACCACCACGACGGGCTGCGGGGGCGCATAAGGTGCGTAGTAACTAGGATATGGCGTGTAGCCCCATTGCGCCTGGGCGCCACTTACCAGCACCAAGCCAACGAGACCGCTTACAAGGTATCTCATAGAACGCCTTTCCCGGACCCACTGTCTTCACCGCCAAGCCCTCTATGGTGCCTGATGAAGCGGCCGGCGGCGGAGAGTCATAACAAGACGCTTATGGAGTCCCGGAAGGGCATAGCGGAAACCCCACCTTTGGCAACCGGGCGGCCTACACCGAGTCCTGGCAATAGAGGGGTACACTATGCGTGTTCGACTGGTGTTATTGCTGGCGATACTGCCCGTTGCCGGATTGGCACAACGGGGCGGCGGCGGGACGGGATTCGCACCCGGCGGTTTCCGGCCAGGACGTCCTGCTCCCATGCCGGGACAGGGCCAGCGCGGATTTGGCCGGAACCCTCTCTGGGGACGGCGCGGCTACCGCCCCTTTGCCCCGGCCACATTCTATTACAATCCATGGCTCGACCCGCTTGGATGCGCCTCGCCTTTCTTCCCGGTGATTCCGTCCTACGGTTTCTGCAACGGAGGCTCATACCCGCCGCCGCAGCCGGACGCGAGCCCTCCCACGAACGTGATCATGTTGCCGCCACAACCGTATCTTCCGATGCCGGGACCGTTCCCTATCGGCGATGAACCGGGCCCGGACGACTTATCGAACGCGCCTCAAGCGAGCGCGGCGATCACTCATCAGAAGGACGAGGCCGCAGTGCCCGTGGTTGTTTCTAAACCACCGCTTGCCAGCCCGCTTGTTGAGGATGAGTATCCTCCCGTGCTCGTATTCAAGACGGGTGGAATGTACTCGGTCAGGAAGTACTGGATTAAGAACAAAACGCTCTACTTCGTGACGACGCAGGGCGAGACTCTATATGCCCCGCTCGCTTTGCTGGAACGCGTGAACCCCGGTAAGACAGCCAAACGTTAGTGCGCGTCAGGCATGCACGCCGGCTGCGGCGCGCGCATCGATCCATTGCAACCAGCCGTCGAGACCCACTTTCGTGGTGCTGGAGAGGCGCACAATTTCAATATCCGGGTGGATCGAGCGCGCGTTGGCTTCGGCCAGCTCCGGGCGGAAGGGCACGTAGGGCAGCAGGTCGATCTTGGTCATCGCCATCAGCGCCGATTTGAAGAAGATGCCCGGGTATTTCAGCGGCTTCTCCTCGCCTTCGGTGACGCTCAAGAGCACGATCTTGTGCGCCTCGCCCAGATCGTAGCTGGTGGGGCAGACCTGGTTGCCCACGTTTTCGATGAATAGCTGGTCGATCGAGGCCAGGTCCCAGCCTTCCAGCGCGCGCCGCACCATGCGCGCATCCAGGTGGCAGGCGCCCGCAGTGGTGATCTGGCGCACCGGAAAACCGTAGCGCTGTAGGCGGGCGGCGTCGGCATCGGTCTGGATGTCGCCGGTGAGCACGGCCACGCGGCGGGACGGGTCGTAGGATTCGAGCGTGCGTTCGAGCAGCGCGGTTTTGCCCGATCCGGGCGAGCCGATCAGGTTGACGGCGAACACGCCGTGGCGCGCGAATTCCTCTCGCAGTCCGGCGGCCGCCCGCTCGTTTTCGTTCAGGACTTTGCCTTCCATGGGAACGCGTGTCATGGCTGCTCCAATTCCAGATATGCGAATTCCAGTTCGTCCGCCCGCCCCGGTTCGATGGCCAACTCGAGCGGCTCCAGATCGGTGCCCTTCACCAGCGCCTCGAAACAAAACGCCAGCGATTCGGGATCGATGCCCGCCATCGCGCCGATGCGCACACCCACTTTCACCGCCCGCGCCGGCTGGTGAGCGTTCGCGCTCTGGTAAACCGCGGTTTCCGTGCGCACGGCATCCAAAATTCCGGAGGCTATGCCTACTTCGTGCATATCAACAGATCCTCGGCAGTTGATCGCCGGCCAGCATATCGACAATGCGAGTGGTGCCGAACGCGCTGCGCATGGTTACCAGGCCGGCATCGCGCCCGGTGACGGAGCCGATTACGGCCGCCTCCGCACCCAGCGGGTGGCGGCGCATGGCAGAGACGATTCCGCCGGCCCATTCCGCCGGTACGATGGCCACCAGCTTGCCTTCATTGGCTACATAAAGAGGATCAAGGCCCAGCACTTCGCAGGCGCCGCGCACACCTTCGTGCACCGGTATGGCCCGTTCCGTCAGGGTAATTCCCACGCGCGATTGGGCGGCGATTTCATTGAGCGTGCTGGCCAGTCCGCCGCGGGTGGGGTCGCGCATGGCGCGCACTTCGCGGGTGACGGCGAAGATGGCATCCACCAGGCCGTTGAGCGGCGCGGAATCGCTTTGGATGGCGCCTTCCAACTCCAGTCCCTCGCGCTCGGTCAAAATGGCGGCGCCGTGATCGCCGATAGCGCCGCTCAGAATTACGGCATCGCCCGGCCGCGCATGCGCCGCCGACAGGTTGACGCCTTCCGCCACCACGCCGATGCCGGTGGTGTTGATGTAGACGCCGTCACCGCAGCCGCGCTCCACCACTTTGGTATCGCCGGTGACGATGGAGACGCCCGCGCGCGCCGCCGCCCGCGCCATGGAATCGGCAATGCGGCGCAGGTCCGCGATGGGGAAACCTTCTTCCAGAATGAAGGCGGTGCTCAGCGCCAGCGGCCGCGCGCCGCCCATGGCCAGATCGTTGACGGTGCCGTGAACCGCCAGCGAACCGATATCGCCGCCGCGAAAAAACAGGGGCTTCACGACGAACGAATCGGTGGTGAAGGCCAGGCGCGCGCCCTCGAATTCAAGCACCGCCTGATCTTCCAGCCGCGCCAGCAAGGGATTGGCGAAAGCCGGCAGGAAGATATCGCGCAGTAATTCGGCGCTAAGCTTGCCGCCGCTGCCGTGCCCGAGCAGTACGGAATCGGTGGCCGCGATGGGGACGGGGCAAGTGAAACCTGTCATGCGGCCTCCCCCGAGCCGGCGTGGCGCCGATAGGCGTAATAGGCGGCGCACGCGCCTTCGCTCGAAACCATCGGCGCCCCCAGCGGCCGATCGGGCGTGCAGCGAGTACCGAAGGCCGGGCAATCCAGCGGCTTCTTCAAGCCCTGCATCACCAGCGCGGCGATGCACTCAGGCGGCTCTTCCACATGAATGTCGCCCGCGCCGAAAACGCGCTCCGCATCGAACGCCGCATACGCGCTGCGCAGGCGGTAACCGCTGGCCGCGATAGGGCCGATGCCGCGCCACTGCCGATCGGTCACTTCGAACACTTCTTCCATCAGCCGGTGCGCCGCCGCACTGCCGGCACGGGTCACCGAGCGCGAATACTGGTTTTCCAGCTCCGCCCGGCCGTCTTCCAGTTGATCGACGAGCATGGCGATGGACTCCAGCAGGTCGACCGGCTCGAACCCTCCCACCACCATGGGAACGCGGAACTCGGCGCTCAGCGCCTCGTATTCCCGGAAGCCCATCACGCTGCACACGTGCCCCGGCGCGATAAACCCCTGCACGCGGTTGGAGGCAGACGCCAGGATCAGGCGGATGGCCGGCGGCACCAGCACGTGCGAAACCAGCATGGAAAAGTTGGCGAGCCCTTCACGCTTCGCCTGCCACACCGCCATGGCGTTGGCCGGCGCGGTGGTTTCGAATCCGATGCCAAAAAACACCACCGGGCGCTCTGGGTTCTGGCGCGCGATTTTGAGCGCTTCCATGGGCGAATAGGCGATGCGCACATCGCCTCCGGCGGCTTTGACGCGGAACAGGTCGGAGCGCGACCCGGGCACGCGCAGCATGTCGCCGTAGGAAACGAAGATCACGCCCGGGCGGCCGGCGATCTCGATGGCGCGGTCTACAATTTCGAGCGGCGCCACACACACCGGGCAGCCCGGTCCGTGCACCAATTCGATCTCCGGCGGCAACAGGTCCGGCAAGCCATAACGCATAATGGTGTGGGTCTGGCCCCCGCAGATTTCCATCAGCACCCACGGCCGCGTCACACGTTGGCGGACGCGCGCCGCCAGCGCGTGTGCAATACCGGCGTCGCGATACTCATCGAGGTACTTCACGCCGGGCCCTCCGGATCTTCGCCGGGCATCTCTTCCTGCAACTGCCGCAGCAGCTCATAGGTGCGCTGGGCTTCCTCTTCCTCCAGGCGGCTGATGGCAAAACCCACATGGACCAGCACGTAATCGCCGGGCTGCGCCTCGGGGACGAAATCGAGGTAAACCTGTCGCGTGACACCGCCGAATTCGACTTTGGCGATCCGGCTGATGCCGACGTCGGTGGCTTCGAGAATCTTGCCTGGGACAGCTAAGCACATATATCAGATACATCCGGCAGTTCGGGTGCCAAATGGGGGATAAGTGTCCTGAGCCGTCTACATTCGGGTGAAATCAATACTTCAGATCCGGAACACTGATGCTGGCAGTGTCCCCCGGTGGGGTATTTCACCCATTTCCCAGTGGCAATGCGACTTGCGCCGGTGGATTGCGCAAATTCGCGCACCTGCGGCTTACCGACGATTTAGCGCCCAGGCAAGCTGCCGCACATGATTGAAATTCAAGGCGTCCCCACCGCATCGCTGGAGCGTCAGTTGAAGTTCAACATCGGCGGTGAGCACGAGTTTTCCTCGGGAGCAGACAGCCGCAATGGCAGCATCGGTGAGTCCGAGCCGCTCGAAGACTTCTCCGGTAACAAGCTGGCTGCTGGGATCGTAGATCTCCTCAATCTGTTCTACCGTCGATCTCAGCAGGCAACGCATGGCATGCAGTTCCCTGCCCCGCAGGACGGCAAGGTCGCTGACCTGGCTCAGTATGTGAGGGGTCGCAACCACCTTCCCGAACCATTCCACCAAACGTAGCACCAACTCGAAATCCTCGATTGTGAAGTCCTGAGTACGCTTGAATTCCGGAATCCGTCGCTTGTTTACGGTACCGACCAGGAACAGAATCAGCAGGTTAGTATCGACCAGAACACCCTTGGCATGGTGCTTCTGGATCAGGCCCCGGCATCAAGCATCGGCCAGTTCGCGAATCTTCATCGATTTGACCTCACCATCCCGCTTCAGAACTGTGAACGTCTTATACTCACGCTTGCCTTTGCCGAGTACAGCGGCGAAGGCGCCGCCAACCGAGCCTGGGGGGTCTACGGCGGTCATGCTTAATGTGATCAGCCAGGCGTCCTCCCCGCCTATCATTGTCGATTCAATCTCCTCCAGCCGGAGGTCGTTGGTTCGTTCCGAGCCCAGAGCTGCACGTGCAAAGGTCATCGCACTTTCCGTGGCCTCTTTAATCGACACCATATTCGAACGGTAACATAGGGCCGCGATAAGCTGGTAGGGCTGATGGAAACAACCGTCGTTCGAAAGCGCCCCTCCGCGGAACTGCTCGGCGTAATCGTTTACACCGCGATTCTGCTGTGGGTCAACCTGTATATCGCACGCGATTTTTTCAGCGCTCATACGGCCCACATGAACTCGATGCATGGCTTCTGGGCGGCCATCGCGAAGCGCGGCGGAAGCGGATGGTGGAGGCCGTCGTGGTGGCCCTATTGGGACGGGGGGATTCCATTCGAAGCCGCGTATGCGCCGTTGATTCCGGGGCTGACCGCGGCGTGGGCCGCGCTCGCATCCATATCGCACGATCAGGGCTTCGCCTGCGTCACCGGCCTCTTCTATTGCGTGGGACCGCTGGCGCTGTTCGTGATGGCGTGGGGGCTGACGCGCGCGGCGGGCGCCAGTTTTTTCGTAGCGTTGTTCTATTCCCTCACCAGCGCGGCGCAACTGCTCATGCCCGATAGCGGCTATGGCCCGGGCGGCTTCTGGCAGCCGCGGCGCCTGTTCCTGGCGGCGGTGTGGGACGAGACGCCGCACCTGAGCGCCGTGTCGCTGCTGCCGCTGGCCATTCTCTTCCTGGCGTTTTCCGTTGAGCGGCGGCGGACGATCTGGTACGCGCTGGCGGCGCTCACCATCGCGCTCATGATCGCGGCCAGCGCGTTTGGCGCGGTGATCGCAGCCATGGCGGCGGCCTGCCTGCTGGCCGTGCTGCGCCGGGAAGAATGGATGCGCCATGCGCTGCTGGTTGGCGCCATCGGCATTTACGCGTACCTGATGGTCATCGCCTGGGTTCCCCTTTCGGTGCTGGGGGCCATCCACCAATCCACCGCCGCCAGCGACACGGAAGGCTGGACCCTGGGCTCGCTCACGGCGGCCGCC
>Ga0335081_10022403_pt1 | contig 10224 bp, 11 predicted proteins | sample Lox_Sample_35_FD_206713 | JGI IMG/M metagenome (GOLD analysis project Ga0335081, IMG submission 206713) | Soil microbial communities from Loxahatchee National Wildlife Refuge, Florida, United States - Lox_Sample_3.5 | ecosystem: Environmental > Terrestrial > Soil > Wetlands | place: USA... | reverse complement strand
CGGACCCCGACCCCCATCGACACTCCCTGCGACGCACTCTTCACAATGGATTCATCGATGCTGATCGAGCTGGTAAGCAGGTGCTCGAAATAAAGATCGGCGTAGTCGCCTCCCTGCGACAGTGCCTCCGCCAGGTAGCCTTCCAGATCCCGCTGGGTAATATGAAACCGTTCCGCGAAGATTGACTCCGAGAATTGCATGATTTCAGGCTACCATTGCTGCCGCTGGACAACTTGTCGCTTAACAATTCGAAATATCCCATCGTCACCCCTCATACCTGTGATAATGAAGGAGATGCCTCTACGAATCCGGGAAACACCCGGCCCAGCCGGCAGGTTTCCGGCCTGCCAATCCACGGGCCCGTTCCTCCTTTTGCTTTTGTCCTCAAAGGTTTGTAACCTGTCTGGTAGCCGGTACGCCTATCCAATCGAACCGAGTCCGCCGTTTGGATGCCGGCCATAAAATGGTGCGGCATGCTGGTTGATTTCGAGGTTATCAAGCGAGCGCGGGCGGGCGATTCCCCGGCGTTCAACGAAATCGTGCTGGCGTACCGGAAGCGGATCTTGGGGACGATCACTCGTTTGATCGCCCGTCAGGAAGATGTCGAGGATGTCGCGCAGGAAGTTTTTTTGCGGCTTTACTTTTCTCTCGACCAGCTCCGGACGGCGGAGGTCTTTGAACCTTGGCTCTATCGCCTGACGGTGAACGCGGCTTACGACTATCTTCGTAAGCAGCGCCGGCGCCAGGAGTATCGCATGTCCGATTTGTCGGAACAGCAGGTTATGATGGCCGACGCTGCCGCCGGCGGAAAGGTGGAACACGAGGAGCAGCAGCAGAAGAAGGTACGCGAATCTGTCGATTCCCTCCTCGGGGCGGTTTCTGAGGCGGATCGTATTCTGCTGATGTTAAAGGAAGTGGAAGGACTCTCGCTAAAAGAACTTGAAAAGATCTATAAGGTCAACGAAAATGCTCTTAAGGTACGTTTGTTTCGGGCCCGGCAACGGGTTCTGAAGGCCTTTGGAGCGTCAGGGAAGCGGGAAGGAACCGGCTAGGCCGTTTGGAAGTAACTGGTAGGCGATTATATGTACCCAACGCACCGCAGCAATGACGAGCGTCTCGATGCACTGTTCCGGGCTTATCGGGCTTCGTGTCCCGATCGGGACGCGGGCGCGAATTTTATGCCGGAACTATGGAAGCGCATTGAAGCCCGGCAAACCTTTACCTTTTCGTTCCGTCGCATGGCGAATGCGTTTGTGACGGCCGGCCTGGCGCTTACTGTCGTCCTTGGGGTCTACATGGCGATCCCGCAAAGATCCCCTGCCTATCCGGTAAGCTACCTGCAAGCTCTGGCCGATAACAATACGCTGGAGACCCCGGAAATCGTTGGCCCAGTGCGCCTGGATCTGACTGATCCGGGGCGGTGAGCCCACGGCCATGCCCAAGTCCAAATTGTCCGCGTTTCTTTCGCTGCTTCTGGTATTCCTGAGCGGCGCTATTGTGGGGGCACTGGCGCACCGCCTCTACACCGTCAATACGGCCTACGGCGGCAGCGCTCCGCCTCCCCGCCGCCCCGATCCGGAAGAGGTTCGCCGGCGGATTGTCTCCGATCTAAAGGCCAAGGTGCACCTCACCGACCAACAGGTGACTGACCTCAACCGGATGATGGACGATACCAACGACGCCTGGCACAAGATGCAGAAGAAGCTGAATGCCGAGCTTCGCGGTATGCGCGACCAGGAATGGCAGAAATTCCGTGAAGTGCTGCGTCCCGATCAGCAGCCCCTTTACGACCAGTGGCGCAACGAGCGCGAGGCCGAAATGCGCAAGCGCCACGAACAGCAGGACCACAAAGGACAAAACGGGCAAGCGCACCCGTAACTCCACCACCCGGTGGTTCCGGGTTTTCCTGTTTCCTGCTTACGCTACCGGTTGAGCCTTCTTGGCTCCGCGCGTCGCTTTGTACTTCTTCTCAAACCGGTCTACACGTCCCGCCGTGTCTATCAGCTTCTGGCGGCCGGTGAAGAACGGATGGCAGGAAGAGCAAATTTCTACACGCACATCGCCTTTATGCGTGGAGCGGGTCTTGAAGGTGTGTCCGCAGGCGCAGATGACATTAACTTCGTTGTAAGCGGGGTGAATACCAGCCTTCATTTGTTGCGGGGAATCCTTTCGAGAATTTCAGTATAACAAAAACACGAAGCCCCGTGGCCGCACGCTTATGCGCCGCCACGGGGCAGGTAGCCATATTAAAACCTGAGGCTTAGCTGATGCAAGAGGCAAGCCGGTCCACAGGAACTTGACCCCGCCACTGGAGCGGGCGTCGGCTACATTAGAGGCTCAACTTCAACAGTCGGCCACCTCTTGCGGTCTTTTGCTACTTTCCATCTACTGGACCACCTCCTTTCCCAGTGATAGACAAATATTCGCATGGGATTTTTGAATTGTCAATATGGTTTTCCATATAAGGGGTGCAGACAGTGACAGGCACCCATATGTAGTATTGGAGTTACACAAACTACAGGTTCCGCGCCGCGAACCGGCACATCGCCAGGCCGTCCATCAGATTGAACGGGAACTGGCCGGTGGTGTAGTGCCCGCAAGGCAGGGTGAAAACCTCGTGCGGCAATTCTAACTCGCGAAAGCTCTTCAGTACCTGCTGCGAGTACACGGGGAGGAAACTGGTATCGTGGCGCGCCCACACCAGCAGGGTGCGCAGCCCCCGGTTCCGCATCCGGCTCAGATAGGACGCGGGGCTGATCACCGACCAGTAGCGCCGCAATTCGTCCTGCCTCACTTCGGCGCCGAACCCTTTGCGCACGTGTTGAGTGGAAAGGCCGGTCCAGACCACGTCGGAGAAATACATGGAAACGTGGTTGAAAATGCCGGTCTTAACGCGCTCGTCATGTGCCGCCGCGATGAAGGCCATGCAAGACCCCAGGCTGGTTCCCAGGATGCCTACGCGCTCGTACCCCTGCCGGTTCAGCCAGTCCAGGCAGGCGCGGGTATCGATGACGGACTGCCGTGCCGCGTGAATGGTGCGGCCTATATTGCTCGATACGTGGTAGTCGGCGCGCTGCAATTCGACTGGCATACGTTCCGCGTGATACGCCATGCTCATGCGGAGTGCGCTGATGCCGAACCGGTTCAGAAGCCTGGCCAAACCGACGTGACCATCGGCTCCGGCGTTCCACTGCGGCAGCACCACCAGGGCCCGCTTTTTCACTTGCGTGGCGGGAAACCAGAGAGCGTGCACGGTGTCGTTCTCCGGGTAACCCGAGCACACCGGGCTGGTGAACGTCAGGTGGCCGTCGCTCAAATGGAAATCGCGCGGTGTCTGGTAGGAGTAAAACCGGTCGGATGCGTCGAGCGCCGCCGCCGTGAACCCGCCCACGCATGCGCGCGCATTGCCATTTGCCTCAACCCGGCAATCCGCGTCGATGCGGTGCAGCCAATCCGTGCCCCATTCGAAAGGCCGGACTACGCGGTTGGTGTCGCGGGTGGCGAGTTTGCGCTCCCATCGGTCGATCCACCGGGAATAAAGTCCTGTCATGGAGAGAAGTTCCAGTTTAGCGTGTCTGGCCGGGCGGGCAAAAAAATACCCCGCTTCGGCAGATGGGACCAAAGCGGGGTTGCGGAAATAGCCCCAATGGAGGCAACAACCACACAAAGCGAAGAAGCCTCTAAACAGAACCCACATCCTGGATGGCACGCCGTGTGCCACAGCTAACTGATTGATTATATTGAGCAGTTATCCCTATTTCTACTGAATTCGGTATTCCCCCTCCCGAATCCAGAAACGCCCGGTAACGCCGGCAGTCTTGCTGCCGGTGCGCGCCGCCGGCGGCAAGACCGCCGGCGTTACCGCATGCTTAGCGAGTCCGCCGCGACGCGCGCCAAATCGGTCCACCGGCGGGACGTCATTCCCCAGGAGAAGTGCTCATAAAAAAGCTCCCCGGAGTGAGGGGGCTTCACAAAATCGTATGCCGGCGCCGGTCGAAACCGCTCTTCCCGCGCAGAGAAATGCCGAATCACCCTCTCCTGCGTGCGATAGCACGCCAACATGCGCTCCTTGCGCGCCCGCGCCTCGGCGTCCAGCTTCAAAATGACCTGGGACGCTTCGCCTTCGGGTAGAAACACTCCTGTTTCCATTTGGCCGGCGCAGTCGTGATAGGAGGTAAACTCGATTATCTGCGGGCGCAGAGCGGCCGGCAGCAACTGGCAGGCAGCCTGTACCGCGAAGGCTGTGGCGTCGTGGTCCGGGTGGCCGCCTTCATAGGGATGCGTCAACACCAGCCGCAGCTTCAGGCGGCCGAACAACCGGCAAAGGTCGCGAGCCAGCTCCACCAAATGTAAAGACGCCTCCTGATCTATGTAGTCCAGCGATATTGCCTCCGAAACTCGTACGCCGCCGGCGCGCAAAGACTCCAGAAACTCGCGGCGGCGTGCCTGCGCATATTCCTCGCGCGATCGAAAGCCGCCTTCGCGGGCATCCTTCATATCCCGCGGCGCGCCGTCGGTCACATGGATGATGGCGGGTGACGCCAGCCGGCGCAGGTATTCGCCCGCGCCGATGGTTTCGTCGTCGGGGTGTGCCGCGACGATGGCGGCGCGGCAGCCTGCCGGATTGATCCCCACCTGCTCTACTGTACGGTATCCCGGGGCGCAAGCCTGTGACGGTCCAAACAATTCACGCCGCTGCGGCGCGGGTGGTTTTCTCACAGGGCGCAATTTTGGAACCTGAACTGCCGGTCAGTGTTGCGGAGGAAGAGAGCCAATATGCTCCTATTAATTATCCTGGTTGTCGTATTGCTTTTTGCTGCTGTTCCGGCATGGCCCTACAGCCGGGGCTGGGGTTACTATCCTAGCGGAACCCTGGGTACGATTCTTTTGATCATTCTCATCATGATGTTACTCGGATTTATCCACATATAGCGCCCGAAAGATTTGTAGGCCGCGCCGCCACTGCGAAGGCTTTGGCGGCCTCGATCCGCCTCCTGATCCAGTCTCCGCGCTATCATGGAGCGGGAATCGTGAAAGCCTCTCCTAAATCGGTCGTTCCCACTTCCTGTTGCTTCGCCATATTCGCGTGGCTCGCATGGCAGATCCACGGCGCCGGTGGGGAGTTTCGCCTGGATAGGAGCTATAAAGTAGAAGTTATTGTTCATGGACCCGACGGCAAAATCATTCCAGCCATCGGCCGGGCGCCGCGATGAGGTTGGTTGCGGCCGCAACCCTGCTGGTCTGCTTTCTCGGTTGCGTTTCCCATCCTGCCTTGACCGACATGACTGCCTGTGTTCCCGCAGGAACCCTGCTCCTAGCGGGCGTCGACATGGACAGCCTTCGAGCCGCGCCTCTCTTTCACAAGCTTCCGCCTGCGGCGCTCACCTTAGCCGGGAGTTACCGCACGGCGCAGCGCTTGCTGGCGGCCTGGAATGGTGCGGATGTGCTCATCGTGATTCGCGGCTCCGCGCCCGGCGCAACCCGGGTGGCGCGCAATCTGGCTTTGATGGGTTCTCCGGATTCGCTGCAGGGGGCCGTGACGCAGTGCCGCTCAGGCGAAACCGGTTCGCCCGGTCTGGTGGATTATGCCGCCCGGACCGCCGGCCCAAGCCCCGTGTGGATTGCCGCCAAAGGCGGCGTTACGCTTCCTCTCGCCGGCAACGCCCGCAATCTGAACCGCCTGTTGCGTAATCTGGAATATATTACTCTCACGGTTGACCTTACCACCGCCCTCGATGTGCGCATCGCGGCGCTTGGGCAATCCGAGCAGGCGGCGCGCGATTTCGAGGAGAACCTGCGCGGTTTCCTTTCGCTCGCCTCCGCGGCGGAGAATCGCCGGCCTGACATTGCACGGTTGCTCGATTCGGTTCAGATCCGCCGGAGCGGCGTCACCGCCGGCGCATCCCTGCGCATCCCCGCGGATGCCATCGACGCCTTGATCGCTCCGTTCACCCGGTAACGCCGGCAGTCTTGCCGCCGGCGTTCGTTCCCTAATCCAGCTTCTTGTGAAACCGCGCCGTGCTGATCGCAATCATGCCCGCGCCAAATGCCGCCAGGCACAACATTTGCGGCCACAGCACGGCCACGCCCGTGCCCTTTAGAAAAATGCCGCGCACGATCTCAATGAAGTAGCGCAACGGATTCAGGTAAGTCAAGTACTGCACCGCCACCGGCATGTTGCGAATGGGAAAGGCGAAGCCGCTCAGCATAAAAGCCGGCATGGTGAAGAAAAAGTTTCCCATCATGGCCTGCTGCTGCGTCTGTGAAACCGTGGAAAGCAACAGCCCAGCCCCCAGCGTAGTCATCAGGTAAAGTACGGCGCAGCAGAACAGCAGCAAAGGACTGCCGCGAAACGGGATGTGAAATACCAGCAGTGCCACTCCGGTTATCAGCGCCACATCCACCATGCCGACTAGCGCGAACGGCAGCGTTTTGCCGAGCATAATCTCAATCGGCCGGACCGGCGTGACCATTAACTGTTCCATAGTGCCGATTTCCTTCTCCCGCACGATGGCCAGTGCCGTCAGCATCATGGTGACGATCAGAATGATGTTGGCGATCACGCCCGGCACAAAATAGTTGCGGCTGTAGAGATCGGGGTTGAACCACACGCGGGTGCGCGCCGAAACCTGTATGTAGCCGGTATTCGGCGGTGCGCCCGGGCTGCGAGCCAGCACTTTCATGCCCTGCTGGGCCGCCGCGGCATCGTTCGCATATTCGGCGATCACGCTGCCGGCATAGCTCGATACCAGCGACGCCGTATTGGAGTTCGTCCCGTCAACCAGAACCTGCACTTGGGTGGGCCGCCCGCGCTTCAGGTCGCGCGCGAACTCGGGCAGCACCCGCACCACGGCCTGGGCGATGCCCCGGTCCAGCGCGGCGGCTACGTCCTCTTCGTTGCGCGGCAGCATGACCACCTCGAACCGCCCGGAACCTTCGAAACGCTCGCGCAGGTCGCGGCTCTCGGGTGTGCGGTCCATGTCCATCCAGGCAATGCGGGCGCGGTCGACATCCAGGTTTACGGCGAAACCGAACACAAGCAACTGTATCATCGGCGGAACGAACAGCAGGAAGCGCATGCGCGGCTCCCGCAACGCCTGAATCAGTTCCTTCCGTACGATCATCCCGATTCGTTCCCACATAATCTCACGCCAGCTTACGATTCAACTTTCTGGTTGCCAACAGGAACACGATTACCGCGTACAGCGCCAGAAAAAGCAGTTCCTCCCACAAGATCCGCACACCCGCTCCCTTGAGAAAAATGCCTTTCAGAATGCTCACGAAGTAGCGCGCCGGCACCACGCGCGTAATCACCTGGATGACGCGCGGCATATTCTCGATGGAATAGACAAAACCGGAAAGCAGAAATGCCGGCAAAAACGAGCTCAGCACGCCCATCTGATAAGCCTGCAACTGCGTGCGCGCCGCGGCCGACACAAAAATGCCCCAGAACAACGCGCCGAACAGAAATATGCAGGTGGAAGCGGCCAACAGCAGCACGCTCCCACGCAGCGGCACCTGGAACAGAAACAGGCCCACCAGCACGGCGATGGAAGCATCCGCCAGTCCCACCGCAAAATACGCCAGCATCTTGCCCAGCACCATTTCCACCGGCCGCAAAGGCGTGGAAAGAATCTGCTCCATGGTGCCCATTTCCCATTCGCGGGCAATCGTCAGTGACGTTAACAACGCGGCGATGATCATGAGGATGACCGCGATCAGCCCCGGCACCACGTAATTCTTCGATTCCAGCGAGCTGTTGTACCAGACCCGCAGGCGCGCATCCACCGGCGGAACCATCGCGCCTCCGCCGCGCAGGTTCTGCATATCCGAGCGCAGCGCCAGCGAATAATTGCGTACCACCGTTTCCGCGTAGCCCAGGGCAATCGAAGCGGTGTTGGAGTCGCTGCCGTCGAGCAGGATCTGCACCGCCGCCTCGCGTCCCAAGCCGGCGTCGCGCGAGTAGTTTCGCGGAATCACCACGCCTATCAGAATTTCGCTGCGGTCGATCGCCCGGTCGATGGCATCGGTGCCTGCGGTGAACCCCGTGATGGTGAAATAGCGAGATCCTTCGAACTGCCGGATCAAATCGCGGCTTCGGGCGGTGCCGTCCTGGTCGCACACGAGCGTGGGAATCCGGTCCACATCCAGGCTCAGGGCGTAGCCGAACAGCACCAGCATCATCACCGGCACGGCCAGCGCCATGCCGAGGCTGCGGACGTCGCGCACAATGTGGTGCAGCTCCTTGACGAACACCGCGCGCAGTCTGCGGTAGCTCATGCGGCTTTGCGCTCCTCCGCTTCGATCATCGCCACGAACACGTCTTCCATCGAGGGCTCGATGCGCGCCAGCCGCTTCACCTCGATACCCGCGTCCACCAGCCGTTGCCGCACGCGTTCCATGCCGGCTTGCGCATCGCCGCCGGTCAAGGTCACGTGCAGCCCGCCGCCAAATACGGCTACGTCAGCCACGCCCGTCGCGCCTTCCAGGGCGCGCATCGTCGCCAATGGATCTGCGGAGTTCAATTCGAGCAGCGTGTGCTCCGTCAGGCTCTTCTTCAGTTCCGGCGGCGCGCCCAGCGCGATCACCTTGCCGCGATACATCAGCGCCAGGCGGTGGCAATATTCGGCTTCGTCCATGTAATGCGTGCTCACGAACACGGTATGGCCCGATTCGGAAAGATCGTGGATCAGTCCCCAGAACGCGCCGCGCGCGATCGGGTCCACTCCCGAAGTGGGCTCATCCAGAAACAACACCGGCGGATCGTGCAGAATGGCGCAGCCCAGCGCCAGCCGCTGCTTCCAGCCGCCGGAAAGCGTCCGCGTCAGCGCCTTGCGTTTCTCCTCGATGTTCGCCATGCGCAGCACGTAATCCTTGCGCGGGGCCCGCCGCTCGCGCGGCACGCGGTAAATGCCGCTGAAGAAGTCGATATTTTCCTCCACCGTTAAATCGTCGTAGAGCGAGAATTTCTGCGACATGTAACCGATCCGGCGCCGGATCTGTTCCGCCTCGGTCGCCACGTCCAGACCGTTCACCCGCGCCGTGCCCGATGTGGGCGTCAACAGCCCGCACAACATGCGAATGGTGGTCGATTTGCCTGCGCCGTTCGGCCCCAGAAACCCGAAGATTTCGCCCTGAGGTACGCGCATGGAGACGTGGTCCACCGCCACGAACGAGCCGAAGCGCTTCACCAGGTCTTCCATCTCCACCGCCCAGCCGTTGCCGTTCATGCCAGAGCCTCCGCTTCGTAGATGGTCTTCACGAACGCCGCTTCCAGCGTGAGCGTACCGGTGGCGCGCTTCAACTCATCCGGCGGGGCGCAGCGAATCAGCGTGCCGCGGTGCATCAGCCCCACGCGATTGCAGCGCTCGGCCTCATCCAGGTAGGCCGTGGTCATAAAGATGGTGATGCCGTCTTTCAGGAGCTGGTAGAGAATCGCCCAAAAATCGCGCCGCGAAACGGGGTCCACGCCGTTGGTGGGCTCGTCCAGAAAGAGAATGCGCGGGCGGTGCAGCAGCGTACACATGAGCGCCAGTTTTTGTTTCATGCCGCCGGAAAGGCGCGCCGCCTGCCGCCCGCGGAACGGCTCCATGCGGGTCATACGCAGAAGTTGCGCGGTGAGGGCAACGCGCTCGGCGCCTACGATGCCGAACAGGTCCGCGTAGAACGCCATGTTCTCTGCCACCGTGAGATCGCCGTAGAGGCCAAAGCGCTGCGCCATGTAGCCGATCTGGTCTTTGACTGCCTGCGATTCATGCTCGATGTCGTGTCCGGCCACGCGTGCGCTGCCTTCGCTTGGATTCATCAGCCCGCACAACATTCTGAGGGTGGTGGTCTTGCCGGCGCCGTCGGGGCCCACCAGGCCGAAAATCTCGCCTGGCGCGACTTCGAGATTCAGCCGGTTCACCGCGATAAGAGCATCGAATCGGCGTGTCAAGTCGTGTGTTTTGATAATGGGCTGCATCGCACCAGTTTCAATCCAGTACGATCTCGGCATCCGCGGGCATGTTCGATTTCAATTCCCGCCGCGGATTGTCCACTTCGATTTTGATGCGGTACACCAGCTTGACGCGCTCCTGCTCCGTCTGAATCTGTTTGGGTGTGAATTCCGCCTCAGAAGAAATAAAGGTCACCCGCCCCCAATACACCTTGCCGGGATAGGAATCGGTGGTTACTTTGACTTTGGACCCCAGCTTCACTTTTCCCAAATCGGTTTCGTTGATG